>Ga0080007_1062139_pt1 | contig 17687 bp, 15 predicted proteins | sample OctOCTMetagenome_FD_69210 | JGI IMG/M metagenome (GOLD analysis project Ga0080007, IMG submission 69210) | Hot spring and microbial mat streamer communities from Octopus Spring Streamers, Yellowstone National Park, USA - OCT_B (SPADES... | ecosystem: Environmental > Aquatic > Thermal springs >...
TGATTGCCCCGCGTCCTTTGTGCGTGGAAGCAGGACGGCGTGATGACGGCTTCCCTATTGACGAAACCCGAAAAGCGGTGGAAGTTGTCCGTCGCGCCTATCAAATCGCCAACGCAACGGAGCGGTTCGTTTACGACGAATTTGACGGCGGGCATCAATGGCACGGCGAAGTTTCCATCGCCTTCCTGCACCAATGGCTGCCACCGAAAAAGTGATCCCCCTATCCGCCATCCGCTGTTCGCCGCATAATGAAAGGCATCTGTTTATCGCGAGGAAGTGAGGGTTATGCGGCGCTGGCTCACTTCGCCACCTCAAAAGCATCACTGGCTGCTGCTCGCCGCTTTGGTAATGGCAGGGCTCTTTGCGGTCTTCTTCCTTTCCCGCCGCCATCCCCTCTTCCCCTTTGAAGAACTCTGGCGTCGGCGGGATGGCGGTCAGCCCGGCTATATGCGAGACATCGCTTTTTCCTCGGATGGCAGCCAGTTAATTTCCACGAACGAGAATGGCTTACTTATCTGGCGGGTTCAAGACGGTCAACTTTTGCAAACCTTTCCTTTGCCAGCAGGTAGTCGTGCCATGCTTTCCCCTGACGGGTCGGTCGCTGCCCTCTACAAGGAAGACGGCACCATCACCCTTCTGCGCCTCCCTGACGGTCAACCTTTATGCACCATCAAAGAGAGAACTTGGACTGTGAAAACTGTTCACGGCTTTAAGCAAGCATTTTTGCCTTCTGTCGGTGGCTTCAACTTTTCGCCTGACGGTCGCTTCCTTCTCGTCGTCAGCGAAGCGACGGGCAAAATCCATCTTTGGCGGGTGGCAGATGGGAAAAAGGTTGCCGAATTGCCCGTCCCTCGAACTACCTACGCTGCCGCTCTTTCCCCTGATACTCAACTGCTGGCGACTCATGACGCTATAAAAGGCTTGGTCACTGTTTGGGAAGTTGCGACGAGAAAACGGCTACGCCAGTGGCATCTTGGGACAGGCATTGACAAATTAGGCTTCTCCCCCGACGGCAAACAACTCTTGGCATGGGGGTATGTGTGGGGACCGTCCTGCAAACTCATCCTGCTCAGCATCGCTGACGGCAAACGCACAGACCTTTACGACAACGGTGCCCTTGAAAGCGCTGCCTTTAGCCCGGCTGAACCCTTCGTCGCTGCAGGGATTGACAAATCTTGGGACTTGCTGGCAAGCCTTCGTCCAGAAGGGACGACTGTTCCTGCCCTCTGGATATATCGCAACACCCTCTCCCTTTGGGATTTGACCACCCAGCAGCGATGGGATTTGAACCTAAGAGACTTCCCCTCCTCGCTTGCTTTTTCTCCTGACGGGCAATATTTGGCAGTCATCACCGTCGGTGGGGAAGTGATTCTACTTCGGCGACGAGCCAAGTGAGTGGGTTGGCTAACTTACCGCTTGCAATGCCTCCTCCATGACCGAAAGGGCGAAGGCGATTTCTTCGTCGGTGATGACCAAAGGCGGGGCGATGCGGACGACCTTTTCGGTGTGCAAAGTCCCGCCGACGATCAAGCCCCGTCGCAGGCACTCCCGCACAAACTTTTGCGTCGCCTCTTTCGTGATGAATTCCAACCCCAACATCAATCCCTTGCCCCGAACGGCGGCGATCAGCGGGTAACGGGTGGCGAGTTGTTGCAGGGCGGACTTCAGTTTCGCCCCCATCTTTTCGGCGCGTTCGGGCAAGTTTTCTCGCTCCATCACTTCCAACGCTGCCAACGCCGCCGCACAGCAAACAGGATGACCGCCGAAAGTCGTGACATGGCAAAGGGGTGGGTTCTCGGCGAACACTTGCATCACTTCCCGCCGCGCCAGAAAACCGCTCAATGGCATCCCGCCACCGAGCGCCTTGCCGACGGTGAGGATGTCAGGCACGACGCCCCAGTGCTCAAAGGCGAACCATTTGCCCGTCCGCCCAAAGCCCGTCTGAACTTCGTCCAAGATGAGCAACGCCCCCACTTCGTCACAACGCTCCCGCAACGCAGGCAGGAATTCATCGGGCGGGACGATGATGCCCGCCTCGCCTTGGATAGGTTCAGCGATGACGGCAGCGACCGCCTCGTCAATCTTTTTCAGCGCCGCCACATCGCCGAAGGGCAGAAACGACACATCGGCAAGGAGCGGCTCAAAAGGGCGGCGGTAAACTTCCCGACCCGTCACCGACAGCGACCCCATCGTGTCGCCGTGAAAACTGTTCTCAAAAGCGACAAACCGTTTGCGCCCCGTGAACTTGCGCGCCAACTTCAAAGCGCCTTCGTTCGCCTCTGTCCCGCTGTTCGTCGGGTAGTATTGCAATTCGCCTTGCCAACGCCCGCCCGTTGCCCGCCGAAATGCTGCTTCCACGAGGTTGACTAATTTCTCCGCCAACGCCACCTGAACATCCTGGACGAACTCGCCATAGACCATCACATGCAGATAGCACTCCGCTTGCCGTTGGATGGCTCGGACGACTTCGGGGCGGGTGTGTCCGATATTGGTGACAGCGATGCCCGAAATGAAGTCCAAGTAGCGTCGCCCATCTTTAGCGACGACCCAGCAACCCTCCGCCCGCTCCACGACGATGCCGATCGGCTCATCAGAAGTCTGCGCCAAAAACCGCCGAAACTTTTGCGATAACCGTTGAACTTCCTCCATGCGTCCGTTCACCTCCACCATTTTCATCATCGTAACATCACCCAACCTTCCTCGCCCCATCGCAAGCCTTTCCCCTCTTGATATCGCTCCGCCACTGCGTTATCCTCTTTGCCGACCGATGGCGTTGCTGTCACACAAGGAGGGAGCACCAATGTGGAAAAAGGCTCTCTCTCGGTCATCGCTTGCCTGATTGCTCTGCCCCCAAAAGGGCAAGGACAAACCGACGACCCACCCATCGGTGGCGGTTGCTCTGTCTTCCGCCCTTCCGACCCCTCCCCCGTAGAATACTCCCGCCGAACTCAACTCATCTGGGAACTTACCCCCACTTCGGCGATGGATTTTGACTTCACCCCATGGGGCATGGAGGAGAACTTGGTGGTCATCGTCAGATGGACGGATTTTAGAGCGGGAGGGGAGTTTGGTTACAGTCCTGATGGGCAAACCTTTTTCCCTGAGAGCGATCCAGAGCGGGTGAATTGTTACCGCCCCAATCCAGAGTTTGTGGGGGTTTTGAGGATTGCCCCGATATTGGACGACATTCCGATAGGGATTTACTCAGGGGAGCCGACTTATGATGACCCTGTGACCGTCGGAGACCCTTGGACGATGACCATCTGGGAGTTTGAGATAGACCCACCTTACATTGATGCTTTGCCTCAAGATGGGGCGATCTACACCTTCACGGCTACCATCCGACCTCAAAAAGACCACAATGGACAATCTATGGCGCGGGTCATAGAGTTTGGGCTCGGCAGTTCAACCGAACCGGGTTATTGTCTAAATGCCACGCGCGTTCAAGGGCTTTGGACTGACACAACGGCAGAAGATAACGATTTGAAGTTCGTCCCTAACCAACCTGGGTTGGAAGTATATGCGGAAGGGGCGAACCCAACGAACTACTCTATTGCAGTGACGAGCCGAGCAGTTTTGAGCGCTTCCGTTCAAGTCCGCTGTTTAGATTACGGGGCGTATGGAAGTGTTTGGGCATATGCTTATGGTTTAGGATTGGCAAGATGGAAGGGGACATTGGTTGAGAGGGGAGCACAAATACCGTTGGATCAACGAGATGGCTTGGATAACGATGGAGATGGGAGAGTAGATGAGGACTTGGTGGATATGTAAGACAATGATGGCGATGGAAGGATTGACGAGGATGCCCAAGGAAATTGCATTTACGATGGATGGCAATGGAACAACGGTGCTGCCACCGACGATGACGACCCAGAACCACCAAATCAATTGCCACCTGCTAATCAACCAAGACCTGGTGATTTATTGTCTCGCTACGAAGAGTATCGGGGCTTTGTCATCCAAGGAAGTCATCAACGAACCAATCCCAATAAGAAGGATGTCTTCATCTATAACCCTCACATGTTGGATATAAGCGGTTTTGCCACTTTGGGGTTACAAATCCATCTTGTTCGTAAGGGTGAATTTGCAGCCGTGTTTGATGTTCCAACAGATAATGATGGTGACGGCAGAATTGATGAGGATCCTTTGGATGGGGTAGATAACGATAGAGATGGGCAATTTGACGAAGATCCCGCCGACGAAGACTATCCAATCCTTATAGAACTCCGCTCTTCTATGGCTATCAACCGATACTGGAGAACAGCAAACATAGCAACTCACCCAGTCATCGCTGTGCTTTACTTCCCTTTCTTTTTTCCCGAACCAGGAAACCCATCTCCTGGTCGACTACGTTTAGGCACTCATGGACCAACATTTCCAGGCGTTCCACCTTATGTATTTATTTTCGTGCGCCAGCTCAGACACTATACCGACCCGAATAGAGGGGACTCGCCCATAGATCCACGAGACCCTGCTGTGATACGCCTTTTTGTTGCTCATGAATTAGGCAACACCCTTAGTATCCAAGATCACACAGGTGCAACAACGAGGCAATGTTTCATGTATGACACCGACAACTCTTATTTGAATGCCAACCATGACCCAATCCCTGGTGAATACTGTGGTGCTAATCCTGGTTGTCGCTGGTTGTTTAGTTTGAAAGGACCATCCTACTAATAAAGGAGGGATGTCTAATGCGATGGATATGGATGGTGACTTTATTCGCCCTCACCCAAGTCCAAGGCATCATGGTCGTAAGGGCTGAAGTTAAGATTCCGCCACCGGAAGAAAGGCTCTCCTACGATGAGGCTCGAAGACTCCATAATTTATTTCTTCGCTTTCTATCTAATAGATCTTGGCAAGACATACCACTACCTGAGGAGTATATCCGACTGCTTGAACGGCTTCTCTTAGACTTTCCAGACGAAAGATACTTGTTGGAAAGGGGGTTAGGGCTTGGAGAGCGAATTGAGCGCAGATATGTTCGCACTTGGCTGGCTTACGCCTACCGTTTGAGAGGTGAATGGGATGAATACCTCGCCCTTAGCGTCCAAGACTTTATGATTGATTGGTTAGAAAACTTGGAAAAGAAAGCAGGGTTGCGATATGGAATCCCTATGTTCACATCTCCTGACCCATTCCGAGGGGACCCACCAGCAGCCATTGTGTGGCTTGCCAAAAACATTCAGGAAATGCAAGGGAAAGGTGCTCGGTTCTCCCCCTTAATCTTCCTTCATGGTTGGTGTCTTCGGGTGAGGTGGGGGGCGAAAATCCTGAAGATGCCCTCGTCTCCCTCAATGACTTTGCCTATGCCCTCTTCGGCGAACGATAGCGAGAAAGAGTTCATCACGACTGGAAGACTTGGCGCTTCACCCTCTCTCTCCAAGACAAAACCCTCTCCTTCTCAGCAGGAAGCCCAAAAGGGGTCGTCTCTGGCAAAGAAGTCCAGTTGCGCCATCCTGTAAAGCGTTCCTTTTATGACCTTTATGTGCCTTTAGGAGATTTGGTGCGGTTGGTCGGAGGAAGCCTGCGCCCTCCAAAGCCTGGTGAGTTAGAAGTTTTCCGCCGCCATCTCCCTGTCTCGCTCTTGGTCATAGAATTACAGTGATGAAGGGAAGTGAGAAAGATGAGACAACAAGGATGGGTGGAAGGAACAATTCCTGTTATCCTGCTATTCGTTGCCTTGCTATGCGCCGCTTCCGTAGCATCCCTCCAAACGATCTATCTGGGGGCAGGGGTGCTAGGAATTAGTGTTTCGTATGAAGACGGCAGCCCGACGGGTTTCCTTTTCTGGGAGGGAGAGCCTTTGATGGTCGGCGCCTCTTTGTCCATCCCCCAAAATTCAGAAGTCCGCTCCCTTCCCCTCGTCTGGGGCAACCGACGGTGGCATGCCTTTTTGCGCTTTGAGTTGGAGCGAAGGCAGGAAGAGGTAGGTAGGAGGCAGCCGACGGAAAAGGTTTGGTCACCCCTCTCTCAACCAGTCAAGTTTCGGGTGGTCAGGGATTTGCTGACGCAGAAAAAACCCCGAAGGCGGTTGGATAACAACCCCGCAATCTCCCAACACCCTGAACCCGTTGGCAGGGCATGAGAGCGTGCAGGTGAAAGTTCAATTGCTTCCTGAGGGAGGCGATTTGAGGGAGGGGTTTTATCGGGGCAGGGCGATCCTTGAGGGGCAGCAAACGCCCCTTGGTCAGCGCCTTGTATCGCCTTGGTTTTTCTTTGAGGTGCGCGCTGTTAGGAGCGGGCGGGATCGGTTGGCGTCCCTTGCCCATTTAGGTTATCGGCGCTTATTTGCGGGGGATTTGGAAGGTGCGGAGAAGGCGTTCAGGGAGATGTTGTCGCTTCATCCTGACTCCATTGTGGGGCACACAGGCTTGGGGGATGTTTATCTTGAGCGGGGCAACTATAAAAAGGCAAAGGAGATGTTTGAGAAGGCGATAGAACTTCTGGCAGGGAAACGGGATTCATTCGTCAACCCTGCAGTTTACGAGCGGAGCGACCGCTTTGTTCGCCTGAAGAGGCGGATAGAACGGTGTGAGGAGATGATGAGGAAAGGATAGGGAAAATTTTCCGTCGCTATCTCCCTGTCTTGCTCCTAGTCATAGAATGACAGCGATGAAGGGAGGCGAGAAAAATGAGACGGCGACATTTGGTCAAAATGGTGGTCTTTGGTTTGGCATGGTCGGTCATCGTCTCGCTTTGCATAGGGCAAACAGATGATGAGAGTGTTTTCCCAGAAATTCGTTATCTTCGCATGCGCCCCAAGTTCCCCATGCCGAAAACCTCCCACCCTGCCAACTTGGAAGAAGCCAAACGGTGGTTTAAGGAAGCCTTCTACGCTGATGCAGGTGGAAGGATTTATGAGGCAAGTTTGCGGTTCGCCCAGGGTCACCAAAACTTGAGGGGCACTTCCAGTCCTCACTCACTCATGAGGCGAAAGGTGCGCAGATAGCCTCGGTCAGTGCCGATGGCTAAAAGTTTGCTGTCAGGAGAAAATGCCAAAGCGGTTGCCACCTCCCGCTTGATGGTAGGGATGAAGAGGAAGAAATCCAGCCTGAGGTTTAATGCCCATGCCCACGCCAATCGCCCCTTAGGCATCATCCAGACCCGCACCATCCCATCGTGGTGTCCTGAGGCAAGCCACCGCCCATTAGGCGAAAAAGCCAAGCAGGTGACATCCCCTGAAAACAACCTTCGGGATTTTCCCTCCTTGACGCCCCACAACATCAATTCCCCTTTCCTCGCAAGATTCCAACTCCCCGATGCCAACCATTGACCATCGGGCGAGAAAGCGATGGCGGAAAGGTAACCCGATTGTCCTCGCAATACCTTCCATCGCTGACCGTCGGCAATCCGAAGCAAATGAATGAGGCTCCCTGCATTGGCGACGGCTAAAAGTTCGGCATCGGGCGAGAAGGTGAAAGTTTTTATCTTTCCAAAGGCTTCCGTCAATTGAAAGCGCTTTCTTTTCTCCCAAGTGCCGACTTTGATGAGTGCCAAGCGGTGGGGGCTTTCGGCAAAGCCGAACCATCGTCCATCGGGCGAAAATTGCACAGTTTCAGAAGGAGCGTTCCATGTATGGGTTAACTTGCCTTTCTGAAAATCCCAGAGGCGGACGACACATTCCCCAGTCTTTTGGTCCACACCTGCCGAAGCCAACCAACGCCCATCGGGAGAAAAGGCAAGCCCATCAACGACATCCTTCGGTCCACGCATCACTCCTGCTAAGCGACCATCTTTGGTGCGCCAAAGGCGAATCTTATCGCCAAGACGGTCACCTTCCTCATCCACATCAATGCCCAACCCACCGCAACCGACTGCCACGAAGCGACCGTCGGGCGAGAAAGCGATGGCGTTGATTTCACAACGAATTTCAAAAAGTCCTGGCGATCTTACGGGTTCATCGTGCTGGAACGCAACCCAGACTTGTGAGCGACTCCTCTGCCAGTAAAGCACAAGGATGAGCCCTAAAACCACCAGTAATGCCATCAACAAGATTCGCCTGTTGCCCTTTCGCATCCCTTCACCCTCCCGAAGGCGCAAGTCTTCAGCGGAAACAATTTTTCCCCGCCTCAGCAAAATTTGCCCGATGAGCAAAAACGGTTTCCCTTGTAACGATGACTCAATGGTCGTTCAGGGTTGCCAAAACTTGACGGGCATCGTCGGCGTAAGGGGCGGGGACAAAGAGGCGTTGCAAAGGCACGGTCGGGCTGGTAGGGTCAACTTCGCTTTGAAGGCTGACGGGGATGCCCCGCCCTTCTAAGGCGGCGCGCAAAAGAAGCGCCCTCTCTTCCTTGCCACAAAACACTTCCACCCATCCGCTTTCCTTCGGTGGCAAAGCGATCGGTTCAAGGTCGCACCAACGCACCAACTCAGCGACCAAATGCTTGCCATCCTGCGACCACTCCATCGGTGGCGCTTGCAACTGACCGACAGGGCAAATCCGACTGGCACCTATTTGCCCCAACGCTTCAGCCATTTGCTCTGCCGTCGCTTCGTCTGTCGCCAACGCGACACCTTGCAAAAACTTACCCATCGGTCGCAAGGTGTCCATCACGGCGGAAAGGGACGGCATCGCGACAAGGTGCACGACCCGCGCCGAGCAGGCGACTTTCCGCCAACCTTCCGTCCCTCGTTCTCCGTCCCATATCGCCACCGTCCAACTCGCATCGCTGGATGCCAACACCGTTGCGCCCAACATTTCGCAGGTAAGGCGAAATTGCGCCACACTGGCTTTTTCGCCCTCTCGCAAATTCGTCGGCAATTCAGCGCTCACCCGTTCCAACGCCTTCGCCACTTTTTGCCCCAACTCCTGTCCTGCGTCTCCCGCTCCCCGTCCCACGACGAAACAAATTTGCGGTGACAAACAACCCCGCTGGTCAAAGCGGGCGATGTCCAACGCCAGCAATTCAGCGGTTCGCTCGTCGGCGAACTCTTCGGCGATGATGGCGACGCTAATCCGATGCCCCCGCTCAATGACCCGCACCTTCGCAGGCACTTGGCGCTTGACAGTTGCGACTGTCTCGTCAGTGCCGTAAACGATGACCGCCTCAACGGCGTCGGTCAGCAAAGCGCCGATGTCCGTTTCGGTCGGTAGCAAGGTAACGACGGTATCGGCAAGTTCAGGGGCGACGGCAGCCAGACTTTGGGCAAACAGGGAAGGCAGCAAAGGTTCGTCGGAGGAAGGCTTGACCAAAACGGGTGTCTTGCAGAGTAGGCAGAAGGCGATGTCCCAGATACCGATGCCAGGGATGTTGCCCGCCAAAATCAGCAAGGCAGCGTTAGCGCCGAAGGCTTTTCGCCGAACGCCGTTGGGGCGCAGCACGAAAGCGTCTAACGCCTGATGGTCACCCAATTGCTCGTCCAGAAGGCGCAGCAATCGCTCGGCAGTCATCGGCTCAAAAAGGGCGTTCAATGCCCGCTCACAGACAGGACGGCTGAAGGGCAGGCGTTGTGGCAGTTCTGTCAAAACTTGCTGTCGCTCTGGCGCCGCTTCGTTGAGCCAATAACGAGCAACCCGCTCCAACGCCGTTGCGATGTCGGCGACAGGCAGCGACCGCAACACCGAGCGAACTTGCTCCAATCGCTTAAGCGTTTCAACGACGGTCACCTGCATTCCTTTTCACCCCTGCCCGCATGCACGCCTACACGCTTGCCCGCTCTATCGCTTCAGCGATTTGCAGGAAAGCGTCGCGTGGGTTTTCCGATTGGGTGATGGCGCGCCCGACGACGAGAAAATCGGCGCCCCGTCGGATGGCTTCAGCGGGCGTGATGACGCGCCGTTGGTCGTGAGCGTCCGCGCCTGCAAGGCGGACAGCGGGGACGATGACTTGGAAGTCGTCGCCACAACTTTCCTTGATGCGCTCAATTTCGTGCCCTGAGGCAATCACTCCATCGCAACCGCAAAAACGCGCCAATCGTGCCAGATGGACGGCATAATCGCTCAGCGGCAGGGTGACCATCAATTCGTCCCGCAGTGCCGTTTCGTCCAAACTGGTTAGCACCGTCACCGCCCAAAGCAATGGGCGATGCGCCAACCCTTGCACCGCTTCCACAGCGGCGCGCAACATCGCACTGCCACCTAAGGCGTGGAGGGTGACGGCGCCGATGTTTTGGTGCGCTATCGTCTTGACGGCGCCAGCGACCGTCGCGGGGATGTCGTGCAACTTCAAGTCGCAAAAAACCCACTTGCCCCGCGCCCGCAGTTCGTTCAGGATGGCGAAGCCTGTCGCCGTCAGCAACCGATAGCCGACTTTGTAGCGCAGCGCCAAATCGCCCAATCGGTCCGTCAGCGCCAACGCGGACGATGCGTCGTCAAAGTCCAGTGCCACGATGAGCCGTTGCGTTGCTTCCATGCTTTTCACGCCTCCAGCGATTGAGTGCCTGCGTCGCCACAATGATGCGAGAAGTGGGCTGTCCACGATGGCAATCAAAGTTTGCCCTTGAGCAAAGCGACAGCGAGGGTTCGGTCGGCGATGAGGCAGTTGAACAAGCCCGCTTGATAGGCAGTTTTCACGACGCCCGCTTTCTGCCTCCCTCGTGCGAGGACGACGACAGGTTTACCCGCTGCGACCATCTCCCGCAACTTGACAAGTGGCAACCCTTGCACCTTCCCGTTCCAATGGTCTGGCAAGCATCGTCCCTTTCGGTCAAAGAACTGAAAAAGCATTTCGCCATACCATCGTCGGTCGGAGAGAGCGATGCCTAACTCGCGAGCGTAATCGGTAATCAATTTGCCCGCAGCAACCAACCCAATGCCCGTGAACACCGCATCCATCGGCGGAAGGGTGTCTTCGGTTTGAAAGGAAAGGCAATGGACAAGCGGAGAAGAGCGTGAGTTGGTTGAGAACCGCAGCAGTAACATGCCCAACAGCGACTGCGGGGTCGTTCCCAAAAGCAATGGCGAGTGGGCGGGTGGGACAGCGATGAGGGCGATGAAAGTCCACCGTTGACCTCTCGCCTTTTCCTTGAGCGCCTTCGTTCCGAAAGCATCCATCATCGCCAACACCGACCGACCCCAACTGATTCCGACGCAAAAACTTTCTTTGCCGTCCGCCAATTGCCAGAGAAACTCCGCCGCCTCTTCACCCAATGCAGCATAGCCTCGTTCGTCATCGTCAAAAGCGGGGACGATGCGGACTTCCCGCAATCCATAAAGTTCCAGCAACCGCCACTCCAGTTCTTGCTCGGAAGAGGGCGCTCGCACTTTCAACCGAACTAACGGCGGTGATTGGTGGCTGCCTCTTAGCGCCTCGTCCAGCAACTGAGGGACTTGTTGTCGGCTCAGGTGCAACCGTTGGGCGATGACTTTGTTGGACAAGTGCGCCGAAGGATTGCCGTAGCGCAAATGGGCGACCCGAAAACGCTGCCCCATCAGCCACCATTGCTTTCGCCCGGGCACATCGGCGAGCCGCCAAAGTGGGTCAACCCTTTGCAGCAAAGCGATAGCGCATCGGTCATCGGTGACGAGGGCGTTGAAGAACTGCCCACCTGAACGATGCATTTGATAAGTCGCCCAAAGGGCATCAACATCGTCGCCCAAAGCGATGACCCATTTACCTTGCCGAACCATGCGCTGTAACAGTGAAAGTGGCACTGCCTTCACCTTCGGGCAAAGTGGCTGAGCCGCAAAAAGTGAGCCGTTGCGCATCAATCGGTAGCCCAAGACATCTGCGACGACGCCTTTTTGCTTGAGGGCATCATCGGGTGACGCAACAGTGACCAGCGCCCAATCCAACAAGTCAGGCGAAACTTGCGATGGGTCGGCGACGACCTGCAGTTTGGGAGCGTCAGGGGCGACAAGGGTTTGCCAATGATGAGCCAAAAGGTTGCCCAACAAAATATCTGCCGTCGTGCCTGTCGGTTGACCGCCTTCTTGACCGTTCAGGGCGAAAAAGCGCCATCGGGTGATTTGTTGGAAAGTCAATTGCTGCAAGAAGGTGTGGACAGGAAACCCGCCTGAAACGCCGAGGGAAATTTTCTCGCCCATCTGCGATGCAAAGTGATGAAAAGCAGCCAAACCCAAATAGCGCTCGTTGGCAATAGCGTCCAAATCCGCCACGCTGGGAATGACGAGGGCAACCTTCAATTCCAACTTCCGCGCAAGTTCCTCACCCAAAGCCCCATCGGTTGGCGGGTGAAAATCGGCATCCAGCAACTTGCCCGTCCGAGGGTCGCTGAGGGCTTTCAGCACCATCCGCCGCAACTGGGGCAAAGAGCGATGGCAATGTGGAAACCAAAAGCGCAACCGTTCCACAACTTCTTTGGGCACTCTCGCCGTCCATCCCGCTAAAGGCGGGGAATATCGCAAACTCAAGATGCGAAAGAGGTCTCGTTCGCTCAAAGTTTGCTTCGCCATCACCGTCACCCCCTTTGTGCCGACGGTGAACGGAAAGGCGGCGGGATGCTGAGGCGTTTTTCGCCAAAATGACACCTTGCCGTCAAAATGCCCGCAATTTTCCTTCCCGCCCTTCCTAACGCTAACGGCGCCCCGCCGATCACGGCGGCATTGACAAAAATCACGGTGGCAATTCGCCCGACGAAACGACCATCCCCTGGCTCGCCGCTGGCGGACTGGCACGCAGGAGCAGTGAATTGCGACTGCAACGAACTATCCGCGTCTTTGACACGGCAGCGACGGCGCTGGCGGCGTTAGGGCTTACAGTGCCCGACGATTGGGATGGCAAACCCGTTTGGCAGGCGTTGCGGGATGGATTGTGACAGAATTTGCGACCGACTAATGCTGAACTCCGAACCCGCCAAACGAATGCCGATAAAGGTGCTGCGGTGATGGCAACCCGATGGCTGATGGCGGTGATGTTGACGGCAACGACCATGTGGCTGGGCATGGAAGTAGCGCTTGAAGGGACGCCACCTTTGCGTTTTGCCATTCAGGGCGATTTGCACAATTTTCGTCGCGTCCCTGAAAGTTACCTGCGTCGGATGCTGAAAGACGCAAAAGAAATCGGTTGCGCCTTCGTCGCCTTCCTCGGTGACATCTTCAACGGCACGAAGGAGAACCCGATGCTGTTAAGCAAAGAAAGTCCGCTACCCCTTCTGTGGCTGAGAGGCGACCACGAGTTTTTCGGCGAATGGGGGCGGACAGGTGCGGTGCGGTTGAGCCAACGCCATCCGCTGGCAGGCGAAGTTCCCGACCCTCTCGTTTTCTTTCGTGGCGCACTTCCCCGCTTTGAAGCCTTGACAGGTCAACCGACCACTTGGGCGTTCACTTTGAAAGGCATCCTTTTCGTCGTCACCCACAACGGCAAAAACCATGTCTGGCACGATTGGCAACTTTCGTGGCTTCGTCAACTCCTCACCGAACATCGCCACCGCACGACCGTCCTGCTTTCCCATCGGACGCTGGACGAATTGGGCGAACGGGCGGAAGCGCTACGGAAGTTGCTTGGCGAATTCCCGCAAGTCATCCTCTTCTGCGATGCCCACATCCACAACCCTCATCCCTTTCGGCTTATCGGCAACACTTTGCAAGTTGGGGCGGAGGGCAATAACCGCGACGATGGCAAGTTGACTTACGAGGGCGACTGGTATGTCGTCGCAGAAATCGCAAAGGACGCCCTACGCATCTTTCGGCGACGGATAGCGACGGGCGAGTTGATTTTGTTGCACGAGCGGAAGATGGAAACGACCCTCAACGAAACCGAGACGGGCAAGGTGCATCTGGCGTTCGTGATGAGTGACAAAAGCGTTCGCTTCAACCCTGCCCTTTGGCTGCGTCGGGCGAAATTGCGTGTCTGGGGCATCGCACAAGAGCAGCAACTCCCTTTGCCCGATGAAAGCGAAACATCTTGGCAGAAAGGCGATGGCGTTTCATTGCAAGTCGTCGCAGGCGATAGCGAATGGCAGCGGTTGGGGATTGGCAAGGTGTTTCAAGCGACGGTAAACGCTGCCGACAAAGAAGTGACCATCGCCGAAATCACCACGCCCGTCCACTTTGAAACCGACCCAACGAAAGTGGGCATTGCGGGCACACTTTCGCACGGCACGCAGGTCATCCCGTTGTTTTTAGCGAAAGCGCCCAAAGATGTTCGGTTGCGGTTGGAAGTAGAAGCGTTGCGAAGTGACGGGACGATGGAAAGCCGACATTGGGTGGAAGGAGCAAGTGACGGGAGCGTTTTGGCTTTGCAGGCTGCGACAGGGCACATCTACTTGGGCACTCAAACCATTTTCGCTTCACTGACCAAACCCTATTGGCGGTGGGAAGGCGTGGACGGGAAGACAGAAGTGGACGGCGTTCCGCAACCGAGGCAAGCGACGCAATTGAGGTTGCGCTTGAAAGCCATCGGCGCTTCAAAGGGTGCGACAATGCAATTTGTCGGCTTTGTTTTCCCTGAAACGGGAGGCTTCTTCACGCCCGTTCCGCAAGGGCGGTTCGCTACCCGACGAGCCGTTGTGCGAGTGGGCGGACGGCGTTTTGAGTTGGGTGACCTTGATGCGGGCGCTTTTCGGGAAGTTGATGTCGGCGAGTTAGCGGGAGGCGAACCTTTCACCCTTTCCTGCGACGGCAGCAAGTTGGCGCTGGTGGAGTTAATCGGCGAAACCGATGCCTTGATGGGGCACTTGCTTCGCCGAGTTAAAAGCGTGAGGGAAAGCGAGGTTAAGTGGGGCGATGTGGTTGAATTGGTGGACAGTTTCCGCCACTATGGCTGGGACGAAGAAGTTGGCGGGACAAGTTTATGGTGGCTGAGGGAAGGGAACTATCTTTTCGTGCCGCTACGCTAAACTTATGCCAGCGAGGTGATGGGCGATGAAGGCGAAAGCGTTAGCGGCGAAGGCATTTCTCTTTGCCCTCCTCCTTGCCCTGACCCACTCAATTTTTCCCTTCGTCGGTCAAGTTTCGGGCGACGAAATCTGGTTGCCAGGTGGAGTTATGGAAGTAGCCGTTGACGAACGGGGCATCGTTGTCGCCCCTTCGGGTTCGGGCATCTACTTCTTTGACGCAAGGAGCAATCTTCAAAAGCCCACTCAGGTGGCTTTCCTGCCCGAAGAAGGCGCTTGCGGTGTGGCAATTCGTGACAGGTTAGTTTTCGTCACCCTTTACCATCGTGGTCTTTGCGTCGTTGACTTCTCCGACCCAGCAAAACCCAAAGTCATCGGTCGGGTAGACTTAGACTCGCCCGCATGTGGTGTTGCCCTCCACGGTCCTTTCGCTTTCGTCGCCAACTTTGACAAAGGTGTTGCTGTCGTTGATGTGTCCAAGCCTTCCGAACCGAAGTTGGTTCAGCGAATAGATGTCGGTTGGACTTTCGGCATCGCTTCAACTGAGCAAGGGTTGATTTTGGTTGCGGGTTACGAACCTGCGCGCCTTTATTGCGTTGATGGCGTGAAGTTGAAAGTGTTGGGGCGATGCGATTTTGGGCAGCGGTTCGGACCCTATGGCGTGGCAGCGATGGGCAAAAATCTCGCTTTAGTCGGCGACACTTACACCACACGAATCGTTGACACCTCCAACCCAGAAAAGCCCAACCCCGTCGGTGAGTTGCCTACGGTGAACTTTTTGGCAGGCATCCCTGACGCCCGAACCCTCAAAAGAACCCACAAAGCCGTCCCATTGAACGAGCGTTATTTCGTGGCTGTCGGAATTGCACCAGCAAGTTTGCGCATTTACGATGCGTCCGATCCCAAAGCACCCAAGTTCGTAAGCCACTTGGACTTGGGAGGGAATTGCTACGATGTATTTGTCAAGGGCAATTTTGCTTTCGTCGCTAACGGTGCAAGGGGTGTCGCCATCGTTGATGTTGGAGAACCAGAGAAGCCTCGCCTCGTCGGCAGAGCCTCACTGCCACCGCCACGCTTGCCGAAACTGAAACCTCGCCCGCTGAAGAGCCTTTGGTTGAAGGTGCAAGGGAAATACATCGTCGCCGATGACGGTAAACCTTATGTGTTGATGGGCGTTGCTTGGTTGACGGGCGATCAAGGGATGAAGGGCAATTCGGTGATGATGCGCCAGATGGGCACATTGGAGCATTACGCCCGCCACTTCCGCAACTTGGGGATGAACGCTGTCCGATTGGCTGTTGCAGGTTACCCATCAAGCGATGAAGACCTCCTTGAAAACTACATCGGTGGCGGTGTCGGAGGTGGGATGGTTCCTGCAGTGATGCGTTTCCCCGACCCAGCGGAGTATGTGGACAAAGTTGTGGCGCCCGAAATTGAGAGGGCAAAGCGAGCGGGTGTCTATGTCGTCTTGGACTTGCATGCCTTCGGCGATTACAAGTGGCTTTGGGGATGGGGGATGGGATTTTGGAGGGCAGTCTCGCAACGCTTCCGTGATGAGCCATATGTCGCCATCTATCAGTTGACTAACGAACCCGGCTTCCTTCCCGAAGTTGTTCGGCGTGCAGCCAAAGAAGGGCGAATAGACCCAGGCGCTTATGGCGGTCGCATCAGGGAACTTCACGCCTCAACTTTGCGCCGTTGGTATCAAGACCTGATCAGCATGTTCCGAGGGATGGGCGATCGCCATCCCGTTTTGGTGCACGACTACGGCGTTTATTGGTATGTCACCGAAAGGATGTGGTCGCCCATTGAGTTTCGCCCCGACCCGCTCAACCAAGTCATCTGGGGGATGCACCCTGTCTTTCGGGAGTGGAAGTTGAGGGAACCTGGGCAAGAGTATGTGCGAAACCTGATGGACAAGTGGGATGTGCCAATCTTCTTTGACGAGTATGGGACTGTGCCTGGGTCTGGTCCTCATGTCGCCATCCCAGAGACCCTTTGGTTCTCCTTCCAGCACTGGCTGATAAGCGAGCCCCGCAAAATTGGATGGCTTTTCTGGATGTGTAATGCGCCTGATGATGTTTTGCAAGCGGAGTGGTGGGCGCCAGTGGCGAAAGCCTTGAGCGCCGAAAACCCACCACCGCCTCCCGTCCCAGCACCACCGTTCCCGAAAGGTATCGTCGTCACGGCAAGAGAAGCGAAAGGCGGAACTTTGATAACGGTGAGGGACGAAAACGGAAGAGTCGTCCCAGCAAGGGTGATCCCAGCGAACGAACCTGCAGGCAGTTATTACACTTTCCCCCTGCCAAAGGTCTTGCCTGCTGGTCATTACCGTGTCAAGTTGCGAGTTTACAGCGACGGGAGTTTGTCACCACCTCAAGCCCTTCATTGGATTGATGCGCAAGGGAAAATTCATCCGCCCGACGAAGAGTTTGATAAGTGGGCTGGGCAGGATTACTTCTTTACCGACGCCTTTGTCATCCCAGCCTTCATGCAAGGTGGTGGATGGCACGACTGGGAAACGGAATTTTTCGCTTACACCGAAATCGCAGCGTTAGCCATCAAGAAGCACAAACGCATCCAGTGGTATCTGCCGACGGGCGATGCGCCTTCAACCACAAGACCTATCGCCGAAGTCGCAATTGCTCCCGTCCGCTGATAAGATTGGGTGCCCAGCGATGCCAAAATTTTCCTCGGCTGAAAACTCAACCGAAAAGGGAGGCGGGAGCAAATGAAGCGAAGGGATTTTCTGCGTGGTTCGTTGGCTTTGGGAGTTAGCACTTTTGCGACCCGCAGTTTCTCCCAAAGCGAGAAGTCACCGCCCAACGAGCGCATCGGGTTGGGCTTCATCGGTGTCGGTCCTCGCGGCATGGCTCTCTTGCACGAGTTCCGCCGTTTCCCAGATGTTGACATCGTTGCGGTTTGCGATGTCTTTCAGGAACGGGTTG
>Ga0080007_1066169_pt1 | contig 17661 bp, 17 predicted proteins | sample OctOCTMetagenome_FD_69210 | JGI IMG/M metagenome (GOLD analysis project Ga0080007, IMG submission 69210) | Hot spring and microbial mat streamer communities from Octopus Spring Streamers, Yellowstone National Park, USA - OCT_B (SPADES... | ecosystem: Environmental > Aquatic > Thermal springs >...
CATGGCAGACGCCTCTTCACAGAGAAGCCATAAGGAGGGTCTTATGAAGATATGAAATATGCAACACTTAGGATTATTGCAGTAACCACTGAAACCTTAGGTAGAATGCAACTAATCATGTATTATTGTTCTAAGTAAAGATAACCTAAATTGATCAAAAATAAGTAGAGATATAACACGATGTGCGGAATCTGCGGAATAATAGGAGAACCTAATAAATATTTTTTGAAATTAATGTGCAACAGCTTAATTCATCGAGGGCCTGATAGCGAAGGATATTACATCGATGATCATGTTGGTTTAGGAGTAAGAAGACTGAGGATAATTGATCTGAAAACCGGAGACCAGCCCATTCATAACGAAGATGAAACAGTTTGGGTTGTTTTCAATGGAGAAATCTATAATTTCGTTGAATTAAGAAATGAGTTAAAATCAAGACATAAATTTTATACAAATACAGATACAGAGGTATTAGTTCATTTGTGGGAAGAAGATAAAGAGAAGATGCTAGATAAAATAACAGGAATGTTCGCTTTTGCAATATATGATTCAAAGGAAAAGACTGTTTTCATAGCGAGAGATAGATTTGGAGAGAAGCCTTTGTATTATACCTTTGTTAATGGCAACTTCATATTTGCTTCTGAGCTAAGAGCAATTATCAATTGCATCGAAAAGCCTGAAATTAATCCTAATGCAATAGCAAGTTATCTTGCTTTCTTTTACAATCATTTAGGAGAAAGTTTTATAAAAAAAGTTTATAGATTAAAGCCCGCAAGCTACATTTTATATTCTTTAAAAGATAAAAAGATTACTTTAAATTCTTATTGGGATTTGAACTTTGAAGAAGAAGAAAATGATGAAATGGATTTGGATGTTGCATTAAAAATTCTTGATACAAATTTAAAAAGTATAGTAAAGAATACTTTAATAAGCGACGTTCCCTTAGGAGTTTTGCTAAGCGGAGGTGTTGATTCAAGCGTTATAGCCAAGGTTGCTTCAGAATATTCAAGACTTAAAACAATGCACGTTACTGGTAGCGAAGAAGAAGTTAAATTTGCTGAAGAAGTTGCAAACTTAATAAAAAGTGATCATAAAACAATATACGTAAAAACAGATTTCATGAAAGATTTTGACCAAATTACTCTTGCAATAGATGAGCCTGTAGCTGATCCTTCAATTGTTCCAACGTTTTATATATGTAGAGAAATAAAAAAGGAAGTAACGGTTGCTTTAACAGGAGAAGGAGGAGATGAAATGTTCTGGGGATATCCTTGGATAAATATAAATGATATTCTTAGCAAATGGTTTAGCTTGCCTAGGTTCATTAGGAAAATTATGACTTCTTTAGGAAGTCATTTAAATAAAAATCTAGCAGGAACATTTCAAGACTTAAAGCGATATGAAAAATATAGGTATTATTCGTTGGATAATGCAGGTAAAAGATTGCTAAGGCTTTCTCATTTCAGCAAAGAAGAGTTAAAAAATATAATTGTAAATAGCTTCGAAGATCCTTTCATCGAATATGAAAATATGTTAAGAAAAGGTGATGGATATAAAAGCGCTGCATACGTTACCATTAAGAAAGTATTACCTAATGATTTCTTGCATAAAGATGATAGAATTAGCATGAAAAACTCATTAGAGCTAAGAGCACCATTTTTAAATCATATTTTGATGCAAAAAATATTTAGCTTTAAAAACGAAGTAAAAATAAATCATGGAATAGATAAATATTTATTAAAAATATATGCGATTAAATATTTAAAAATACCTAAACATATAATTTTAAGAAAGAAAGTTGGATTTAGCATATCTTTAAAGAAATATCATAAAGATTTTATAAATAAAATTGATGAATTAAGTTATTTAATTAAGGAATTAAATTTAAATTATAATGAAATAATGAAATATTATGAATATTATCCTTCCTATGAATATACAAATAGATTATTTTCAATCGCTTTACTTCTAAATTGGTATAAATTATACTTTGCTCATTAAAGTAGCATTTGTTGGGCAAAGTTTTTCGCAAAAAAGGCAAAGCTATTTATTAAATGAACTAAGCAAGTATTTTTTAGTCTATGCATTGGTTCCTAATTGGAGTGAAAAATTAAAATATTTAGGAGTGCCGAAGCAAGTTCTTATAAATGAGAAAGAAGTAAAGTTTAACGTAATTTGGCATAAAGTATTGTTTGTAGACAAACCTTTGATACAATTTTATCCTACTGTAATTTTCAGCCTTTACAAAATAAAGCCTAAAATAGTAGTACTCAATCTTTACCATTCACTGATGGGCATATTAGTCGGGATATTCTGTAAAGTTACAAGAACACCGTTTATAGTAATTTCAGCATTAAATCCTACAATTAAATATAAGAAATTCGAAAGATTTATGCTTAGAATTTTATACTTAATCCCAGATTTTGTAGTAGTTCTAACTAATGGAATGAAAATAAAGTTAATTGAGGAACTAAAGGTCAATGAGGATAAGATCCTTATCATTCCTGAAAGTGGCTACAATGTTAAGGAAAGTATTAAGGAAAATGATAATAATTATGTAATTATCCTATATACAGGAAGACATGTATATGAAAAAGGATTATTCTACCTTATATTTGCCTTTAAGAAGTTGATAGATAAGGGATACAAAGCAAAGCTAATCTTATGCGGCGAAGGAATAATAACTGATGCTCTAAGAAAATTTTCAACAAAATTGGGCTTAAACGAGCTAATTGAATTTAGGGGTTATGTTGAAGAGGAGGAGCTACAGAAACATTTTGAGATGAGCGACGTTATAGTTTATCCTTCAATAAAGATAAAAAATTGGGAAGAACAATTTGGCTATAGCGTTTTGGAAGGAATGAGCAACGGTTTAGCTACAATAGTTACTGATTGCGGTTCATTACCTGAGCTTGTTGGCAACGCTGGTATTATAGTTCCTCAAAGAAACGTTGAAAGATTGGAAGAAGCCATGGAATATCTAATAAGAAATAAAGAGAAACTTAATGAATATAAAAAACTGAGCATAGAGAGAGCCAAAGAATTCTCTTTGAAGAATGTTTCAAAGAAATGGAAAAATTTAATAGAAGTCGCTTTGAAAATACGGAAATAATATTTGTTTTACCAAGCATAAGCGATTATATGCCATTAAGATTTGGAGGAGCACAAGTAAATACCTTAAATATAGCAAAAAAGTTATCTGAAATCTTTAAAATAACATTAATTTCTTCTTTCAGATACAAATATATGAAAAATATACATATAAATAAAAATTTGAAAATAAATCAAGTATATTTTCCTTGTTATGATCTCATAAAAATGAATAAAATTAATAAGATTTTTTCAATTTTTGCTTCTCTATTATTTTATACAATACAAGTTTCTTTTATAATAATAAAAAGCAAATCTAAAGCAATTATATTTTATGATAAATCTGAATTAATAATTCCATCAATAATAGCTAAAATTATTAAAAAGAAGGTTATTTTTTATGAAGGAAATGAGTATCCATGGAATATTTATAGAAATTATAATGTCTCATCAATCAGTTGGGGCTATAATATTTTTACAGGAAAATTAGCTTTGAAATTAGCTGATAAAATAATAGCTCAAAATGCACGAATAAAAAGAGGAATGCTACGCTACACGAAGAAAGACATAGAAATAATTCCAGTTGCTATTGATACTGAATTCTTTAAGCCTATCTTCAAAGAAAAAGAAAATATCGTTGGCTTTTTAGGAAGATTAGAAAAAGAAAAAGGCGTCGATTTGTTACTTGGAATCGTTGATTTAGCTATGAAAAAATATCTTGAAATTAAGTTCATGATAATCGGCGATGGCTCATATAAAAATAAATTTACTGATAAGAAAAATGTAATATTTCTATCTTGGGTTCCTAGAAACAAGTTACCAGATTACATAAATAAAGCTGATGTTTTCATAAGTTGCCAAGAAGGGATAGGTTTGGGAGAAAGCGAAATATTAGCGTGCGGAAGACCTATAATTACACTAAATTCCTTTGTTAATAAAGAAATAATTAAACCTAGTTTCAATGGATTTTTATGTAAATCTGAACCTGAAGATTTCCTAAATTCCATAAAAGTGATTTTAAATAATGAAAAGTTATTAAGGATGATGCAAAGAAATGCAAGATGGACTGCTGAGATTTTTCTTTCATCAAATTCTATAGCAAATAGGTGGATTGTTATAATTTCTAATATACTTAAAAATAACTACTCTTATGGCAAATAAAAATGTACGATTTTTGATTTATTCACATTTTATTATCTCAGTATTAGAAGCATAGTAAGACATACTGATAATTTAGCAAAATTATAAATAAATTAAGAATATACTTGAAGTGGTAACAAATGCAAGGATATACTAATTATAATAAATTGTGAAAAATTCGCTGATGTAATTATAGAGTCATTAAAGAATGAAGAACTGCGTCAAGAAAAATTTCAAATTGTCTTGAATAGAGTCAAACTATTTTCACCGAAAAGGATAGCTGAACAATTTATTAATATTGATGAAAAATCTTAAGTTATATTTACCTAGAACTGGTTCTTCTCAAGAAATTCATGAAGTAAACTTTAATTTGCTTAGAAAATTAATGAAAATTAAAATTGAAAAGATTATCGAATTTGGTGTTGGTTATGGAAATTTTGCTGAAAAAGTAATTAATTTATTCAAACCATCAATTTATGTAGGAATAGACATTAATGAAGAGGTTAAGCTAAAGATTCCTAAAATAATTGACTTGTTAATATTAGATCTTAATAACGATAAAATACCTTATCCTGATGAATATTTTGATTTAGGAATAGCTTGTGAGGTTATTGAACATTTAGCAAATCCAGATAATTTATTATCTGAAGCAAGTAGAGTAATAAAAAAAGGAGGATATTTTTTAATTTCTACGCCAAACTTAGCTTCTTGGCTTAATAGAATTCTTTTAATATTAGGCTTGGTTCCTATTCACTATGAGATCTCTTGGAAATACCGATTAGGTGATTCAGTAATAGGATTACCACCAAGAAAATACATTGCTAGTGGGCATATAAAATTATATACATATCATGCTCTTATAGAGCATTTGCGGTTATATAATTTCATACCAGTTAAACAATCATCAATTAAGTATTCTTTACAATTTACTATTAAATATGTAAATAAACTTTATCATGCAATGAACTATATTCTTTCATTCTCACCTTCACTTTCAAATGGATTTGCTATATTATCTAAGAAAATATAACACGGATATCGCATATATAACTTATCTTGTACTTATACAGACAAAAATGTTTGAGACCTCTTTAACCGATATGAAATATTAATCTTTTAATAATATTTCAATTATACTTGAAATTATATAATCTCAAAAAGCATAATATGTATATAATTTAATTATTTTTATGAAACAGTTAATTATAAAGGTCTTAAACCTAATTAATTATAAAAATCTTAAATATATATTATATTTACTTATAGGAATATCTATTATTTTAACTATTTATAATTTATTTAATTTAACTGCAATTGGTATTTTCTTCTTAATGAATATTTTAGCAGTAGTATTAGGAATAGTTTCCTATATTATTATAAAACCAAACAATGAAAATAAAATAGATCCTATGATCAATTATGAAAAAGTTTACATAACAATTATAATATTCTTTGTTTTATTATCATTTTCCTCATTATTAGCATACTTTAGTATAACTTACAGATCATTATTATATTTCATATTATTATCATTTGCTTTCTTTATTATAGCTTTCCAAATATTATTTTTAAATCTTGATAAAAAATTAGCTAAAATTATTTTAGTTGAAATAATTTTAATTGTTATTATTAATAAAATTTCAATTTATTTTATCAATTATGAATTAGCTTGGTGGGATACATTTTTCCATTATACTGTAATTTATAATATATTTAACACAAACCAATTACCACCAGCTGAAACTAATTGGGGAGCCTTCGGTCTATTTCATGCTTTTAATACAATAGTTTTAAAAATATTATTCAACGAGATAAATATAAATTATATTTATGTTGATCTTTTAATAATATTTGTTATTATTATATTTGCTTATTATATTACATATCGAATATCAAAAAGCTTTAAAGCTGGTTTATTTGCTTCAATTTTAGCATCTATATTATTACCAGATCCTCATTTCACTCCACATCCTTTTAGTTTTATGTTATTTTTAATTACTATTTATTTGCTTTACAATGTTATTTTTAATCAAAAATTATCAAGAAAAATGTTCTTATTATTAATTTTGCTATCTTTTTCTTCATTCCTTTACCATCCATCTTCTGGTTTATTTTTATCTATAATTTTTATAACAATGAATATTATCTTATTTTCATTAAGAAATTTAAACAAATTATTTCCTTATATTTATTTAATAGTTACAATTTCCTATTTAATTTACGTTACCGGTGTTTACTTTGAATTCTTCATAAGAACATTAACTTTACCCACACCAAGTCCTGGTTATTATGAATATTTAGCAGGAGGTAAAAGTTTTCATGAATATATTTCCTATTATATTTTCTCCCATATTTATTATCCGGTAATTATTTATTTTGCTTCTTTAGCAATTCCTTATTTAATTTTAAATAAAAACCTCAAAAATTATTACTTACCAATAATATTAACAATAGCTTTTACGTATCCTTTTATCTTATTAATTACATATAGAATAGCAGAACAAGTCATTGGAACATGGTTAATTGTATTTATGGTTGCTTTAATAGGAGGAGCTTCAATTAGCATACCATCCTATATTTCGAAAAAAAAGGTTTTGTGTGCTTTATTAATTTTAATAACATTAGCTTTCTTTGTTTTTATATTAAATACTGATGATAATCCTTATTTTGATAGGTACAGCAACCCTTTTACTGGAGCTATGTTCGGAACAGATTCGATGCATAAAGCTAGAGATTTTATTGAAGTTTTACCAAAGGATAAAAATCACACAGGTGAACACTGGGTTCTTGCATTTACTATACATAAGTATTATTTTCTTAAAAATGAAATCCGTAACAGTAAACCATTGTATATGATAAAATTAGATGAGAACAATAGTTTTATTTTCGTTTTTAGCAAATATGGCATAGAAAGGAACGGTGCATACTATGAAAAACAAGTCATTGATAATTTCATAAATAGAATTAAAGAAAAAGAAGCAAATGTCTTATTAAGCTCCGATAATGTTGTAATATTGCAAAAATGAAGTTAAGGCAACAGTGATGCTCCAGAATGGAAATATATAAAGTAAAATAAAACAAATATGAGGAAACTTATATTATTTCCTATTTATTTTTATGCAGCAATACGGCATACTAGACTCATTAAACTATTAGGACCGATTGATTTGTTGGTAGGTAGAATCTTTGAGAAGTTTCCAATCAAAACAAATTTTAATTTCAAGCTATTCATGAGACATCCATTAAATTTATACTTATTATTAAATGGTTACCATGATCGCGATATAACTGTGATTGTTCTGAACATACTTAAGGAAGGAGATTTATGCATAGATGTGGTGCTCATTGCGGATATTATACACTCTTATTTTCTAAAGTAGTAAAAGAAAAAGGGGGTGGTTATTTCTTTCGAACCAGATAAAAACAATCTATCTTTGCTAATCAGTAATGTAAAATTAAATAAATGTAATAATGTTAAAATTTATCCGTATGCTGTATCGGATAATGATAGTTTTGCTATTTTATCCGTAGACGAAAAGACATGATTTGATTCATACATAATGGAAGCAACAAAAAGTAATATTGATATTAAAATTCAATGGTAAAAACAATAAAATTAGATTCTTTGAATTATGAAAAGCCTGTAAACCTTTTGAAATTAGATGTGCAGGGAAATGAGGTAAGGGTCTTAAAAGGCTCGCACAAAGTTTTAATAAATACCAAATATGTTATTTTTGAATACTGTCCTAACATGATCGTGAAAAGAACAAAAGAAAATCCTCTTTTAGTATTTGAAATCTTATCTAAAAATAATTTTAATTTATATCTGATAAAAAATGAAAGATTTATAAAATTAAATAAATTAGATAAAAATGAATTTGAAAAACTGACATATGAATTGTTAATGAATGGAAGTTATGCACATATTCTGGCTATCAAAAATTATTAATTTAAGCTTTAATGATGAAATTTATAACATGATTAAAATATTATTATCTTTAGGTATATTTAAATTAAATATATTACTGAAATAAAACTGATTATGTTTTATAAGAATAATAAATTTTCCTATGAATAAAATAAAAGTTTTAATCGAAATGCCTCTTTTACCTCATAGCGGTGGACCAGCTGCACAACTTTTACGTTTTAAATACAAGCCAAAAAATGTAGAATATTATCCTCTTTATGTTGAAAAATTACCTAAATTCTGTGACAAAGGAATAATCAATCCAAGAATATTCTACGGATTAATAAGAAGAAGTTTTGATTGGATAGTCCCAGATTTGTCAACTTTGTTTACAATGGGATTTGGTACTTTTATAAATACAAAAGGATATGATATAGTACATACGATGGAGTATAGTTTTCAACTTTATAATAAACCGACTATATATGAAAGATCAGGTTTACCAACATACGTTTTAAGATATTGGTATAACATTAATTATAATAACTTGAAACTTACCTTTAAAATTGAAAAGGAAATCTTAAAAAGAAGTGCTGCAATAATTGCATGGACCAAATGGGCTAAGATGCTTATCTTAAAATATTACCCCAGTTTAAATGATGAGAAAATTTACATAATACCGCCTCCTGCTCCTATTTACCTTATTAATAGGATAAAAAATAAAGATCATGTAACTATTCTTTTCTTAGGCGATGATTTTTATCGTAAAGGAGGCGATATTGCACTAAAGATATTCAAAAATTTAATTTTAAAATATAAAAATAATATAAAGATAATTGTTAAGAGTAATAAAATACCATATAATTATAAAAGCTATTTTAATAAGATAAATAATGTTAAGATTATAGATCATTTCATTAACACTCTGCAATTATATAAAGAGACTGATATATTCTTTTTACCTACACGTGCAGACAATTATAGTATGCCGTTAATTGAGGTGAATAGTTTAGGAATACCTGCAATCGTTAGCGATTTATTACCTTTAAGAGAAACATCACCATTTTCAATTTTTTGTAAAATAAATGATGAAAAAGCATTCTATGAATCCCTATGCTTTTTAATTGAAAATGAGAAAGAGAGAAAAGCTATTGGTTCTAAATCGAAACAATTTGTTGAGGAAAAGTTCGATCCGATAAGAATATCATTAGAGTTGGAGAAGTTATACAGATCAATAATAGAATAAACTATAAAATCATGCTGAATATTTATTTTCCGGGTCCTCCTTTACATTGGAAGAATGGTATTGATATTGCTCGAAAATTAAGAATTTTATATAAACCTAATGAAGTAAAATATTATCTAAACGTCAAAAAGTTCGAAATAAGTTTTTCTTTATTGATAGGTGTTAGATTATCTAAAATGATTCTGGAGAAAATTTCTCCAAACTTACCAATTTTATTCTATAGTGGATATGGAGGTAAAGAGATAATATTAGATAATAAAATTGATATTGTTCATACCATAGTTCAGCATGTAGGAAAATTAATCAAATATAATAAGCCGACTTTATATGAATTAGATATTTCTCCGATAGAGTATTTCCATATTTATGAAGGTATTCCCATACCCAAATTAATGAGTTTGTATAATTATTTCAGAAATTTGTTTAAAGATCAGCGGAAATTACTCGTTGTATGGCAACCTTCCAGCGTATATTTATTAAGAAAATTAGGATTTGATGAAAACAAAATAAATTATGTACCGCCCCCGCACCTCTCATTAAACGCAACAAAGAAGTTAGAAATGAAGAACCAATGATACTCTTCGTAGGTTATGACTATTATTTAAAAGAAGGAGATATTGCATTAAAAGCATTTGAAATTATAAATAAAGAAATACCTAAATCTAAATTACTTTTAATATCTAAAAATAAACCTCCAGCAAAATTTAGTAACGTCATCTATATTGGAGTTATTGATAATGAAATTTTAAAAAAAGAAATATTACCTAATGTTGATATCTTTATGTGTCCTTTTAGATTTAAGCGTACCTCTGGTATGAGTATTCTTGAAGCAATGTCTGCAGGTGTTCCTGTCATATCAAAGTACCATCCTCTAATAGAGGATTATGTTATTGATGGATTCGATGGTTATTCTGTAAAACAATATAATGCGCAATATTTTGCAGAAAAAACGATTGAATTATTACAAGATAAAAATAAATTAAAAAACATGAGCAAAAATGTAATTAAATATATTAATGATAATTATTCATCAAAATATGTTGCTTCAAAACTATTAAAGTTATATAAATATTTGATTAAAAACAAATGAATTACAATTTATTGATTCTTACAGGCGATTCAAATATGCCTTTGAGCGGCACGCATGCTATTCATTTTCCATATTCTTTCTTGAATGCTTTTAAGAGATTAGATATAAAAGCGAGTATGACAGGTTTAGAAGATTCTGCATACTTAAATTCTTATGGAATCAGTTATAGCTTACTACAAGCAAACTTATTAAAATTATCAAGATTTATATTCTATATTAGAAAACTTAGAAAATTAAATTATTTTTTATATAAAAAGGGTATAAATAGAATTATTAAGAAGTTTAAGCCTGATTTCGTGCTTGCAATTAATATTTTTCCTATAAAAGAAGTTTTTAAAGAAATAAAAAAATATTCAAATTTGATATTTTGGAGTGTAGATGATCCTAGATTCTTCAGCGATGATTGGTTTGAAGGAGCTGGCGAAGCTGATTTTGTTTTAACTCAATCTTTTGGTTTTATTAAAGATTATAAAGAAAGAGGCGTAGCGAAGGTTGAATTTTTACCCTTAGCTTATGATCCGAAATTCTTTTATCCTATGCAAACTAAAAAGGATATAGACATTCTTTTCGTTGGAACATCAAAAGGAAGAAGCATAGGATTTAGAAATATTATAATACCTGCAATAAAAAAATTTAAGAAAAGAGTTACTTTAGTAGGTTGGAACATATCTGGTAATGAACTAAGCGAAGCAACAATATGTCCTCCTGTTCCTTGGTTTAAACTAAATGAACTATTCAACAGAGCAAGGATTGTAATAAACATTCATGTGGATGTAAATAGGAAAAGAGCAGGCACTTTCAATTACAGAGATTTCGAAACACCTGGCTCTGGAGCTTTCATAATTTCAGATTATGTTGAAAAAATGGAGCTTTGTTATAGACCAAATGAAGAAATAATTATGGTTGATAGCCCAGAAGAAACGATTGAAAGTTTGAATTACTATTTAGACAATGAAGATGAAAGAATTAAAATAGCAAACAATGCATACTTAAGAGCCTCTAAGGAACATACCGTTTATCAAAGAGCAAATTTTTTTAAAAATATTTTGAAGTCAATTTAAAATGCTATATATTAGAAACATTACTATAAGTAAACTACCGCAAATATCTATTATTTTCACCAATAATTTTAATGATCTAATTAAGATTAATGTTGCTCTCTTAATTTATTATACATATTTCTTATTAATAATAATACTAAGAATCTTTTCTAAGAATATTATGTGGAAATTTTTGAACAAATTACCATTATCCTTATCATTTATATTAAGAAAGATGTCTATCAAATTAATAGCCATCACTTTTATTGATTGGTTTAAACTAAATTTTATTTTTAGAACATATACACTTGATGAGTATGTTATATTTCTCGATTGGGAAAGAGACGCTATGCAATACATAAGAGAACTAAGAAATGGAGATATTGTTATAGATGTAGGAGCACATATTGGTAGCTATACCATAAGATGTGCTAAACTAGTTGGAGAAAATAGTAAGGTCATAGCTATAGAACCAATTCCTGAGAATTTGATTCTTCTAAAAAATAACCTCGAATTTAATAAACTAAATAACGTCTTAATTGAAGATAAAGCAATTTATAACAAACAAAGTAAAATAAAATTATTCTATTATAATGCACATCCATCAGGCGCTTCGGTTTTTAAAAAATCTGAAAGTAATGATTTAAGAACCATTACAGTAGAGACAACAACTTTAGATGCGATTATATAAAAGTATAATTTAAAAAGAATAGATTTATTGAAAGTTGATGTGGAAGGAGCAGAGGTAGAAGTGCTGTCTGATAAAGCATTAAGCATAACAAGAAAAATTATTATCGAGGTTTGGCCATCTAACTTATCGAAAATCTTTGAAATGTTAAAATCTCATGGCTTTAAAATAATTAATTTAGGCTTGCATCATGGCGGACTTAATTATTATTTATATTGCTACAGATAATAGTAATTTTTTGATTACGATATTAGGTCTTAAAATTAAGAGTTAATTACGATACTGATTATATTATTTTAATTAATATCTCGCCTGATATATTTGATAATTTTTTAAGGAGGTCTACCTATAAAAATAATGCCTGATTTTGATCTAACAATAGCTTATAGAGTTTCACCGTTTTTGAGCGTTAGTGCACCTAAAATTTTCAATGATAAGCTAGAATTGGTAACAGCATGTTTGTTATCATTTAAAGAAGCTATAAAAGGCTTGAAGGTTAAGGTATACGTAATAATGGATCGATGCCCTAAAATTTATGAAAAAGTTTTTAAAGAGCTGTTTGAAAACGTAGATATTAAAAAATTAGAAAACAATATTACTGGGTTAGGATATAATATGAATGTTCAAACCTTTTTACTTCAGCTTGAATATCTTAAAGGTCAGCAATATTCAGAGATAGTAATGTTTCAAGAGGATGATTACTTATATTTCCAAAGTATTAAGCCAATGCTTGAATTCATTAGTAATGAGAACGTAGATTTCATATCACCTTATCTCCATCCTTGGATTATTAATACAGCTTGGAAAAAGTTCATAAAAAATAGAATTATTCAGAATAAAATTGAATGGATTCAAATTCCTTATACTACAAACACTTTCATGACTAAAAAAAATATATTGTTAGAAGCAAATACATTCTTAAACCTATATTACAAAACAGGAGACATGTATAGATTTATAATTTTAACTAAGAATATAAGACCTCTTAGGATAGATCTTCCCTATTTCAGATACAGAATTGGCGCTTTAAAGTTTCTAAGATACTATCTTAGCTTAAGAGAATACACTTTGTGGATGCCTAATCCTACAATTGCAGATCATATTGCAGGTAATCCTCCAGCATATACTGAATTAAACGAACTTGAGAGAATTAAAAATAAAGCTATTGATTTTCTTAATAGCCTAACTTAAAGATTAATGCAACAATATAGAGTATCGAATATTTATTGAATTATCCATTACTGATATGAATACGATTATAATCTCATAAACTTATGAAATATTATATAAAATATCTTACGCCTGTATACATGTATTTGCTTCAAAAAATTAAATATAGTATATATAATCATACTAAAGTAAATATTGTTTCAAAATTTTTAGATATAGATGAACAAATAATAAAAGATTATTATAAGGAAATATCTCATATAAAAGTAAATGTTCCTGGCATGGCTGCTGCATTGGATTCAATTTATGTTATTATACGTGTTTTAAAACCAAATATCATAGTAGAAACAGGAGTAGCAAATGGTGCTTCCTCATTTTATATACTGCTTGCTTTAAAAAGGAATAAAAAAGGTCATCTCTTCTCAATTGACTTTCCTAATTTAGATCCTACAGCAATGCTACCTCAAAATAAAGAAGTCGGTTGGCTAGTTCCGCAAATATTAAGAGATCGTTGGACACTTATTTTGGGAAAGGTTGAAGAGAAGCTTCCCAAGCTTTTAGAAGAACTTGGTAATATAGATGTTTTTTACCATGATTCTTTACATACTTATGAACATATGATGTTCGAATATAGAATAGCTTGGAGAAAATTAAATAAAGGAGGATTGCTGATTTCAGACAATATAGATTTGAATAATGCTTTTAAAGATTTTTGTAAAGAAGTTAAAGCAAGTTTGATAGATTTAGCAAATGTAGGATTTGCTTTAAAGAATTAACATGCTATCATGAATCTATTAACAAAAAATAGCGAAATTTATAGAGAGATAAGATTGCTGAGACCAGCTATTGGAGCAATCATCAGAAGTTATGTTAAACCTTTACTTGCATACTTTAGGTATTTAACTTTAAGAAATAGAGTTAAAGATGAAGACGTAGGAATCTTAATTCTTGCATTTTATTTTGGAGGATATAATATTTCAGGTCACGTTTTAAGTTTACTATTAAATGGAAAACCTTTAATTTTTAGAACTTTCGACGATTGTGGAGTTTGTTATAATCCATCCTACAGAACTCATTAGTATAGGTTTATATTATCATGAACCTGAGACATTTAAATTTATTACGAAACAAATTAAAAATTCTAAAGTTTTTATTGATGTAGGAGCAAATATTGGTGGTTATGCTATTAGAGCTGCTAAATATTGTAAAGTTCATGCATTTGAACCTCTACCAAGAAATTATAAAATATTAAAAATTAATGAAAAATTGAATAACGTTAAAATAAATAGCTACGATTTAGCAACAGAAAATAAAAATGGTAAAGTAAAATTATACTATACACCAAGAAAATGGGATGAGCCTTCAATTAAACATGAGCAAAATTATTTCGTAGAAGTAGAAATGAAACCTTTGGATGAAATAATAAATGAAGAAAGCATTGATTTAATGAAGATAGACGTTGAAAAAGCTGAAGATTTAGTATTAGAAGGAGCGAGGAATTGTCTAAGAAGAACAAAAATGTTAATTATTGAAAAAAGCGAATCATTTCCAAAGGCTTATAAAATATTAAAAGAAGAGAGTTTCAAATTTAGAAAATTCTTAGACCATAATGTTCTTTTTACAAAATAATGTCTAGAATTCTTTTCATATCTTATGCTTCAAATCAGCATTCAGGCGTAGGAAATAGAGTATATTATTTATCTCGTGAACTTGCAAAAAAAGGTCATGAAGTGCATGCAATAACTAAGCAAGGAGAATATGTAAGCAATGAAGTCAATGCTTATTATGTTCAAATTCCAAAACGTTTTTTTAAAATTCCTCCTGTTCCCTTACCACAAGTTTCAATCTTTAATTTGCTAGCATATAAGAAATTTGAGGAAATAAAGCATAAGATTAAACCAGATTTAATTGATGTTCAGCATGTTCATGTTTCTCCTATAGTTCATATGATAAAAGAAAAAGATAATTTAGCAATAACTTGTCATGGTACTGAAATCGGCTTATTCAATTTGGATAGAAGTTATTCAGGATTAGTTAATTTAATCAATTCAGAATATGAAAAGAACATATTCAAGAAAAGCAAAGCTGTAATAGCAGTTTCTGATTACGTAAAGAAAGAAATAATAAACTATTACGAGATTCAATCTAATAAAGTAATAACAATTCATAACGGAATAGATCTAAAGGAATTTAACGATATGAGAAGAATAGGTCTAAAAGATAAGCTCGGAGTCTCAAATATAATACTATTCATGGGAGGATACTCGAAAAGAAAAGGCATTCATATTCTTTTAAAGGCATTAGCAGAAATTAAAGAAAAAGATTGGGTTTTAATAATTATTGGTAGCGGAGATTTAAAAAGCAAAAAAGAAATAATTGATCTTATCAATTTTTTAAATATAAAAAATAAAATAATAAATATTTCAAATATTTCAAGAGAATTATTAAAGAGCATATTATTTGAAGCAGATATATTTGTTCATCCAGCACTTTATGAACCTTTCGGTATTGCAGTTCTAGAAGCTATGGCTACAGGTAAAGCTATAATAGCTACAAGAACAGGAGGAATTCCTGAAATACTAGCTAATGCGGGTTTACTAATAAATGTAAGTTCAGAAGAATTAAAAAATGCTTTAGAATTGTTAATCGCAGAGCTTGAGTTACGTAAAAAATACTCTAAGTTAGCAAAAGAAAGAGTAAAAATTTTCGATTGGACTCAAATCGCTGAGAAGTACAATAGTTATTTACTATGATAGATTATTTTAAACTATCAGTATTAATTCATTTGAAAGATTTGGTCGATAAAGTCGAGTATTTTACATTTGATCCTATATTTTATAATCCGCTATACTTAGAAAATAGTTTGAAAAAAATTAAAAGAAATATTATTGGTTTGAGTGCTGAAGATATTATTTTCATGATTGCTAAGGTTAGGAATATTGTAAAAGAAGAATATGGAGTAAGTAGCAATGAAACGCCGAAATTTATATTAACCCTATTAATTTCAGACGAATTTAAAAATATTGAAATAAATAAAAGAGTAATAAAATTCAATATTAATGCTAATGATTTTTTAAGAGATAAATATTTAACATTAAATAGCTCTCAATTAAAGGGTAAACTTATTAAAATATCATTCGAAGATAAATGTAAAAAATTTCCTTTGACACCCTTAATTACTCCGAATAGCATACTAATTAGATACTTTAAAGGAAGCCTTGGAAGGCCAGAGGAAGTTAACGAATTTATTGAAAAAATAAAAAATATAAAGGAAAGAATAATTATTCCTCTTGCTTGTTTTATTAAAAGCGAAAACGATTTATCTGATTTTAAAAATACTTATGAGAAAATCAAAGATAATCTTTTTGATTTTAATGAGATAGATCAATTAGAAAAGTATGCTATAAAAACAGATAAAACAATCTTATTGATTAACCAATTACCCAAATCAGCTATTCCAAGCAGGTACGAGAAGATGGCATTTGCATTAGCAAATTACCAAAGGGTTTCAATTGCAAAATATTCAATAAGCTCTAGTAGACCTTTACGACTGCTTATGAATGCTAAATACGATGCAATAATTGCTGGCGATGTAATTGATTTTGCTTTAGGGTATGTCATAAGTAAACTAAGAAGAATACCGAACTTCAATGATGTAAGGGACCCCTATCTGGATTTTTTCACACGCTCGTTAATGTTAAATAAACTTTTCCTTGCAATCTTTATCAATAAAGCAAGGAAAGTGTTTTATGTTGCAGAATATTTAAAACATGAATATCGAATAGATAAAAATAAAGCAGTTTATTTACCCAATGGTGCATTTTTGGAATGGATGTCTAAATTAAATGACAGAAAATACAATTATGATTTATGTTATGCTGGAGGATTTATATCTAATTTAAATAATATTTTTGCTTTAATCAGAAATTTGCAAAAAGAACTTGACTATAAAATATCTATGCTTTGGATAGGAGTGAATAGAGAACAAAAGATAAAATTACAAAGAATTATCGAAAAAGAAGGTTTACATGATTCTGTTAAAATTATAGAAGCTGTTCCTCACAGCCAATTAAGGCATTATATATCTCAATGTAAAATAGGTCTAAATCTTAAAGCAATAGGAGGTGGAGGAAAGGAATTTGATTACGCAGTACTTGGATTACCCTGCATAAGATTAATAAAGAGGGGGAAAGAAGGGGATGATCTTCCTTGGGTGATAAAAGTAAGCAATTTTGAAGAGATGAAACAAGCGATAAAAAGATTGCTTCAGGATGAAAACTATTATAAAGA
>Ga0080007_1104277_pt1 | contig 17661 bp, 18 predicted proteins | sample OctOCTMetagenome_FD_69210 | JGI IMG/M metagenome (GOLD analysis project Ga0080007, IMG submission 69210) | Hot spring and microbial mat streamer communities from Octopus Spring Streamers, Yellowstone National Park, USA - OCT_B (SPADES... | ecosystem: Environmental > Aquatic > Thermal springs >...
AAAACAACTCTCATAACGATATTTTTCTCAATAAAAGCAAAAGCTAAAATTATAGGGAAAACGGTGAGTAAATATTCAACAGCAAAGTTTGAAAGACCAAAAGTAGTTATAGGATTTGGTGCTCCATACTGGTCGGGAGGCATAGGGAAAACCCCAACAACTTGAAGGAAACCATATCCGGATACAATTGATGCTGATATTGCACTGAAAAATGCAATAACCTTAATTTCTTTTCTTTGAAATAAAAAAAGTTGTAATGTAATGTAAGCCAGAACGCCTGGGGCTATCATAACGGCAAGGTTTTGAGTTTTGTAAGGATTATAAGCCCAGATGGCAGATGCTGATCCCCAAAATAAAAACAAAACAACAGGTATGAAGGTCTTTGGGAAGTTAAAATATACTTTTTTTGATTTTAAGGTAATATATGCTAAAACAATTCCGGATAATGCTGTTGCAAGGTAAGCGACTGAGATTTTTGACCAAACATACTCTATCTCGTATTTGAAAAGTGGGGGTAAAAAAGCATAAATAATAAACGGAATAACTTTTAGTATAGAATCAAAATCCCAACTTTCAGATGAAACTTCAGATTTTTCAGATTTAGATCTACCAGTTTCAGCTACGCTTTTTCCTGCTCCTGAGACCTTTTGAGCCTTAAACTCTTTTTTCAATTTACCCTGATCTTTCTTCGCGACCATATTTATTAAGAATTATAATTTCTGATTTAAAAAAAGTGAAATTTCATATAAAGAAGCAAAATCCCATTCTAGATTTCAAATTTCTGAATTATTAAAACGAGCTTCTAAAAAATCTTTATCAACAAAAATTGCATTGCAAAAAGTTTTAGCAAAAAATTCATAATTTTTTCCTTTGAGGAACATGTAAATCTCACTTTTGAGTATATCTTCTATCGTTTTTCCTTTGACCTCTACCACAATTACCTTTGGTCTATATTTTTGCCAATTATTAGAAAGCAAAACATCATAATCTAATCCTTCCACATCCACTGATAAAAAATCTATCTCCTGTCCAGGTGGGATATACTTATCCAAAATCTCCTCCAGCGTAGTCGTTTGAATTTCAATAACATCTTTATAACTCTTCCCCCATTTTTTAGCAAATTCTTCAGAGAAGGTATTAAAGTATTTATTTTCACCGTCAAAGATAAAAAACTTTAATATTTTCCTTTCACTTGATATTGCCGCTTCTACATTTATATCTCTGGGTCTGATTTTGTTGAAAAGTTTCATACTTCCTGGAGTGGCATCAATATTTATTCCTCTCCATCCCTTTTTGTAAAAATAATATGTATTTGATAAAAACTTTGGGTGGTAAGCCCCAACATCTACATAGAATCCGTCATCTTTATTTGCAAATAAATTCCTCAGAATTATATCTTCACCATATTGCGAATATGATTTTACAACATAGTCATCTATATATTTCCATTTCAAAATACCTAATTTTTTTACAAGATTATCTGGAAGTATCTTTTTAATAATCTGTCTAAACATATCACTTTAAATATTAATCATTTATCCATTTATTTATTTTTTCATTCTTTACCAGATGCATTGAAGGAAGAGAGAACAAGCAAAATCTATCCCCTGAATTATAGCATTTGAATCTACACCAGAAAAAGGTGGAACACCAATTACAGGATTTGGAACACTTACATAAATCAAAGAGGTAATATCAACAACTCCTACATTTGTGCTTGCTATAAAACCACATCCAAGAATGTCCCCATTAGAATCCAGCTTCAATATCCAAATATCCCATCCACCAGCTCCAAAAGAAGAAGTTGGACCTGCTAATAAATATCCACCATCAGGTAATTGATCAATTACCGCTCCATATTCATTCTCTGATCCTCCGTAAGTTTTTGCCCATTGAATATTTCCTTGAGGATCAAGCTTCAGTACTAATAAATCCCATCCTCCTGCTCCAAATGATGTTGTAGAACCTGGTACAATATAGCCTCCATCTTGTGTTTGACGAATATAGCCCCCCAGTTCATATCCCATACCGCCATAAGTTTTTGCCCATTGTATATTCCCCTGTGAATCAAGTTTTATTACCCAAATATCATCGGCACCAGATCCAAAAGATTGAGTAGAACCTCCGATAATATACCCTCCATCTGATGTCTGTTGAATAACTGCTCCCCATTCCATAGACCATCCACCATAAGTTTTTTGCCACTGGATATTTCCATGAGAATCAAGCTTCAATATCCAAGTATCATACCCCCAACCTCCACCTCCAAATCCCAGTCCAAAAGTGCCTGTTTGACCTGCTATGATGTATCCGCCATCTTGGGTTTGTACAACATGATGAGACCACTCCCATAAATGTCCTCCATATGTTCTTTGCCACTGCACATTTCCCTGTGAATCAAGTTTGAGAACCCAAATGTCTCTATCACCAGCTCCATAAGATGTAGTCCCACCAACCACAATATAACCTCCATAAGAAGTTTTAGCAAGATCATGAACATATTCAGCATTGAGACCATCAATTCCAACTCCCCATCCTCCATAAGTCTTTTGCTATTGTACATTTCCATGAGAATCAAGTTTCAAAATCCACATATCCCAACCCCCAGCCCCGAATGAACCTGTTCCACCTCCAACAATATATCCTCCGTCTTGCGTCTCTTCAACATCATAAGCCCAATATTGTTCAGGTCCTCCATAGGTTTTCTGCCATCGTATGTTTCCATTTGAATCAAGTTTCATTAATAACAAATCTCCTCCTCCCGCTCCAAAAGAAAAAGTTTGACCTGCTATAATATATCCATCATCAGATGTTCTTTTAAATTCATAATTTATATCATCTCTTTGACCGCCATATCTCTTGCCCACAGACTATAACCTGAAATAAACGGACAAAGCGCCTCAGATATAACAACATTAACTATCGCTTCCCCTTTGAACGCCAAGTTATACCCTTCTTTTCTTGCTGTTGCTGAAATTATTGCTCTTCCTCCACCTACTCCCTGAACTAACCCGTTTTGATCTACAACCGCTACACCCGGGTCAGATGAGCTCCACTCAAATCCTACACAGCTTATCTCATTCCCAAAAATGTCTTTCGCTCTTGCTGTCAGCTGAACCGTTTCTCCTACCTTTATCGTAACCTCTGATGGAAAAACTTCTACCCTGTCAAGACCCAAACCTTTATCAAAATGGACTGCCCCCTGACCTTCTCCCTTGAACTCCCGAGAAATTACTCCTCCAAAAATCTGTCCTTTACCATCTACTTTTACCTCGTTCCCTATCACACCAGCATAAATTGCTCCTTGCCCCTCAACCTTAACTTTACCAGTTGAAATTATTCTCAGGAAAACTGGATTTGACTTTATTTGTCCTTAACCATCCACACTTATATCTCCCTCTACCACAACCGTTGAAGGTCCAGAAAACTCCAAAACAGCTCTGCCTGATATTTTTACCTCCCTGAAATAATAAATACCAGATGGTAAAGTGAGTTTATCATTATTTTCAAGTTTGAGTTTCCCATCTTTTATGAACTGCGGAGGAATAACGGAGTTATTGTTACTTTGCCTTGCTTTATCAATAATTTGAGAGACATCAACTTCGCAGGTTTGAACTTGGACGACCTGCCCTGTAATCCTAACATTTCTTCCGTTTATTTTTATATCATTTACATAAGCTACGCTACCTCCTGATATATTTTGGTTTTGGTTGTAATCACCGCAAAAAGAGTTGTATCCATCAACCAAAAAATTACCCCCGAGTTTTACAAAGCAAGATTGAACTGCATATCCAAACTTTATCTCCCCGTGAGAAGACTTAAAAAATAGCCTACGATTATGGTATGTGGTGGTGATACTACTTTGTTCATCTAACAAAGATGATTGATTTTGATCTTGGGGAGTTTGTCCGCACCTGAGAGGAAGAAGAGGTGAGATCAATGCAACTGCCGGCAAAAAAATAAATGATTTTCCTTTATTTTTAAAGTTAAACCCCGTCATTTTTTATCACCTCCTTTCTGATTTTTTTACGATTTCAATTTAAGTTGCGAAAAAAAAAAACGAATTTTCAGAAAGTTTTAGGAGAAATTTTCTGGTGTTTTTTTATTTCTTTGGCTCTACCCTTTAAATTAAAGGAGGCGAAATAATGGATATACTCCAAATGGAATAACTTTGAGTACGGAGTCAAAATCCAAACTTTCAGATGAAACTTCAGATTTTTCATATTTAGATCTATCAGTTTCAGATATGCCTTTTCCTACTTCCTGATACCTTCTGGGCCTTAAGCTCCTTTTTCAATTTACCCTGATCTTTCTTCGGAGCCATATTTATTAGATTAAAATTCTTGATTTTAAAAAGTGAAATTCCATATAAAAAAAGCAAAATCCCATTTTAGATTCCAAATTAAAGATAAAAACTTTAACATTTTCCTTTGACGTGTTTTAGACCAGTCTTTATAGCTACTAACTTTCCCAAGTTTTTCTTGTGTCTCAAAATCAATATCTCATTTTTTTCGTCGCCTTTTATATTTTTGAGGATATTTGGAGTTGCATCAGATGATCCGTCATCAACAACTATTATCTGCTTGAAAAATGGCTGTTTTTTAACAGCTTCAATCACATCCTCTATTGTAGATCCCTCATTGTAACAGGGGATAATAACAGATAACCAAAAGCTTTTTTCGTTTCTCATATTCCCCAATATAACAATCTTATATTAAATTAAAACTAAAAAACTCAAAAATTCTTTTTGGTGAGTAATCTCTTTTTTATCTAATAAGTATAAAAGTATTAGTAAACAGAAGCCGAATTAAAAGTTTAGCTGTCTTGAGTAAGATAAGTAGTTGAGGAGCAAATCTCTGTATTGTTTTATATTTTGTACTCTCCCTTTCAAATACAGGAGATGTGGTAAAACCTAATTCATTTTCAATCTGCCTTAACATTCTTACATAGGGTAAATATATAATATCACGAATCTCCTTTGAAAACTTTGCCCCGTACATTAAAAACCCTGAATCGTATAGGAATGAGAAAATCTTTTTAAGTCCATGAAAATGATAAAAAATAAGAGGTTGATCATCGACGTAAACTTTTGAACCTTTTACTAATACCTTATAGTTCTCAATATTCCACGGAGCAACATTTGCCCCTTTATGCTGGATAACATGGACTTTTTCAAACAACGACTCAAACTTCTCTAAATACTTCTGATCTGCATACCTATCTCCCTCCACTCTATCATAACACCATTCATTGCACCTTTCTCTATACCACCTCAAACAACCTAAACCATTCTCATCTCTCCTAAAACTCAACCACGAAACATTATAAACTCCAAACTTCTCCAAATGCTTCAAGCGTGCGGGGAAACGATGTGGAACAATTGCTATTGAATTTTCCCCTATCTCCTCAAATATTGGACCAGGATCTGAAAAAAAATATAGATCTGCATCAAGATATGTTACAAAATCCACCTCATCAAAATTACTCAAAACATACAAAATGAAGGACGGAGTAAGAGTAAAATAATATTCTACAAGAGTTCTATTACTCTTTGCTTTCAGAAGCTCATCATCTCCTCTCTCTATATCCTCCAACTTCAGCAAGAAAATATTTTCTAATCTTTTTTGTTTTAAAATTTCATAGCACCCCCTACTCAAACACAAAACAAATAATTTAAAATTTGAACAATACTTTCTCAACGAATAATAAAGAGCCAAACCCCTTGAAAGATATCTGTGATCAAAATATGTACAAAAATAATACAATGATTATCTCCCTCCTTCCTCACACCATTTTTTAATATAATAACAAACTGTCTCAATCTCATCATCTTCCAACTGAGGATACATCGGCAAACTTAATATCCTCTTATAGATTCTTTCAGTCTCACTCAGCCCATCTGGACTTATCAATACTCTACCTTTATATGCCGGTTGCAAATGAACAGGAAGCGGATAATGAATTGAAGTTAATATACCATTTTCTTTCAAATAATCTTTGAGACTATCCCTACCATCTACTCCTATAACATAAAGGTGATATACATGCTTCACATAATCTTTTTCTGATGGCAAATCTATCGGTAACATTTCCAATTTCTCTCGATACAATTTAGCTATTCTTTTCCTTATAGAATTGTCCTTATCTAATCCTTTAAGTTTAACTCTCAAAATTGCGGCTTGAATTTCATCTAACCGTGAATTTTGTCCGGAAAAACTACTTATATATCTTTCTTCCCATCCATACTCCCTCAGTGCTCTGATCTTTTCTGCAAGTTTTAAATCATTACACAATATCATACCTCCATCTCCAAATGCTCCTAAATTTTTTGTAGGATAAAAACTAAATGCAGACGCATCGCCAAAAGAACCAACTTTTTTACCTTTATACTCAGCTCCATGAGCTTGCGCACAGTCCTCAATCACTAAAAGACCATTCTTTTTCGCTATATAAATAATATCATCCATCTCAGCAGGATGACCATAAAGATGGACTGGAATTACAGCTCCCAGCTTACCAAACTTAGAATCTTTCTTATAGTAATTTATTGCTTCTTCAAGGGAATTTGGGTCCATAGTGTATGTTTTCGGGTCAATATCTACTAAAACCGGTGTTGCCCCTGCTCGCTCAATTGCTGCAACCGTTGCTACAGCTGTATGTGAAACAGTAAATACAAGGTATCCTTGACCTATGCCAAATCCCCGCAAACAAATCTCAATCGCATCAGTCCCACTTGCAACACCAATCCCATATCTTACACCTACATATGACGCAAACTCCTCCTCAAAACTCCTAACTTCTTCTCCAAGAATATAATTCCCGCTCTCCAAAACTTTCTTTATGGCAAACTCAATCTCGGATTTATAAGATAAGTAGCTCGCTTTCGGATTAGCTTGAAGTATAAAATTTTTTAGCGGTGTATTTTTCTGTTTTCTATTTTTTCTCATATGTATCCATTGAAACTTCTCTTGAGAAACTAACCATATTCTCCCATCCCTCTTTAAATGGTATCACTCCATCGGATGCCCAAAAATATAAATTATGTCTTTCAGGATAGATAGTCTCAAATACTATTATGTTATTAAAATATGGCTTTAAAATCTCAATCACATCTTCTTTGCTTTTAAATTCACACTTGTTATATTCAAGGGATTTTTGATCACTCTGCTTTTCAGCAACAATATAACCTGAGAAAATCCCACAATCTGACAACCTCACTTTTATGTTTTCAAGAATATTTTGCGTTTCATCTTTTGTAAAATGTCCTAATGCTCCATCCATTATAATGTTATCAAACTTACCAGTGGGCATATCATAACGAATGTCGCACAAAATATACTCAATATTTTCAGCTGAATTCTCTCTTATCGCAGTCATAATAGCTTCTTTATCATAGTCACAAGCAATAATTCTTTTTGCACGAATGCTATAGAAATTCCTTGTATAAAAACCATCACCACAGCACAACTCTAATACCTCCCCCCCCCACCGCAAAGCAAGGCTATTAAATACTCCTCTCTCAACCCATAAAGGATTGCGACTTGCCAGCCAGTGGTAGTACAAGTTAATTCTATGATAAAAATACTTTGGGGCTCTGGGGATAGGAGGTATTAAGTATTGAATTAAAAGTAATCTTCTATGAGCATTATATACCCAACGGGAAGAAATTGAACACTCTAATTTAGAAACTTTTTCAAGTATAGGTTTAGCAAATCTTGCTCTTCGTAAAATACCCTTAAGCAATCTTCTAATCATATACATCAAATATAATATTTTAGATATTTTTTATAATATTCCAGAGTTCTTTTGAGTCCTTCTTCTAATGGAACTTTCGGTTCCCACCCTAATTCACTTTTGATCAAAGAGTAATCTGCATAAAAGTCTCCTATATCAATTTTTTTCCTATCGGCAGGAAACTCTTTGATAATGTATTCTCCTCCGCCGTTAATTTTTACCAGCATCTCCGCTAACTGCTTCAAGGAAACTACTTCTCTGCCACCAAGATTATAAATTTTTCCATATGCTCTCTCATCACTTGCTACCAAAAGCAAAGCATCAACACAATCATCAACATAAGTAAAATCTCTGAGCTGATCACCATCCCACACTTCAAAAGGTTTTCCCTCTACGATTAATCTTATCCATATCCCCAAAAATGTTTGTCTTGCATCTTTTATCCTCATACGAGGTCCGTATGTATTAGTTAATCTTAAAACAGATGTTCTTATACCATAAACATCGTGGTAAAGAATATGATACCATTCTCCTGCCAACTTATTCACACCATTTATATCGACTGGACGAAGAGGGTGCTTTTCATCAACTGGCAAATATTGAGGTCTTCCATATATTTGTCTTGTGCTAGCAAAAACAATCTTTATCTGTGGGTTATAATGCCTGCATGCTTCAAGTATTGAAAGCTGAGCCCGAGCGTTTATCTCCAAATCAGTAAAAGGATCTATCATAGAGTCCATATGACTTGTCTGCCCTGCAAGATTAAAAAGAAAATCTCTCCCCTTGACAAGATATTTCATACTATAAGGGTCACGAACATCTGATATATTCACTTTTACCTTATCTTCAATTTCCTTTATGTTGAAAAGATTTCCGCCGTACTCCGGGATAAGACTATCTACTATCAGAACATCGGCTCCGAGTTCAACAAGCCGAATAGCTAAATTAGAACCAATAAAACCAAGCCCTCCCGTTATGAGAACTTTTGCGCCTCTAAATACATCCTCATAATAATATCTTCTCATTTTTTCAATTCCTTCCTTGCATAAATTATATTATCTAAATAAAGATCTTCGTTTTTTGGAAGGAACCTATACAAGCTCTCTCCCAAGATGTTAAAAATAGATGTAAATAGTAGGCAGAGTAATTTATTGATTGAAGAACTACTTCTTAACACCAATACTTTATAAATGTAAGCGTTAATAAGCTGGAAAATAATTCTGATATCGCCCGCTGTTTTTCTTTGTTCAACGACTCTAAAACCATGTTTTTCAAGGAGGAACTTTATACCAAACGATGAGTAGCGCGCAAAATCATAAGGTTGTTCATGCTCATCCCATACAAACGGACAAGTCATAAGCAAACCACCACCCGGTTTCAAAACTCTATAAGCCTCCGACAAAAATTCTTCTGGATTAAAAACATGCTCAAAAACCTCAGTAGAAATGACCCAGTCAAAATAAGAGTCTGGAAAAGGGATTCGCTTCCCGTCATAAAATACATCCGCTTTTTTATTCTTCCTGTTTTCAGGGGTATCCACTTCAAGCCCTATGTATTCATCTGATGAGAAAAGATTATAATATGGTTTCTGCCCACAACCAATATCAAGAACTCTGCCTTTCACCAAATGCGAAAACGAGCTTATATGTTTAAATAATTCTTTCCTCGTAATATAAAATGGATTAACAAACATCCCAATAATACTCGGTTGAAACTGCTCTTTGTACACAACAGATTTTATCTTATCCACTATTTTACTCTTCATCATCATTATATACTTTATTTTTATATACTTTCTTTCTCTATATAGTTTTTCTCTTCCTTAAAATACAACCTTCAAAAGTTGAATTTGGGATATTAGCCTTATCAAAAGGAGATTCAAACTTAGCAATAATGTCGTAATCTTTTTCGAAAAAAGAGTAAAACTTTCTTTTACTGAAAAACCAACAAGGATAACTCGCAGGGTAAATTTCAGGTGGAACTTTTTGAACGGTCAATAAGTCTTCCTCTCTATCAACAAACGGAGTACGATCAAATATTATGAACTCAAAACCAATATTTTTTATATTTTGAAGAAATTTGTAAGGAGATTCCAAATACTGAATTACACTTGAAAACAAAATTGTGTTGGCAGAAGTCTCTTTCAGACAAGTTTCAATATCATAATAGAACTTTAAAACATCATCCTCAAAGAATTTTTTCCCCTCATCACCAAAATGCTTCTGTTCAACTATATTCCATCTGACTTTTGGAATTGCATCCAAAAACTTTTTATTTTGAAAATATGTTGTCCCTAATGCTCCTCCAAAGTCTATTATATTAAGTTCTCCCTTGTTCTGTGCGGCAATCCACATAAGACCTGCGAGTAAAGGCCAAGAGTATTGAACCTCATCAAATATTACTCCATCTCTTTCATAAACTGCTTCACCTCTTTTGACTTTCATAGCAGCCTCCTTGACCCTTTCCAGTATTGCTTTGTCTTCATACCCTCCTGATACTCTTTTAGCTTCTTCCCAGCTCTTGAAATCACCATACCATATGATTCCTTTATTCGTAACTTTTTTCAAAGAAGAAAGAATTATTGGAGGTAACCAGTTTTTAGCAAAATTTTTTATCCCACGCGCAAAAACTTGATTTATTTTTTCCTCTTTTTTTCTCATAATCTTGATTAATTTACTTATTAATACAATTTGCTATTTTCCTTTGATAAAAGGAAACAAAATTTTATTTATTAGTTTCATCGGATGCTTTGCAAAATATATCATACTTTTCATTTTCATTCTAAAAAAGAAATTTTCAAATTTTTTCCTGACTTGCGGATCTTCAATTGGAGGAATTCTCTTTACGAAAATAGGTTTTTCCGAAAGTTCAAAATCAAGCCACCAGCTATTTCCTTTAATATGTATTCCAAGATCACCGATATGTTTGACCAGAGATATTCCTGGATATAAAGTAAGTTTTTCATGAATGAATGCCGATGCATACCATCTTATTGCCCAAGAATCTACTTTACCCTCAACTTGATCTTTGAGCATTTTAGTATATGGATAAGCTCCATTAAAATCAAAAAGTTTTGTAAGTTTTCTTTTTTCTAATTCGTCAAGAAGTTTTTTTCCATCTTTTTCAAACAAATCCCATCCTCGCTTCCAGGTAGCCCATCCCCAGCAATCGGCTCCTCTTAAAAAAAATATCTCCGGCAACCCTTTTATAGGATATACATAGCCATGAACTGAAATAACTTTTTCCTCTTCCTCATACATATTCAAACCATCGTTCATGAACTTCAAAAAATATGGACTTGTCACTAAGTCATCTTCTAAAACTATGACTTTACCATATTGATTGACCACTTTTGTTATGCCATCAATTATGTTGTTTGCAAGTCCCCAGTTTTTATCTCTTTCTATTATTTCAATATTTTTAAAACATTTTATTGTTTTTAAATATTCTCTAACTTCTTTAACTTTTGGTTCATCTTTTTCTGTTTTTGGTCCATCGGAAAATATAAAAAGATGACTTTGTTCTGCATATATATTTTTTTGCAGAGCTTCTATTGTCTGCTTAGTATGCCATAGTCGTTTGTAAGTAAAAAGAACTATGGGAGCTAAATTCATTTTTTAATCTCCTTCAAGAATTCATTTTCTACAAAAAAGCAAGTATTAAATGTTTTAGCAAAAAAAGAATAACCGTTTTCCTTCATAATGATAAAAATTGGATCTTTAAAAACTTCTTCTATTGAAAAGCATAAAATTTCAACTAACACAACCTTAGGCCTGTAAGTACTCCAGTCATTACTTTTTAAAACTTCAAAATTTTTTCCCTCTACATCAACATTTAGAAAATCTATTTCTTGCCCCTTAGGTAGATACTCTTCTAAAATTTTTGATAAAGGATAAACCTTCACGGGTAATTCCTTAATTATATAATATCCCATTTTGCCATTTCTTTGTCTGGCAAGATTTTCGTCAAAAGTATTTAATCCTGGATCATTAAAGATATAAAAAGTAAGAATATCTTCTTTTTCTCCAATACCAACTTCAATATTTATATCTCTTTTTCTAAACTTATTAAACAGTTTCATACTTCCTGGTGTAGCATCAATATTTATGCCCCTCCAACCTAAACGATAAAAAAGGTATGTATTTGAAAAACGAAATGGATGATGAGCACCAACATCAACATAAAATCCAATTCGCTTTTTTTCAAATATTCGCAGTAAAATTAAATCTTCTCCCTCCTGAGAATATGATTTTAAAGATGTTGGAATATATGCGTTTTTAAACTCGGCAAGTTTTTTATATACCCTATCGGGTAAAAGCAACTTTGCCCCCTTCTTTATTACTCTGAGCACTCTTAATCACCCTCCGCTAACTGAATAAGTCCACCTACTGAACTTAGGTTTTTATAGTATTTAAGTCTATATTCTGGATTAATAAATATAGTAGTAACCCATGTATAATTATTAATCAGTCCGAACCCAGCAAAATCAATCTCTATCCATTTTAATTCATTTCTTAAAAAATTTATAGTATTAGGATACCAATCACTGTTATCAAAAATCACCATACTACCGCCATAATGATTTATATGTTCAACTACCTTTTTTGCACATTTTCCTCTCCACCTACTATCTATTACGTAAATATCAAATTTTTTATTAAACCTTTCAATTGAATTCATGTATCTTTCTGGAACTTTTTCAAATATATAAATCACCTTATTGGTAACTTTATGTTTAATTTCATTGTACCATTCTTCGTTATGTTCAACACTGACTACCCATTTCGCTTTGTTCATCCAATACAAAGTCGAATACCCACTACCATATTCAAAAATTGAACATTCTGATAGATCAATATGATTTAAATATTCAATAGCTGGATATGTGAACCATGGAATTGAATTTCCATATTTATCTATACTTTTCCAAAATTTTATCGTTTTAAATTGTCCATATTCTAATGCCAGTATATAAAAATTCCTCATTTGCTTCACATAAGGTATTAACATTTTTTTAATTTTTTTGATCATATTTTTCATACATTCTGTATTTTCCTCTGCAAGATTATTATAGGGTAAAAAAATGCGGTAGATGTAATTTTGAATATTTTCAATGTTTTTTTATTAAAAAAAAGTGAAAAGTAATCCGCAATAGAGTGAGATACCACTGATGCAATTGAAGCACCTACTATTCCAACAGTAGGAATCAATATAAAATTTAATAAAATATTTGTAATTGCACCGTATAATGTTCTGTAAAAAGAGAAATTTTGTAGATTTTCAGCTATAAGCCATTGACTTGTTCCAACTCCAATAAATGTAAATAATAAACCCCAGATTGAAATTGACAATATTTTACTTGCTTCGGCAAAGCTTTCCCCGTATAAAAAGAGAACAATATGCTTGGCCAATATAGTTAATAATAAAACTAGTGGGATAGCTAACCATATTAGGAAAAAAAGTAATTGTTGCAACCTTTTATAATACAATTCTTCGTTCATCCTTTTTGCATTCACAATAGCAGGAAAAAGAGACCGAGTTATAACCATCGGAATAATATACCAAACTTCAACAATTTTCACAGCAGCAGAATATAGGCCAAGATCTCTATCTCCAAGCATATTTTTTATCATAACCTGATCTATTCTCATATAAATCATTACAGCTATACTACCTAACAGCAACGGAAAACTATCAGTTAATAATCTTTTCGCCAAATCTAATTTGAAGTATCTTAAAAAATTTGGAAGTTTTTGAGATTTATAAATTAACCAGCTAAACATTGCCAGCAAAATAGTATCAAACAATGTCACTAATACAAACCAAATTAGCTCTGCTTTAAACAAAATAAGAGCTATCTTTATGATAGAAGATAAGATAGAATGTATTATTCTTCTTAAAGTTATGTACTTAGCTTGCACAGTTGCCTGATAATAAAATTCAATTACCTCAAAACTTTGGAAGATAATCCCAGCTGCAATTATATTTATGAAAAGGAATGTTTGAAAATTATCTGCCGTAAAATGAGATATAATCAAAATTACAATAAATGTAAGAATACCACCTGAAAGTTTTAGCCAAAAAGATGTTCCAAGATAAATTTCCGTTTTCGTCGGTTCTTTCACCAAATCTCTAACAACTATTTCATCAAGTCCTAATTTTGCTATTACCTGAAAGATAGCAACAAAAGCCAAAACGTAATTAAATATTCCAAATTTCTCTGGACCCAAATATCTTGCAATCAGAATACCAACCAAAAATGTTGAAAACATCCGCAGAATATGTTCGGAAAATAACCATAAAGTATTCACTCCATAACGTTTAACACCACGATGACTAAAGATGTATCGATATTTAAATTTTAAACTTCCTGCATTCATAAGGTTTATATTTTAGCTTTTGATATACCCATCATAAACTTTTTTTATTCCATCTTTTAAATTTATCTTAGCCTTCCAGCCAAGCTGTTTAACCTTACTAACATCTAATAATTTTCTTGGTGTGCCATCTGGCTTGCTTAAATCATGTTTAATGTCGCCTTTAAAACCCACAATTTCTTTTATCATAATAGCAAGCTCTTTAATCTTAATATCCACCCCTGTTCCTACATTTAAAAAATAATCTGGACAAATTCTGCCCATAACTTCTGCATCTATATTTTCCATCAAATATACGCAGGCATCTGCAAGATCATCAACATGTAAAAACTCACGGTAAACCTCTCCCGAACCCCAGACAGTAACTGAAACATTAGAGTTGTGATGCGGAAAGTTGAAAGAAATGCCAATTTTTAAAAGAATTTTTAATATGCTTTCTTCATTATTTAGATCAATCTCTTTATCTAAACCAAAACCTATTGGATATTTCTGAAAATCTCGTTTTATGCCTTCTATATTCCCTTGTTCTAACAACTTTGCTAAATGAAATTTTCTTATTAAAGCTGGCAATACATGGGACGTTTCAAGATTAAAATTATCATTCGGACCATATAAATTTGTAGGCATAACAGAAATGAAATTGGTTCCATATTGTTGATTGTAGTATTTAACAAGTTTTATCGCAGAGATCTTTGCTATGGCATAGGCTTCGTTTATTGGTTCTAAGCTTCCGGTTAGTAAATATTCTTCTTTCATTGGTTGAGGTGCATGTTTGGGATATATACAGGAAGAGCCTAAGTTTAGTAGCTTTTTTACGCTAAATTTGTAAGCTGAATGGATTACATTTACAGCAACGGCAAGGTTATCGTATATAAACTCTGCAGGATAAGTGCTGTTAGCCAATATACCACCTACCTTAGCGGAGGCAAGGAATACCCAGTCTGGTTTTATTTCTTTAAAAAGACTTTCTGTCTCTTCCTGCCTTCTTAGGTCTATCTTATGCCATTTAACCGATAATGCCTGAAAAGGTTCCTTGGTATGAAAAGTTGCGTGAATATCCTTATAACCCTTTTCAATCAGCTTTCTAATAATAGCACTCCCAACAAGCCCTGTTCCACCACAGACAAGTATCTTCATGGTCTAATGTTTAACCTTGGAACTAAAAACATACTCGTGGTTCGTATAGTTAAAACCCTTGGTTAAATTAATTTTAATTCCTTCGCCGATTGGGTCAAGACCTACGAGCTTTAGGTCGTAATCTACCATGATCTTGACCAGCTCCTCAAAGGTAACCCTCGGTTCCCATCCCAACCTTTGTTTGGCTTTTGTTATGTCAGCTTGGAGCCATTCAACCTCGGTAGGTCTAAAATATTTCGGGTCTATCTCAACAACTACGTCGCCCGGTTTAAGAACATATTCCCATCTTCTGTCAACACTCTTTACTATACCCTTTTCTTCCAATTCCTCCCCTTTAAACTCAAGCTCAACACCCGCATACTCAAAAGCTTTCACCAAGAACTCCTTTACCTGATGACTTTCTCCTGTACCTATTACATAATCGTCTGGTTCATCCTGTTGGAGCATAAGCCACATAGCTTCTACATACTCAGGAGCAAATCCCCAGTCCCTCTTAGCATAAAGGTTCCCAAGGTAGAATTTTTTTTGCTTGCCTGCAAGTATATGCGCTAAGGCTCTTGTTATTTTTCTTGTCACAAAAGTTTCACCTCTTCTCGGGCTTTCGTGGTTAAAAAGTATTCCATTGCAAGCAAAAATATTATAGGCTTCTCTATAGTTTACTGTCATCCAAAAAGCATAAACCTTAGCTACTGCATAAGGGCTTCTTGGATAGAAGGGGGTTTTCTCATTTTGGGGTGGAGGAGAGGCGCCGAACATTTCTGAGGAAGATGCTTGATAAAATTTGGTCTTTATTCCGCTTCTTCGTATAGCTTCAAGGATTCTTGTGGTGCCAAGACCTGTAATGTTTCCAGTGTACTCTGGCATATCAAAGGAAACTCTAACATGGGACTGGGCTCCAAGATTATATATTTCATCAGGCTTAATGTTCCAAATAATCTCAGTTAAAATGCCGGGGTCGGAAAGGTCTCCGTAATGTAAAAACAACCTTGCCTCTGGGTCGTGCGGGTCTACATAAATATGGTCTATCCTCTGGGTGTTGAAGGTTGAACTTCTGCGGATTATGCCGTGTACTTCATAGCCCTTGGAAAGCAAAAATTCAGCTAAGTAAGAACCATCTTGTCCGGTTATCCCGGTAATTAGGGCAGTCTTTTTAGCCATATCTACTTCTCCTTTCTTCCTCTAAATGTGTCCATATTCATTATCTATTATTATATCATCCTCTCCCACATAATCACCGTTTTGAACGAGGCTGTTCTAAAAATAGTACTCTAAGGTAGGTTGGATATAATCTCAGATTTTGTGCGGAAAAGTAAATTACCCCTAAAAAAGCTTTACACTTTCGTAAGCCACTTCCTCAAGAGAGTTGGTCCAAACAGACAAGCAAAAAAGAAAGGAAGACCACAAAAATACGAAGATGCTTTGATCATCACCCTGTGGCTCTTTCAAATACTTAACAACGAAGATGTCAACTTTCGGTAGAAACCGTCTATAGATGGCATTTATACCATCACGGACCTAAAAAGTTGATATCCTTCAGCAGGAGGTTTTGCAACGAATAAAACAAAACCTGTAAGGAGGTTAAAAAATGAACTTTAGTCCGATCCTAAGCAGGACTTTTTGTTCTGGACATTTCAATCCTCCAATACATTGCCAGCGGAAGGGTGCGTATAAAGGGAGACCTAAGGTGCGTTCTCTCTTCCCTTGAAGTCCTGAGTGAATAAGCTTCATAAGTTCTTTACTTTTTCTACATATTTTTTAATGTCAAACTTTGCTTCTAGGCCCGATGCACTCATGTATCGGATTTTTCCAAAGATCTTTCTCTCTTTCCAAGGTCTGTCGTGGGTTCCAAAACACCAAGATATTCCCGCATAACCGTTTGGGTCCCTTCCATCAAGCTCGTATTTATCGTTCAGATAGCACGCTATATCAAAGGCTTTCTTTGGGTCATCCGTCCATTCTATAAGCTTTTTGCACCAATACATTCTTATGTAGTTGTGCATCTTCCCTGTTTTCAAAAGTTCCAACTGTGCGGAGTTCCAATATTCATCGTGGGTTTTTGCATTTTCAAGTTCTTCAATTGTGTAGATATTCTCCCTTTTGTCGCTTTTGTGTTCTTCCAATGTTTCTTTAGCCCAATCCGGAATACCTTCATACTGATTGTAGTTTGGATTGTAATAGCAAAAGTTCCTCGCAAGCTCCCTCCAAACTATAAGCTCGTTAAAAAAGCTATCCACGTTTTCATCATTCTTTCCATACTTTGATAAAACCTCAAGGACCACTTCTATGGGTGAAATCTGTCCAAAGTGTAAATAAGGGCTAAGGTTTGATTGATAATCAAGCTCCGGATGAGACCTGAACTCTTTGTATCCATGCAGTTTTTTCTCAATAAACTCCTCCAAGTATTTTCTTGCTT
>Ga0080007_1125464_pt1 | contig 17634 bp, 21 predicted proteins | sample OctOCTMetagenome_FD_69210 | JGI IMG/M metagenome (GOLD analysis project Ga0080007, IMG submission 69210) | Hot spring and microbial mat streamer communities from Octopus Spring Streamers, Yellowstone National Park, USA - OCT_B (SPADES... | ecosystem: Environmental > Aquatic > Thermal springs >...
TCGGGGAAAATTTTGGCGTTAAGGCTTCTGGTGGAATAAGAGATAGAGAAACAGCAATAAAAATGATTTTAGCAGGTGCTAATAGAATAGGAACATCAACCGCTATATAAATTTCAAAAATTTTTTTATTAACTGCATTATCCAACAATTCTAACACTATTTATTTTACTACCCTGATAATAAGGCTTCGCACCCCTTAAATCCTCTTCCAAAAACCTATAATTTCATTAAAGTTTTTATAAAGTTTTTATAAGTTATTAGTTTTCAATTACTTAATACTATTTATTGGATAAAGCAGCTCTTTCAAGTAATTTTTTAATTTTTCAATGATACAGGTTCAAGAATTTTCATGTTGTCAAATAAAGCAATTTTATCAAGAATAAAATCAACTATTTCCCTTGGTGTCCAAACTTGACCAAGTTGTTTATATCTTTCCAAAGTATTTAAAGTTTAAAGTTATTAAATTGTGCTTTGTCCAATAATTCTAAAACTATTTATTTTTCTATATTTTGCCCACCCACCCAAAAATAAGCCTTCGGCTTAAAAATGCCCATTTTTCGGCAGGGGGCTTTCGCCCCCTAACAAAACCCCCGATAAATTCAGTAATTTCTCAAAATTTTTATAAGTTATTGATTATCAATTACTTAACATTATTTATTGTACAAAGCATTAAATTGCGTTATCTATATAAATCTTCCATACTATACAAACCAACGGATTTATCCTTTATAAATTCTATTGCTTTAATAACACCAATTGCAAACACTTTTCTATTTAATGCTTTGTGCTTAATTTCTATTACTTCACCTTCATTTGCAAAAATAATAACATGCTCACCAAAAATCCCACCCAATCTAAAACTTTCAATTGTCAAATCCAAATTTTCATTAACTTCTTTTAATTTATTTAATATCATTTTAGATGTTCCACTTGGCTTATCTTTCTTAAATTTATGGTGTATTTCATATATTGCTAAATCATAGTCAATTAAATGTTTATATAAGTCTGGCAATAATTTAAGAATTGAATTTAAACCATAAGAAAAATTATATGATAAGAAAACTGCTGTTTTCTCTGAAAGTTTTTTTATGATTTCTAAATCCTCCTCATTAAATCCTGTTGTTCCAATAATATATTTTCTTGGCTCATTTAAAACAATTTTAATATGCTCAATATTTGCTTCTCTATTTGTAAATTCTATTAAAATATCTGCTTTTTTGTAAATTTCAAAATTATCCTCTTTTGTAATTCCAAAAAAATCATAATTTTTTTCCTTTAAGATATTAGCTAATTCTTTGCCCATTTTTCCATTTATTCCAATTATAGCAATTTTCATATAAACAAGCTACTGACAGATTGTGAATTGTGTATTCTTTTTATTGCTTCCCCAAGTAAAGGAGCTATACTTATAATTTTTGAATTTTTAGGAATTTTTGAATGATTTCCTTCAATCGTATTTGTAATTATTATTTCTTCAATATCAGAATTTTCCAATAATTCTTTGGAATTTGAAGAAAATAATCCATGCGTAGCACATACAATTACTTTTTTCGCTCCTTTTTCTAATAGTGCTTTGCTAGCATAAGCTATTGTTTTTCCTGTATCTATAATATCATCTACAATAATTGCAATTTTATCTTTAACATCTCCTATTACATTCATTATTTCTGCTTGATTAGGTGAGGGTCTTCTTTTATCTATTAAAGCTATTGGTAGTTCTCCGAATTTTTTAGCAAATAATCTTGCCCTCCTTGTTCCACCAGCATCAGGTGAAACAATAACAAATTCATCACTATTTAACTGACCAAATTTTTTAATAATATACTCTCTAAATATCGGTATAGCATATAGATTATCAACTGGTATATTAAAAAAACCTTGAATTTGTTCTGCATGCAAATCAACTGTTAAAATCCTTGTAGCACCAGCAGTTTGTATTAAATCACTAACAAGTTTAGCACTTATTGGAACTCTTGGTGCATCTTTTCTATCCTGCCTCGCATATCCAAAATATGGTATTACTGCTATTATTTCATTAGCAGAAGCTCTTTTAACTGCATCTATTATTAATAAAAGCTCCATTAAATTGTCAGAAGGTGGATTTGTAGATTGAATTATAAATACATTATCTCCTCTTATACTTTCAAGAATTTGAACCCTAATTTCACCATCTGAGAATTTATCAACAATACAACTAACACTTTCAACTGATAAGTAATCACATATTTCATTTAATAAATTTTTTGAGGCATTTCCACTAAGAATTTTAATTTCTCTCAAATGCTATATGGAGCCGACCGGACTTGAACCGGCGACCTCCTGGGTGCAAACCAGGCGCTCTCCCAACTGAGCTACGGCCCCTTTCTAAGTTTGAAAATTTTAAAGGATAAGAAACTTACGGCTTTGCCTTGTCCAATAACTCTGAAACTATTTATTTTTCTTGATTTTCCCACCCACCCTGAAATTAAGCCTTCGGCTTAAAAATACCCCATTTTTTGCTTTGGGGGGCTTCGCCCCTCTTAAATTCCCTCCAAAAATCTATAATTTCCTAAAATTTTCATAAGTTATTGATTATCAAGAACTTAACACTATTTATTGGACAAAGCATTACGGCTTTAAAATGCCCATTTTTCGGCATCGGGAGCTTTGCCCATTAAACACCCTATAAAGCAAGTAATCCTACTTCATCCTTTTTAATTCTCTCTTCATTTCCCTTTCAATTATTCTTTCTTTTATTTTCTCTTTCTTTTCATATTTCTTTAAACCTTTTGCAAGTGCTATTTCTAATTTTATTAAATGATTTTTTTGATAAATTTTTAGTGGAATAATTGTTAATCCTCTTTCTTTTGATTTACCAATAATTCTGTCAATTTCTCTTCTATGAAGTAATAATTTCCTTGGTCTTTCAGGGTCTAATCTGTCATAAGTTGAAAATTCATAAGGAGCAATAAACATATTTATAATATAAAGCTCTCCTCTTTTAGCAATTATAAAACTATCCTTAAATGAAACTTTACCCATTTTTATTGATTTAACTTCCGAACCTTTTAACTCTATTCCTGCTTCGTAAGTTTCTATAATTTCGTAATTTGTTTTAGCTTTCTTATTTTCTAAAATAACTTTAATCATTATATAATTTCTCTTACAAGCTCATATGGGCTTTTTTTATTTTTAAATCCCTCTTCAACTAATTTTTCTAGTTGATTTTTTTTCTTAAATTCTTGCCATAATTCTTCTTTTATTAACTCTTCAATTTCCTCATAATATCTTTTTTTTCTCATTTGAATAATTTTTTCGCTTTCCTTGATATAATTTTTATGGTTAATTATCGCTTCAAAAAGTTCTTTTATGCCAATATCTTTGAGAGCAGAAACTTTAATAATAGGAACTTTCCAATTTTTATCTTTTGTATTAAAGCCCATATCAAGAACAGATTTAATCTCCATATATAATTTATCTGCTCCTTCTCTATCTGATTTATTTATAACAAAAATATCTCCTATTTCCATTAAACCTGCTTTCATAGCTTGAATACTATCACCAGATTCTGGAACTAAAACAACAACAACTGTATCAGATGCCTTAATAATGTCAAGTTCTATTTGCCCTACACCCACAGTTTCTATAAATATAGGGTCAAAGCCGAAAGCATCCATAACATCTGCCACAAAAATTGTAGTTTTTGCTATACCTCCAAGACTCCCTCTACTTGCCATACTTCTTATATATATTCCTTCATTTAAAGCTTCCATCATTCTAAATCTATCTCCAAGTAATGCTCCACCTGAAAATGGAGAAGATGGGTCAACTGCTATAATGGATGGATTATAATTTTGTCTTTTGAAATATATTGCAATTTTATTTAAAAGTGTTGATTTTCCTGCACCTGGTGGTCCCGTTATTCCAATTCTATGAGCCTTTCCAGTGAATTTATAAATTTCCGAAAATATAATTTCAATATCCATATTATTTTCAACTTTTGTAATAATTTTTGATAATGCTAATCTATCTTTATTTTTAAATCTTTCAATAAGCTCTCTTGTATTCATATATTTGGCGATAATTTTAAAGTATTTAAATAAAATTTCACTGCGTTGTCCGATAATTCTGAAACTATTTATTTTATTATATTTCCCCACCCACCCTGAAAATAAGCCTTCGGCTTATAAATACCCATTTTTATGCCTCGGGGGGCTTCGCCCCCCATTAAAACCCCCATAAAACCAATAAATTCAAAAAATTTTTATAACTTATTGATTATCAATAACTTAGTTCAATAATTCTGAAATATAGATTATTTCATATTTTTCCCACCCACCCTAAAAATAAGCCTTCCGCTTATAAATACCCCATCTTTTGCCTAGTCCCCCCGTGAAGTCAATAGTTTCAGAAAATCTTTAAAATAAAAGCTTTAAACTTTTCAAAATGATTAAACTTGAAATTGTAAAAGGTGATATTACAGAAGAAGAGGTTGATGCTATTGTAAATGCTGCTAATGAAAATTTAATTCATGCAGGTGGCCTGGCGCTTGCTGTTGTAAAAAAAGGTGGTAAAATTATTCAAGAGGAATCAGATAAAATAGGCTATTGTCCTCCTGGTAAAGCGGTAATTACAAGTGGTGGAAACTTAAAAGCAAAGTTCGTTATTCATGCAGTTGGACCTGTTTGGAAAGGTGGAAAATATAATGAAGATGAGATTTTATATAGTGCTGTAAGAAGTGCATTACTATTAGCACATGAAAAAAATTTAAGAAGTATTAGTATTCCTGCAATAAGCACAGGTATATTTGGTTTTCCAAAAGAAAGAGCAAGCTCAATTATTTTAAAAGCAATAAAGGATTTTATAAATGAATTTGATGGAAAAACAACAATAGAAAAAATAAGGGTTTGTTTATACGATGATGAAACTTATAATATCTTTTTAAAAGCCCTATGATTTTAGCAAAATTTAAAAACATAGAAGAAGTAAAATATGAAAATTTATTTGAAAATTTAAAAGAGTGGAAGGAGCATTTTAAAAATTTAATTGGTTTTAATCCGTGGAGCCTTCAAGAAATGTGGGCAAGAAGAATTTTCTTAAATCGTTCATTTACAATTATTGCTCCAACAGGTATTGGAAAAACAACATTTGGACTTTCAATATCAACCTTTATAAAAGAAAAAAGTTATATTATCCTTCCAACAAAATTACTTGTAAGACAAGTATCACAAAGAATTAAAGAATGGGGTTATAAAAAAGAAATTTTAGCAGTTATAGAAAGTGATGAAGAAATTAAAGAAAAAATAAAAAATGGTAATTTCAAAATTCTTATTACAACTTCCATGTTCCTTTATAAAAATTTTAACATTATTCCAAGAGATATAAAATTCTTCTTTGTAGATGATGTTGATGCTTTTTTAAAAACTGCTAAAAACATAGACAAAATTCTCTATTTAATGGGATTTGATGAAGAAGTAATAAATAAAGCATTAGAGCTTATTAAATTAAAATCAAAGAAAAATAAAACGGATGAAGATTTTAAGAAAATTGAAGAAATAAACCAACTAATTCAAAATAAGAAAAAAGAAATAAATAGTGTTCTTGTTGTTTCATCAGCAACAGCAAGCCCAAAAAGTCAAAGAGTTAAATTATTTAGAGAATTATTAGATTTTGAAATTGGAAAACCTGTTTTTTATTTAAGAAATGTTGTAGATGTATGGACAAATAAGCATTCTGATGAAGTTTTAATTGAATATGTAAAAAAATTTAAAAAAGGTGGTTTAATTTTTATAAGCTCTGATAAAGGAAAAGAAGAAGTTAATAGAATTGTTGAAATTTTAAGAAAAAATGGCATTAAAGCAGAAAGCTATGAAAATTTAGATGAAAAACTATTAAAACAATTTGAAAAGGGTAAAATTGAGGTTCTTGTTGGAATTAGCTCATATAGAAATCCACTTGCAAGAGGAATAGATATTCCATCTGCTATAAGATATGCGATATTTTATGGAGTTCCTAAAATCATTATTAAACTTGATATATCAGAAAATCAAAGTCATTTAATTTGGGCATTAGCAAGTATTAGAACAAAAGTTGAAGATAAAAGAATTGACAAATGGCTAAAAAAATTAAAAAAAATGAAGAGTGAAGATGAAAATTTAAAAAAGGAAATTCTTGAATTTTTATTAAGTGAAGAAATTCAAAAAATTATAAAGGAAAGTGATGAAATTTCATTTGATGGGGAGAATTTAATAGTTGCTGATATTGTTGGATATTTACAGGCAAGTGGCAGAACTTCAAGGTTATATGCGGGTGGAATAAGTAAAGGTTTATCATTAATTTTAGTAGATGACCAAAAAGCATTAAATAATCTTTTTAGGAAAGCAAGATGGTTCGTTAATGATATTAATTTTTTGAAAGAGGAAGAAGTAGATTATAATAAAGTTTTTGAGGAAATTGACAAAGATAGAAAAATTATAAGAGATATTATTGAAAAAAGGGGATTTGGTGAGATTAAAGATGTTTTAAAGCCAATTTTTATAATTGTTGAAAGTCCAAATAAAGCAAGAACAATTGCTAATTTCTTTGGAAAGCCAATTAGAAGAAAAGTTTTAAATTGTGAAATTTATGAAATTCCAATTGGAGAATATTATATTTCAATTACAGCAAGTTTTGGACATATTTTAGATTTAGTAAAAGATGAAGGAATTCATGGTGTTATTAAAAATTCCCATTTTATTCCAATATATGAGCCTATTGAAGGAAAAGAAAATTTAATAAAGAGTTTAAGACTTGTAAGTTTAGAATATGATAACATTTTTATAGCTACTGACCCTGATACCGAAGGTGAAAAAATTGCTTGGGACTTATATAACTTAATTAATTTTTCAAACAAAAATATAAATAGAATGGAATTTCATGAAATTACGAAAAGAGCAATAATGAAAGCGTTAAATGAGCCAAGAGGGATAAATGAAAATTTAACAAAAGCACAAATTGTTCGTAGAATAGCAGATAGATGGGTAGGATTTGAGCTTTCACAATTAGTTCAAAAGAAATTTAAAAATAATAAATTATCAGCAGGTAGAGTTCAAACACCTGTCTTAGGTTGGATTATTGAAAGATATAATGAAAGCAAAAAGAAAATTCCAATTGTTAGTATTTACTTAAATAATTTTAAAATTGACTTTGAATTTGAAAATAAAAATATAGCACAGGAATTTTACAAACTATTAGAAAGTATTAAAATTGAAAAAATTAGTGAAGAAATAAAAGAAATAAACCCTTTACCACCTTTTAGAACTGATACCTTATTAAAAGAAGCAGGAGAAAAATTCAAATTTTCACCACAAAAAACAATGTCATTAGCACAAGATTTATTTGAATTTGGTTTAATAACATATCATAGAACTGATTCAATAAGGGTTTCAGATGTAGGAATAAACTTAGCAAAAGAATTCATAATTGAAAACTATAAGGACCAAAATTTATTTTCAGGAAGAACATGGGGTGAAGGTGGTGCTCATGAATGTATAAGACCTACAAGAAGTTTAATTGTTGATGATTTAAAATCACTAATATCCATAGGTGAAATTACAAATTTAAATTTTGACCATGTAAAACTATATGATTTAATTTTCAAGAGATTCATGGCAAGTCAAATGAAAAGTGTAAAAGTTAAAATTATTAAATATAGAATTAAGGCAATAGGTTATGAAAAGGAATTAGAGTTAAATAGCGAAATTATTGAAAATGGCTTTAATTTAATAATGCCAATAAAAACTTATAATTTATCTGATGGAATATATGAAATTAATGAAAATCAAAAAGTTTTTAAACTCATTCCATCAAAATATCCTCATACATATTCAACTATTGTAGCTATGATGAAAGAAAGAGGAATTGGTAGGCCATCAACTTATTCAACAATTATTGAAAAACTTCTTGAAAGAAATTATGTTTATGAAAAAAATGGATTTTTAATTCCAACAAAACTTGGTATTTCAGTTTATAATTTCTTAAATTCGCTTGAAGAAAGGGAATTTTTTATAAAGGAAGAATTCACAAGGGAACTTGAAAAAATGATGGATAATGTTGAGGAAGGAACTGAAAATTATCAAAATGTTCTTTTAAATATCTATGTAAACCTTTTTAACATTTCCAAGTAGTTCATTTTCAACTAAAATATAAAGTCCTCTTGCTCTAATGACTTCATCAAGCAAACTGAAACTTGAAGCTCCATGAACAAACCCAGGGTGTCCTTGAAAATTTATATCAAATTCATACTCACAATAATGTTGCATTTAGCCCTTTCTTACTTGAATTTCCACATACAAAACAATATCCATGTTCAGGAATTTTAAGCATAAAGAAATTTTAAATATCAAAAACTTTATAGTGCTTTGTCCAATAAATAATGTTAAGTCCTTGGTAATCAATAACTTATGAAAATTTTAGGAAATTGTTTATTTTACGGGGGAATATAGGGAGGCGAAGTTCATAAGCCGAAGGCTTAATTTAAGGGTGGGTGGGAAAAATAAGAAATAATCGTAATTTTAGAATTATTGGACAAGGTAAATAGTTAAAAGCTTTAAAATTTAATTATGCCTGTTATTTTGTGGATAATTATAGTAATTTTAGTTATAGGGTTTGCTCTTTATTTAGTTCAAGCAATTCTAAGTTTTATGTTTTCTGTTATTTTTTATGGGATTGTCTTTGGATTGGGTATTTACATCTTCTACAAAATGATGAATTATTTAGAAAAAAGAGAAATTTCATTATCGGACTTGGCAAGAGAGATAATTGAAAAAAGCAAAAGAGCAATTTTGGGGAGAAAAGATAGGGAATAGTAGAGGTAAAGCTCACTGCCAAAAAATGGGTATTTATAAACTGAAGGCTTATTTAAGGCACAAAAAATTATGCTTTGTCCAATAAATAGTGTTAAGTGGTTAATAATCAACAAGTTATGAAAATTTTAGTAAATTATTGTTTTTTGGGGGAATTTAAGGGGGTGAAGCCCCCCGAGGCATAAAAATGGGTATCTTTAAGTCGAAGGCTTATTTTTAGGGTGGGTGGGCAAAATAAAGAAAAATAAATAGTTTCAGAATTATTGGACAATGCAAATAAACTTTTCAATAATCCTTTAAAATTATCAAACTATGATAGAAAAATTAAATAGGGTTTTTGAAAAATTACCACCTGAACATAGAGACATAATGAGAGAGGCATTTACTATTCTTATTGAAGAAGTTATAAATGCTGTTGTAAAGGATAATGAAAGAATATGGCAGTCAATTGAAAAAATTTGGCAGGCTATTGACAGATTAACTAATGCTATTGAAAAAATGGAAAAGACATTTAATGAAAGATTTGAAAGGCAAGAAAAAGAAAATGAAAGGATATGGCAAAATATAGAAAGAATTTGGCATGCTATTGAAGAAGTAAGAAAAGATATGAAAGAAGGTTTTGAAAGACAAGCACAAGAGAATGAAAAAATATGGCAAGCAATAAAAGAAGGTTTTGAAAGGCAAGAAAAGGAAAACCAAAGAATTTGGCAAGCTATTGAGGAAATGAGAAAAGATATGAGAGAAGGGTTTGAAAGACAAGAAAAGGAGAATGAAAGAATATGGCAAAATATAGAAAGAATTTGGCAATCTATTGAAGAATTAAGAAAAGATATGAAAGAAGGATTTGAAAGAATGAATAGGAAAATTGATGGATTAGGAGCAAGATGGGGGCTAATGGCAGAAGAAACATTTAGAGCAGGATTAAAAACGATAATTGAAGATTTGGGTTATGTTGTTGAAAATGTTGTATTCTTTGATGATGAAGGATACGTTTTTTTAGAGCCAAGTCAAATAGAAATTGATATTATCATTAAAGATGGAAGGAAAACAGCAGTTGAAATAAAATCATCTGTCAGTGAAGGTGATGTTATAACTTTTGAAAGGAAAGTTAGATTATATGAAAAGAAGTCTAATATCAAAATTGACAAGAAAGTCATTTTAACACCATTTGCCAATAATAAAGCTATTGAGATTGCTAAAAGTCTTGGTATTGAAATTGTTGAGGAGTTGAAAGATTAATTTTTTATTGTAATTCTTCTCTCATTTTCTGACAAAATTTCAAATTCAATATCAATTGTTTTTTTAAAATTTAAATTAACATTTTCAGGCCATTCAATAATAATTATTGCTTTTCTCATTAAAATCTCATCAATTCCTAAATTTTCAAATTCAAAACCCTTTAATCTATAAAAATCAATATGATAAATTTTTAAATTATTAGCATTGTATTCATTTATAATTGTGAAACTTGGACTTCTTACATTCTTAATATTAAAAAACTTTAAAAAACCTCTTGTAAATGTAGTTTTACCACTTCCAACCTCACCACTCAGTCTTATTATGATAGGCAAATGCTCTAAATTTAATTTTTTAGCAAATTCATAAGCAAATTTTTTGGTTTCTTCCTCTGACTTTGTTATTATAGATAACAAACTATGAAAATTTTATAGCCCTTTAAAATTATCAAGTTTTATGAATTGTAATCAATTAGAAATAATTTTCACGGTAATCCCTCCACCCTTAGAATGGGATATATCAAAAATTGAAAGAAAGGCTTTTGAAGTAGCTAATATAACGAAGATTCTTGATATTGATTTCATAAGTATTCCAGAAGTTATAGAGGAAAGAAGTAGAGGTCAAAGAATTATTCCTTATAAAATGAAATTTGATAATGCTGAATTTGGAAAAATAATTAAAAACTTTGATAATTCTGTTGAAATTATCGTAAATAAAATTTCAGTTATTATGGAAAAAGAAGAGTTTGAAAATTGGATTAAGGAAAATTCAAAAAGTTTTAATTATTTATTAATTGTTGGAGGGGAAAGTTCAAAAATTAAATATCCAGGCTATCATCCAATTCCAGCAACATTAATAGCAAAAAACTATTTTAAAAATATATATGGAATTACTATATTTCATAGAAAAGACGAACCAAAAAAACTACTTGAAAAAACAAAAGCGGGAATGAAAGCATTTATTTCACAAATTGTATTTGAATTGGAAAATGCTAAAAAAGTTATTTATGAATATTTTAAATTATGCGAAGAGGAAAATATAAAACCATCAAAAATTTTCATTAGTTTTGCTCCTGTAAGTCAAAGAAAGGATTTAGAATTTTTAAAATGGCTTGGTGTATATGTTCCTAAGGAAATTGAAAATTATTTATTAGAAGATGAGAAAAAGCTTGAAAAGAGAAGTATTGAAATTATTGAAAGTTTATTTCAAGAATTATGCTTTTTAAATATGGAAAACATAGGAATAAATGTTGAGCATGTAATGTATAATAATTTACAAGTCGCAGCATATGCAGTTCATAGAATAAAGGAGGTATGGAAATGGAGAAATTAATATCCTTAAATGGAAAGTACCCAAGAAGTGAAAAGCTTATAAAAGCAACAAGAGATTATGAAAGAAACAGAATCAAATATGAAGAACTATTAATAGCCTACGAAGAAGATTATGAAAGCTTAAAAGAGCTACAAAAAGGATTTAAAATAATATCGGATGGACTTTTAAATTGGCAGGACTTATTAAGACCTTTTTCAGAATTAACAAAATCAGAAGTTAATGGTCTTAAGAGATATTTTGAAACAAATACATTTTATAGAATTCTAAAATTTAATGACTTTGAAATAAAAAATGCTGAGAGTTGGATTGAAAATTATTTTAAATTTGGAAATTTAGCGATTTTGCCATCACTTGGAATTTTTAAGTACTTTTCAGAAAACTATTCTTCGGATAAAATAAGTAATATGCTAAAAACAATTTTAAAATTACTTGAAGAGAAGGGATATAATTATTTTTATTTTCAAGAACCTTCTCTTGGTTTTTATAAAGATTATGAATTAATTTCAGAATTAAGAAAATTTTTTGAAATGATAAGAAAAGAAATTAAAGGGAAAATTATATTAAATACATATTTTTCAGATGTATCTGAATTTTTAAAAGAAATTTTAAAATTTGAAATTGATGGAATTGGCATAGACTTTACATTTAATGATATTGAGATAATTGCTAAAAACTTCAATAGAAAAGATATTGGCATATTAGCTGGAATTTTAGATAATACAAACTCAATAATTGAAACTTATGAAGATGTAAAAATTGTTTTGGATAAAATTCTAAATGAACTAAAACCAACATTTATCATTATTTCAGGTTCTTGTGATTTTGAGCTACTCCCGAGAGAAATTGCTAATAAAAAAGTTCAATTCCTAAAAGAACTAATAGCTAAAATTTAATTTCTAAATTTTTGAACCTTGAAATTGCTATTATTTGAGCTTTCAAATTTTCTCTGAAAGCATGGATAGGTTGTCTTATATTTTTCTTTTGGTGAATTTCTTCGGTTAAATAATCTAAAATTTTATCAAAATTCTTGTATTCCATAATTGCGTCTTCAATTATTTTAGCATATTCATAAGTTGTTTTTAAGGATAATTGAATGTAATTTTTAACATTTTCTTTACCGAAAATTAAATGCTCATGAGGAAGTCCAATGATTTCAATATCTAAATTTTTGATTTTATTAATACTTTCAATATAATTCTCAAAACTTGATAAAAATTGGGGTAAAATATAAGTATCATCCTTATTAGGAACACCAATTGCTTCACCTGGGATAATAATTTTATAAGGTAATATATAATAGGAAACAGAATCCCTCGTATGACCTGGTGTTTCATAAAATAAAATTTTAATTTTTCCAAAGTCTAAAAAATCATTTTCTTTAACTTCATTTGTAATTTCAAAAGGCTCAAACTCATACTTTAAAAATGGATCTAAAACACTAAGCTCTATTTTATTTAAATTATTTATTACACTAATGGCTTTCTGACTCTTAAAAACATTTTTAAAATAACTATGAGCAAATATATGCTCTACTTTAAAATTTTTTAAAATTATTGGAACACCTCCAATATGGTCGTAATGTGAATGTGTTAAAAGCAAGTAGTCTATCTTTTCAATACTTTCAGATTTTAAATAATCCTTTACTTTATTACCAAAAAATGCTGTTCCTGTATCAATTAAGATATTTAAATTATTTACTTTAATTAGATAAATATAAGCATAAGCATTTCCTAAAACCACAAAATTATCATCAATTTTCTGAACTTTAAACGCTATTTCTCTCATATTAAACCTAATTTTTATAATTTCTTTGATTAAGTTAAGGAAGAATTTTAATTTCATTTAAAATTTTAAAGGTGAAACTATGAAATTAAGCCTACGGCTTTAAAAAAACCCTCTTTTCAGCAAGAAGCTAATATGTACTTAATAAAATCCCATTAAAGCTTGTTTGGATAATCAATTTTTATTTAAGAATTGGATTATATACTCAGCATGTTTTATTGAATTAAAAGCAATTGAATTTAAATCCTCGTTAATAACATCTTGGTAATCACATGAATTACGCCATTTTCTCAATTTATCCAATTTTCCAGCTATCTTAATAAACCCTTTCTTCGCAAGAATTTCCCTAACTAATTTATGGTCTTCTGTTTTTTTAGTTAGTTTAAATCCTAAATTTCTTTGAGCATAATTTCTCGCCCAACAAAAAGCAGAATAGTAAGCTCTACTAACAGCACAACGATATAATGCTTCTTTTGATATTCCTGAACCTCTTAAATCTAAAAGAAATTTTGCTAAATTTAAATACTCTCTCCAATCAAATTCATTCATCAGGTTTCCCAAAATCAGTAGTTAATAAAATCCAACCTCTTTTGCCAATAAGGTCTTTTAGAAATTCATCTTCCGCTTTATCTAAAAGCTCCATAAATTTATTATCATAATCTTTCGCTCTGACATATATTATAGGATGCTTATCATCAATTTCTGGGTCAATATAAAAATCTAAAACAATTTGAGCGTTTGGAAAGTACTTTTTAGCAGAATTAACAGCTTTTGGAATAACATCTATAATATCAGGAAATTCAATTAAATAATCACGAATGGAGTTTATGTTATTTATCCTTATGTCTTTGGAAAGTTCTCTTAAAACATTTTCAATATCAACTTCTAAAATAGAAGAATTTTTATACTTTTCCTTCATAGTTGCTTTTAAAATTTTAAAGCATATTTACTTGAAGTTTATGGATTGTCAAATATTAAATAAACCCCCAATAAATTCAATAATTCTCTAAAATTTTTATAAGTTATTGATTTCCAACCAATTAACATTATTTATACGATTATCTCTATGTTTTTCCCGAATAAGTTGTTGATACTTAATAACTTAGCACTTAACTCTGCATTATAAAAATTTCTATTTCATTTTCATTTTATTTAATGCTAACTTTATTAGCTCTTCTGCTTTTAAATTTCCTTTCTCTTTTAGAACAGATATTAAAGAGTTTTTAGCATTATTGTAATCAACACCAAGACTTAATAAAACATTTAAAGCAGTTATAAAATCTTCTGTAAATTTTGAAGTTTCAGATGGCAACATTTGAACTTTATCTTTCATTTCAAAAATTATTCTTTCAGCTATTTTTTTACCTATACCTTTAAGTCTTGTTAAACTTTTAAAATCTTCCTTAATTACAATTTCTTGAAATTCATTTAAATCTATTTGTGAAATTATGTTAATAGCAACATTTGGTCCAATACCTGAAATTTTAATTAACTCATTAAACCAAATTTTTTCACTTTCACTTAAAAAACCATATAAATTAAAACCATTTTCATTAAATATCATTTGTGTCCAAATAAAAATATCACTATTTTCTTCAAGCTTATATTTGAAAGGAACAATAATTTCAAAATAAACATTTGAAACTTCAAGAATTAGCTTATTTCCAAAGAATTTATAAACTTTACCTTTTAATCCCCAAATCATTTTTATTAAAAAATGCCCATATTAAAGCAAGAGCATCACTTTGATGCTCATCCAATTTTTCACTTAGTTTGAAAATAGCCTTTGTCATAAATTGAATTTGATGCTTTTTTGACCTTCCAAAGCCTGAAATTGATAATTTAAGTGAAGTGGGACTAATTTCAAAAATTTCTATATTTTTCTTCTCCAATAATAACTGAATTACACCTTTAACACTAGATAACAAAATCAGTGTTTTAACATTTTTATGATAAATTACGCTTTCAAGAATTGCCAAATTTGGTTTAAATTTATCAATAATTTCCTCTGTTTTTTCATATAAATAAATTAGTCTTTTTGAAGTTTGAACATTTTTCGTTTTTATTGTAGTGCTAAAAAGATAATTTAAATTTTCAGTTATAGCAATTCCTAAATTCCTTATTGATATATCAAAAGCAATTATTCGCATTCAATCTCAAATATATTATTTTCAGTTTCAAAAATTCTCAATTTTTTAAGATTTTTTAATTTCGGTTTTAACTTCATTTTTAAAAACAATAATAAATTTTCTGTTGTTGGTAATTTATCCTTAAAGAAATCAACATCATAATTTAAAAATTTATGGTCAATTTCTTCCAAAACTTCAAAAATAATTTTATCAAGCTCATTTAAATTCATTACAAAACCTGTTTCCTTATCAACTTCTCCCTCAATATAAACTTCAAGTTTATATTCATGTCCATGTCCATTTTCATTTGAGCATTTACCATATAATTTAAAATTTTCTTCTTTTGAAAGCTTCTCATTATATAATTTATGACCACAAGAAAATCTATAAACTCTTCCAAGTATCACATTAGAACCTCCTTTATATATGCTAAAAATTTCATCATTTTCATATGTTTTAACTTCATATAGATTTAATTTGTCATTTAAAAAGTGCCAAAAAGAAATTGATATATTTTCAGTTGAAGGCATTTTTTCCTTAAAAAATGGATTGTCTAAATTTAAATTTTTATGGTCATAAAGCTTATCAATAACTTCATTTACAATTTCTTTTATCTTTGATATATTCATAACCATAGATGTGTTATTGTCAATTTTTCCTTTAATTGATATAAAAACTTTATAATTATGACCATGCTCAAAAATTGTTTTACCAAATAGCTTTAAATTTTCCTCATAAGTTAGATTTTTTAAATAATATCTATGACTTGCTGAAAAATGAAATTTTCTTGTGATTATAAAATCATTCACTTTCTTTTTTCTTTTCAGCTTTCTTTTTCAAAATTTTCAATCTAAATTTATCTTCTCTTTCCCTGTCTTCAAGAACTTGTCTTATAAATTTTGCTTGTTCTCTCATATCAGGTATAAGTTTTTGCTCAAGAGCATTAACTCTTCTATTTGTTTTTCTTATTTCTTCTCCAAACTTTCTCAATTTATATTCTAATGGAACAACTCTTAAAATTCCATCTATTGTTCTTTCAAATGAACTTGCAGTTAATTGAACTCTTGAAGTTATGCTTATTGGAGAAAATCCTCTTTTTAAAGCACTTTTAATAATATCACCATATTTAAATTCTGTAACTTTAACACCCCAAGCTTTTCTTGGAATCATTTCAATTTCAAGCTTTCTACCTGAACTTAAAGCAATTGATTCAAGTGCTTCCTTCCCATCAATCCCTATTGTTATTATTAACATATTTATGCTTCTTCTTAATTCTTCTTCAAGAACTTTTCTTTCCTTAACAATAACTGTAATTAGCTTTCTAAATTCATTCATAAGAGCATCTCTTTTATTTTTCAATAAGTTAGCACCTTGAATAGCCATCTGAATTTGCCTTCTTAAATTTAAAAGATTCATTCGTGTTGGACTTATCTGTTGCATAGCTTTAAAATTTTAAAGTTGATTTTGTATCCTTCTAATTGGCTTTATAATGCTGGTGTTAGTTGTGGAGAAAATGTTGAGAATTTTTTAAAAGATAATAGGAGTGTGGAGATTGATTTACCTTTATTTGACAAAATAAAAATTGGAGGTGCCGAAATTCCGAAGTTTATTAAAGGTATTGGAAATAGAACAGGTCAAGGATTTGGAATGGTGGAGGTGATATGAAGTTATATCCATCAAATTGGTTATATAATGCAGGTGTGGTGGGGTTTCTTTGGTCAGTTGAAGAGATTGAAAAATTTAGCGTTCTAAATATGCTGAATTCTGATGGTTCGGTAGAAATTCCTAATAATTTATTCCCAAACCTTAAAGTTCAAGAAAGATACTTTGGAAATAATAAAATTTCTTCAATAGTAGGAAAGAGTAACCTTTACAGAAATTTTTTACAGCCAAATCAAAAGGCTCTCTTTGTTAGTTTTGTAGAACTTTTGGAAAAAGTAGGACCTGACTATTGTGATTTTTGCGGTAATGGATATTCGTTAGATAATAATGATGAATCAAACTTAAACGGAATAGATCCTGCCAGCAAGATAGAAACTAAATTCCTCTATAGAATTAGAAAATTTTCCATAGTCCATAATACTTTACTAGGACCTTCTATTGGTGAGTTTCCTAATGCTTTTTGGGGACTAAATCAAAGCACGAGAATGTGCCATTTATGTGGTGGTTTTATCATTATTCACCATCACCTTGCTCTTACTCCTCTTCCTGATGGTTCTGAAATTTTCATAAATGCTCCTTCTTTTAAAGTGATGTATTACCTGAATAAATATGTCCAATCTCTTCCAAAAGATGGAAAAAAGATAAAACACTTATTAGGTATGTCTCTGATT
>Ga0080007_1051920_pt1 | contig 17615 bp, 8 predicted proteins | sample OctOCTMetagenome_FD_69210 | JGI IMG/M metagenome (GOLD analysis project Ga0080007, IMG submission 69210) | Hot spring and microbial mat streamer communities from Octopus Spring Streamers, Yellowstone National Park, USA - OCT_B (SPADES... | ecosystem: Environmental > Aquatic > Thermal springs >...
AGGCGAGCGGAGCCAATGTCGTCGCTTCGGTCACATAACCTTGGTCGTAGTCTTGAATTGCTTCAGGGCGATTTTTGCAAATGTCGACGAACCTCTCTGCCGCTTCCCTGAACAACTTGCGGAAGTCAACCCCCCGCCCCTCGCAGGCATCACACACTGCTTCGCGCGCTGGCGAAACTCCCAAAGCGAGGGCGAAATCGCGCCCTTTATCGGTCAACTTCAACCTTCCGTCCGTCGCTGCCAGCAACCCATCTTGAACCATTCGGTTCCAAAAAGCGCAAAGAAAACGCATGGGGGCATGACTCAATCGGACAGCCTCCCACAGGTCATCAGTTGCCAATAACGCCGACAGCGCCCTTTCGGCATCCCTCGGCGAGAACGGAATTGGTGCCTCTTTCTTCGTCGCTTCAATTAACTCAGCCAACTTCGTTTCCGCTTCGTGCCTTTCCATTTTCCTCCCCCTTTGCCCTGAAGGGTTTCCTGCTTCCGAGCAAATCTTTGGTATCAAGCTGCCGCTCGGTTTGGTAAAGCGATGCTGGGCGAGAGTCAAAGAGACCGAAAAATTCAGCCAAAAAAAACCGCCCGTTCCTGCCGCTCAGCGGAACGGTCAGCAATTCCACCTTGCCCTCACTGGCGGTCTTCTCAATTGTGACCGCCGAAAAGAGCGGCTGAGGGCAAGGCACTTTTCCAAGTTGTCCGCATAAACGATAGCACAAGGGAACTCAGATGTCAACATAGCGGGACAACAGACTACGGGACAACAGGACAACGGGTCGGCAGAGCGAAAAATTCTCGGGCGGCGAAGTGGGTTTACCCGCGAATCGTCAGTCCAAGTTCCGTTTGAATTGCTGCCTTGATTTGCTGGACAATTTGGTCCGCTTCGTCGCTTGACAAAGTTCTGTCCTTCGCTCTCAGGGTGATAGTGAAGCCGACGCTCCGGTGACCTTCTGGGATGGGAGCACCGCGATACTCGTCAAACACGCTTGCCTCTTCAACTAACTCCCCACCGACGCGTTTGATCAACTCCAACACCTTTGCAGCATCAAAATCTTCAGGCATAACCACAGCGATGTCCCTTTGTGTGGACGGGAATGTCGGCAGCGGTCGGAATTTTCGCTCAAGTTTCGCTTGGGCTGTGAGGGACTCTAAATCCAATTCGGCGATGAAAACGGGTTGGGGCAAATCGTTTTGTTGGCGCCATTTGGGATGAACTTCGCCCAAAACACCGACCGTTTCGCCCTTGACTTTGACGATTGCAGTCCTGTAAGGGTGGAGCGTCGGGTGCTCACCCCGCTCGAAGGAAATCCCTTCAATCCCCAGCCAATCCAACAGTCTCTCAACTATGCCCTTGAGGGCGAAGAAGTCAGCCTGTCCAGTTTCCTCAGGCAGGTTCCAGCGGACTGGGTAGCAGTTGCCCGTGATGGCTATGCATAACCTTCTCGGTTCGGTGCTCGCCATTTCGCCCACCTTTCCATGCCTGTAAACCTTGCCCAACTCAAACACCCAAACATTGCGGACACCATTCCTGAAGTTGTGAGAGACCACCGAGAGGACCGATGGGAGCAAAGAAGTTCGCACGATTGTGTGGTCCTGAGTCAATGGGTTGCGCAATTCCAGTGTTCCTTCTTTGGCGTCTATCCCCCACATCCTTTCAGTTTCCGGGGTTGTCAGGCTCAGAGTGACAATCTCCTGAAGCCCCAACCGAGTTAGGAACTGACGGATTTCGTTTTCCAACCTCCTCCTCGGGCTCTCGCCAGCGCGAGGCGCAATTCCTTTCGGCAAAGTCATTGGAATTTGGTCGTAGCCGTAAAGGCGGGCAACTTCTTCAATCAAGTCCGCTTCACGCCTGATGTCATTTCGGAAAGTGGGCACAAGGCAGTGGACAACTTCTCCGTCAACCTTGACCTCAAATTGAAGCCTTTTCAGCATCGCAGCGATTTCCTCTGTTGAGATGTCAATGCCCAGCAATTTTCGGACCCGTTCAGTTCGGACTGAGACTTGGGCGGGTTCAATTGGGTTGGGGTAAACATCAATGACGCCTCTGCAAACTTTGCCTCCAGCAATTTCAGCCATAAGTTGGGCTGCCCTGTCGGCGGCGCGAACTGTCCCGCTTGGGTCAACCCACCGCTCAAACCGATAAGACGATTCGGTTCGCATTCCCAACTTTCGGGCGGTTTTGCGGATTCCGCTGGGTGTAAAGTGCGCCGACTCAATGAGGACATTTTTCGTGAACGGCGAAATCGCTGTTTCAAGTCCGCCCATGATCCCTGCCAAAGCAACGGGTCTGTCAGCGTCGGCTATGACCAACATGGAATTGTCAAGTTCTCGCCGAACCTCATCAAGGGTGTAGATGAACTCGCCGTCTTTAGCCCTTCGAACGATGATTTGCCGACCGTGAAGCGTGTCGAAGTCAAAGGCGTGAAGCGGCTGACCGAGTTCAAAAAGCACATAGTTGGTGATGTCAACGATGTTGTTGATGGGTCGAACCCCACACGCTTCTAAACGGCGCTTGAGCCAGTCGGGGCTTTCGGTCACTGTCACTCCTAAAACGAGCCTCGCCGAATAGCGCGGGCACAAATCGGGAGCGTCTATCCGGACCTTCGCAAACTCAGATATGTCCGCTTCAGTTTCTGGGACAGAAATTGTCAATGGCTTGAGAGGTAGGTTAAGCATCGCTGCCAACTCGCGGGCGACACCGTAAACCGATAGCCAATCGCCCCTGTTGGGGGTCACCTCAAGGTCAAAAACCACATCGCCTTCAAATTCCTCTATGCCTTCAACTCCCAAGCCCGCCATCTCAAGGGTATGGGCAATTTTGTCCACATCCGACTCAATCGGCACAAACTCCTGAAGCCAAGATAGCGGCACCCTCATCGTCACTTCACCCTTTCCCTTGTCCCATGCGTGAAAAAGTTCGGTCGGCATAGATTTTATCCTGCCACCGCCCAAAAGAGCAACGGAAAAGGTTGCGCGTCGCAAGTTTTGCGTTAAGAGTTTAAACGGCGAAGGGCGAATCACACTTCACGCATCACGCTTTATGAGGTGTAAAAATGGCAAGGCAAGAAACTAACACAGTTCAGGCAAAACCTGTCGCTGCCATCTTGCTTGCGGCTGGACAAGGAAGCAGGATGGGAGGAGGGAAATTGCTGCTTCCCATCGGCGATGCGACTGTGGTTGAGTGGGCAGCCAAAAGCCTAATTGATGTTCCGGTCGCTGATCTGATAGTTGTCGTTGGGACTTACGGCTTAGCCATCAAGCGTCAACTGAGCGACTTCCCCGCTCGGTTCGTTTTAAACCCAGACCCATCGTCCGAGATGGCGGAAAGTATTCGCTGTGGGCTCAAAATCGTTGACCCTGCAAGCGTTGAAGCCTTTTTGGTCCTGCCTGCCGATATGCCCCTCGTTTCGCCGGAAACTATTCGCTTCCTCGTTGAGTCACTCCTTGCCAGCGACAAGTCAATAGCCGTTCCTGTCTTTCAGGGTCGGCGCGGTCATCCCGTCGTCTTTCGCTCCAGCCTTTACGAGACAGTCCTCAACTTCAGAAGCCCCCAAGGCATCCGCCCTTTGGTGCATGGAGACCCTTCAAAGGTCTTGTCGGTAGAAGTTGACGACGAGGGCGTGATTGCGGACCTTGACAACTGGGACGACTATCGCCGGTTGCTCAAGTTGTGGGAGCGGAGAAGGCAAAAATAGGAAGCCCCGCCCAAAGGGGCGGGGAAAAGGCGGGATAAGTGCGCTGGGCTGCGCTGCCTACCGGCGATGCAAGCGCCATTTTATAAGACGCACTAAGCCGAACAAAAGTTCCCGAAACCGCAGCACGGCATTATCAAGCGGTAGGTGCTAAAATGACACCGAGCGCTTGGTGTCGTGGGGAAAAATCTCTTGCGGGGGTGAGGAAGGACGGCATCGGAACAGTTGAAGGTGTTGCTGAACTAAGCGATTGCGAGGGAATTGTCAGAAAGGGGTGAGTGAAATGGCGGTTTGCGTGCGTGAACTTTTGGGGAAGATGACGCTTGAGGAAAAGGTCGCACAATTGGAATCGCTCCCCATCAGGAAACTTCTGACCGACGGCAAATTTGACATCGAGAAGGCGCGTGAGTTGCTTAAGCACGGCATCGGTCAAATCACCCGAGTCGCAGGGTGGAGTGGACTGCCGCCTAAGGAGGCAGCCCAAATAACTAACGAAATTCAACGCTTCCTCGTTGAGGAAACGCGCTTAGGCATCCCTGCCATCGTGCACGAAGAATGTTTGAGCGGTCTGATGGCAAAGGGCGCTACCACTTTCCCACAAGCCATCAACCTCGCAAGCACCTTTGACCCCGATCTCGTCAAGGAAATGACGACAGCCATTCGGAAGGAGATGAGGGCTGTCGGTGCTCATCAAGGATTATCGCCGGTCCTTGATGTCCTTCGTGACCCACGATGGGGGCGGACGGAGGAGACTTTCGGGGAAGACCATTACTTGGTTGCTTGCATGGCTGTCGCTTACATTTCGGGTTTGCAAGGTGACGATTTGAGGCAAGGAGTAATTGCCACCGCAAAGCACTTTGCTGCTCACGGCTGGCCTGAAGGTGGTCGCAACTGCGCTCCCGTTCACCTCGGTCCGCGAGAGTTCCGAGAAATTTTCCTGTTCCCCTTTGAAGCAGCGGTGCGCGTAGCGAGGGTTCAATCCATAATGAACGCATACCACGACCTTGACGGAATTCCTTGCGCAGCCTCCCGAGAACTCCTAACGGATATTCTTCGTGGTGAGTGGGGATTTGACGGCATAGTCGTTTCCGACTACGCTGCAGTCCACATGCTCTTCAATGTCCACCATGTCGCTGCGAACGAGAAGGATGCAGCCTGCCAAGCCCTCTACGCTGGCATTGACATTGAACTCCCTGACATCCAGTGCTACAACAGGTTGGTTGAAGCCGTTCGGGAAGGTTTAATCTCGGAAGCGCTCATTGACGAGGCAGTCCGTAGAGTCCTCACTGTCAAGGACAGGCTGGGATTGTTCGACAACCCATTCGTTGACCCTGACTTGGCTCCGTCAGTGTTTGATTGCCCTGAGCACCGTCAACTTGCTCGGTTAGTTGCTCAGAAGTCAATCGTGCTTCTCAAAAACGAAGGCAATCTGCTCCCGTTGCGGAAGGATTTGTCAAGCATCGCCGTTATCGGACCGAACGCTAACGACCCTCGCAATATGCTCGGCGACTACGCCTACATGGCTCACATGAATCTTTCCGAGCCACCAATCCCGATTGTCACGGTCCTTGAAGGTATCAAGGCAAAAGTCTCGCCGAATACGAAGGTGCTTTACGCGAAAGGTTGCGAAGTTTTTGGCGGGACAACTGAAGGGATTCCAGAAGCGGTTGAAGTTGCGAAGCAGGCAGAGGTCGTTGTCCTCGTCGTGGGCGACAGGTCAGGATTGTTCGGCACAGGGACGGTCGGTGAAGGGTGCGACCGAACGGATTTGAGTTTGCCCGGGCATCAAGAGGAACTCGTTCGGGCAATCTTGGAGACAGGCAAACCGATTGTCTTGGTGCTGATCAATGGTCGCCCTGTGACTCTCGGTGACCTCATTGACAAAATTCCGGCAATCGTTGAAGCGTGGTTCCCGGGCGAGGAGGGCGGAAACGCTGTTGCGGATGTCCTCTTCGGCGATGTCAATCCCGGAGGTAAGTTGCCCGTCACCTTCCCGCGAGCGGTTGGGCAAATTCCTTTGCACTACAATCGCGCTCAAATCTCGCACCGCGACTACATGTTCATGCCTGCGAAGCCGCAGTTCCCCTTCGGACATGGGCTGAGTTACACGCAGTTTGAATACAGCGACTTGACAATCTCGCCTGAGAAGATTTCGCCTGCTGGCACGGTCGCAATTTCGGTCACGGTCAAAAATGTCGGCGAGCGAGAGGGCGATGAAGTCGTCCAGTTGTATGTCCGCGATGTGGTCGCAAGTAGGGTCAGACCGGTCAAGGAACTGAAAGGTTTCAAGCGAATCACGCTGAAGCCCGGCGAAGCGAAACGAGTGACCTTCTACCTCTCCGCTGACCAGTTGGCGTTCTACGACCGGGCAATGAGGTTTGTGGTTGAGCCCGGGACTATTGAGGTCATGGTCGGGAGTTCCTCAGAGGACATTAGGCTGAGGGGCAGTTTTGAGATTGTCGGCGATGTGAGGGAAGTGCCGGGCGAAAGGGTTCTGTTCACGAAAGTTGAGGTCACTTAATTGCCGGGTTGAGCGTTGCAAGTTGCGAGTTCAAGATTTGATGGCTGCGGGTTGGAATTGAGGGACGGGCTTGACAGCGCAACTTGTAGCCTTGAACCTGAAACCCCGAACGCTTGAACTCCGACTGAGCCGATGCCACAATTGGGGCGGGATGGCTTTTTCAGGGAGGCGAGCAAGGGATGCAGGGGAGTTCAAACATCCCTCGCTGGCTTTGGTGGTTTTTGGGATGTAGTGTGGTCATCGGCTTTATCGTCCTTTGCAGTTGCGGGATCGGCAGTTTCTTCGCCTACCGCTTCTATCGTGAAACCGTCGGTCCACCGATCACTTTGGCGGATGTCAAGCGAATGCTCCCCGACCTGCCAATTTACCCCAACGCCGAACTGGATAAAATGTTGACCAACTTTCCGACTTCACGAATGACGGCTTCAATCTTCACCGGAGATCAGTTCGCGCTTTACCTCGCTTTCCAAACCCAAGACCCGCTGGAGAAGGTTTTGGAGTGGTATCGCCGGGAGATGAAGCGGAGAGGTTGGAGGGAATTTTCGCTGTCAAAAACTCAAGTTCCAGAGTGGGCGAAAAGGATTGGCGGAATTGTCGCTTTGTCAGACACCTACTTCGCTCGTGGTGGAAACGGAGTTTTCTTCCAAACGATGACTGCAACGACTGCGGGGAAAAACTCCTTTGCGTTGCTTTGTTTCGTTATCGGCATCTCTGACTGGGAGATGAAGCGGTTGGAAGAGCGAGTGAAGCGAAACCCTGACGACAGTGAGGCTTGGGCTTCGCTTGCTTTCGGCTACTTTTGTGCGGGCAAATGGGCAGAGTCGCAAAAGGCTTTGAAGGAGGCTTTGGAAAAGTCCAAAAGTCGCCCGATCAGGAATTTGCGAGCTCAACGGCGACTCGCAAAGTTGCTCCTTTGGGTGAGCGATGACCCGAAAGTTTTGCCCATCGTCCGTTCCTATGGCGACCACGATTTTTCCTTCCAACTTTCCCTCGCCAAGATGCTTCTCAGGCTTGAGAGGTGGCGAGAAGCAGAGCAAACCTTGACATCGATGCTTGCGACCTTGACCCCTCAGTATGAGAATTGGCGTAACTGGCTTCACACCCTGAGAGGCATAGCGAGATGGCATCAAGGAAAGCGAAAGGAAGCCGTTGAGGATTTTGAACGGGCTTACAGGCTTGACAAAAGTTCATATGTTGGAGCCGCGTGGGCTCACAGGCAAATGGGCAATTCGGTAAAAGCAAAGCAAATTCTCCTTGAGGCAGCGAAAGCAAATATCCCCATTGCCCAAAACTTCCTGAAGAAGGGCAGAAAAGCCGTTTGGTTGGGGATTTTGCCCATCAGCGAACCTGATTGGTTGAGCGGGCGGTGGATGGAAGGCGTCGGGATCAAGGGCGAGTGGGCAGTTGAAGTTTTTTGCTTCCCAACACGCAATTCACCCAAACTCAACGGCGTCATCATATTCGCCATCAACGGACAACCCATTCGCAATTGGCAAGAATATCGGACGCAAATGATAGCGATAACCGAAAGAGCAAAGGCTGGCGACAAAGTGACTTTTTCCGTCTGGCGGAACGGCAAGGTTGAAAATGTTGATGCCGTGTTTGAACCTTTCTTGCCTTAGCGTGAGCCGTGAAGCGTGATGCGCAAATTTCACCGTTTCACCGCTTCTCCGTTTCTCCCTCTCATCCGTCCCATGTTCCCTGTCCCATTAAGGTGCTTCCATCGGTGGAATGTAAACTGATGAGACGCCGGTAACCGCCACAAGCATCGGTGCTGCTTCGCTGTTCGCAGAATAGAAGCGAATCCGTTGGATGGTGCATTCCGCTTCGAGCGGGACTGTAAGTGCTGTGAGGGAAACTTTGCCTTTAGTTGTCGTCCAACTCCAAGCGAAACGCGCCCTCGCATCTTTCAAAGGTTGCAAATCTGTCAAGGCTCTGATTTGATGCCCATACTGAAGCCGAACATCAACCTTCTCGCCGCCTTCAAGCAAAATTTCATAGCCTCCGACCAACGAGTCGTCCGCAACCCGTATGTCAGTTGCGTGGATGAAAGTGATTTCCGACGCAGGTTCGCCGACATCAAACCAAACCTCTTCAGGTGCTCCGGTCAGCCAAGCACCCTTGAGAGCGATGGCTTTAAGAGTCCCATCGTTGCCTGTAGCCAACCAGAAAACCCTTCGGTTCAACCATCGTCTGCCTCCCATCAGTTGCGTTGGTGGGACTCCGAGGAGTTTTGCGACGCTCAAATTGGCTGCTGGCGACAAATCAATGACGAACCCTCCCATTGGCTGAACTATCGGTCCTCGGAAGAGTGACTCGAAAACTGCCCACGCTGAGTAGCCGCGCGAAAGTGCCGACTCGGTGACATTCCAAAATTGCTCAGCAGCGACAATGTAACTTGCAAATTGGTCAGGGAAATCTCGCAGGGCGTTTCGGTTGTTGCCGAAACCTGTCCAAGTGGTTTGAACCATGCCTAATGCACCCGCCTCTTTCGCAGCCCTGCTGAACTCAACGATTGTCCTAAAGTTCCGCCAAGTCGCCCCAATGACTTCAAAGCCTTCCCGCTTAAAGACGCTAACGCTCGGATAATTGGGCGCAGGTTGGTAGTGCCAATCAACGATCACGATGTCTTTGGGGATCAGTTCTCTGGCGCGCCAAAAGTTGTGGGGCGGACCTCCGTGAGCAGCGTCATAGGCTTCTTCAGGTCTCAGAAGCATATCGCCCCACATCATGACATTGATGCCTTGAGACTTCAAGAAGTCGTATAGCCTTTTGACATCGGCAGCAAACAAAAGGTGAGGTGGCATCCCTTGACAGCGAATGCAAGAGCCAAATCGTCCCCTGCTGAGAACCTCATCGTGACCTATGTGAACCCATTTCGGTCTGAAGAGCGAAATGACCTCGTTGAGCAGGTCAAAAACGATGCGGTAAGTTTGCTCTAAGTTGGGGCAGTAAAGGTAGGCGGTTTCGGGGTCTTCGGCAATTTCCTTGTTGACTTTGGGAGGGCGACCGGCAAGTGAACCGAAGAGGTATTCGCAATGGCTGAGCGTCGGCAGCAAAGGTATGACTTCCATGTTGTTGGCTTCAGCGATTTGATGGAGGCGCTTCGCTTCCTCTTTTGGCAAAGACCAAGGTTGCCACAATTCTGGATGGCTCTCCCATTTCAGGTGATCAACTTGCACAATCAGTTTGTTGAACTTCAGCGGTGCCCAAACCTGCTCAATTAGTCGCTTGTGAAGTTCCGGCGAGAAGTCGTCGATGACGAAGTGGATACCTCGGAAGGCGAAATCGGGGTAGTCGCGGATGTAGATTTCCGGGACGATTACAGCGCCGTCGTCGGTGAACCTAATCAATTGCTTCAAGGTTTGGACTGCCCAGAAAGCGCCATCGGCATCAGCAGCCAAAATCCAGATGCCTTCAGGTGAGGCGGAAAGAGCGTAACCTTCAGGAGGCAAATCTTCCTTCAAAATCGGCTCAGCGACCTTTCCCTTCAAAGGGCTGTTGTGAAAAGCAAGAACTATGCCCCGCTCCAACGGCATGTCAGGAGACCATGTCCGAATGGTAACTTGTCTCAGCCATCTCGTTTGCAAGTGAGCCCGCAAATTCTCAGCGGCTTTGCGTAAACTTTCATCGGCAACGAAGATAGTGACTTGCCTTCCAAACCGAAAAGATGAGTTGCCCCACTTGAACCACTTCGGTTTGGGGATAAGGGGCAATTCCCAAAACTCCCCTTGGGCTAAATCCAATAGGTGAACGATTGCCCTCCCTTCGGGTTGCTCAGTCAAAATCCAGTGAGGTGGCAGACGAACTTCCAACTGGGCTGTGAAAAACTTTGTGCCCGTAGGGTAAACGAGTTCGGCAACGAAGCCCTCGTCGGTTTGCCTCCACCGAGTTTGAGCGTTTGTCCCACCAATGTTAAGCGTCACTGCGCCATACAAAGTCATGCCGGACCATTCGTCCGAGGATGGCAAATTGGAAGCCCCTCGCAGCAGGTTGGGGTTGACAATTGCCCAACGCCAAACGCTTGTGCTTTGCGTTTGGACTGTGTGCTGAGCGACCAAGTTCAACCCGTTTACGGTTAACCCCAGAAACCAGACACCCTCGCCTCCGCTGCCTTGAAACTTCAGGGAAGCCGTTGGTCCTTGCCAGCGCCCACCTTTAAAATCCGTCTCTGGCGGTGGAAGCAATTTCAGCACTCGGGCTTGATGCCGATAGATGAAAACCTGATTCTCGCTCACCTTAACCCGCCAACTTCCCCAATGCCAATCAAACTCCTTGCCCGCCGTTTGAGCATTTGCCTGCTCCGCTCCCCAACTTATCGCCCAATTCATCAACGCGAGAACCAGTGCAACGGAGACGAGTCGAACTTTGCGTCGCTCCAAGCCATCAACCTCCTTTCTCCGCTTCCAAAATTTCTTTCGGCACAGGCTTCGGGCTTCATAAAAGTTTGCGGCAAATTGCCTTCAAAGGAACAAGCGAAGGTTCGCCGAAAGGCAAAACACAATGATGCTAATCGGGGATTTGGGAAAGCGGACAAATGCTCACCGGACCGAGTAAGCCTGAAGGCAAAGGCTCCCAATCGGCAGCGCTGAACGGTTGGTAGCGGATGTTGACGAAAAAGAATTTTTGCCAAGGCACCTTCTGCCTGTCCATGTAAGCGATCCTGTTCGCCATCAAGTTGGCGACCTCAACGATTAACTCGTTCCCCTTTTCCCTCAGCGCCTCTTTAGGGACATAAAGCCTAAAGGGCGATGAGATCAGTGTGCCGAAAAGTTTCCCGTTCAGCCAGACTCTCGCGCTGTAGCAGACAGTGCCCAAATCGAGAAGCCAAGCATCTGCATCAACGCTCGGTAAGTCGAAGGTCAAGCGGTAGCGTGCAGTCCCTGAAAATGCCTTCAGGGGTCATCGTGGTTCCATTCCGTCCAACTACTCAACCTCGTGACCGTTGCGGGCTTTGGCAACTTAGGAACGCCTTCAACAAACTCAACTTGCCATGTCCCACCCAGAATCAAGGGCTTGCCAGCAGGCTTCCAATACGCCCACTTTTGACCACTGACCTGCCTATCAACGAAAACTCTCAAGATGACCGACTGACGAGGTTCAAGTTGCAATTAAACCTCCGTGTGCTTGTTTTCGTCCCTCACTTTCGCTATTCCAAACTGTTGGCTCATCGGCTCAAAGATGACGGCTGATTTGGCTGGCACCGAAATCGGCACCCAACCGTTCCACCGTCTGCCGCTAAGTTTGACGATGAAGTAAATCCAACTCCCCTCCCCCTCACGCCGCCGAGTGAATTGCAAACTGAAGTCGGTCATCCTTTCCCGCCGAATACCAGCGGCTCCCATCAGCGCTTCAAGGTCCTCCCCTATCACCAACTTCCCCTTCTCAATGGTAGCAGCCCTCAAACCGTTTCCGGACTCGGTCAAGTTTTTGAGAAGTTTCCCCTTGAGCGATTCAAAGCGCTGTCGTCTCTGTTCCAGTTCGCTAAACCCCGGCACATCTTTTGGGAGTTCACCAAGCACCAGAACGGTTGCACCTCTTTCAAGCAACCGAACAATTCGGTCCAGAGTTTCTGGCGGCATTAATGTGCACCAAGCAATCAGCAGGGCTTTGTATTTTCCGCCCGGAGTGACCAACTGTCCATCAACGACATTGACCTCGCTCGCCAAAAGCCTGTCCGAGATGAAATCAAAGCCATAGCCCCGCTCCCAAAGTTGCTGGGCTGTTCGAGTGAATTGGGGCAAGTTGCTTTCAAGCCATGAGGAATGGGCGGTGAGGAAGTGAAGGAACCCGCGAGTTCCCTTGTCACTCGCCCAAAGGTCGAAAACAGGGAAATAAACCAGCAAGTCGTTATCGGGCTGACCGGACTGGAGGAAGGCTTGGCATCGGGCAATGTATTCGTTAAGGGCGGGGAAGTGGCGCCAGAAAGTGTTCGTCGGTCCAAAGTGAGTTGAGGCGTAAAATAGCCAACCTGGAAACTCAGCATCAGCAGGCGAAAAAGGTATGCCGTGATAAAAGATGTGGTTAATGCCGGCAAGGAAAAGGATGTCAACCAAAGCCTTGACATGCTCCAGCGGGACTTTGAAGTGCTCACCCAGCCATGTCGCCGTTTCGTTAGCGCAAAAAGGCTTGCCCGTCACATGGGCTGCGGAGGAAGCAAATTTGTTGAGCAGAAAAAGGGTCTTCGGAGATGAAGGACTCCGTTGGGGAAGTGTGCCCGGAAGAGGTTCAAGCCCCGCAAGTTGTAGCCAGTCTGGTCCGAAAGTCTCGCTCTCGGGTATGTCTGCAGCTGCATACAAGTCAAGCAAGTTCCCGGGGGAACCGTGAGCCTCGTAGCGAACCCAGAAACTGTGCCGATGCGACCACTCAACCCAAGGCAAAACGCTCTCTTCAAGCAAAAGTTCATCAATGGTTTGCCTGAAGTCTGACCTAACCCTTGTGACGAGTTCTGACGGGGCGTTGCCGTAAAGAGCGTGCAGGTAGTGCCTCAGGTCATATCCGCGTCGCTTTTTGAACTGCTCAATAAGGTCGTCTGTCCAGTTTTCACCCATCACCTCGAAGGAATCGTGATAAACGGCACGAGGCTTCAACGCAGTCAGCATGGAAAGTTTGCGAAACGCTCGGTCAAAGGGTTCAAGGAAGCGGTGCATCGCTTTGCGCGAGAAAAAATCAATGACAAAACCTTCGCCACCTGGTGCTGCCCGCTTAACTTTCATCCCGTGCAAGACCTGAGTGACGGCATAAAGCGTCCACTCACCTTCGCTGGGCGACCAATCAAGCCTCTTCGTTTTGGCGTCCACCTTGTCTGTCAAGTCCAAAATTTGACCGTTTGGACCGTAAGCCATCAGTGCGTGAAGGACAGCATCTGGACGGTTCGGCACTACCGGTTCGTCTAACTTTTCCCCACGCTTAAGCCTAAAAACTCGCATCTCCATTCTTTTCGCTGCGGTTTCCTCGTCAACCCAAGGACCACCCATGTTCCAGCCGGTGCCCAAAGTCATGTCAACCCCGAGTCCGAGCCTTTCGTGACAGCGCTTCCGAGCCACCACCAATAAGTCCACGGTCGGCTCTCTTGGCGGATTGGAGCCCACGATAGGGCATCGCTTTCTCTGGACTGAGCAACGGAGAACGAGAGTGAAAGCGCAAACAAACACGCAGCGACTTTAGCACTTCGCCCCTGAACTCCTAACAGCCATGCCATCAAACCGAAGCCAATTACAGCAGTTAGCAACCGCCAAGCAACCACTCGCTTTCACCTCCGAAAGAGGAATTTTGCCATTTGTGCTACAGCAAACGAGCATTTACCGACTGAAACGAAGCGGTAAAAACCGAGCGGGCGCAATGGGACGACTTTTGCGGCAATGGCGAAAGTCCATTCAACGGCGCTGAGGTGAATCCACGCTGGGTTGATAGGGCTCAGAAACTTTGTTGGACTTGGACGAAATCCCAGTAGCGCTTCAAGGCTTCAAAATCTTCATCGCTCAGTTCGTAAAGTTGGGCGACGATGTAGGCAAGTTCTTCTTCGAGTTTCGCCGCATCAGGTCGGTCGGGATTTTCGTGCATCCGCTCGCTGATCTCAATCATCCGCCGAACCAACCTCAGATCCCGCTTCTTGCCCTCCCACAACCGAAGCAACGGTCTGGGGACAGGGAGGCAGGCAACTGTCCATGCAAAGTGGCGGAAATAACTTCCCCTTGCTCTCTCCGCATAACTGCTCAGGTAGCAGCGAACAGGCAATGAGTTAAACCAGGCTGTAATTGCCAAACCAACTTCTTCGTTGGGCACGGGCAAAAGATATGTGGTGTGTAGTGGCACGAGTAGTTCGCCTTTATGCTCGGCTGGCACGAAAACAGCGTCCATTTTGTCAGTCAATTCCTGCCACGCAACTTTGTCGCTTAACTTTGCGGGATTGACGCTGAAGAGTGCCCAAATTGGCAATCGGCTCCGGTAACCGCTTCGACTTTCCAAAGCATTTTTGTGGCGTTGGAAGTAAGCTTTTGCTCTTGGTGGCAAATCTTTTAGCACTTCTCCTGTCGCATCGTCGTGCGTCCACAAAATCCATTCCCGCACTTCAAAGCGCCATGCTTGAATGTTTTCGCCGCGGAGCAACGGTCTCAACAAACTCCGTTCCAATCGGACAAGTTCACCGCTTTCCATTTCAACCACGACTTCATTCGGGTCGTCGGAAGGCTCAACGCGGCGAACGATGAACAGCCGATTGGCATCGGTCAACACACCCCTACGAGGACGCAACGCCTCAATTTCTCCCAACAACGGGTTGCCTTCTTGCATTTTTCGGAAAGCGGCGATGGCTTCTGGGGTTGCCATCAACCAAGGGCTTTGCGGGTCATCGGCAAACAAAGGCAATTCGCTCTGCGGTAACTCATAAGTCCAGCGGTGACCGATGCGGTTGACGAGGGTCACCATCGTTTTCTGCTTGGCATCAGGTCTCTCCTTCCTGACAGCGAAAACAAGCGGGTAATTGGTCGCTTCAAAGAATAGGGGTCGCTCGTAGAGCGAAAAGTCAACGAGCCTCAGGATTTGACAGCGGTTGACGAAGTGCTCGCGCAACGCGCTGGCGTAAAGGGCTTGTTGGATTTTGCTGGTGACCACTAAAGCCAAAACGCCGCCTGCCTTCAACAACTCCAAGCCCCGTTCAATGAAAGCGACTGCGTAGTCAATTTGGCGGGCGAAACCTGTTGTGATGCCAGCGAGTTCCGAACCCCTTTGCCATCCCGCTGTTCGGCAGAAAGAGTAGTCGTTGTAAACTCGGTCCCGCAAACTTGGTTCAAGGTTGTGAATTCGCACCCAAGGTGGGTTGCCGACAACCAAACTGCAAAGCCCACGCAACCTTTCAACGGCGAGCATATTGCGAAGCAAAGGCAACCAACGGGAGTCTCGGTTTTGGTTGTGTCTCTCAGCCCATTGCTCTGCGAGTCGGCGCAAAGTCGTCTCAAACTGCAAAGCGATGTCTTCGCCCAACCGCTGCTTCAACCGCTCCCAAACCCTTTCAGGGTCAGCGATTCCCCGTTGCGGCAAAGCCTCTTTGAGGGCATCAAAAAGGTGCTCCCAGTCAACTTTGTGGTGGTGGGGCAAGGTGAACTCGCCCAAAGCAGGAATTTTGACCGTTTCCGTCAAATCTTCCCCGAGCCGATTTTGCTGGTTGACAACCAACCGAGCCAAAGAATCCGCCCAGTAAACGGGAATGTGCAGCCGACCGATGGCTTGTAATGTTTCGTGAGACAGCAAATCTCCCAACGCCAGCAAGTAGTTGACCCGAGCCATTGCTACAGCGAAAGGATGCAAATCAACGCCGACAACCCTGTCAGTGATGAAACGGAGCAATGCTGCATCAGGCACAGGGCGTTCGCGCTGCCGTTCCCTTTCAATCAACTTCCGGATAGCGACGACGAGGAAAGTCCCGCTGCCGCAAGTGATGTCAACCAAAACGCCGTCAATTGTCCCATCAAATCCGGCGGCTTCCAGAACTTCGTTGACTATGCTTTCGTCGGTGTAAAATTCACCCAACGCCCGTCTGATCGGCGGGTCAAAGAAGTGCTGATAGAAGCGGCGCAGAAAGTCGTAACTGACACCGACTAAATCCAACTCGTCCAAGATGCGAGCGAGGTTGTCAAGGTGGGCATCGAACTTGTTAGCGAAAGTTGGGTCAGCATCAGCGACATCGCAAAGCCACAAGAACGGGTCATCTTCAAAGACGGACGAGAGCAAAGGGACAAGGGTCGCCAGATGGCGCAACCTTTCTGTGGGGCGCGAACCGAACGGGTAAAGCAAGTCACGCAATGTTGACTGCTCCACCAACCTCTGCTGAACAGCCAAACGAGCCACGAACAAGCGGAGCAAAACGGAAAGGTAAGTCTCCAGAACGAAAACGAACTGCAACGCTTCGTTTTGATTGCGGACGCTGATGGGTGGCGAAAACCTTTCGGCACGCTGCCTCAAAGCGTTAACGGCTTCATCGGTTAAGTTTGCCGCCGCACCGTAAACGGCTTGCCAAACCTTGAAGGCTTCCTCAACAAATCCCAATCTCTCGTGCTTGCGGAAAGCATGAAGCAAATCGGCTATGAAAGTGCGAGCGAGCAGTGAAGGGAAACCGAGCAGCAAAACAAGGTGTTGCGGGTCAACGATTTTCAATGCCAGAAGCAACAGCCACGCTTCAAGGAGAGAAGCACCTTCTTCCGCCTTGCCGCGCCAAATTTCCGCTCCCGTTTCGGAAATCAAAGCCAACTCGATTCCGTTGTAAGCGACGCCGCGAGCGAAGATGCCTTGTTGGCGATAGCCGGCAAGGTATGAACGACATTGAGCGACTGCATCGTCCAGCGGATGTTCTGGCGTTTTAATTTCGCAGACGAGGCAACCCAGCCTTGCATCGGAACGACCGCGCAAGACCGCACCGAACTCCGCAGGCAAAGCGATTTGTTCCTCAAGTTGCGGTAACGGGTCGTAGCCTGTTGCCTGAAGGACGAATTCGCGAAGCGATTGAACAAATTCGTGCCTCAAGGTCGCTTCCGTCAAACCCTGCGCTCTTTGAGCCAGTTGGCGAAATTTTTCGCTCAAGTTCACCCCGCTGCTTTGCCGAAGGGGTTGCTCCATCCGCATCACCGACTTTTGATTATGCGGCAACGCTGAACTTGAGGACAACTTGTGACTCGCAACTTTTGTGTCAGCCTGCTTCAACGACTTTCAGGGCGTTCCCGAAACAGTCTCGGCAACTCTCTCAACATCAATGCCAGCAACTAACTTCGTGCCCTGCGGAACTTCTCTTCGGTAAGTTTCAGCCATTGCTCGTAGCCGCTCGGTGTCCGAAGGAGTCCTATGCGTTTGGAAACGATGACCATGCAGGAAACGGCAAGGATGGCGCTAAAAACGAACCACAAAAGCCAAACAAGGGCGTGGAGATGCCATCCCTTTGGAATGAGGGTTGCCAGAAAACAAGTTTTCCAAACGCCACCCACAATTGGCAACATTGAAATCAACGCCAAAATTGCTTCCCACTGCCGCATCATGCTGACAGACAAACCTGCCAATGCCCAAGCCAAAGCGGTGACGGGCAAACTGACAGTGACCAAAATTGCCACTAACGCAAAACCCAAACTGGGTCGCAAGGCGAGACCGAGCCAAGCGCAGAGGGCGTAAGGCATCGTTGCTTTTAGGCAGAGCCAAAATCTCGGGAACCACCATCCGAACTTCCACTGGTCAGCCGTAAACGGCGCTAACACGAAACTCTCCACAACCCGCTTCTGCCCTAAAAGCCACAAGGCTGATTTTTGCTCGTGCGATGCGGTGACAACTAAGGCAGAAAATGCACCCGCAAGCCCAGCCAAACTGGGCAAGCGAATTAGCAACCCTTCGGTGAAGGCAACGAAGTCCTGTTGTGGGAAAATGAG
>Ga0080007_1062438_pt1 | contig 17613 bp, 20 predicted proteins | sample OctOCTMetagenome_FD_69210 | JGI IMG/M metagenome (GOLD analysis project Ga0080007, IMG submission 69210) | Hot spring and microbial mat streamer communities from Octopus Spring Streamers, Yellowstone National Park, USA - OCT_B (SPADES... | ecosystem: Environmental > Aquatic > Thermal springs >...
TTGCCAAGCAGGCGGTGGAAATCATGAGGGCCGTGCGGCAGTCCGGCGCCTTCGACATACAGGCCGTTGCGGAGTACCTCCTCAGGCTGGCCGAGCACCACTACACCTCCCTGCGCCGCGAAGGCCTCATGAGGGGGCTCATAGTCATCTCCTTCGTCGTCGTGGCGGCCTTCGCGGTCTCCTGGCTCTGGCCCCAGCTCGCAACACTCGCGGAGCAGGCGGAGGGAGGCCCGTTTCCGCTCTACTTTACGTCTCCCAAGCCGATGCTCTGGCTGGTCTCCATGGCGGCGGCCGCCGCGGCCGCCAGGATGACGGAGTCCTACGCCGCGGTGCCCCTCTACACCCCCATAACGCTGACGCTTCTCTTAGTGTAGTTCAACTTTTTTCTGTGTGTTTCATAGAGACATGAAGGACTCGGCGTTTGCGGCAACGGCTCTGTTGTCCACGGCTGCAATCGTCCTAGGCGACCTGCAGATGGGCATAATCTTAGCGGCTTTGGCCTACGGCGTCGCCGCCTGGCGGAACCACGGCTCGGTCGCCGTGCTGGGCGGCATTCACTCGCTTGCTGTAGCTACGTCGCCGCTAGCTGTCCTCATCCTGCTCAAGGCGGCGCCAGCCGCGCTGGCAGTCCTGCCATTACGGGAGTCGCCTCTTGCGGTGCCAGCCGCCGCGGCGGTTCCCCTTGCGGTTGAGGCGGCCACGAAGATGCTTTCTACAGTCAGGGACGTCCTGCCGCTGGTGGAGAGCTGGCCGTACATTGCGGTCGCGGCGGCGGTTTTAATAGTAACAGCGGCGAGGAGGCTGTGAACCCCATAATCCTAGCCGTCGTGTTCGTCCTCTTCGCCGTGGCGGTCGCGTTCTACTACTTCATCGTGTCGGTGCAGGCGGCGGCCCACGTCCCCCAGGAGCCGTCCGTGCTCTGCGCCGCCTCCGGCGCCAGAAACCTCACAGCTGTCAACCGCACTGGATACTGCGTCTTCAACGGCACCCATATAATCTACCTAGTTCGTTAAAACTCTGTCCCTTTTTCATCCCCATGAGGGGGATCTCCACGGCGCCTCTCGTGCTTGCGGTGCTGATCATACTCGTGACGTCGGCAATCTCGGCGATTTGGTGGTACTACAGCCAGCAGAAGGCAGCCGAACAAGCAACTCTGTTAGACCAGAGGCTCGTAGATGAGCAGACCAAATGTCTCCACGCAGTTGTCGGCGCCAACAACACCATCGTAGTGGGGGGTGCGGTTTACAACGGTAGCTACGTGGGGCTGGGGTGCTACGTAGACCCCTCCACAATCGTGGTTGTTCAGTGGAATAAATAATTCAACTTTTTTCCTCACCTCAACGCTGTCATGCTAGAAGAAGTGTTGTTGTTCATCTACGGGGCGGCCGCCGCGGTCATACTCATAGCGATAGTAGCTCATTACTACATGCCTACCTTGGTAAGCGCAACGCAGGCACAGGCGGAGTACGCCGCGTTGCGCGACGCCGCGCCGATCCTTGTCTTGGCGCAGGACGGCGAAAGCGTGCACGCCTGCATAAACTCCACCGCGCCGCAGAGGGTGCTAGTCCGGAGGCCTGGCACGTGGATGGATGCGCAAAAGGACTGCCGCATAAGCCCTGGCGGAAACTGCGTCCCCGGGGGCCTTCAGAGCTGGCCGTTCTGCAGGTGGTACCTGGGAACATACAGGCCAGGCGACTCGGTGGCCATCGTGCTGAGGGGTAGCCACGCCGCCGTGGCGAAGAACTACACAGTCGCGGCCATCCCAGTGAGGCGTTAATTCTATTTTTTCCGACAGGACTCCACTCTACATGCGGCTCACCATACAGCTTAAGAGCCCCGCGGCGCTGGCGCAGGCCTTCGGCACTTCTCAAAAGCCCCAAACCATAGCCAAGAGCAACCTCTTCGCCGTAACGGGAGTCCCTGTGGCGGGCTTTGTGGACGAAGCCAGGGTCAACATCTTCGGCCTTGAGACTAGGGTTTACGTCACGGAGATGAAGACCGTCTACGTCTTCGACGAGGTGGAGCTCCCGGAACAGCTGCCAGACGACCGCACAATCGGCCGAATTCTATCCAGCGCCGAGAAGGAGTACGGCAGAAAGGAGATCGACCCCTACGGCGTGCTGGGCACGGAGGATGAGCGTAGGTACAACATAAAGACGGCAATCGAGGTGCTGGAGAGGAAGATGCCCAAGCGGTGGAAGGAGCATGCCCCGGCTCTGGCCAGGCTTTTGTGGCGGTGGTACTACGCCTACGGCACCGTCACGCCGCTCTTCCTCACGGAGGGCCTGGGCATCACCGACGTCATGCTCACCATGACCGACAGGGCCGTCACCGTGGACACCTACAAACACGGCGCGGGGCTTGTTACAAACATAGAGCTGACGCCTAAGGACAGGGAGCACGTGCAGGACGCCATCTCCAGACGTGTGGCGCCCCTCTCCGCCGCCAGGCCCTTCGCCTCCCGCTTCGACGACCTATTCCGCATCCGCGTAACCGCAATAGTGCCAGACGTGGCGCCGACGCAGGGGTACGCCTTCCGCTTGATAAACGTGGTGTGGACCGCGCCGCTTTTCGTGACCATGGGCGGCGCCGAGCCATGGCAGATGGCGTACCTCTGCGCCCAGTGGCGCAGGGGGAGGCACGTCCTGGTGGCGGGCCTGCCCGGTAGCGGCAAGACGTCTCTGCTCAACGCCGTCTTGAGCTGCACCCAGACCACCCGCCGCCTAGCCATCATCCAGTCGGTGCCAGAGCTCTTCGTGCCGCAGGCCGCGTTCGTTGCCACCGAGCGCATCAGCTTCGGCGCAGGCATATCCGACATCTTGATGGCCGAGCTTGTGCAGAGGTTCGGCCTCCGCGCCAACAGCGATGTTGGCATAAACGAGCTCCTGACCGAAAGCGACGTGAGGGCGTTCGTCACCATCGCCTTCGCCGGCTTCGGCGCGGGGGCCACCATCCATGCGCAGAGCGCCGAGGAGGTGGTGCTCCGCCTGCTCAGACTGGGCGTCACCCAGGCGGAGCTTGAGGCCCTGATGCCGCGTCTGATCATACCCGTCATGGAGAAGGCGGTGACGCCGAGGGGGGTCGCGAGGCGCGCAAGCAGGATATACGTCCCGACGCCGCAGGGGCACAAGCCGATCACCAAGGAGGAGGCGCTCAGAGACCCCGAGGCCGCCAAGTGGGAGCAGATAATAGCCGATGCGGCTGGCATGAAGACCCTGCACAGCCCGGAGGCTTGGGTCGCCTACCTGAGGAAGTTTGACTAATTCAATTTAGTTTTCCTTCTGGGCGTCATCCATGCCAAAACCCTTGATAAAGCCGAAGGAGGAGACCGCCCCTGGCTTCGCGCCTCCTGCTCCCACTTCTGCCGCAGCTCCGGAGCCGCGGATGGAGTACGCGACGAGACCGCCCGCCGCTTCTGCGCCTGTCTCTGCAGATGTTTCGACGATATTTGCGCTGTATAATAAATGCGTTGAAAGCGGCTACCAGAACTGCGACGTGCTGAAGCAGATGGCCATGGATGCAATAAAGGAGCGGCTCAGGTCGGCCATAGAGGCCGAGCTAATGAACATCATCACGCCGGAGCTCAGAGGACAAATAGGGCAGATCTGCATCGAGGTATGACAGACAAGCTGGCAAAAGAGCTGAAGCGGAGGCGGCCAGAGGCGAAGAAGCAGAAATTCCCACAGGTAAAGAAGGCGTTTAAAGACATCGTAAGGAAGCTCGCCAAGAAGCACGGCCAACCAACATGGCTGGTGGAGAACACCATACGCGAAAAGGGACTGTCATACACCCTTCAGGTGCTTAGCCAATCTCCTCCTCCCCCGAAGAGGTCTATTCTCGACAGGCTGAAGAGGCTATGGTCACGAAGGTAGTTATTGCCTTAAGCCACAAGGGGGGTGTTGGCAAATCCACAGTATTATCCAGCGTCTCGTATGCAATCCGTAAGGAGTCTCCCTGGCGCGTCGTCTACGTAGACGCGACGGCTGACGGCTTGGGCGCAAGCCTCCTGGCGCCAGGGTGCCGGGTGGAGTACGGCACGTACGCCTTCTTGGCAGGCGCAGATGCGTTGCACTACTGCACCATCGAAGACGGCGCCTACGTAGACACGGTACCGCCGGGCCCCCTCCCGCCAAACAGCCAGCTGAAAGGCAGCAGGCTAAGGGAGCTCATAGACATGCTGAGGATAGACTACAACTTAATCTTCGTCGACCTCCCCGGCACAGACGAAGCGCACAGCGAGGTGATACGCACCGCCATATTACTGGCGGACATATACTTCCTTGTGGCGGAGCCGGCCACGGTGCACCTCCTCTGGCGGCTTAAGGACATGCTCCCGCAGGGCAGGCCAATATTTGCCGTATTGAACAAGTTCTTAGACGGCATGCCGGGGAAGAATGAAGTCCAGCGCATCGGCACCACGAAGTACGGCACCTTCGCCTTCACCATCCCGCTGGAGGGGCCGGTGTACAACGCCGTGGTGGAGGGCAAAATCCCGGCCGCCCTCTCGCGCGTAAAGTTCGTGGAAGTCATCGACCAGATAGCCGCCAGGCTCCAGTACTTCATAGCCGACGTCCGCTGATTCTTTTTTTCAGCCCTCCCCGCCTCCGCCATGCAGGACAGGGAGTTTTTAAAAAGGCTTGAGCAGTTCAAGGCCCAGTATCAACACGACTTAACGCCGGCGGAGATGCAACGATGCGTCAACGAGGCCCTTAGGGACAACGCTGTCTTCAAGGCCTATGTATGCGCCTCAGAGATCTTGGTAAGGAAGGCCAAGCGCAGGAAGGGAAAACCGCGGCTGGAAAGGGAGAAAGCGAAGGAAGAGGTAGAAGCAGAAGAGGTGGCGGAGGAAGCCAAACCAGAGACTAAAACAGAGTTCGCGGCGCTTACATCCCGCCTGCCGTGGCAGGCATATGCGGGGTTCGCCGTCTTGATCCTGGCGCTGATCCACCCGCTGTCGGTTCTCCTGGCGCTACCCATAATTGCCCTACTCTACGTCGCCGTGCGCAACACCATGCCGCTGTGGACTGAAGGCGACATGCTGGTCTGGGAGGGAAAGCGGCTCCGCTTCTTCGAGGTTGAACGGGTTTTCAGAGACGTAAACGGGATGGGGCCCCATGAGTTCAGCAACATCCTGATAACGACAACGCATACGTACAACGGCATCTACTACCACGCTGGCAAGGTCTGGATCCTCCTCGAAGACGGCGCGGACGCTGAGGAGGCCAGGAGGGTTCTGCGGCGCTTCGGCGTTGTCGTCAAGCCGGAGCCCAGCCCACCGCCTATCACCCTCCCGCGGGAGAAGCCCGGCAAATACCTGCCGTGGGCCTTCCTCCCGCTCCTGTCGGCCGCGGCCAGCCCGGCGGCAATCGCCGCGTCTGTACTGCCGATCATGCTCATCATCATGCTCACAATGCGAGACGTCGGGCACAGGCCCCGGCCGCCGCTCCAGCCCCTCACCAGAGACGTCATGTACTTCTCCATGCCAGACTCGCAGTCTATACACGCCATAGCCCGCGCCGCTCAACCCCTCATAGAGGAGGCGCTCGTGGTGTGGGCAGTAGATCCGGAGTACGCCCTCCGTCTCGAAAAGGCGGGTAGCTGGGCGGAGCGCTGGGCGTGGTGGAAGCACTCCCAGTGGGCGATCCAGCGGCTTGAGGTGATGCAGGTAGCCCGCCAACGGATTTTGAACCTGCGGGAGAAGGGCTTCCTGGTGAACGGCCTCATCAAAGGGAAGACGGCGGCATTCTCCACCGGCCGGCCGGCTACCCACATAGAGGCCTTCACCCGCGACTTAGCCGAGTTCACGCCCTACGCCCTGTTGCTCGCCCCGACAGAGTGCAAGGAGGCAAGCGTCGTGCTGGGCACCGACGACGCCGGCCGCACCGTATGCCTCAACCCCGAAGAGCTACAGACGCCGCATATGATTGTAATAGGCAAAACCGGCGCAGGCAAAACCACCCTCGGCATCAATATTGCAATCCAGCTGAGGAGGAAGCGCGGCGTCGCGCCTGTCATAATCGACCCCCACGGCCACTGGGCCATGCTGGCTAAATGGCTACCCGACGTTCAGATAGTAGACGCGAGGCAACACATGCCGCCGCTCCGCCTCACAGACGAGGACGACGTAGACCTCCTCCTGGACATACTCAGGGCGGCGGGCATACAGATATTCGATGCCCACTTCACAGTGCTCCTAGAGGCGCTACGCCGCGCCGCGCAGGAAAAAGACACCTCCTACAGAAACATCCTCAAGAACCTAGAGGCCCTCAGGAGGGATCCCGCCTTCGCCTTCGCCATAGACTCCATCCTCGGCCGCCTGGCCACGCTGGCGCACATGAGGATGGCCAAGGTGGACTTGTCGAAGCCGCTGGTCGTCCACACCAGCGGCGACACCTCGCCGTCCTCTACGATGAAGCTGGTGTCATGGATAATCTGGCTGGTAACGGAGGCCAAGGCCACGTGCCCCAATCCGCCGTGCAAGATGCGCCTGTACCTGGTGGTAGACGAGGGCCACATCCTCATGAAGAACACGTTAGTGCTGTCTAGAACCTGGCGCGAACACAGGAAGTTCGGCGTCGAGGCGGCAGTCTTCACGCAGAGCATCGCCGAAATCCCACAGGATCTTATAGAGAACAGCGGCGTCAAGGTGGTTTTGGCCATCGAGCCCGAGGCGGTGCCGCACATCGAACAACGGCTCCATGTAGACCGCACCGTTGTGGAGCGCGTCGCGTACGAATCGCTACCGGAGGAGCGCGTCGGCATCATCCGCGTCGAAGGCAGAGCGCCGATATACGTGCGGCTGACACCGCCAGAACACCGTTAACACAACTCCATAACCACATTTTTCCCACTACTCACATCTCCACCCTTGCAGGTACAGACTCACAGGACTGATCATGTCTGTGAGCCAAGCCCTGTGGAGAAGCACCTGCGTGCCAACTCTCTTTAAATTGAAGCTCAAAGTCAGTTAGGTTGTTGACTGAACGGGTTGAGGCTGTGCCGAACGGCTACAGGTACTTAGCCTCGTTCTCCGGCCCCAACGAGGAGCTGGACTTCTACACGCCGTGCGAAGTTCTGCGCTTCGCGGGCGCCGCGGTTGAGCTCATCTAGGCGGAGGTGTACGTTGGGAGCCAGCTGTAGCCAACTTCAACTACCGCCTGTACCGCTATGGCGATAAGCTGAGCTACATCGGGCCGTCCCGCAGAAACGAAGGAGGCAGATGGATAGTCTTCGGCGAGTTCTATGAGCTTACGCCCTCCGGCGGCCGCCGCAGACTTGTGCACAAAGGCCTGTCCTGCGATCCCCCTTCTAATTCCTTATTCCGGAATGTCTAAGCGGCGTTTGTAATTGAGATGGTCAATGTCGTCATGACTTGCAATTCTGTTAACCCAGAGGTGCGGAGGCTCCTGCAACGGGAGACGAAGATAGAGGTACAAATAGTTGCGCCTGGCTTCACCACCATTTTGCACGGCAACGGCAGGGCTGAGGTGTTTAGTAAATCGCTGGAGCAACTGCCGTACTTCTCCAACTGCAACATCGACAACATAGTCGTGTAGACTACGATGCGGGCAGTACCTGAGGAGGAGCTCATCGAGAGGCTTAGGGAACACGGTGCGGTGGACAGGGCCGAGAAGAAATTGGCAATTCTCTTCTATATGTGCCCCCCTACCGTCACCACAACGGTGAGGATCTTCGTAAAGCCGTCGGAGCGCTGCAAGGTAATCATTTTCAGCAAATCCATCCAAGAGCTCCGGCGCATTGCTCAGCTTCTTCAGACGCTCTGATTCAATTTCTACAGCCACCAAGAGGTTGACATGTTCCTTGAAACGACGACCACAGCAACCTACACCACGCCGATACCGGGGGCAGACTACCAAGTCATCCTCCCAGGCGGCTTAGCCTTTACCTGGCACAGCGCAGTCACAATTATGATACTCGCCATTGTTGTACTGATAGAAACGATGAAGCTCTTCGGCCGTCTCCAGCGTTTGGAGGCCATGTTTTCCGATATCTTGAAGGAAATCGCAGTCGTGTTCTTGGTGACGTTTTTCATAATGAATTTGGGACAGTTCATCCAAGTAAAAGTCACGTCGCCAGATGAAGTGATCAACAGGCTTCAGATAGTAGTGGAAGAGGGCTACTGCAGGATTGTCAAAATGGAGCAGTGCGTGGCAAACATAAAGCTGACCGGCCCCGCGGGCGCATACGCCGGATACGCCGAGGCCAGGTTTTCTAAGTACAAATCGCTGTACGAGCAGGCCATATGGATGTACAACCAGCTTGTCGGCTTGGCGCGGTATCTTGCCACGTACGGCCCCACCATCCTCGCCGCGGGGTTGCTGATATACGTCGCGTGGCTGAGGAAGGTGGGCGGAATAATCATCGGCATATTCACCGGGCTTTGGGTAGGCTTGGCGCTTCTGGCAGGCGCGGTCGAGATAATCCCGATATGCTACTGGCTCTCCGGGTTGGGATCAATCCCAATTCCGATCTCCTTCCCAATCGACATCCCAGGCCTTGCGTGGGCCGAGGACTTCAAGCCCATTACTGCAATTGGATGCGACAACAGAATATTAAATTCGCTTAAGTTTCCCGGTCTAGACGACTACGAGCAGTGGCAGCTGGCCATTGCATATGCTTGGCTGTTCCTCATAGCCGCCCCTGCAATCGGCGCCGCAGTGGGCTACCTCTTGGGCCAGTAATTCAATATTTTACGTTTCGTTTTCAACACTTAATGCGCGTCAGAACAATAGCGATAGTGTTGCTGATGCTGGTAGCGGTGGTGATGGCCCAAAACCAGGGAGGAAACAGGATTATAGACATTGAGAAGGTCGAACAGGCTGGCAAGGGCATCTCCAATGACGCCAAAATAGTGGTTTTGGCGATCAACTACATCGCCATAGCCGCCATGATCGGCGCTTCCGTGTATGTGCTTTTCGTTAGGAAGCGTAGCTTCCCGGAGCTGTTCGGCGAATGGTGGTTCTGGGTGCCGATTGCGCTCCAAATAGTACCTGTTATACTGTACATACTCAGCGACTTTACGCCGTTGGTTAAATCGGTGTACGACTGGGTAAAGGAAGACCCGTGCCCGTTCCTGTACTGCCCGTAGATTAATTCAACGTTTTTTCCTACAGCGTTTTTTTCATGCGTATTGAATACGTGCTGGCTCCTGTGTTAGGCGCCGCGTTTCTGTTGGCGGCAGTTTCGCCGCTGATTCCCAGCGGCGCCTACAGCCAGTGGCACGACGCGCTGTACACCGCGGCGGCGGCGTGGATCTTGGCCACTGCGGTTTACAGGCTCCTCAAGAGAGAGCCGGTTTGGCGCATCAACATCCTAGGCGCAGTCATAATACTAGCGATCATGGCCGTTTATCTGACCTACGTCAAGATCTACGCGGCGCCCGCCTCCATCCAGATAGAGAAGGATTTAGAAGTGCTGGAGGACGCCAGGCAGACTTTTGAGAAGCACTTCGCGCAGACGGCGGCGCATACGGCGGTAGCTACGTCTGTTGTGATTACGGTTGCGTTTGTAATTGCGCCCTTCACTTTGGGCCTCTCGGTTGCCGTCGTGCTGACGCTCATAGACCTCGCCATAGACGTCGTCAACGAGCTGATGTCTATGATTGCCTCATACTTCGGCTTCGCATACGCCGTTGTGTCCATCCTGGTGCCTCTGGTGCGCGCGGCGGAGGTCTTCCCCGCCGTCTTTGTGCCGGTAGCCGCCACGGCGGTGCCCAGCAAGAGGACGATCGCGGTGGCAGCCTACGTCGCGGCCGTCCCCCTCCTCCTTGCCGCCGCCGTAGCCACTGCGCCAGGCCTGGCCCCCATGTCCGGCATGTTGTCAATTGAAGAAGAGAACTTCGTCCAGTCCATAGCCGTGCGGGTAAACACCAACGCCCCCATCGTTGCTGAGTTCAAGGCGGCATATATCTACTACAACGGCACCCATTGGGTCAACTCCACGCAGTGGTGGTGGTACACCGTGCCGCCGCCGGGCAACAACGTAACGCTGACAAACGGCACATGGACTCTGACGCGGTACATATATATGTGGGTGGAGTACCCGGTCGGCACCGCCTTTACGCTTCAGAACGGGACGTTTGTGTGGGGGATGACAAACTTCACCTCCGTAAACGCCACGTACTTCTACCCGTTGCCGAACAGAACCTTCGTCATTTTAGTACCATATGCGTGGCACGACGGGTGGTCTGTTGCGGCATCACTTAAGCCAAACTCAACAGGCATAAGCGGGGCAAGGATGAACGCGACGTGGATGTTCAAATACGAGTGCTACGGCACCGTAAGCCAGTGTTCAGGAACGCGGTGGGATTTAGACGGACTAGCCGCAGAGTACCGCGACCTGGTTGTGAAGGTGCTGGACGCGGAGTACGCCGATGTGAGCTACTCCAAATCGGCCGTTGCGGTTGCCATGAGCGAGGACGACTGGGAGAAGATATGCAACGCAACGGAAAGCGCCGTCCTCGCCGCGTTCGGCGCCAGGTGTAGCGGCTGGCATCCTACAAAGCAGTGGAGCACGACAATCGACGTAAGTAGCCAGCCACAAATCGAATGCAGAACTGACGGGAACGAGACCCGTTGCGAGGAGGTGGAGACTTGGCACAGGGCCGCAGTCGCCGTCTCCCTCCTCTACGTCCCGGCTCCGACGCCCGCCGTGGCTGGGTTCCAGCGCGGCTTGCGCAGCACCAAAGACGTAGTAGACACAATATTCGGCTACGCCTTCTTCTCGCTGTCATCAATCTTCCCGCTAGGTGGGGTGTTTGCGCCGCTTGCCGCGAAGCTTGTGGAGCCGTTTGTCTGGATCTGGGCTTCGCTGATCCCCTGGGCGTTGCGGCTGATCTATACGATCATCGCCGTTACGGCGGGGACAGCAGGCGTGTTGGTAATCGTTGGCGCAGGCGCGCCGTTGCTGAGGATCCTCGGCGTTTCGCAGTTCTTCCAGATGAAGCTACGCGCTGGTTCGTTGGAAGCTACCGCGCTACAGCTGGCGTCTAGGGGCCTGGCCGCCGTCGGGAAGGGGACGGCTGTGACGGGAGGCGCAACTGCAACCGCCGCCGCTGAGGTAGCTAAAGATGTGGTGGCTCAGTACAAGCGGCTGTGGGCGCTCTACGCCTCTTCTGTGCTCAAGTGGACTGCTTGGCTCTGGCGGTTCGACCCAATCCGACTCGCGGCCGCTATGTGGCTGTCGGCATACGTCGGCTCCAAGGCGTCCATGAACATAGTAATAAAGGCCCCGCACCCCCGCCTCCAGCCCGCCGCAGATGCTCTGGCGAAGCTCGTCGAGGCCGTGCTTAGGCAGGCAAAAGGAGCATATCATCTGGTGCATCACGGCTCTCCTCTGACTCCTGAGGGCCTGGCCGCCAAATACTCAGGCGAGGCGCTGGACTGGGTCTGGGCTACGACACACCTGCGTATAGACTGGATGATTGCTAAGCTGATCGCCTACCTCTTGCACAGGGTGTACCACCTAAGCGGCGGCGACATGAACTTAGCTATACAGTGGACGGCAGTAATGCTGCTGTCGGGGAAGCCCAAGCCGCCGCGGCACGCTGGCGACCTGGCCGCCTTCGCCGTGCTGTTCGGCGTAAAGACGAAGCCGTTTCCGGTCAACCCGGAAAACTTGGCGGAGGGCTTCAGGCTCTTCGGCCACGACTACACGCAGGAGCAGGCCGCTAAGCTCTATCTGGCGCACTTCGGCTACGACTACTCGCGTCTCAGGCAGGCGTGGGAGACGTACAAGGACTGGTTCACGCAACGCACCGACATCTCGCGCCCGGAGCTGTTCACCTACCTCCCCTCCTACCCCCAGCTCCGCAATGTCATGGCCGAGTTCGCCGTTGGGAGGTGGAAGGAGGGCGACCACAACGCGCTACTCTTCTCCCAGATACCGGAGTTCCGGAGGCTGGCGAGAGAACAATTGGGGGTGAAAGTCACCCCCGAGGGCAAGACCGAACCCGTGTGGAACATGTGGCTGAAGGGCGCTGCAAAGGCCGCAGAGAGGGGCGACATAGAGGCGGCGCTGAGGCTCGCCCCAGGCCCGATGGGGCAGAAGATTCAGCACAACATACCGCTTCCGGTAGACCCGACCACCGCCAGCAGGCTGAGGGGCGCCATGGAGCAGATCGTAGACAAGGCGGCGCGCGCCGCCGGCGTAAGCAGGGACGCCGCCGCGGCAGGCGTCTGGAAGATGCTTGAGGATCCGCAGATGCGGAAGATGCTCAAACTTGAGAACGACTACAAGAAGCTCGAAGATGCCCTGAGGCAGGCGGTGGACGGCACACTGCCTAAAGAGGTGATAGAGAAGGGCCTGCCGGCCATCATGCAAAACGGAGACGTGTTGAGGTCAATCTACGAGCTTCTGAAGGAAGACAGGATCGAGTGGTTCGAACGCCTGCCAGAGCACGTCCAGGAGCAGGTGCTGGCTAAGCTTCCCTACGGCGACTGGAGCTACGCCTACAGCGCCAAATACGCCGGCGAAATAGCGGACATAACGTGGCGCGAAATCACGCCCACCGGAGAGGTGGTGGAGCACAGAGTGCTGGATCACCTGCCGCCTGCGGTCAGAGAGGCGGTGGCGGCTCAGAGGCTCGCGGCGCTGGACGTCATGCTTCTGCAACAGCAGGCCGCACCTCCAGCCCCCGCGGCCGCAGACTACTCGAAGTACGCTGAAGCCATGCAGATGTTCGGCGTAAAGAGCTACGAAGTAGCCGAAGGAGGCCAGGTGGTGGACAAGCAGATTAAGCCGGAAGATTTGGCCGCATTCGGCACGCCGACAGAAGTGAGGCGAATGCTGGCAGAGACCGCAATGTTTGCCAACGCCTCCGAGAAGTACTACGACGAAGGCAGAGACTACATACCGCTGGAGGTAGAGAAGGAGAAAGGCAAAGAGGAGAAGGAGATGAAGCTGAAGGAGTTCTTAGAGAGCCAGCTACAGGGGATAAAAAATACGGCCTTGGCCGCCGGCCTGAGCGAGGCGGAGGCCGACGCCGCCGCGGAGCGGTGGCTCAAGATGCTGACGTCGTCGGAGCACGCCGACTTCAGAGACAAGCTTCTGGAGTTTGCGCTGTACGAGGACGGCCCCGACGCCTACATGGCGCTCCTCAACATGATAGAGGCCGCAAGCAGGCATGTGTCGGTTAAAGAGCCCGAAGCGGCGGAGCAACTCGAAGAGGCGGTGCAACCGGCGCCGGAGCAGTTTACATCGGCAGGCGAGCAGTACGTCCCCACCGAGGACAGGTACGAGCCGGTAGGGGAGGCGGCGGAGCGCGTAGAGGCGGAGATCGGCAAGATCAAAGATGAAGACCACGTCGAAGCTGTAAAGCGCATCTTGGGCATAAACTTCACCGAAGAGGAAGCCATTGCGTACGAGATCTCCCGCACCTACGGCCTGCCTCACGACATCGCCGCCAGGCTGGCGGAGGACTTCGGCGAATACGCAAAGGAGGTGGCAAAGGAGGTCAAGCGCGTAGACGACTGGCTCGCCGAGGCGGGCGCAGACGACGAGTTCCGCAGGCAGTACATAGAGCAGAACTTAGACCGGATTGTAGTAGACGCCGACTCCGTCATCAGAGAGCTGGCGGAAGAGGTCGCCGAGAAGGCGCCGAAGGAGCTCCGCGACCTAGTTGCCAACGACTTGGCCAAGGGCAAATTTGACGAGGTGAACTGGAAGCTGTCGCAGATACTGCGGTACTGCGAATCGAAAGGCGGATGCGCGCCTGAGGAAAAGAGAGACTTCTACACCAAGCTCTAAGCCAATTTTTTCCGCACCAGGTTTATAAATAGACGTTCTTATTTTTCATATGGAACGCGTCTTGGTAGACGGATTCAGGTATCTCGTTTTGCTAGACCGCATCCCTCCAGACTTAGATCTCTACGTTTTGTGCATGATACTCAAACAGATGGGCTTCCTCCCCGACTTCATGCAGGCTGAGGTGTGGGCGCAGGGTCGGCCAGTTGCGTACTTCTACTTCCGCCGCCACGGAGATGACTTCTATGTGGGCCCCTCCAGGCGCTACGTCAACGGCAAATGGCAGATATTCGGCAAGCGGTACTTTGTGAATCAAAGATACATCACAGACGGCCGAGGCAAATGTGTTGTGTGAATCCTTTTCTTTCTTCCTGACTGAGTCTTTTTATATGCGGATTGTAAATGTTGTAGCTACTTGTAAAAAGGTAGCTGAAGTGCCTGAAAACATGCCTTACGAAGAGGTGAAGAACGGCAAGAAGTACTACTTCCCGTTAGCCTTCATCTCCCCCGGGGTTTACCACCTTCCGCAGGAACACATCGTCGCAGTCGTCTTTGACACAGGCAAAGCCAAACTCTTCTCGCCGCAGTACCCGTTGCCCAACTTACCATATTTCTCAGACTGCAAAATCGAAAACGTAGTAGCTGTGGCGGAGATCCCTGCAACGCCTCTTGAGGCGCTTCTGGAGTTGATGGAAAAAAGAGGCTTCACCATAGGAGATAGGGAGAAGGTAAACGCGATACTGGCGTACCGTAGCAAAACGACACTCAGGATCTTCCCAAAGACAGGTAGCGACACGTACAAAGTGGTGATTTTTGCCCGTTCGGAAACAGATGCCGAAGATACTATACGTCAGCTCACAGCACAATAACAGGGATTCTTCTACAGGGATAATTATCCCTGTAAGGCTATCCTTAATGCTGCTATTCAACCTATAGGCCAGGTCTTTTTTAATTACATTTATTCCCTATTCAACGACGGCTCTATGATCGGCAAAACTACGGGCCACGTCTTGGGGCCGCTTGGTTGGTTAAACATGAAGTTCACCGCTTATGTTGGCGACGAGATATTTGGCGAAGCGGGCAACATTACCATAGTCCCCATGGGGCCCACTGCCCCGAAGCCTGCACCGCATATCAGCGAGTTGGTCACGTTTGTCTGCCTGATGTTCATGCCTTCGGTGGCTCTGCCGCCGTATAGAGCTATGGACATGGGGCCGCACAGCAAAACGCTGTCTGCCGCCGTTACGACCGTATGCATGACGTATTACGGCGGAAAGCGCTACAGACAATACAAACACATAGAGCTGAAGTTAGGCCCCCGGAGGTACATCGTACTTCTGTGGCCGGACTCCATCGCCGCGGCTCCTCTGGCGCACATGTCCCACAGACTCTACATCTTGTGCCTACAGCCGGACTGCGACCTGTCGCCGCTCTTCGCCCTCGCCGACCCACTCCAGTACCCGCAGTACGCTGCCACCGTCGCTCGGGCAATCTACGCACCGCAACGCGAAAACATACAGTTCACAAGATGGTTGCCGATTTGCAACTACGTCGACTGCAAGAACACTAATAACCTCATATTTACAGCCCCCAACTACGAGCAGACCTTCGCACGCGCCGGCTTGGACATATTGAGCAGTGCAGAAAAGCTACAGCTGTTGGTGCGCCTCGTCTACGACCGCTCCAAGGAGGCGAGGCGGCTCGGCTTCACAGCCGGCCTCTGGACGCTGAATCCAGACGCAATGCCGGGAGACATCTGGAGCCAGATAGAAGACGCGGTTAAGAGGCGCGACCACGTACAGCTCTGCGACATTGCCAGGTATGCAGAAGAGGGCGCAGACAAGGGGCAGTTCTCAACCGCCGCAACTGCGGCCCTCGGCATGATAGCACACATGGTGCCCATGCAGATGATACTCCCCCTGCTCAGGCTGACGCTGTGACAGCGCAGAAGCCTAAGGTAGTTGCACAGCTGGAGGAGCTGGGCCTTTACGGGCGAAGCTCGCCGGGCATCTACATCATATACGGCGCCCCCGCCGTGGGCAAGACCACCCTCATGGCCAAGTTCCTCTGGGAGCTCGCCGACTTCGGCATCCCCACATTCTACATAGGCACGGAACCCAACCTAAAGCTCTACGGCCAGCTGGAGAAGATAAGAGAAAAACTGCCCAGCGTCTTTAAGTGCGGATACCGGGAGATAGCCACAGTAGAGTACACAGACTCCTATCTGCCACTCCTCCACAAGGCGGTCGAAGTGACTGGCCGTTGCGGAGAGGCCGTGCTGGTGGTGGACTCCATAACGGCCGTTGCGTTGCACGAGCAGAGCCGCTACCTCGCCGCCACGGGCAGGCTGGACGTCCTCCCCATAGTGAGGACTATGAGTAGCTTCGCCAACGCCATGACCCAGCTCGTCGCCAACAACATAGCCAGCAAGGCCGTAAGCGTCTACTACGTGGCGCAGGAGAGGCCAGCCATAGGCCAGGCCTATCACGGAGAGCCAGCCGCGCCGTCATTCGCGATGAGGGCCCAGCACAACGTCCAGGCAGTAGCCAGACTCACAGTTGGCCCAGAGGGCAAAAGGATCCTCAAGGTGGTGTGGCACCGCGTCTCGAAGCACTCCGGCCTCTCCAGGGAGGTGCAGATAGAGCCCCTGCTGTGAAAGGGAAAACAAAGGAGGTTTAGGAGTAAGAACTGACGATTTTTTCGACATCTTTCCTCGGCAGCTCCCAACGCCACTGGTCAAAGATTACTACATATCTATCTGGTCTAGCTATGCGATACAGTCCAGCTGCGCCGCCTGGCGTGATAACAGCGGGGTTGTGCCTCAGCAAGTCCTCGGTCATCAAGTACCTGTTCAGCGAAATCAGATAAGGCCTCATCATTGCGAAGAAGCTCTCCTTATACATCTCGTTTACGACAAAACTAAACGCATCATCAAGTATAATTAAGAACGTAACATACGGCCTAATCGCGTACAGAATACCTACCGTAATCCTTCTTATAAGCTCATCTTGGCGCATTAGACATAAAGGTATTCTAACCTTCTGTTCAAATACAAAACGCTTAAGTGCCATCAGCCGCGGTATTATCCAATCTGCGATGTCCTCTCTATACCGTTTTTCCACGTAATCAATAAGACAATCAATGCTGTCGCATGATGTAAACGCCAAACGGTCGAATGATGGCTTGAAACCTTCGCTCGCGGTAAACTGCAAAACGCCACTTATGTGGCTAAGGATCTCCTGTTCTGATATCGCTATTTCTACATATTCTTCTGAACACTCCTTTGCCTGTATGAATACCGCCTTTCTTCCCACTGCTTGTAAGATCAAATACATCAGCTTAAGAAAAGTCGTCTTCCCTGTTCCCGGCATGCCTATTGCCGCACCTGACCATCGGTGCGCATGGTCAGCAAGGTACATCAAGGTCTTAACAGTTTTGTTTTTAGGAAGTTTGGAGTTCTTTTCCATGTTTTGAACCGGCTTAGGCTTTATTGTGGATTCAGTTCTATATTTTCCGTGCCTATGTGGGTGTCATGTATCTGCACTCCATGCCTGCGGCGTCTGAGGAGGAGTTCCAGCAACTGGTCTTGACGCCCGGGAGGAGGATCGGCTTGGACATGTCCAGGGGGTTCATTCTGTCTGAAGAGCCGCTGCCTCCGCCGTTTCTGGCAGAGGGCAAGGAGAGGGAGGCGGTGGAGCTGTGCGCAGGGAGGCCTCCGCTTCCGGTTGTGGCGCACTACCCGACAAAGGGCAGGGGTGGGCCGAGGGTGGGCGCCTCCACGGCGCCTAGAGGCGTAATATGGCTCGATCCCATCGGCATATTCCACAAGGGGAGGGGGGGGGGGGGGGG
>Ga0080007_1033164_pt1 | contig 17612 bp, 15 predicted proteins | sample OctOCTMetagenome_FD_69210 | JGI IMG/M metagenome (GOLD analysis project Ga0080007, IMG submission 69210) | Hot spring and microbial mat streamer communities from Octopus Spring Streamers, Yellowstone National Park, USA - OCT_B (SPADES... | ecosystem: Environmental > Aquatic > Thermal springs >...
ACGACAGGCTCCAAGAGGGTGGCGACATCTAAGACGACTTCTTCGCCAGCGATGGTTCGTTTGGGCACGATGAGGTAGTGACCTTTTTTCACGCCATCGGCACGCACCTTGAAAAAGCGATGGGGCTCCGAAGGATGCGAGACAAAAACTTCATGGTTGGGAGTCAAAAGCAAGGGTGGGCAGTTGTAGGGCTTGAGGCGCACTAACTTGCCCGCAAAGAAATGCTTGAAGGCTTTGGTGACGGGCGCCAAATGTCCCTCCCGCACGAACACCCGCACCTTGCCGTCCAAAAAGCGCACAAAGCCACCATGCCAAACTTGCTCGTCTTCGCCCATCGCAAAAATGTCCTTGATGGCTTGAAGCCCTTGCTCGGTGGCGACAAGGGCATCGGGAGGCAGGCAAAAGACACACTTGAGGTTGCAATGGGTGAAGAAAATCGTCCCGCTTCCCCGCCAGCCACGAAGGCAATCTTCCTCGCCGAAGTGGGGGAAGTAACTGGCGACTTCGGCGTAACGCCCTGACGCGCAAGTGCCCAATTCGCCCTGCCATCGGTTGACATCACAGTTGCGGGGGCAAACCCTGCATCGCTTCAACATTTCCCTGGCTCGCTCAACCTTCTCCCAGATGCGACCGCTTCGGTATGTCTCCAAGTAAACGGGCTCAAATTCTTTTCGCGGGATGACGAAGCCTTCGCAAAACTTAGGCAAAGTCCGAACCATTTCCGCTCACCTCTTCACCAATTGAATTTGCCACGAACATTTCCGAGTTGGAAAGGGCAATTCAGCGGCGTGAAAGTTTGCGCCACAATTTAGGGACGAGGTGAGGAAAGATGGCGGACGAATTGGTCAGGGCGTTTCGCGAGGTCGGAGAGATTGGCAAAGGGGCATGGTTCAGGGGAGCGCCTTTCTGGTCGTGGAACGACAAACTCGACCCCGAAGAGTTGCGCCGTCAAATTCGCGAGTTCCATCAACAGGGGCTCGGAGGCTTTTTTATGCACGCCCGCATCGGTCTTGACACTCCTTACATGAGTGAGGAATGGATGCAAGCAGTAGCAGCCTGCATCGACGAGGCGAAGAAACTGGGCATGTTAGCGTGGCTTTACGACGAAGACAAATGGCCGAGCGGGTTTGCCGGCGGGCTTGTCTCTGGTCGTGGCGGTGACTACAACCAGAAGTTGCTCCGCGTCCGCGAAATCCCTGTTGATTGGAACATGCGAGAATTCATCCCACATGACCGCAGCCTCGCCGTCTATGTCGTCACCCGCAAGGGGCGACAGTGGCTTGAGTGGAAGGAAGTGACGGGGAAGGCTCTGAACATGAGCGAACACCGAGGCAAAGTCATCGTTGAGTTCTTCGTTGAGCGCAACGGCTACATTGATGTCATGAACCCCAGAGCCGTTGAAGCCTTCATCCGTGTCACCCATGACGCTTACCGCGAGCGGTTCGCAGAGGAGTTCGGCAAAACCGTTCCGGGAATTTTCACCGACGAACCGAGTTGCAACAGACAAGCCTATGGTTGGACGGAAGAGTTTCCCCGCGAATTTCTCAACCGGAGAGGCTACGACTTGATGCCCCATTTGCCGAGCCTGTTTTACGAAGTCAGTTTGAACGGTCGCGACTGGCAAAAAGTCAGGCACGATTATTTGCGAACGATGACAGAACTTTTCGTCGAGAACTTCACCAAGCGCGTTTACGAGTGGTGCGAGACGAATGGTCTCCAACTCACAGGGCACTTGATGGCGGAGGACACCCTTTGGTCGCAAATCGCTTGGATTGGCGCGGCAATGCCCCACTACGAGTTCATGCAACTTCCGGGAATTGACCAACTTGGTCGCAACCTCTTGACGCCCTTGACGATGAAACAGTGCTCGTCAGTGGGGAGACAGTTTGGGCGGCGGGTTTTGAGCGAGATGTTTGGGACAAGCGGTTGGAACGCCAGCATGGAAGACCAAAGGTGGATGGCTGAGTGGCAGTTCGTCTTGGGAGTTGACTATGTATGCCAGCACCTGTGCCTTTACAGTCTTCGAGGCGCAAGGAAGCGCGATTTCCCGCCATCCTTCCTTGACCATCAACCCTATTGGCGGTATTGGCATCTCGTCAACAACCTGTTCGCTCGGACAACTTTCATGCTCCGTCAAGGTCGCCCCGTCACTGACATCCTCGTTTTGCACCCCGTCAGCAGCGCTTGGTGCGTTTACCACCCTGAAGACCGCACCCTCTGCGAAAACCTCAACCAGCAACTTCTCATGCTCGTCAGAACCCTCATCGGACACCACTACGACTTTGACTTCGGTGACGAGTTCATCCTGAAGAGGCACGGGAAAGTTGAAGGTAGCGAACTGCGCGTTGGTTTGTGCTCCTACAAGGTCGTCATCGTCCCGCCCAGCATATCTTGGTTTGACAGCACCTTGGAATTGCTGGAGCAGTTCGCCGAAAACGGTGGGCAAATAATTGCAGTTGAACCGCTGCCCGAAAGGGTCAACGGCGAGCCTGACGAGCGGATTGCCCGATTCCTCAAGCGAAAGGCAAAAGTCATTTCCCTCGTCCACCGTCCCTCGTCCCGCGCCCCAAGAAACGAACTTGAAGCGTTGGTTAGGGCTGTGAGCAAGTTGGTTGAGCGCCGCATTTCGATTTTGCGCGACGGCAAGGAAGCGACCAACATCGCTTGCCAAGAGAGAGACTTGGGTGGCGGGCGAAGGCTGTTTTACATCGTCAACACCGAACGAAATGCCGAGGAGTTCACGGCTAAGGTTGAGTTCTCCGTCAACGGTCAAGTTCAACTTTGGAATGCCGAGACGGGAGAGGTTAAGCCATTGCCCGTTCAAAAAGAGGGAGACAAACTCGTCGCTGAACTTCCCTTCGCTTCCGCCCAATCATACTTGCTCGTCGTGGACGAGCGAAAAGAACCTGTTTTAGGCGACACATCCCAAGCCCTGCCCCGCCCAACCCAAAAGAACATCGTTCACACTGTTTCGCTGTGTCCCAAATGGCAGGTGGAACCTCACGAACTCAATGCCTTGACTTTGGATTACTGCGACTATCGCATTGACGGTGGCGATTGGGTTGAGAGGCAGCCGACAACTTGGCTTTGCAACAGGCTCATCCGCAAGGCTGAACCTTGCCACCTTGAAGTTCGGTTCAAGTTCGTTGTTGAAGAACTCCCGCCAACCGATTCGCCCCTCTGGCTCGTCATTGAGCAGCCACAAGAATATCGCATTCGCCTGAACGGAAAGTGCGTCCCATCTCTCGTCCCGCGTCCCCCGTCCCTCGCCCCATCAAAACTTGAAGGTCATTGGCTCAACTTCGCATTCCAACGGATTGACATCCGAGGGTTGCTCAAAGAGGGAACGAACGAGTTGCTTTTGGAGTGCGACTACAAGCCACCGCTTGAGGTTGAGGCTGTTTACATCCTTGGCGACTTCAGCGTCTGGCAAACTGGCGAGACGGAGTTTGTAATCCGTTCCCCCGTTCGGGAAGTTGAGAGCGGCAACTTGGTCACCCAAGGCTTCCCGTTCTTTGCCGGCAGCATTTCCCTTAGCACCGAAGTTGAATTGCCTTTGCCGTCGGAAGTCGGCGCAGACAAGGTTTGGCTTGTCCTTGACGGTTGTCACGCCATCGTCGCTGAAGTCAATCTGAACGGCAAGGAATGCGGTGTTTTGGTTTGGTCGCCTTATCGGCTCAATGTGACGAAACATGTCAGAAAGCGGAACAAGTTGAGCGTCAAACTTATGGGCAGTTTGAGGAACTTGCTCGGTCCGCACCATCGCGGTGAAGAAATCCTGTTCACAGGTCCCTGGCATTTTGAGGGTGAACAAGGCTGGGTTTGGGGTTACCACTTCGTCCCGTTCGGGCTTGACGGAATTCGCTTCGTTTACACCCGGTGAGCGAAATGAACGAAGAAATGCAACCTGTCCCGCAGGAAAATTGGCTAACCAAAAAGCGGGGCATCAGGGATGTTTGGTTTTGGGTTTTCTTGCTGCTGTTGCTCGTCTTCGGGTTTGAAGTTTGGCTGCTCTTCAAGTTCATGTTCGTCGCAACGATGATAGCCTCATCTTCAATGGAGCCGACGCTGGAGAGGGGCGACGCGGTCATCGTCAGGCGAATTCGTTTTACCCCTGATAACCCGCCCAATCGCGGCGACCTTGTTTTCTTCCGCGACCCAATCACGAAAAAGGATTGGCTCGTCAAACGGGTCATAGGTTTGCCCGGCGAAACGCTCATCATCTGGGCTGGGAGGGTTTACATCAACGGCGTCCCCCTTGACGAACCCTATGTCAACGGCATCGTGGAGGAATATGGGATGTGGCATATCCCGAAGGATGCGGTGTTCGTGATGGGCGATAACCGACCTTCCAGCAACGATAGCCGAGATTTTGGTCCCGTCCCTCTCGACTTGATTGAGGGCAAAGTCGTCTTCCGCTATTTCCCCTTAGGGCGGATGGGGCGGATAACTCGGTGATGCCAATAAAAACGACTACCGAGCGCAAGCCAGAAAGAGGTGAGCGGTGTGAAGGTTGACCTTGAGCGAGTTGCTTTGGTCGTTCACCCAGATGACAATGTGGCGGTCGCGAAAACTCAAATTGCCGCTGGCACCGTCGTGGTTTGGCGCGGTCGAGAGATTGAGGTTCGGGAAGATGTTTCGCCCGGACACAGATTTGCCCTCGTCGACTTGCCCCCGCAAGCGCCAATCAAGCAATACGGTCAACCCTTCGCTACATCTTTGGGAATTCGGGTCGGCGAGTTGATAAAGCGGGAACGAATTAGCAATGAATTGCCCCAGCGTGCTGTCATCCCAGCATCCAAAAACGCACCGCCAGAATACTTCCCAGACGAACAAATTCCGACTTGGCAGGGCTACAAGCGCAACGATGGGAAGTTTGGGACCCGCAATTATATCGTCGTCGCACCGACAAGTATGTGCTCTTCAACGGAAGCGATGCAAATTGCCATGAAAGCAGAAGCGCTCCTCTGGTCCCCTGAAGATTTCCCGAATGTGAGTGGCATCGTTGCCTTGCCTCACAACAAAGGCTGCGGTTGTCCATCAGGGACACCCGTTGAAATGACCTTGAAGGTTCTGGCAAGATACATTGACCATCCCAATGTGGCTGCAGCCATCGTCGTTGAACTTGGCTGTGAAAAGACCAACCTTGAAGCGTTCAGCAAATACATCGAGCCACTGAGCGAGAAGAAACCCGTCAAGACTTTGAGCATTCAAGAGTGCGGTGGCTCTCAAGCGACAGTGAGGAAGGGGCTTGACATAGTGGGCGAGTTTCTGGAGTTTGCGAACCAATTCCAACGAGAGCCCGTGCCAGCCAGCGAATTGATTTTGGGAGTCAAGTGCGGCGGTTCTGACGCCTTCTCAGGCATAACAGCGAACCCAGCCCTCGGCTACGCTGCCGATTTGCTCATCCGTTGTCGCGGCACCGTGATTATGACCGAAGTGCCAGAAATCTACGGAGCAGAGCACCTGCTCGCGGAGAGGGCAAAGGATGAGGAAGTTGCAAGGCAGATTTTTGAAGCGGTTGACTGGTTCCGCAAGTATGTCGGCATGTTCGGACACGACTTGGACGAAAACCCTTCGCCGGGAAACATTGAAGGCGGGCTCGTCAACATCGCCATCAAGTCTTTGGGGGCAATCGCTAAAGCGGGAACGACAAGGGTTGAAGGTGTCATCGGATATGCCGATTTGCCACCGGGCAAAGGGCTCTACTTGATGCAAGGTCCGGGCTACGACCAAGAGTCAACGCCCGGATTGGTTGCGGCAGGCGCTCAAATCGTCGGGTTCACTACGGGAAGAGGCACGACCATCGGGAACGCAATCGCGCCAGTCATCAAAATCGCATCCAACACGCCCACTTACGAGCGTATGAGGAACGACCTTGACATAAACGCAGGCTTGATTCTTGACGGCGAAGCGACGATTGAGGAAGTGGGAAGGCTCATCTTTGAAGAGTTGCTCAAAGTCGCTTCAGGAAAACCTTGCAAAGCGGAGTTGAACGGGCACAGGGAGTTCCAGATTTGGACGGTTGAAGGCGTGTCGCTGTGAAAAATGGGGCAGGGGACATGGGGCAAGGGACAGGGATTGAACGGATTGCCTTGACGGTCACAACTGCCTGACCATCAGGCTGAAAAGGGCAAGGAGACCGAAGAGGAAAATTGCGCCGATCAAAAGCGCTTTCTTTTCTTCGGGCGTGTATCGGAACGACTTCAGGTTGGGGAGCAAAATTGCCAGCACAATGAAAGGTAAGCCGGGAACGCCGAAAGGAACGAAAGGAAGTTGGGCGAGCATCAACCCGAAGATGACGAAAACGACGGAAAGGAAAAAGGCACTGCGGGCGTTCAAACCGAACTTCCAAAGCAAGGCGAAAAGAAAGGCTGCGAAAAACAAGTCACCTATGCCGATGACGGGGATTCCGACATGAGCGTATTGAGCGGTCGCAACCGTCGGCATCTTAACGGTTGCTGCTTCAATGACCCGTTGAGCAATGACGACGCCCTCTTGTGCTTTTTGCTGGATGCGGGCGACGAACCCACCAAGCCAGACGGTCCAAATGTCAACGACGGTGAGAACAATTGCGACTGGCGGGAGCAAATTGGCGTGGCGAATGAGACCCGAGATTGAAGAACCCAAAAGCAAAGCCGCTGCCAAAATGAGTGTGTCAGCAATTGTCCCAAACGCCACTTGTGCAGCGAGGCTTTTCGGGAGAGGCAGAAACGCCAACCCTATCCTTGCTCCAGCCGCAATCAATCCCAAAATGCCAGCCCATTTCGCTTCAAAAACTCTTCCTGCTTCAAACGCCAACCAGACCACCAATGCAACGCCGACAACCACAGCCAAAAACCAAACCAACGGAAACAAGGGCAAAGGAACGGGCAAAAGAGGCAACAGCCCGCGAAGCAGTGCCCAAAGGACAATGCCGAAAAGCCAAAAGAGAACTCGTCTCCGTTCCATTGCCGCTCACCCAGAAAGACGGAAAAGTTGACGCCCCTTTGCACATGCTAAATTCTGCCATTAGCCTTGCCCCTCAGTTTTGTCGATTGTTTTCTGCCACTCCTGCTTTTCTCTTAACGCTGCCGGGGAGCGAGCCTAATGCAGTCACCAAGTGCCGAAAATTCTTCGGCAGCGCTGGGACGCCTTTGCGTTACTTCGCCAAACCTTTGTCCCTTCTCCGCCGGGTCTTGCGTTTCTTACAATCGTGGGCTGTAATGCCAAGCGCCACAGTGTTATATAACACCGAAGCATTGTGGGCTGAAACAGAGAGGGTCAATTGGGCGAGCCATGTGCCGAGATTTGAACAGGTCAAGCAAATCATACGCCAGTTCATCGCTGAGAACGGGTTGAAGCCGGGCGACCCTTTGCCTTCGGAACGGGAGTGGGCGAAGAGACTTAAGGTCAGCCAAATGACAATCAACCGCGCACTCAAGGAACTTGAGCACGAAGGTGTCGTCACCCGCTTGGTCGGTCGCGGCACTTTCGTCCTCAACGCAACCGCTCGTCCTGTCACTTCCATGCGACATCTATTGACCCTCGTCTTCCCTCTTGCAGGTATTGCCGAAGTCGTTGAGCAAAACATCTACTACGGTCCAATCCTTCAGGGTGCCCAATATGCTTTTGCCGAGTTGGGCTGTTCCGTTCAGTTTTGGAAGATGGGTTTTGACCAACTGAGCCAATTGCCGCCCGAAGGGCTTTCTCAAAGAGCTTTCCTATTTTTCGCCCCGATGGAAGAGGCATTGCCGACGCTTCGTTCGTGGTGGGAAGCAAGTGTGCCTTTCGTGGTCATAGGCGCATCGTGGCGGGATGTGGAAATCCCTTGCGTTGACACCGATAACTTCAACGCAGCGTTAAAGGTCGTTGACTTCCTTTACAGCCTCGGTCACCGCCGAATCGCTTTCGTGATAGGGAGCCGAAGGCTTCCCAACGCAAGGGACCGATGGGAAGGCTTTGTTGCGGGGGCAAAGCGACACAATTTGCATGTGCCCGAAGATTGGCTAATTGAAAGTTCTGCCTCCGCGTCGCTAACCAAAGACGCTGCCCAGCAAATCCGTTCAATCCTCAAATCCCGCCGTCGCCCAACCGCAATTTTCGCTGGCGGCTACTACCTCGCTGCCGAGACGCTTCAAATTGTCAAGGAACTTGGCTTGAAAGTTCCCGCAGATGTTTCTTTGGTTGGCTTTGATGACCCTCCGTCCGCAGGTTACCTTGACCCTCCTTTAACCACCGTTCGCCAGCCCCTCGCTGAACTTGGTCGGAGAGGGGTTTTCAAGTTGATGAGGATTTTGGAGGGTCGTCAGGAGCCGCTCGTGGAGTTTTTAGCAACGGAACTAATTGTGCGGGCGAGCACCGCTCCGCCCGCAGGAAACTAAAGGGAAGTGTCTGAAGATGTTGTGTCACATCAAAAACACAATGCCTTCGCACGGTCGCACCGTTCGTAGGGGTTTCACCTTGATTGAATTGCTGGTAGTGATCGCGATAATCGCGATCCTGGCAGCAATTCTGTTCCCTGTCTTCAGCCGCGCCCACGCAAAAGCCCGACAAGCAACTTGCATGTCAAACTTGAGGCAAATTGGCTTAGCAGCGACCCAGTATGCCAACGACTACAATGAACGGTTTCCTCCTTATCAGTCCGTAGACTATCTTGTCATCCCGGAATGCTCATCCAGTTTGGCTCTCTACACCCTCGGTTACCTGGCTCTCCTTCAACCCTATTCTCGCAACACCCAATACAGCCAATGCCCTGACACAAAGCCCTTGACATCAACGAGCGCTTGCCATCGTCGCCGCTTCCTCGAACTTGAGGGACGAATTGGCTATGGGATGGCTTGGCCAACGCCAGGGGCTGAGTATATCCCCACATCCCCCGTTGCCAATCGGAACATGTTGGCGATAATTGAGGAACCTGCGTCTCATGTTGGCTGGATGGATGCAGTTCCGACGGGAACTTCAAGCCGACCTTTGTATGACTCCTACGGCATCTACATGAACCATGCAACGACGCTTTTCGGTGCCAACCATTATCCACCCTTAGGTTTTACTGGGACTCAACCTTCGGCTTGGCATCAAGCGCCTGAACCTCGCCACATTGAGATGGTCAATGTGACCTTCTGCGATGGTCACACAAAGGCTCTGCCGATGGAGAAGGTTTACGGTGTCCGCTGCGCCCCAGCAGACCAACGGGTCACCACCCCGCTTTGCCGTGACCTTGCTCTTGACCCCAATTCACCGGCGTATGCAGAACTGTGGCGGATGTGGAAGTGAAGCAAGTTTAAGGGAGCCGTCCTATTTGGGGCGGTTCCCTTCTTTTTCGTCCGTAGCATTTGCCATTTGTAGGCGCTATGATTAATGCGGCGCACTTTGACGCCATCCGTGAGGAGGTGTTGAGAGATGTTTGGACGCTCAAGAATCTCTAAGCAAACTTTCGCCGTTCGTAGGGGTTTCACCTTGATTGAATTGCTGGTAGTGATCGCGATAATCGCGATCCTGGCAGCAATTCTGTTCCCTGTGTTCAGTCAAGCGAGGGCAAAGGCGTATCAAGCCCAATGTTTGTCCAACCAAAAGCAATCTGGCTTGGCGATGCTTCAGTATCTGCAAGATTACGATGAAACTTTCCCTTCATCGGTTCACCAGCAGGTGTGTCATTTCTGGCAGGAATTTGCGGTTAACCCGTTCGTCCGTTTCTCTCATGTCACTTTGCCCTATCACCGCAACCGTCAATTCTGGGATTGCCCTGCTGCGAAACTCAAGTGGCTAATTATTCACAGGAATTGCACAGTTGGGTGTTCTAATCCTGCAGTTTTCCACCCATCTCCAGCGTGGAGCGAACACTATCGCACAGGTTGGTGGCACTGGACACCAGACTGGAACAACTCTTACATCTCCATTGCTTGGAACATGGACGGGTTGTTAAGCAGTGGCGGGAGGAGACTCCCTACAATCGTTGAACCGGCGACTTATGTCATGTTCGCTGATGGTGCTCACCCTGAAGCCAACTCTTCCGTTGGAAGAATCGCATTTGCTGATTGGTGCGGTGTTGAATGTGCTCCGATGAGTGGTGGAGGGTGGCAAGGGGTCCCACCAAACTTCCTTCAAGATGACGGCTGGTTGACTCGCGCCACCAGACACTCTCAAGGCTCTAACATCACATGGGTTGATGGACACTCAAAGTGGATGCGATGGAACGCACTTTACGCTTGGTGGCGACAGACATTGGGGCGCAATGGCTTGTGGTCTACCGCTCCATGGCGATGAGGCAAAGAGGTGAGAGAAATGAGGCGGGAGATTCCTTTGGGCACCGCTTTGGTGATTTTAATCGTTGCCGTAGTTGTTATCGTTGGCGTCCTGTTCTGGCGTTATAAACGGCAAACTGCCCCCCCACCTCTCCCACCTGGCGGAGAACCGATGGCATATCCACCGGCAGAGAAAGCACCTGCTGGTGGTGGAACTACGACGCCTTAAGCGCGCAATTGTGAGCCATGAAGGGGCAGGGGACACCCCTGCCCCGCTTTGGTATTTGACACCATTTTGCCTTTCCCTCTCTTTCCGTCTGCGCTACCGTTTATTTTTGAACGACGGAGGCAAGGAGGGATTTTGCTATGGCGGACGAAGTGAAGTTGGCAGTGACTTTGGCGCGAACGAAAATGTTGGCTAACTCTGCCCCGCAAATTCAATACGCTCTGATTGAGGTCATTCCCGTCGGCGAAGGTCTCCCCGAAGCAGCGCCCCTTAACCTTTGTTTCGTCCTCGACAGAAGCGGTTCAATGGCTGGCGAGAAGATTGAGAACTTGCGAAAAGCTGTTCAACTGGTCATTGACCAACTTGACCCAACCGACATCGTTAGCATCGTCATTTTCGATGACCGAGCCGATGTCCTCGTTCCCGCCACTCCTGCCACCGACAAAAATGCCCTCAAAGCCAAAGTCAACTCTATCACCGACAGGGGCGGGACGGAAATGAGCAAAGGCATGCAATTGGGCATCCAAGAGTTGCAAAAGCATCTAACGCCTGACCGAGTTTCGCGGATGGTTTTGCTGACCGACGGGCAAACTTACGGCGATGAGGACGAATGCCAGAAGTTGGCGAACCAACTCAAGGAGATGGGAGTTCCCCTTTACGCTTTCGGGTTGGGCGACGACTGGAACGAGGATTTGTTGGATGCATTGGCAAACGCCACGAAAAGTTTGGGCGGCTTCTCCGAGTTCATTGAGAGACCCGAGCAAATCTTGCAGCATTTCCAGTTCGCTGTCCGGAGCGCAAAGAGGGTTGTGGCGCGAAACGCATACCTGACCTTGAAACTGGCTCAAGGGATTGCTCCAAGGCAAGTTTGGAGAGTTCTCCCGCTGATTGCCAACTTGGGCTATCAACCCATCTCCGACAGGGATGTCCAAGTCCCGCTGGGCGATTTAGAGCGTGACGAGGGACAGGCGATTTTGGTTGAACTTTCCGTTGCCACAAAGCCTAAAGGCACTTTCCGAATAGCCCAAGCAGAAGTTACTTACGACCTGCCGCACGAAAGCCGCTACGGCGAAAAAGTGCGAGCGGATATCATCGTTGAGTTCACCGATGACCAGCAAGCCGTTCAGCAAGTCAACCCGAGGGTGATGAACTTGGTTGAAAAGGCGACTGCTTTCAAGTTGCAAACTCGTGCCCTTGAGGCGGCAAAGGCTGGCGATTACGGGACAGCCACAAGGTTGCTCCGTCAATCCGCTACAAGGTTGCTCAACATCGGCGAACAAGAGTTGGCAACCGTTGCACTTGAGGAAGCAAAACGGTTGGAGCAAGGGCAGCAGATGACAAGCACGGGAACGAAACGGCTCCGCTACGAAACCCAAAGGCTGACGAGACCGTTGCCGAAGCAATGATGCGGAGGCTGTTAGCAAGTTGCTGGAAAGGGAAGAAATTGAACGACACATCCGTGAAATGTGCGCTAAAAAGCGTTTTCACTTCACTCGACATGCTATAGATGAGTGCTTTAGCGAACCTGAACCTATTGAGCCTGAGGAAGTTATTGAGGCATTGGCGAACTATGTGGAAGTTGTTGAAGACTATCGTGTGACCCACAGGGTCACAGTTGCCTTGTGCTAACCTTTGAAAGTGGCAAAGAGGATAAGCCGTTGCATGTTCTTGTTGGGTTGAGGGACCCAAGGACGATAATCGTCATTACTGTTTATCGCCCTGACCCAACTTTGTGGTCAAGCGATTGGAAGAAACGAAGGTGGTGATCTTTCATGTATTGCGTCTATTGCGGCGGTGACCGATTTGAGCGGCGCAAAGTTGAGCATCCCATTCGTGACGGTGACCGAATTATTGGCATCGTTACAATTGAAGTTGATTTTTGCTTGCAATGCCACGAGTATTACTTAGACGAAGATGCGTTGAAGTGCATCAGAACTGAGAAGGAGAAACTGCGGGCAAAGGCAACTGCCCCGAAAAGTTAAACTCCTCCAGCCAGAACAAGCGGAGTGAATGGTTCATGCCAAAGGTCGTCATCACTGATGCTGAGTTCTCGGACATTTCTTGGGAGCGAGAATTTTTCGCCCAGCACGGCGTTGAACTCTCGTTCCCCAACTCTTTCGTGGTTGAAGATGTGCTTCCGCATTTGATTGACGCTGACGCCATCGTGACGAATCGATGCCCTATGACCCGTCAGGTTATTGAGCAATTGCAGCGCTGCCGCGTGATTGTCCGCTACGGCGTAGGGATTGACAATGTTGATGTTGAGGCTGCCACAAAGAAGGGCATCATCGTCTGCAATGTGCCCGACTATTGCACCGACGATGTAGCAACTCACGCTGTCGCTTTGTTGCTCTGTTGCTGGCGCAAAATCCACTTCGGCGACGCCGCATTGAAGCGCGGGGAATGGCAACGATACACCTCAATCGCGCCAGTTTCCCGAACAATTCGCAAAACTGTCGGATTGTTCGGTTTCGGGCGAATTGGGAAAAGGGTCGCCGAGTTGCTTTACCCCTTCGGGTTCAAAATCATTGCCCATGACCCCTACCTGACGGAAGAAGAATTCCTGCTGCACGGGGCTGAGCAGGTGAGTTTCGAAGATTTGCTGAGCCGAAGCGATGCCATTTCATTGCACGCTCCTTTGACGGACGAAACGAGGGGAGTTTTCAACAGGGAAGCGTTTGCCCGCATGAAGCGGGGTGTCGTTTTCGTCAATACGGCTCGCGGCGGCTTGGTGGATGAGGAAGCGCTGCTGTGGGCTTTGGATGAGGGCATAGTGGCAGCAGCAGGGCTTGATGTTTTTGTCAACGAACCAAACCCAAACCTGCGACTCGTGCAGCATCCGAAAGTTATCGCCACACCGCACTGGGCGTGGTATTCCGAAGAAGCGATGTGGGATTTGAGGCGGAAAGTTGCGGAACAAGTGGTGCAAGCCTTACACGGTGAACGCCCGACCTACGCTATCAACTGGGAAAATCTGGTTTGCCGTTGAGGCGCTTGGCTCTTTGGAACTCACGGTTTGGGTTGGACGGCTGAACCGATTTGCTCCTTCAGTTTTCGCCACCACTTTTGAAGCGCTTCCGATTGAAGGGCTTCTCGGAGCAAGTCGGGAGCAGCCTTCAGCGCTTCCGTGTATGCTCTCGCTGCCGCCTTGTAATCGCCTTGCCTGTAGTGCCACACCGCAAGCCTTGCGTTCGCTTTAGCTGCTTCCGCCGATTGGGGATAGCGTTCAACCAGTTTACGATAAATTTGTCTCGCCAATGCTTCATTGCCTTCCCCTTCCGCTAACTCAGCCAACGCCCAAAGGGCTTTGGGAGCAAAGGGTGAATGAGGATATTTGCTGCTCAACTTCTCCCAACAGCGTCGCGCATCTTTGTTTCGGCGCGATTTCCTGTAACCTTCGCCAGCCAAAAACAAGGCACGAGATGCCCTCTCGTCCTCGCCGAAAAGTTGAGCGAATTGCTCAAACCGTTTGGCTGCTTCCAACGGTTTGCCGCTTTTCAAGTAGGCTTCGGCGATTTTCAACAATGCCTCCCGTTTTTGCTCCGGCGTCAAGTTTCCCTCCAACGCTTTGCCGAAGTGACCTATCGCCTCGCTAAACCTCTCTTGTTCGTAAAGCAGTTCAGCCAACTCGTAGTGCCCTTGCGTTGCGAAGCGACTTTTCGGGTGCTGTTGCAAACCGATGCGATACCAATGTTCTGCTTCAGCGGTTTTGCCGATGCGAGCGTAAAACCTTGCCCTCCAGAATTCGTCAAGGGGAGTCAGCCTCATGACAAAGTAGGCGAGACCGAGAAGCAGAATTATCGCCACAACGGCTCTGATGATGCCGCCGAAAAGCCACCAGAAAATCCGCAGCGGCAATCGCCAAAGCATCCTCCGTCACATCCCTCGCAATGCCAGCAATATAGCAGCCCTGACAGCGATGTTCTTCTCTTGTGCCAAATGCGATTTGAGGGTTTCTTTTGCTCCAAGTCTGCCCAGAGCCATGACTGCTTCCCTTCGGACTTCCAAGTTTTTGTCAGCGAGCAATCCTTGAAGTGAGGGGATTGCGCTTCGGTTGCCGATTTCGCCGAGAGCCCAAGCAGCGATAGCGCGAATTTCTGGCTTTCGGTCTTTGAGACCCTCAATGAGCAACGGAACAGCCTGTTGAGACTTCAGCCGACCGAGCAACCTGAAAGCGCGGAAGCGAGTGTCAGTTCGCTTTGCGCCTTCCATCACCGCAGGGATTGCTTCATCACCGATGTTTTCCAAAGCCCATTCTGCGTGAGCCTGAACCCTTTCGCTTTTGTCAGCCAAAGCCCGAACAAGTTGGGGCGCAGCCCTCGAGTATCGGAGTTTGCCCAAAGAAGCAGCGGCAACGGCTCGGACATTCTCGTCCTCGTCTCTCAAAGCCCTAAGCAAAATTGGCACCGCTTTGGGGTCACCAGTCTCGCCCAAAGCAGCAACTGCTCCCCAACGCTGCAACGGGTCTTTGCTCTTCGCCGCTTCAATTAGCAAGCGAGTTGCTGGTTTGCCGATAGTTCGCAAGGCTTCAACGGCGGAAGCGCGAATTTTTTCATCGCTTGACTTGATTTGGTCAATGAGGAACTTGATTCCTTGCTCATTGCCCATCAACCCCAGTCCAACAGCAGCAGCCAACCGAACGGGCATCTCTTCCTTCTCATTGTTCATGACATCTTGAAGCGGACCGACAGCGAACTTAGCGCCGATGTTCCCGAGGGCATACGCACAAGCGCTTCTGACTTCTGGGTCAGCATCGTTTTGAAGGCGGTCGATCAAGTCAGGAGTTGCTTTTGCGTAGCGGAGTTCGCCGATATAGCGAGCCATATCGCGTCGGATCAACCTGTCAGAGTTCTCCCGCAAATCTTTTCTGAAGCCCTCGCAAATTTCGCGAAACGCTCTCTCCGCTTCCTTCTTCGCAATCGGCGAACCTTCTTCCATCACTTTAGCGATCGCTTGCAGTGACCATTGTCCCAACTTGACCAGACCGTTAACGGCTGCTTGACGGACTTGAGGGTGCGGGTCATTCAAGCCTTCAACGAGGTAAGGCAAGACTTCTTGCAAAAATGGCGGGGCATCCCGACCGCCGGGACCAGCCAAGGCTTCAAGGGCTGCAGCGCGAACTTCAACATTCGGGTCATTGAGCATTTCCATCAGCGGCTTGACCGCCAATGGACTGCCAAAAACGCCCAAAGTTTGAGCCGCAGCCTTCCTGATTTCTGGGTCAGGGGACTTAGTGATGGCAGCGATGTTTTCAATGACGGTCAAACGCTTTAAGTGAGCCAGAACTTTCAGCGCTCCGAGCACGACCTTTTTGTCCTTCTCCTTCAACGACTTCGCAAATTCAGGCGCAGCGATGTCAGCGTAGTCTCCCAGTTGCTTTTTGAAATCGTCCTTGTCAGCCAAATCCGGATTGGTGCGGAGTTGGGCAACCCAATTGGCGACTTTTGCTCGCTTTGCTTGTTCACTCTCACCGCAGCCAAGCAGCCAGAAAATTGCAACGAGCAAACCCATTGCTACCCAACATCGCATCTTTCTTCCGCCTCCTTGCTCAAGTTGCTCAAGCAGGTGAGAGGAAAACGCCGCAAAAAATGATAAGGCATCCGTCAAGTAACTGGTAAGCCCTGAAAAGGTCAATGTAACGCTACTGCCACCAAGCGAAAAAGGGTGCACCGAGAAAGTGCGCCCTATCAGCGATGTCGCATGGGAAAGACGGCTTACGGTGACTGCTCAATCGGGACTTTCAGCCAACTACGGCGTCCATTTACTGAACACATAATCGTTTTCGCGCATCGGCTTGTGGCAGGTGAAACATTGCTCCACAGGGTCAGTGACCAGAGCCTTGCCCTTTGCATCCCAAGCCTGCCAGCCCCAGCCACCCGTTTTCTCGTAGCGTTTGCTGTCCTTGACCATAACCGCCACAACTTTCTTTTCACCCGCCACGAACATGCCACCTTCGTCTTTCGCTTCGTAAAGGACGAAGACGATTATGCTGCCGTCAGGGAACTTCTTTTCGCCCTTCTTGTAAGCCTCGGCAGCGATTTTGTTGGCGTAAATGTGATGCATGCCACCGAAGGCTTCAAAGAGCGGATGCCTTTCGCTGTATATGACACCCGTCTTGACATGGACCCATTCACGCCAATCTTTGGGCAATTCTGTGGGCACGGGCGCTTTCTCACCCTGTTGCGCCATCAACGCTAACACCCACGCACTCAACAGCAACGCAGCGGCAAAGACGCACTTGCGAAACATCCTTCATCCCTCCTTGCTTTGCGTTTTTGCGTCACCAATCGCCTTCAGTCTTTGGTCGCCAGCGATTTGTTTGAGACCGTGCTAAACTATGTCTTGCCTCCGTCCCTTGACAATAACGAACCAAACGGGAAGCCGCTAACCGAACGGTAGCGACATTAGTTCGCCAGCATTTGTGCGGGCAGTGATGGCGATGGAACTCAAGGGTGAATGGCAACAGATACTTCGTTGCAAATGGAGCGTGGTGGTTTTGGCGGAGTTGGGCGACGGTGCATCCCGCCCATCGCAAATTTTGCGCCGTCACTCTAACCTAAAGCCCAAAGTTTTGTGGCAGCGACTGAGGAAGTTGGAGCGGTTCAACTTAGTGCAACGCTTCACCTTTGACGGCTATCCCCGTCGAACTGATTACCGACTCACCGAAGAAGGCTTGAAATTGGCACAGTGGGCGAAAAGCCTCCTTCAAAGTGGCTTGACTTTGGACGAACTGACGACAGTGCTGCGATGCCGATACATGGTGGCAATCCTGAAACTTCTGGCACAGCAGCCACGCCGACCAAAAAGTTTGAGAGCACGGCTGAAAATCGCCGACAAGTTGCTCTTTGAGCGGTTGGCGAAGTTGGAAAGGTTAGGCTTGGTCTGGCGTGAAATCGTCCCAACAAAACCCATCCAAGTCCGCTACCACCTAACTGAACGAGCCCGTTCCTTAATGCCACTGCTGACCGATGAGTCGCAAAAAGCAGGTTTCAAATTGCAGCCTGTCGGGTAAACAGGAAACGGCTTCAGGCGCTTTCCCTCCTGCGGCGGGCTTTCCCAAATCTGCGTGCAGGCGTGCATGCGTGTAATCGTGCATGCGTGCAAAATTTGTCCGAAGGCAATTGAACTCACGCTTTACGCTTTACGCACCACGAGGTGATGAG
>Ga0080007_1066151_pt1 | contig 17549 bp, 17 predicted proteins | sample OctOCTMetagenome_FD_69210 | JGI IMG/M metagenome (GOLD analysis project Ga0080007, IMG submission 69210) | Hot spring and microbial mat streamer communities from Octopus Spring Streamers, Yellowstone National Park, USA - OCT_B (SPADES... | ecosystem: Environmental > Aquatic > Thermal springs >...
CCATCGTATAAGATTTTCCTACAGACCTTGACGCAATAAACACTTTTGTGTCGCCCTTCTTGATTTTAAACAACGGTTTTAATGGTTCTCTTAAAACATAAACATCAGGCGGAATAATTTTGTTTACATACTTAGTCAAATCTATTGACATTTTAATTTGTAATGTCAATTATTAAACCCTGTTGCGATTGTCCCGAAACATTTTTGGAATTAAACGACACGCCAAATTCCTATTTGGGACAAAGAGGAAAACTCGTTGCCGTTAAACCAACCGAAGACGGATTAGAATTTGTCGATTTGAACATCTCCGGCAATCAAATTTTGTTTTTCAATACCGTTGAAGATTTACATTTGCAAGATACAAGTGATTTAAATGATAATCAAATAGCATATGTAAAAGAAACTAATAATTTTTATTATTTGAGAAAAAACGGAATAAATAATGGAATACCATATGATCCATTAGGAATAAATATTTATTCTTCCGTAAATGGTATTTGGGTTAATATGCATTTTAAAGTTGTATATTTTGGTAATGGTATTTATCCTGTTCAAGATGGTTTATGTCCCGAAACCGCATTTAATATCAATGTTTTTAATAACATAATTATCAGATCAGCATTAGAAAATCTTTACATTTACTATAAACAAGATATTTTGGATGCAATAAAAAGATCTTTAAGTATTTATATTAAAAACATTAACTCTTTACATGTTATTAGTCCTAATAGTGCACTTATTTTAAATATAGAATGCGAATATGCTGAAAACTTTTATATTTCTTATGGGGATACAGAAATTTTTGAAGTAGATTTTCGCCGAACGCGTTATAGCACGATAAATAATTTACATCTTGATGGTTTAAGTTTTCATTTTATGGGTAATTATAAAATTAGAAATGTTTTTCTTTATGAAACCGTAAATAATGTTTCTACTCAGCATACATTTGATTTTGCGAGTGTAAAAGAACCATATCATCCCAAAATTCTATCTCCTACGATTGCAATAAAAACAGATGATGTTTTCGATTATTATTCTTTATTAACCTATGATACTGATGTATCATTTACTTTAATCGATGATTTAAAAGTTAGGTGTAGTTATATTTCAGCAGAGGGAGATTCCTCATTTGTATTATTAAAATATAAAATTCATTATAATACTGTTCCAAAATATTTTAATATTTTAAATGACTTGCCATTTAATAAACGATTTTCAAACGGTCAATATTTTGAATTAATACTAAAAGAACAAATAAAGAATGTTCCCGAATGTTGTCACGAATACGATACAACAAGAAAGAAATATGTCTTAAGATCAGGACAAATACAATATTTTATTGTTGACAGAAGTATAATACAAAATTCGCATGTTGGCGCTATATTGTTAAATATAATTGTAGAAGGAAGATTAAGAATTAGAACAGATACAGGAAGCATAGGTCAAACAATTAACAATCAAGAAAGATGGTTTGTATTAAGTAAAAAAGAATTCGCAACAATAACAAACAATATCGATTCTTATTTTATCATCGAAAATCCCGATTCCGATCCATCTTACTTTTTAATGAAAATAATTTACTTGTATTTATAACATGTTAATTAAAAATATTATTCCATCCTTTCATGCAATTATAAAATCAACATTAAGACACGAATCTAATTTATCTTATCCTTTTATTTCAACATTTGTATCTCAAAATAATAATTATGGACCGACAATATTGGTTGAAAATGTTAAATGGACAAATTATCAAGAAAATAGTGTTAATTTAAATTTGAATATCGTAAGTTATCAAACCAAATCCGGTTTAACTTTCGTTAAAGTCCAATATCACGATTTTTTAAATAATCTCGTAATAGGAACGCCTTTAAAGGTTGTAATAACAGATTGTCCGTCTTCTCCTTCCGAACCAACTAATTACAACTGTATTTACATAGGAAATCAAACATTTGTTTATAATGGTTTAGTGTTTAGTATTGATCCGTGTTTTAAAGTGTTTAAATATATTACTTACAACAGGTATTCATCCGTGTTTTTGCTTTATACTTATTGGCATGGTGTTATTGATCCAAGTATTGGTTCATTTTATCAAAGAGTTATTCCCGAACTTCCATCTTTTATTACATCTTTACATGTTATAGGCGGAATAAGATTTGTTGGATATTATGCCAATACGCAAAGAGACGGAATTAATTTTGCACTGGAGTATTCTCTTGAAAGAGAACAATATTTAAATAATCTATTATTGTATTTGATTTATGATGAAAACTTTGAATACATGCCAAATAGATTTTTAAATTTCAATACTAATCCAGATTTAGATGAAAATTATTATCAAATTACTTCCGGCGAATTTAAAACCATACAAGAAGAAAAGAAACCCGACAGAATTATAATTTACAATGAAAACGATTGGAAAAATGTATATTATTATCCACTAGAGACAAATTTAATGTTTGCCATAAGTGATGAGGAAGGAAATTTAATTTCTTTTGATGGCCATAATCTTTTTAAACTTAACACTTATTCAATAAAAGAAAATTCCACTATTATACCACAATTGTTTAATATTAAAATTGATTCGGATAACAATGTTTCAAGTTTAGAAACTTTACAAGATTTTATAGTTCTTATTAATAATCCCAATTTTGATTTGAAATACATTAATGACTACAATCCTTCGAACAGAAAAGTTTTTATTTTTAATTTTGGTAATATAAAAAGAGAAGATGTCGGAATTGATTTTAATATCAAATATTACATAAAGGAAATCATGCGATATAATAATGTTGTAAGAAACACGAATATGATTTTAATTAGAACCGAACCTAATATTAATATACAAAAATTAAATGATAATTTGCTGTCTACTGATATTGTAATAACTTCAAGTGATGTGGGCGGAAAAATAGTCGGTTCTTTCGGTTTAATTGAAAACAAAATATATCCCGTTCCATATAGAATTGATTTTAACAACATTGGAAATAGAATTTTAATTTTTAAAGAAACTTTTGAAAGATTTGATGAAATTTATATCATTTACGATAAAAATGCGTTAGACAAAGAATTTTCTTTAAGAGTGGATAATGATTATCCATTTCACGAAATATATTGCCTTCCCAAAAATTTTGTCATTTTTGTTACTAATTATAGTTCCGATATTATCACTAATTTAATTCCTGATGAAACGCCTTATAATTTCAATGAAGTAACAAGAAACATTCCAAATGATTACTCTTATTATGTTGGAATAATTGATCCGTTAAAACCAACACCAAAATTGTTGAATTTAAACATATTAGATAAATACAAGGTATTTTCTTTCTTTGTATGACATTTTTGATGGGGGTGCAAATGGGATTCGACTCCGGGATCTTTGATTTTAAAAAGTGCAATGGTATACGCCTAATTAAAAAATAATTTTTTTTAAATTCTTTTTCTTTTCTTTTTTCTTTCTTTTTTTATTTTTTTTAATTTTTTAAAGGATCCCGGAGGACGCGGGTTCAAATCCCGCCACCTCCATTAAAAGAATGGCAAGAAAAAAAGAAAAATATAAAGTTCACTCTAACGATTTTTTATATGTAGAAGAAACACCAAATTATGTTGTTCAAAAAATAAGAAAAGATCCGCCCGATGCAATTAAATATCGTAGAAAAGTAGTATATGATAAACATGGTTATCGCCATCTTTTAACTATTGCCATAGTAAGTAGAAAAGGAAAAAGAGGAGGAAGAACCGTTCTTACATCCATTTGGCATCCTAAAGATGAACCAAAAGCAAAAGAATTAATAAGACTTGCAAAAAGAAGAGGAAAACTTAAAAGAAGTAAAATGGTTAAAAAACAAAGAAAGAAATAAAAATGTCCTAATTGCGACATTTTATAGTGTATGAATATTCCTTTTTCACCGGTAAGAATTTATAACATTTTTCTTGATGAAATACAAGAATTACCTTCTGTAGAATTTACCGCATGTATTATTGGTCCCGTTTTACCTTTAGTTGACAGAGAATTTAAAAAAGAAGACACTTATACTACTAGCGGTAATTTTTATTTAAATTTTATTTTTAAACCCGACGAATTTCCAGTTAATTACAATTTTTACATTTCACCAAAAAGTAAAAGACAATATGTCAAACCGAGATATGAATTATACACTTACTACAAAGGCGTAAAAATAACATTAAGGCCGAACATTGATTATATTGTCGAAGAAAATAATAATCGTTTTAAGTTAAATAATATCATAGGAAGTAATTTTAATTTATTTCTTGGGAATATTTCTTTAAGGAAAATAAGTTGTTCCGGTTCTAATGTTGAATTTATTACTAATTCGTCTCTTACTTCATATGGCGTTATATTAGAAAAAGAATTAAGATTAAAAACACCATTGGTTACCTTAAGAATTGTTGATATTATTCCACCTAATAGAATTAAGTGTCAAATTTTATCTGGTAATTGTTCTAATATTTCTGATTTTGATACTTATGAAACTTATAAATTATTTTCTGTTAATGTTGTTAGTTCTCAATTTACAATAGAAGGTATAACCCTTAATGGAATTTATCGTGTATTTAAATCATTTAAAGATAATGACGGAAAACCAAAAGTTATTAAAATTGACAATACAATAAAAGTAAAAACTTACTTTGGCGGTGATGTTATTGATGACTTAGATAATTTGTTATTTGTTGGATGTAATATACTTTTGAAAAATATGGCACAAAGAAAAGCGTTTTATGTTATTCCTTTAGTTTCGCAAGATGAAGAATCTTATTTTGATGCATTAAATAAAATAACTGAATTAACATTTGAAAATGAAATACCATATGAAATAACTGTATTAACAATGGACGATACCGTTTTAAATGGTTTAATTGATTTTATCATCCAACAAAATGATCCGCTATATTCTAATCCTATAAGATGTTTTATAGCACCCGATTTACCATTATACGATTATGATTGGAAAGCGGGGAATTTTGATATGGGTGATATTGGATATTCATATTTGGTTTCTAAAAATTCTGCATTACAATCATTAGGAACGCCAGTTATAACTATTACCGATGTAGTTAAAATAATATATACCGATTCAGATCTTAATTATATCGATCCCAATTTTAATTATATTGTATTTACTAATTCTGATAAAAGTTTTATTATTGTATTAGATAAAAATGATGTCAATATTAGTGAAACTGATAATACCATTACATTTTCTCTTTCGAAAATTAAATATGTTATAGGACTTCCTTTGACATACGATAATTTAAAATCCATAACTTATATCGATTTAGCAAAAATACAAACTTCTCATTCCCCTAATACTATTGCATATTCTATAACACCACAATCACTAGAAAATATTAAAAACTATTGGATAAATTACGCAAATAATGAAAGAGTTAATATTGTTAACCCTTGGTTAATAACATATGAGAAAGAAAAATTGCCTGGATTTTATTTATCTTGTGCAAGGATAGGACAAAGTGTTGGAGAACCGGTTATTTCTAAACCAACATCTGCAGAACCTATTAATTTAAGAGATATTGTAGAAAGACCAGATTATTCTATTGAAGTTTTCGGTCCTGTTTTATTTGACGCACTAATTAATGGTGGAATTGATGTATGTTTAATATATGATGGAATATTTCAATCTTGGCATCAAAGAACATCTTATAAAGGACCGCAAATTGACAGAAAATATCAAAATACCATTAAAGCACTTGATTACTTTAATTGGAGACAAAAGAAAATCGCATTAAGATATACAAGAAAATATGCACTATCTTCTCAAATTATTAATCGTTTAAGAACCGAACTTGAATTAAATTTAAATATACTAAAAAGTAATACACCATTTGGTCCCGTTTTAGGTCCATCTTCTAAAATATTAAGAATAATTGTTGTTAGAGATCCATCTGATATACCACCCGACATTCCCGTTTCATTAGAGGCGGGCGTTATTATTGTAAATAAGGTAGAATTATTAAGACCATGGTTAACAACGATAATTTATAACACTATTACCGCACACTAATGAAAAATATTTTTCTTTTGATAAAAGATATATTTCAAAGTGAAAGATTACTTTTGGATAAATACCCGGTATTAAATCTTAAAACAAAAAAAGAATTAGACAAACTTCTTGACGAAATAATTAATAATATGGATAGTATTTTTCAGAAAATAAAAATTGAAGATTGCATTATTCAACCGTTATACACTTTTTTGGATTCAGACAACAAAATGATTTTCCAAACAAACGGAAATTCATTAAATCTTGCCATTTTAATCAACAATCTCGTTTCTCAAAATCCAAAATATATTTTTTTAAGAATATTTGAAAACGATATTTTTGATCCTTCAACAAAAATAAAAATCGTTGTTAATCATTCTTATTTTATTTATGATGATATTTTTAGAAATTTTTTATACCTCAAGTTTCCTGATGACAATATATTCAACATTTCTATTATTTTTGAAAACTTGATTGAAAACACTCCTAATTATTTGCAAATGAAATTTCCGGAAATATACCTTCATGCGCTTTATATTTAAACTAATAAGTGATATATTTCAAAGCGAAAGACTGCTTTTAGACAAATATCCATTTTTAAATTTAAAGACAAAAAATGTTATACTAAAAACACTTCAAGTATTTACCAATTTTGAAACTTTTCTTGTAAAAAAAGTTAAATTTAAAGATGTGATTATAAATCCGCCTCTTAAAATAGAAAACGATACACTTATTTACACTGACACAACTAATGAAATACAAATTGAGTATACTAATTCCTTTTCACTTAAAGTTCAAAAAATTTTCATAATTTCGCAAAATCAAGATGTCGTATTAAAAAAGATTTTTATAAATAACAATTTGGATATTAATAAGCAAAACATTCCTTTTTCTGGTTTAATTTTGTATGAAAATTTAACCAACTTTCTTTCCTTAAAAATGATACTTGATATATCCGCAAATCATCAACTAATATTCCCCGATATTTATATTATCTTTTGGGATTAAAATTGTGAATATGCGTCTTGTGGACTTTTATAACAATTTTATATCTGAAATACAAAAAGGAAACAGAAACATAATATATCAGTATAATGCACATGGTTTAGTTTATCTTTCTATAATTGAAAAAGGATATAAAGAGAAAAACGGAATAAAGATTTATAATGCATTTAAGGATGAAATTTTCGGATTGGATTATTTTTTAGATAGGATTGTTAGATTTATATATTCTGCCGCAAATGGACAAGATACTTTCAAAAGAATATTAATTTTAATAGGACCGCCTGGTTCTTCAAAATCAAGTATCGTATCAATTTTAAAAGTTTTACTTGAAGAATATACAAAAAATCATGAAATATATGCACCGAAAGATTGTCCTAATCGTTGCAATCCATTATTTTTACTTCCAAGAAATTTAAAAGAGGAATTGAAATATAAATATGGTGTAAATTATTTAGAACCATTTTACTTACCATGTCCTGTATGTCAAAAAACTTTAAGGGAAAATCCTTGGGAAGAAATCGAACTTGTTCCTATTCAATTTTCTCGTTTAGGCAATATTGGAATTTCTACTTATGCTCCTGGCGATCCAAATTCTACTGACGATTCCGTTCTAATAGGAAACTTTTCTATTGCAAAATTAAGTATTTATAAAAATGATAGTGATCCAAGAGTTTGGAATTATACCGGTGCATTACAAAGTGGAAATAGAGGAATAGTAGAATTTGTAGAAATAATGAAATCTAAAACCGAACATTTAAATATTCTTCTAACTGCATCCCAAGATAAAATGATTGTTTTAAAGAATTTCGGAGCATATAATATTGATACATTTTTAATTTCACATACTAATATTCCTGAATATCAAAACTTTATTCAAAGAAGTGATACGGAAGCATTTAGAGACCGTTTATTTGTCATAAAAATACCGTATAATTTGTCTTATAGCAGTGAAATAAAAATTATTAAAAAATTAGTAAAAGAAATCAATCATATGGATCCGTTAGTTTATAAAGTGTCGGCATACTTTTCCATTTTAACAAGAATAATTAAATCTTACAAAAAGGAAGATTTGGAAAAAATCATACAAATATTTGACGAAGAAAACGAAAATGTTAATAACAATTCGGATTCTTCTGATATAGAAAGTATCAAAAAAGAATATTATGAAGATTTCAAAGTTGGAATGAGTGGTGTTTCACCAAGAACAATTGCAAATATTTTATCTGAATTATCTTCTTTTGATGAAGTTTCTTGTATTGATGTCTTGAAAAAGATATACGACAATTTCATAAAATTTAATCAAAACAAAAATGTTGAATACAATGAATGTTATTCTATGACTGAAAAATTTTTGGAAAATGAAATAACTAAAACCGTAATTGATGCACTATTAGGATACGATGAAATTGACAAAGAAATTGATTTATTATTTAGAAAATATTATGACCATCTTGGTGCATATGTAAATAAAACCGAATTGAAAGATCCAGTAACCGGAAAGAAAATAGAAATCGACGAAACATTTTTGTCTTCAATTGATAAACATTTAAAAATCGTTTCAGATTATGAACATAGAAAAAATGTTTATTTCCGTTTATTAAGTTTAACTTCTTCATTACTTTTACAAAATCAAACATTATCCCTTAAAAAACACCTTCCTGAATTTTATAATGCACTTAAAGAATATATGTTTAAAGAAAAAATCAAATTATTTGCTCCTTCTCTTAATTTTGATATTCCAATCTCAGATGAAAGCAAAAATATTATTCGCATAATCATTGAAAATATGAAAAAAATAGGATTTTCTGAAAAAACAGCAAAAATTGTTTTAAAATATATGAATGATAATATTATTAAGTTTGCATGAAATTAAACGCACGCAAATCAAGATTAAAATTCATAAGAAGATTATTGGATAAATATCCCGATTTAAATATAGAAAGAGTTATTAAACAAGTAAAATCAACTGAAAATAAATTGCTACCGCACATACCTTATACTTATATTGATGTTTATATACCTGGAGAAGGAAATGGAAGAGGACAAGGACAAGATGACGAAGATATAAAAATAATGGATGTCGATGAGTTTATTGAAATATTTGGCGACTATATTCAACTTCCCATAAAAGAGAAAAAATTTATAAATATCAACACCAAAAAGTATGGTAAGGATAAAAAAGGAAGAGAATCACAAATTGATATTGAAACAACACTAAACAACAGACTTAAAACACTTATTATGATGGGAAAAGAATTAAATGAAAGTATTTTAGATGAACTTTTTGAACCTCCGTTTTATGAAGATGATATTGTATACAACATTTTTTCAACACAAATTGAATATACATTTGTTCCTTTGGTAACATATAATATAGATATATCCGGTAGCGTTTCGCCTCAAGAAAGATTTGTAAGCAAATCACTTTTAATACTTTTAATGAATTATCTTGTAAAAAACTTTGATGTTTCTTACATACAATTGCTTTTACATTCAACTCAAATATATGACTTTTCTATTCACAAATTAACTAAAAATATGAACATTAGGGAACTAATAGACAAAAGAAAAGAAATAAGAGATTATCTTAAACAAACAGAAGGTGGAGGAACTTTATTTGCACCTTGGGTTGATTTTTATAAAAAATATCTTGAAAGAAAACCACAACTAACCAAATATCTTTTTTATTGTTCTGACTTTGAAGTTTCAAATAGCGAAATATCTTACTTTAACAAAAATATTTTAAAACATCCTAACTTATCTTACTGTGTTATGTTATATTTTACGGGCAATGTTTCTTTAAATAGATTGGTTGAAGAAAAAATAAATGAAATAACAAATAATGTTCCGGAAGACAAATATTCTTTAATTGTCTGTAATGCTAATTTGTCTGTTTATGACTTAATATTAGAAATTTCAAAATATATACCTCAAAACGGAGTGCATATAATATGAACATACAAAATCTTTCTAAAAAATTATACGAAATTCTTGGTCCCGGGGATGTATTAAATCTCAATGATCCAAAAGTTTTATATCTTTTAATTGAAATATCGGAACAATTGGTTTTAACGGATCCTGTAATATCTATGGCAATATATCGTGCATCAAGATACCCTATTGTCGATTTTAATATCATTATTGATGACGAGAAAGTTAAGGAAAATTTGGATTTATCCGAAAAAATAAAAAATAAAATTGACGAATTAATAAACAAAAAATACTATTTAAGAAACACTTTAATTAACTTACTTGTTGATTATTATACTTATGGCATCGGAATATTAAACATTGAATTTCATGGGAAAAGAATTTTAAAATGCCCAAAGTGTAATTTTATTTTTGAAATTGATTTAATTCCGCCCAATGTTTTACTGAAAGATATAATTGAAATCGATAACGAAAACAAGTTAATATATTTAAAAATAAAATGTTCAAACTGCAAAAACAATAAAATGATGTATTTAGATACTTACTCGGACGATTATGTTTATTATTCAAATATTAAAGACAAAATACTTAAAGATATCAATTTGAGATTGTGGTCAGTAAAAGATATAGAGATTATATACGAACCATTTACCAAAACTTCTTTAATTAGGTTAAATCGTGAATCAATTAGACAAAAAATTAAAGAGATTATTAACCATTTTGATATTACTGTTTTAAACAAAATCGAATACAATCTTTTAAAGTGGTCTTTAATTGAGGATAAAAAAGAAGTTCAATTTTATTTAGACAACAAAACAACATTTACTTTAAAGTATAATCTTCCTACTGGCGTTGATTTACCATTTTTCCCATTAATCGCAAGAGGATATAGAGGTGCATTGATACTTTTAGAAATATATCGTTTATTAGTAAATTATTCGCAGGAAATTATACCTTATCGTTTATTGTTTTCTCCTCCACAAGGACAATTGGGCGTTACACCGGTTCATAATATATCCAAGAAATCCGAAAATTTAAGAAAAATTTTAAAAGAAATTGACAGAGAACCCCTAAAATTGTTTATATCAGATACGCCTTATGAAAAATTGGAAATTGGCGGAAATATTCAAAACATATCAATATTAACACAATTAATGGAAATGATATATACCAATCTTATAGGAATAACTGATTTACCAAAGGAACTTATCATGGAAGGAACTTGGGCATCTAATGTTATTTCTATAAGATTACTTGAAAACTCGCTTTTAAATATCACTATTCAATTAAACGAATTCTTGCAAAGATTTTCTGAGATATTATCTAAAATTTATAATTTCCCAAAATTTACTTTGTCTCTTATACCACCAAGAAGAATTGATTCTTTATCCGAATTTCAATTATTATTCCAAATACTTCAAGATAAGTTCCCAAAGGAACTTTTACTAAAAACCTATTACGGAATGGAACTTAAAGATATTTATCAACAAATATCTTACGAACAGGAATTAGATGAAAAATATAATATTCTTTCTGAATTTAGAAGAAAACTTCTTGAAATGAAATATGTTAATTATTTGCAAGATCTTTTCTCTGAAAACACAGACGAACAAGGAAATATTGATTATGATAAGGTTGCTGATGAAATAATAGAACAAACACAAGGAAATCGAAAGAAAATAGTAACCATATTAGAAAGTGTTGCTCAGCAATACGGAGAAGATATTGCACATAAATTGCTTGAAGTTATAGAACAGAAATTGCAACAACTAAAACAAGATAAAAAATCGAAAGATAAAGAAAATAAAGAAATGCCTGTAAAAAGTATATCTAGAAGAGACGATGTTAGTAAATAACCATGATATTTAAGTTTACCGATATAAAAAAACAAATTGAAAATCAAATATCAAATAATATATCCAATGTTTTGGAAGAGGATTTATTACACAAAAAACTAACTAATTTTATAGAACCTTCTATTGAAGGATTTATTAATGCCGCATACAATAACTATTACGGTTTTTATAAAAACATATATCATCGTTTTTCTATACCTTCATACTTTTTTAGAGATGTTGTTCGTTTTAATACAAATCAATTTCACATAGGAAGATTAGTTTCTCTTAAAATCGACAAAGATAAAGATTACTACATATGCACTCCAATTTTCAAAAAGAATGGCAAATATGGTTTTTATAACATTATTTGTAAAAACGGTATTTGTCGCTTTGATAAAAACCGTTTTTTTGAAATCAATATTAAAAAAGAAATATTGGGAATTATCATTGGAAATCAAGTAACAGGATATAGGGGATTTCCGGTAAATGAAACTAAACTTTTAGTTCCTTTAATAGTAATTCCTATTTATCCCGGTGATATATTTGCAATTCCTTATACATCTTCCATAATAGATATCAAAGATCTTGGTAATATTGGTGTTGATTTAGATATAAATGAAGATGGTAAATATGCAGTTGTTGATAGGGGATTATTCAAAGTTTTGTTTTTTAATAATATTGTTGTTTGGATTTTATATAAAGACATTTCTGAGTATGAGAAAGAGTGATATTGCATATAAAAGAAAATTAATCGCCCTATTAAAGATCCTTAATATGGAAGATCGTATATATGAAGTTAAGAATCTAAAAACCATTCAGGAAATCAACAAGTATCTATTTTACAATGAGGATCTTAAGGAAAGATTCAAAATGTATTTAAGGGTCTTAATGGAAAACAGAAGTAAATAAAAATAGAGTCTTATAATAATAAGGATCTAAAAAATTACTATAATAAAAATGGTATCTCCAAATCTTTTGGGGGTTTTGGGTTCTCCCCCTTAAAAAAGAACCCATAATTACCTTGTTGTTCCTCCCCCTCTTAGAGGGGGGTTATAATTTTAAAAACTTTTATTTTTTTAGGATTATAAAATAGAATCTTATATTAAGGATCTCAGAGATGTCTATAATAAGAGTGCCATGAAGCAACAAAAAACAAAGGGGTTTCCCTCCTTCTCCCCGGAGGACGAAAAGGAGGGACTTGGGGATTTTGAATTCTCTCTTCCTGAGATTCAAACTGATGATGAGACAAGATTCAAACACTACTTCGGAAAATTGACAAACGATCAGAATAAACTAACGAAAATAAGAGAAGTTCTCACTCAAAATGATCTAAAGGTTCCTGAGAAGTTGGTAATTTTTAGGAAAGGAATATTTCCAGTGCAAATGAAAAATGTATTTCTCGCATTTGATCCACTTGCAAGATTCATAACTGTTTTACAATACATAAGGGAAGATTATCCGATTGTAACCGCCGTTACGCCCATGGTCAGAGCAAAAATAACGAAGATAATCTCAGAAATAAAAAGGATACTTGAAGAATAATTCTGTCCCCCCTTTGGGGGACTTAAAAAAGGAGGTTGAGAATATGACAAACATGGATTCCATAAAAGAATATCTATTAGAATACATTAATGATCCCGTTAAAGTGCAAAAATTTCTCTTTCTCCTTGAGTTGTATGATTTAAAATTTACTTTGGATCCTGAACCCTTTAAGGAAGCATGTGTTTTAATTGACCCCGCCTCACCAGATTACCGATTTTTCCTTTATGTTGATACGAAACTTCAATATGTAACAATAGGATATGTAGATTCAAAAAGAAAACTCTTTATTTCCGAATATAGAGATCTGGCCCCCATTGCTGCAGAAGAATTAATTGATTTTGCTAGTAAGTTTCAAAAAATTTTTAAAAATAAGGAGAGTTAAAATATGATGTGGTTAATTTTACTTATTTCATTCGTTTTACTTGTAGCACTGAAATTTTTTATAAAAGAAATAAATCTGAAAGTTAATGAAGTTACAATGTTGTATTTGATAATAACAATTTTATTATTTATTATTTTAACAAAAGATGACTAATCCCCCCATTACGGGGGGACAAATTTTTAGAAATTCTTAATTTTTTTTATATTTATTATCCCCTCCTTATCATCTCCCTATTACTTATGGGAGATGATAAGGAGGGGAGTTATTTTTAAATTTTATTTATTTTTTAAAATGAGCATCTTGTTCTTGTATAATTAAAAATCAAAAGAAAAAGTATGAAGTTGAAATTTTTAAAAGCAGTTTTTTCAAACAAAAAATTAAAAATATTAAATCAAAATTTTATAGTAAGTATTGAATATCACAACATCGCGGAACAAAGAATTTTTTATGTTATAGATAATCCTTTATTAACCGTTTATTTTGTACTTAATAAAAATCCAGAAGAAAAATTAAAAATACTTAAAAAAATAAAAAACGACATAAACATTATTGAAAAAGAAAAGCATGAGCAATTACCGAATATTATAGATGAACTTATAGAAAGAAAAATATTTACAAATGAAATTATTTTATATTTAAATGACATAAAGAATTCATTGTTGGATATTCTAAATGATGAAAATTGGAATAATGAAAATATAAAACTATTTACATTTGAAATCGAAGGGCGCAAAGAAAGTCTCAAAATTGACGATAAATTATTTACCATTTCTCCGATTAGTAAAATACAAATCGATAATGAAAACAAAAAATATTTGCGCGAAAATGAATTTTTCTTCGAAACTGATAAATACTTTTATATTATTTCACCTAATTACATTTCTGAAATTACAGATTATACTATAGATCATATCGAAGATTTTTATAATAATTGTATTCACATAGTAAAGGATATAAAAATTGAAAAACAATGGGTTTGTAATAATAAGGATTTTATTTTAATATATAGTCCTTGGAACATTATTTCGCTTTTATTTCAAAACGGAAGTGAAATTAGATTGATATTAAGTTTTGGATGCGCATCTAAGAAAGAATTTAAGAATAGCATAAATCTTACTCGATTTCTTATTAAAAACAAAAATATTGTTTTAGATTTGTTTAATAAACACAAAATTTCCATTTATAATTATATGTCGGAATTAATGGATAAAATATTATTTGATATAGATGCATTTAGAAACAAAATAATAGATTTTGAAAATAGTTTATAAAAAATTGTAAATTATAAAACAAATGAAAGTGGAAACTTTTTTGCAAATATTAAAACCGTTTATAATTAACTTAAATATTAAATTTTCTGTTTCCAATATAAAAATACTTGACAATAATTTTATTTTAAATTTTGATTATACAATTATTAATAATGACGAGGAAATTTTCGTTTCTTTGGAAAAGGAAAATGAAGTGGATTTTGAAATTTGTTTGTTTTTTGAGTATGGTTATGACAAAATAAAAAAATTATTTAAAATTACAGAAGATGATGAAATGATAGAAAAAGTTATAATGAATAAAGAATTGTCTTTTTGCAAGTTGGTTAATTATGAAAATAAAACTTATGGTTTTTCTGTTTCCAACAATTATTTTAGTATTTTTGATAATAAAACGAATCTTCCAATACTTGAATTAAAACATCCTTATAATTTAATGGAAGTATTAAAAATTTTCAAAGAAATCATAGAAAACAAGGAATTTTTTAAAAATTACATTTACAGTAATTTAAAAAAAATATTATATATGTTGCCAGTAATTAAAAAATGTTTTATTCGCAATTCACTTACAAATTTTGTGATTAATGACAACATGGATGAAATTAGTATAATTTTTTCCATTAAAGGCGATAAAAGAAATATTGGAAAAAAGAAATATATGCTTACATTTGAATATACTTTTAGTAGATTAAATGATTTTTATTTATCTCAGTGCTTGTGTTTATATAGAAATAAAAAAAATTTTGTAATGGATTTAAACTATGACAATGATTTATTTAATATAATTATTGATTTAATAAAAGATCCGTTTACAAGAAATTTTTTCACCGTTAATTTTTATTTTAGAAATAAAATATATAAAATAGAATATTACAGCACTGAAATCTGGGTGAAAAATGAAAAAAATGAAATAATTTTGCAAATTCCTAATGAAAACACAATATCCGAAATTAGGGAATTTCAAAATATTTTAAAGGAAAGAGAAAAAATTAATAAACTAAATCGATATATAATTAATTATTCGTTTGACGAGGGACATAAAATTGTCAATAGTTTATTGTATAGATTTTCAATATTTTGAAAATTCGGCGATTTATAAAAAATTGTAAATTATAAAAAGACAAAAATGAAAATTTTACCTAAAAATAAACCTAAAATTAAATTCATAAATTTAACACTAAGTTCTATTCCATTTAAAATATCTAAATATAATTTCTCTTCGTCATGCAAATATATTTATTATTTAAGAAAAAAAGAATTCTTTTATAGTCTCGAAAATGAAATAATGTCCATTTCAATTCCTTTAGAAAGAAAAATAAAAGCATTGCCCGAAATTATAAGTAGAATTCAAATTATGCCCGATATTAACAATATCAACAATGCTGATTATATTCATTTGGAAATCATTGACAAAAAAAGAGAAAAATATGATGTTTGTATAGAATCAAATGGAATTTTTGTTATTTATAAAAGAAAAAGATTGTTATCCATTGAGAATAAAGATATAGAGTTATTTCCCTTAATAGATATCACAACTAAAATTATAAAAAACAATTTTTATTTTGATAAAGTTATCAACAAATTGCAAAATATTAAAAATTCGTTATTAACTTACATACAAAATGAAAAATGGGAAAATAAAAATGTTAATTTACTTAAATTTATTTTTGATATAAAAGCAGGCATTATTGAATTTAACGATGAAAGTTTCAATTTTGGTTTAAGTTATGAATTAAAAATAAACAATATACAAAATGAAATAAATTTTCAAATTGGCATGTTTACCGATAGTATTTATTTTTCAATAACTCCGCAACATTTTCCTGAAATGATTGATTATTTTATTAATTTATTACAAAAAACAGATTTCTCAAAAATGTTTGTTTCTCCAAAGCAAATATTAAGTACGAATATATTTCATTACAATAGAAAGAAATTTACGATAATATATGAAAAAAATTCTTATGTTGCAATTAATGATGAAAATAATGAAAAAAATTTTCTTTTTATTGAATTTAATAAAACTTCTGATTTATTAAATAAAACAATGTTAATCAAAGAATGCATAAAAAACAAAGATATTATTTTCAATCTAATAAATAGACAAAAACATTTTATTTTAAATTCTATCGACAAAGTATTCAAAGACATATCTAAAAGATTAAATATTTTAAAAAATGAACTGAAATGATTTCACAATTTAGGATCAATATAAACATTAGATTTTTTGTTTCAAATATAAAAATCCTTGATGATGATTTTATTTTGTTTTTTAATTATAAAAATTATATAAGTTATAGTAATAATGAAAAAATCGAAGTTTCTTTACAGAAGAAAGATTGTGCAGATTTTGCAATTCACTTATTTTTTGAATATGGTTATGATATAATAAAAAAACTTTTTAAAATTGTTGAAAATAGTAAAATAATGGAAAAAGTTACAATGAATAAAGATTCAATACTTTTTGAAACAATTAATTACGAAAATAAAATTTATGATATCGATATTTGTAATAAATTTCTTATTATTTACAATGGAACAGGGGATTCAAAAATACTTG
>Ga0080007_1058917_pt1 | contig 17534 bp, 17 predicted proteins | sample OctOCTMetagenome_FD_69210 | JGI IMG/M metagenome (GOLD analysis project Ga0080007, IMG submission 69210) | Hot spring and microbial mat streamer communities from Octopus Spring Streamers, Yellowstone National Park, USA - OCT_B (SPADES... | ecosystem: Environmental > Aquatic > Thermal springs >...
CGAAGGGAGTTTTGTAGGGACGGGACTGTCTCTTAACTGGATGGTGCCGACGGGCAAACATTTGACTTGGCTGACAGTCGCTCCACTCAACACTCACAATTCGGTTTTTGACGCCGATACGCGTCGCCCTGCTTGGCTTTTCAGGCTGAGGCACATGCGTGAACTTTCCCTGACTCAATCGCTGAACTTGGGGCTCAATTACGCTTTCGGTCGCAACGATTTGGGAAAAGACACGAAGTTGTTCGGGGTTGATGTGACTTACCGATGGCGACCTTTGAAAGAAGGCTTGTATCGCTCACTGGTTTGGCAAACGGAAGCGTATTGGGGTTGGCGTGGCACGGACAATGGCGATGTTAAGCCCAAAGGTTGGTTCACGATGGTTGAGTATCAACTTTCGCGGACGCTCTTTCTGGGGGCTCGTTACGATTTCGCCCAAGCACCTGACAAAAGTTTCAGCGGGCGCGGCTTCTCGCTGGCAATAACTCTGTTTCCCAGCGAATTCGGTCGTTATCGGCTCCAATGGAGCCGCTTGAAAATCGGCGGGCGAACCGTCCACGAAGTTTGGCTGCAAACGACATTAAGCATCGGCGTCCATAGACCGCATCCACTTTGAAGCAGAGAGGTGAGCGAAGATGAAGCGGATGTTAGTTTGGCTTATCGTCGCACTTGTGGCTTTGATGTTAGCAATTGCGCCGGGCGCTGCAAGGAAACTTAGGGTGGTTGCGACGACGAACGACCTAAAATGGGCTGTTGAGCAAATTGGTGGCAAAAATGTTGAGGTTGTCGCTTTGATGCACCCGCTCCAAAATCCCCACACAGTTCAGCCTCGCCCTTCCTTCATCGTTCAACTCAACCGAGCCGATTTGCTGGTTCGCATCGGGCTTGACTATGAGGAGCCATGGTTGCCGCCTTTGGTGGAAGAGTCGCGGAACCCTAAAATTCGGCGGGGCGGTGTGGGCGATGTTGATGCCTCAATCGGAATCCCGCTGCTTGAAATCCCTCAAGGTCGCGTCACTCGCGAGCAAGGCGAAGTCCACATCTTCGGCAACCCGCACTATTGGCTTGACCCAGAGAACATGAAAATCATTGCCCGAAACATTGCCAACGGATTAAGACGGATTGACCCTGCAAACGCCGATGAGTATGAGCGTAACCTGAAAAGGCTTGAGCGTATGATGGACGATTTGCTGGACGAGACACTGAAACTGGCAGCACCTCTCAGGGGCGAAAAATTCGTAGCCTACCACACAACTTGGAGTTACCTCGCAAACCGATACGGCTTCCGCGTCATAGGCTACCTTGAACCCAAGCCCGGCATTCCGCCGTCAGCGTCTCATCTCGCTGACTTGATTGTCCGAATGAGGCAGGAGAAGGCGAAGGTCATCATCAAAGAGCCGTTTTACGAGAACCGCATCCCAAACATGGTTGCTCAAAGGACAGGAGCGAAGGTCGTGGAAATTTGCCCAACCGTTGGTGGTGAGCCAGACACCGAAACTTACCCGAAATTGCTTCGGCACATTTTGACCAAGTTGGTCAACGCTGTGCAAAGCGTAAAGTGACCTGCTTTGCCGAAACGAGCGGAACATCGCAAAATTTTTGCTGCATCTTTTGGAAAGGAGCGATGTCTGATGCGCTATCAATACACGATTGTGTTGGAGCGCAACGAGGAAGGTGGCTACAAAGTCACTGTGCCAGCATTGAAAGGATGCATAACAGAAGGTGACACGCTGACGGAAGCCATCGCCAATGCTCAAGAAGCAATTGCTTGCTATCTTGAGTCCCTTCTTCAACACGGCGAACCCGTCCCGCCCCGATATCTCTTCCATTAAGGTTGCGACGGCAAGATTGAGTGAAGTCTTCATCGCAAAGGTCGCTGCGGCGCTATAACCTTCGCAAACCTGCTGCGTGACCCGTAAGGCGATTGGGGGTAGTCACTGATGAGCGAAATTTTGGTCAGCGTTGAAAATGTGACGCTCGGATACGGGCGCAAGACAGTGCTGAGAGATGTGACGATGCAGATTAGGGCAGGCGAATTTTGGGGGTTCGTCGGTCCGAACGGGTCGGGGAAAACGACTTTGATTCGAGCGCTTTTGGGTTTGCTCAATCCAAAGCAGGGGAAAATCGTTTGGCACAAAAAAGTCCGCATCGGATATGTCCCGCAAAGAGAGGCACTGGATGAGTTGCTGCCCATGACTGCTTTGGACATCGTTTTGATGGGGCGAATCCGCAAGGGCGGGTTTTTGCACCGATTCTCCCCCGACGATTTTGAAGCGGCACATCAAGTCATGGAGCAGGTCGGAATTGCTGACTTATTTTCGTTGCCCTTCCGCGAACTTTCTGGCGGGCAAAAGCAAAGGGTTTTGATCGCTCGGGCTTTGGCAACTGAACCAGATTTGCTTCTCTTGGACGAGCCGACCAACGGCTTGGACTTGCCGACAGAACATGCCATCATGGAATTGCTGCGGAAAATCCACGCCGAACAAGGTGTCACCATCGTCTTCGTCACGCACCTTCTCAGTCTGGCTGCCAACTCGGCGACACACTTGGCTCTCTTCCACGATGGTCGCGTGACGGCGGGTGAAATCAGCGAATTGCTGACTGACCAACAGTTAAGCGCGACCTACCAAACTCCCATCACCGTCCACGAACTCAACGGCTACAAAGTCGTGATGGTTCAAGGCTCAAAGGAGCGGGTCAGAAATGCTTGAGATGCTGAAACACGATTTTTTGCGCCATGCTCTGGCAGCAGCGATGATTGCGGGGGCATCTTTGTCTTTCGTCGGCGTGTATGTGATTTTGAGGCGCATTGTTTTCGTGGGAGCAGCGCTGGCTCAGTTGGGAGCGGCTGGTGTCGGTTTGGCGCTTTTAACGGGGCAGTCACCTTTGTTGGGCGGAACAGCGGCAGTTTTCGCTGGGGTTTTCGGTTTCATCTTGATGCCTCAGCAAGAGCGGGTAGTTTCGCGGGAAAGTTTGCTCGGTGCAACCTACGCTCTCGCTTCCGCTTTGGCTTTGCTTTTCGTAGCGCTAAGCCCTGTGGGTGAAGCCCACATTACTGCCCTTTTGTTTGGCGACCTTTTGGCTGTCGGGCACGGCGATATGGAACTTCTCGCAGCGGCATGTTTGTTCGTCGTCTTCATCCACTTCATCGCTTATCATGCTTTTGTCGCCGTAACAGTTGACCCGACATTCGCTCACTCGGTTGGCGTGAAGGAAAGGTGGGTCAACCTCCTTTTCTACCTGAGTTTGGGCGCTTTAATCGGTGCTTGCATAAGGGCAATTGGGGCTTTAGTCGTTTTTGCCTTCCTCGTTTTGCCACCGATAGCGGGACTACTTTGGGCAAAAAGGCTTCAAACGGCTTTCGGCATAGCCATCGCAATTGCCTTAATCTCAGCAATTTTGGGCTTGTGGCTTTCCTTCGCTCACGATTTGCCTGCCGGTCCTTCGGTTGTAGCGGTTTGTGGCGGTCTGGCTTTTCTGGCTGCTGTAGCAAGGTGGGCGACAAATTTGCGTTTGGGGTAAACTTGCGGAAGCGAGGAACCAAGGACTCCCTAAAGAAAGGTGCTCCGTCGAAACTCTGGGCTTTAACATTCCGCTCCAACCCGGCAATTTGAGCCCTTAACATCTCCGCCAAACTAAAGCACACTTTTGACGCAACCGAAGAAGGGAGTGACCTGTAATGCGCCTTCGGAAGCAAATCAATCAGTTCAAGACGGCTGTCAAGGAACGGTTCATGGCGAAGCGGAAAATGATTCACCCGCGAGAGGAGGTTAGCCAAATCGTTCACGAGATTCGCAGGTTTCTGGCTTCCCGACAAACCGAAGGGCTTCGCCAGTTTTTGGAGCAATTCCACCCTGCCGACATCGCTCTGGCAATGAGGTTTTTGCACGACAGCGAGAAGGAGCAGGTTTTCCGACTGCTTGACCTTGAATCGGCTGCTGAAGTTTTGGACGAGGCTGACGAGGCGACCGAGCGACACCTTGTCCAAACAACCGACCCAGAGCGGCTCTCCGACTTGCTTGAAATCTTGCCACCAGACGAAAGCGCCGACATCGTTGGATTGCTTGAACCCGAAAAACGCGAGCAAATTTTGAAACTGATGGAGCCAGAGGAAGCACAGGAAGTCCGCGAATTGCTTCGCTACCCACCCGACACCGCAGGCGGCATCATGTCACCAGACTTCATCGCTGTCAGAGAGGATATGACCGTTGAGCAGGTGCTGGAAGTTTTGAGGGAGCGAGCCGATGCGGAGAGCATCTTCTATGTCTATGTCGTGGACGAACAAGGTGTGCTCAAAGGTGTGCTCAACTTGCGCAAATTGCTTACATCGCCGCCGAACACTTTGGTTCGGGACATAATGACCCACGGTGTCATCTTCGTTTTCCCAGAACAAGACCAAGAGGAAGTCGCTCACATTTTCGCCCGCTACGACCTTTTGGCTTTGCCCGTCGTTGACCACAATTATCGGCTCATCGGCGTTATCACCGTTGACGATGTGATGGATGTCCTGCAAGAGGAGTTGACAGAAGATTACTTCCGCATGGTCGGTTCGGATGCAGCCGAGTTGGAACGCAAGACACCTGCAGAAATCGCGAAACTCAGGTTACCTTGGCTGCTCATAACCGTCGTGATTGAACTCGTGGCAGGTTTCGTCATCCACAGGTTTGACAAGACCTTGGGCTCTGTCATCCTGCTTGCGTCCTTCATGCCCGTTATCCAAGCGATTTCAGGGAACACAGGGCTTCAATCAGCCACCATAGTCGTGCGCGGACTGGCTACAGGTCACATCACTTTGCGCGAATGGTGGAGACCTGTTTGGCGGCAACTCCAAACGACGCTGATTTTGGGCGCCATTTTGGGGACACTGATTTTCTTCGTCGGCGGCTTTTGGCACGGTTTGCAAAAGATGCACGAACGAGGGACATGGTTTGACCCTGTGTTCGGGTTTGTCGTCGGGTTCTCCATGTTCATCGCTATCAACTTGTCCGGTTTCGTCGGCACAGTCATCCCAATGATTTCCAAGCGGTTAGGCTTTGACCCAGCCCTAACTGCAGGTCCCTTTGAGACAGCGTTCCAAGATGTCGTAGGTGTGACAATCCTTCTCGGGTTGGCAACGCTGCTGCTACGGTGGTTGGCATGAAAAAGCCGAGCACCGGGAAACTCGTGATCGGTGGTCTGACCATCGTGCTCGTTGGGCACATCGTTTTCGCCCTAACTTACCAATGGCTCATCCCGCTCGGTTATGGTCCTGACGAACCGCGCCATTACGGCTACATCCAGCACCTCGTCTTGTATCGCTCATTGCCTGTTCTCGGTGACCCGTCGCATCCCTACTATTGCCACATGGACCCGCGCCCGCCCAACGCAATTGGGATTCACCCGCCCCTTTACTACGCACTGCTTGCGCCCATATACGCTTTGGTTGCGGGACAACGCATTGACCACCCTCAAGCCAATCAAACGCCTTTTCAAAAACTTCCGCCTTCCCGTAGTCTGCTCGTGCAACATATCTTGCGCACTTTGTCGCTATTGATGTCGCTGGTAACTCTTTGGCTCATCGCCCAAACCGCTTTGTTGTTTTTCGACTGCCAGTCGCCAATCGCCAGTCGCCAGTCGCTGGATGCTTGGTGGCTTTTAGGGATGGTGGGATTTGTCGCTTGGCTGCCACATTTTCTGATGCTCAGCGCCGTCATGAACAACGACACGCTGACAATCTTGCTTGGGCATCTTTTCCTGTTCCTTCTGGCGAAGCAAGCCATTTCAGCAAGCAACCTGCCGCCAGTCGCCAATTGCCAGTCGCCAGTCGCCCTCAAAGAAGCCGCTGCTTTGGGATTTGTTTTAGGACTGCTTGGTTTAAGCAAAGCGTCGGCGCTTGCTTGGTTGCCCCTTTTGCTGCTTGGAACTTGGCAAATCGCAAAACGCTCTCACCCGCATCAATGGTGGCAAAGTGTTGCCATCGCTTTAGGCTTGCCTGTTTTGATTTGTGGCTGGTGGTATGTCCGCTTCTACTTGCTTTATGGGCGTTTGATGCCAATCGTCAAGTGGACGGAGAACCCAGAGTTGCTGCTTAATTCGCCAGCGGATTTATTCCGTCCTGACGCTTGGTTTCTGGTTTGGCGTTTCCTTTTAGGCGTCGCTCGCAGCCTTTGGGGGCAAGTTGACTGGTTCATCCTCAAACCCGAACATGTTGTCGCTTGGCGCCAAAAATTCGGCACACCAGCAGAAACTGCATATCCGCTCACCGAGCCATTGTGGCTGTTAGCAGTTTTGCTTTCGCTATCTGCCCTCATCGGTTGGCTCGTTCGGTTCGTCAAGTGGGTTCAAATCACCAGTCGCTATTCGCCAGTCGCCAGTCGCAAATTGCACATTTCGCCCAAACATCAAGCAGGCACATTCCTCATCTTGGGCTTCGTGCTGCTTTTCCTCGCTCTCATGCATTACACCTTGTTCACCCATCCAGGGGGCTACGAAGGTGGACGATACTTGCTGCCATCCATTGGTGGGTTTGCGTTTCTCTTTTGGCAAGGGCTTTTTGGCATCGTGCCCGAAAGGTGGCGACCAGCGCTTGTCTGCTTCGTCCTCGCTTTGCTTTTGGCGCTGAACATCGGTTGTGTCGTCAACTTGCACAACTTCCTCAACCCACTTTATGCGCCGTCATGAAAAGGGCGAAACGATATGCGACCGCAAGCGTTGTATCGGGTTGACCAGAAGATTGGTGGAGCAATTTGTTGGCTTGCAAGTTTTCTCGCAAGCCGCCGCAAACGAATGCCGGAACCATCGGAGTGGCAGCGGATTGCTGTCGCCAAATACATGGGCATGGGTAGCCTCGTTTTAGCGACGCCGCTTTTGCAAATCCTTCGGCAAGGCGCACCTCAAGCGGAAATTGCCATCGTCACTTCTTTAGACCTCGCTCGGTTGGCTCGCATGTTGCCTGTTGACAAAGTTTTCGCTTGGGATTTCCGCTCGGTCTCATCTGCGCTGAAAACTTTCCTGCCCTTCATCTCGTCATTGCGCCGTTGGCGCCCCGATGTTTTCTTTGACTTGGAGTTTTTTGTCAACACTTCAGCGCTCATCGCATGGCTCTCGGGCGCACCGATAAGGGTTGGTTTTCACCATGCCCAATCGCCTCGCGGTCAGTTACTGACCCACTATTTGCCCTTCACACCGCGCCACACGGCTGAACTGTTCGCAGGTCTGGCTTGGGCAGTCGGAATTTCGGTTAAATCGTTGCCTTCGCTTTGTCGGCTAAGTTATGACCCGCAAAAAGTGCGAAACGAAGTTCGTTCCCTGCCTCGTCCCTTCGTCGTCGTCAATCCCAATGCAGGAGAATTGGCTTTGCAGCGTCGGTGGATGCCGGAACGGTTCCGCGAATTGCTTTACCGTCTTTTGGACTCGTTCCCGAACATGCATTTCGTCCTCATCGGCAGCCGAAGCGAGCGCGAATATGTGGCGGGTGTTCTGGCGGAACTGGCAAATCACCCCCGCGTCAGAAACTTGGCGGGTCAGTTGAACTTGGACGAGTTGTGTTTTGTCCTTGACAACGCTGTCGCCCTCATTACCAACGATAGCGGACCGATGCATTTGGCTGCAGCCTTGGGGACACCCTGCGTGGCATTGTTCGGACCAGAGACGCCCGACCACTACGGACCGATGGGGGAAGGACATCGGACAATTTACAAGCGCTTGCCTTGCTCACCGTGCTTGACGCCTTTTGACGGCAAAATGTTCCCTTGCCCATTTGAAATCCGGTGCTTGCGGGAAATCAGCGTGGACGAAGTTTTTGAAGCAGCAAAAAAGGTCATCAATCGTCGGTAGCCCGCCGCAATCCAATTCACTGCCCCAATTTCTCAAGGCAAAGGTTGTGACCGCAAGAAGGTTTCTACTTCGTCACGGGTTGGCATGGATGGTTGTGCTCCAACTTTCGTGCAGGCTAAAGCACCTGTATCATTTCGTCTTAAGCCACTCATCACGGCTTATTCCCGCTTGTTTGAGAATTCGCACTAAAAGGTCAACACTGATTTCCCTTCGGTGGGGGTTAGGGATTGTCAGCACAAGATCGCCCCTCACCATGTAGGGGTGTTTCCCGCCTTGAAAGGGACCCTCAAACCCTAACTGCCTTAGCCGTCGGACTAACTCAGCCCATGAGACAGGAGTGAGTTTAGACACGGGCTTTCAGCCCTCGCATTTTGCGGAATTTAACCTTCCCCAAGGGCGGTAAGGGTAGTCCCCTTTGCAAGCGCACTATAATCCAGCCCTCAATAGCCTCCTTCAAATTTTCGCGGCACTCCTCCAGAGTTTTGCCTGTAGCCCAAACGCCTTGAAGTTCTGGGACCTCCCCGTAGTAGGGCTCTTCGTCGTCAATGATTTCGTAACGGGCTCGTCTCAAGGCTTCTTGGATGTATTCCAGCAGCATGTCTCGTCACCTCTCAATCCCTCAAGGCAAAGGTTGTGACCGCAAGAAGTTTTCTACTTCGTCACGGGTTGGCATGGATGGTTGTGCTCCAACTTTCGTGCAGGCTAAAGCGCCTGCAGCGTTGGCGAAGATGACAGCCTCTTCCAGCGGTGCGCCCTCTGCCAATTTGACCGTCAATGCTGCGGCGAATGCGTCCCCTGCAGCCGTCGCGTCAACGGCTTGAACTTGGAAGGCTGGAAAATGTCGGGTGAAATCGCGAGTAGCAAGCAAAGAACCGTTTGCCCCTAATGTCAAGACAACCGATTTCGCACCTTTGTCCAACAACGCTTTTGCCGCCCGCTCGGCGCTCTCAAGGTCGGTGACAGCAATTCCTGTCAAGCCCTCAATCTCCCGCTCGTTCGGTGTCCAAACATCCACCAACCCGAACCACTCCTCAGGCAAAGGTTCGCGGGGAGCAGGGGCAGGGTTGACGACCACAATGGCACCGTGACGGCTCGCCTCCCCGATGGCATAGCCGACCGTTGACAAGGGGATTTCAAACTGAACCAGCAACGCTTTTGCTCCATCCCAAACCGCTGATGCCATGTCAATGTCTTCTCGGCTGACCCGACCATTTGCGCCGGGAGCGACGACTATCTCGTTTTGCCCCGTTTCATCAACGAAGATGAGAGCGACACCCGATGGAGTTTCTGAGTCGCGTCGGACGAAATCCGTGTGAACGCCTGCTTCCCGAAAACTTTGAAGCAGCATATCGCCGAATGTATCCGTTCCGACCCGACCGATGAACCAAGTCTCAGCACCCAGCCGAGCACATGCGACAGCCTGATTAGCGCCTTTACCGCCGCATGCCATCTCAAAGCGAGTTCCCAAGACCGTTTCGCCGGGTGCTGGCAATTTCGGAGCAAAGGCAACCATGTCCATGTTGGCGCTTCCTACCACAATGACCTTAGCGCCCATCCTTCTTCACCTCGCTGTCTCCTACCGCGTTGTTGATTCATCGCTCTTTTTGTCCTTACTCTTGCTGGCGTCATCACCCTGTTGTTCCCTTCCTTGCTCTGGCGATTTTTCTGGTGTGGATTTTTCTGGTGTCGGTTTAACCGAGGGCGCTTTTTCTCCGCCACTTGAAGGCGTTGTTGGCGCTGGCGTTGGGGCTGGTGCTTCAGGGCGCATCAGGAAAGTTGTCAAGAGCCACAAAGTCGTCCCGACATCAATTTCGCCTTGCGTCCTTATAGCCACGACCCTGATGCTGCCAGAGTTGGCATTGAGCCGAGCAGTGAAAACGAACAAACCTTTTCTGGGCGGTTCAACCATCACCATCGTTTCCCTGTTACCATCGCTGCTTCGGTTCCAGAAAATCCGGCGCCAGCCCTGCGCTTCCAGCAAACTTTGGTTCATCTGAATCAAATCGGCGGGCGTTGCACCTTTCTGACGGAAATCATACTCAACCAGCCAAAGCGATTCCATGCCGGTGATTAAATCGCGCAGTTGTTCGCCCTGAATTACTTGACCACCGGAATGCTGAAGGCTGAAGTAACCGAAAACTTGAGCGACAACGGGTAGCAAATCGTCTTTCGTCAACTGGAGTTCCGTCAGAAGGGTCGCACCGGCTGGGACGAAAATGACGGGTTTTAACGGGACGGTGGGCTTAGTCGCTGTTGAACTTTCTGCCGTCGGTTGCGACTGAGCGAGGGCGAGCGAAACCCAAAGGGCAAGCGCAAGACAAGCAAACAACTTTCGCATCATTTCTCACCTCGCCAACGAAGTTGAGCAGCCAATTCGGCAGCCTTTTGCCTCCATGGAGTTTGACTGTAACGCAACCAAAAAAGGTGAAGGGCTTGGCGTGATTTCCCCTCTTCGCCGAGCCTCCAACTCAATTCCGCCACTTTCAAAAGGGCTTGCGGCGCCCCTTTAAACTCTGCCACTTCTGCGACCTTTTGGAAAAGCGTCAACGCCTCGGAGTAGCGTCGGTGCCGCTCCAACTGCTCGGCAAGTGAAAGAAGGATTTCGGGCGACAAATCCTGAACCTTTAGTTCCGCCGCAATTTGACATGCTCTGTTTAACGCGCTTTCGTTCCAAAACAGATGCCCAAGGGATTTGCAAATTGCTTCTTCGGCTTTTTCCCGCTTTCCCGCTTTCAGAAAGTTGTGAGCGGCGGCGAGCCAATCGTCAGATGGGTTCTGCGAGCGAAGGGCAAGTTGACACCAAATGGATGCAGCCTCTTCCCATCGCCCTTCTCGTTCCGCCACCTCAGCCTGTCGTTTCAATTGGTCACAGATAGCCAATCGGTGCCAGCCAAGCCCAAACGCAACAATTGCGCCAACGGCGAAACTTGTCAGGTGAGCGACGACCGGCTTTTCGGGATTTTGGGAAACGAGTGACCAAATTTGGGCAACGAGCCACAAAGCAATCAGCAACCAAAGTGGCGTGCTGAACTCCTGAGTTCTCCAGCGCCACCCGTAAATTGCTCGCCACCTTAAGCCGATGTGCCTGAAGCGTAAGCAGAAAGTTCCCATAACGAAAGCCACTATCGCCGACGAACCGACTAACCGTGATGGGTCTAAAAGACCTTGCCACAACCAAAACGCACCTTGAGCCTTCAGGGCTGTCAAGTGCGCGACCAACCCAAGTGCCAAAAACTTCTGCCAACCCAATTCCGCTTCCACGAAACAACCAAACAACCACAAACCTGCAAGGTTGACAATTGAGTGCCAAAAATCGGCGTGGACTAAGAGGGCGGTGAACGCTTTCCACCAGTGAGGCTTTGCAGGGTCGTATCCGAACAACTCAAACCATTGCTCCTTCGCTGCTGGCGCAAAATCGTTTCGGCTCAAAAACACGAATTGAGCCAGCGCAGCCAACCAAACAGCAACGGTCAGCGCAGTTAGCCCTTTTGGAAAATGCTTGGGTCGCTCCGACAAACCTACCGGCACAATCAGCATCATTCTCTCTCACCGCTCCAGTAGCAATTATGCCCGCTCCAAATTCCAGATGGCGCAACCGAAAACAACTCATGCGACGAAGTTCAGCCCGCAGTTAGTGACGCAGTTTAAAATCGTTCATGCTACGGGTTTCAACGGGACGAGGGGTGTGGGACGAGGGACGGGAAAATTTGGGAGGGCGAGGCTCCTGCCGAGCCAAAACGGCAGCGAGTAGCGAATGGCGAATAGCGAATAGTGAGCGGCAAATAGCGACTGGCGATTAGCGACTGGTAAAACGGCAGCGAGTAGCAAATGGCGACTGGTAGTTTTTGGGAGGGCAGTGCTTTCGCATTGCCGCCAAATTTCTTTGCTTGACAACTGCACCCAGCACTTCGCACTCCGCACCTTTTATGCACACTTGCACGCTCACACGCATATCGGCTGATTTTCGAGCATGCCATAATTGCAAAGCGGTGAGGGAAGATGGGTTTGAAAGGGCGAGATTTTTTGTCCGCTGCGGACATAACTGCGGAAGAGGCTTTGGCACTGTTTGAACTGGCGAAGCGCTACAAGGACTGTCGGCGCGCTCGCAAGGAACACGAAAAGCCCTTGAGCGGCAAAACAGTCGCCGTTCTTTTTCAAAAGCCATCGTTGCGCACTCGTGTGACCTTTGAACTTGCAGTTCACGAACTCGGCGGTTATCCCGTCGTGCTCACTCAAGCGGAGGTTGGGCTCGGTCAGAGGGAAGCGGTCAAAGATGTCGCACGAAACCTTGACAGATGGGTTGACGCAATTGTCGCTCGTGTCTTTGCCCATGAGACTTTGGTTGAGATGGCTGAATGGGCGAAAGCGCCCGTCATAAACGCTCTTTCCGACTTGGAGCATCCCTGCCAAGCCCTTGCCGATTTGTTCACCCTTTGGGAACTATGGGGCGATGTCCGAGGGCATCACTTGGCTTTTATCGGGGACGGGTTCAATGTCGCTCACTCATTGATGCTCCTTTGTGCCGTGCTGGGAACTCACTGCACTGTTGCAACTCCGAAGGGTTACGAGCCCAAAGAAACCATAGTCCGCAAAGCCCTCGAACTCGCCCAAAGAAGCGGGGCAAAAATTGCGGTCACTAACGACCCCGTTGAAGCGGTGCGAAACGCTGAAGCAGTTTACACCGATGTCTGGACGAGCATGGGGCAGGAAGCGGAGGCGGAAAAGCGAAGGCGAGATTTTGCTGGATTTCAGGTCAACACCGAACTGCTTCGCCACGCTCCGTCCAATGTGGTCGTGATGCATTGTCTGCCTGCCCATCGTGGGGAGGAGATTACCGACGAAGTTTTGGATGCTCCATTTAGCCTCGCTTGGGAGCAAGCGGAAAACCGTTTGCATGCCCAAAAGGCGTTGCTGGCAGAAATTTTGGGAGGGGAGTGAAATGAATGCCGAACGACCGCCCGATACTTTGGCGAAGTTCACGAAAGTTTTTGTCTACCGCCAATCAGCGGTGAGACCGTATCTGATTGCATGCGCGGTCGTCTTTGCAATCATGGGCTTCCTCATGTGGGCTTACGCTAAATGGGAAGCCTTGACTTTTTCTGTGGCTGTCTTGCTCTCCATCCCAATGGCTCTGACGGCATCATGGACTCTCTACCTCTGGCTTGTCAACAAAACGGCGGTGCTGCTTGTAACCGAACACGGGGTCGTTTACAGCGACCGATGGGTTCGCAGGGCACTTTTGTGGAGCGAGATAGACGCCATTACCCGCTTCGCTATACGCAGCAAGAAAGGAAGAGGCATCGCTTTGAGGCTCGGTCTCAAATCCCTTGAGAACTGGCAGGAACTCATCAACTTCGCCCGCGAGTTTAGCGATGCGAAAATTTTGGTCTGAGACGCCCTCTTATCGGAAAGCCCTTTCCTTTTGCCTCCCTCGCGGGCAAAAATTTCCTGTCGGTGATGGGCAGATGGAGATTTTCAAGGTTGAGAAAGCAACGCTCTCAAGCGTTGACGATTTGAAAGCATATCACGCTCACATTCGCCCTTTTGTGTTGCAGCGGTTGGAGGAGTTCCGTGAGACTTGGGAACGGGGCGATGAAGCAATTTTTGAGGAACTCGTCTTTTGCATCTTGACGGCTGGTGCATCAGCCCTAATGGGGCTCAGAGGAGTGGAAGCGCTTCGCCCTGTCCTCTGGAGCGCAACCGCAGAAGAAATCGCTGAACGAATTCACTTTCACCTCTACCCCGGTGCTCGCGCTCAATACATCGTCGCCGCCAGAGAAATTGTCAGAAACGAACTTGGTGGTCGGTTGAAGTCGTGGATTGAATCGTGGCGAGGGCGCGACACCCGCAGGGACGCTTGCGTCCAGAAGTTCAAAGGCATCGGATACAAGGAAGCGTCCCATTTCCTGCGAAACATTGGCTTTCGCGGCTACGCTATCCTTGACAAACACATACTTCGTTCCTTGCACGCCTTCGGGGTCATAGACAGTGAACGCCCACCATCAACGCGGAACCGATACTTGGCGATTGAGCAGCGCTACCTCGCTTTCGCCAATCAAGTTGGCATTGACCCTGACGAACTTGACTTGACCTTATGGGCATCAAGGACGGGCATGATTGTCAAGTGAACTTCCGTTCTGATGGCTTGAAGTCAACTTGGCAAGGTTGACGAGGCATCAATACTGCGGCACCGATGGGTCAATTTCCTGAGACCAAGCGTTAATTCCGCCCTTGAGAACCTTGACCCTTGAGAATCCCATCCTCTGAAGCATCTGCGCGGCAAGTCTGCTCCTCTGGTCGTTTCGGCAGAAAACGACGATATCCGATGTCAAGTCCAACTCGTGGACGCGCTCTGGCAAATCGTCAAGGGGGATGTGCTTGTATGGGTAGGGGAACTCAGAAATTTCCAACTCTTCAGGTTCTCGGACATCCAAAAGCAGCAACGGTTCACCAGCATCAAGTCTCTCCTTCAGTTCCTGAGGCGTCACAAAAATTTCGTCGCTTTCGGGCAATTCTCCCCTCCTCAACCCGCAAAACTCCTCGTAGTCAATTAACTCGCGAATCGTCGGGTTATCGCCACAGACTGGGCAGTTGGGGTTTCTCCGGATGCGGACTGCCCTGAACTCCATCCTCAAGGTGTCAATGAGCAGCAACTTGCCTATGAGCGGTTCGCCGATGCCGACAATCAACTTGATAGCTTCTGCTGCCTGAAGCGCTCCCACAATGCCGGGCAGAACACCCAAAACCCCACCTTCAGCACAACTTGGGACAGCACCGGGTGGCGGGGGCGAAGGGAACAAGCACCGGTAACAAGGTCCTCGGTCAAAGCCGTTAAATGGGCGCGAAAGGAAGACCGCAACTTGACCTTCAAACCGAAAGATGCTGCCGTAAATGTAAGGCTTGCCCAAAATCACAGCAGCATCGTTCGTCAAGTATCGTGTCGGGAAGTTGTCAGTGCCGTCAATGATGATGTCGTAATCGCTCATGATTTGCAGCGCATTTTCGGAAGTCAGCCTTTCAGGATAGGTCTCAATCTCCACATCGGGGTTCAAGTCCTTCAACCTCTCAGCCGCCGCTTCAACCTTTGGAACGCCGACGACGCTTTCGCCGTAAAGGATTTGCCTTTGCAAGTTCGTTCGGTCAACGACATCAAAGTCAACTAAGCCCAACCGTCCAATCCCTGCAGCGGTCAAGTAAAGGGCGATAGGGCAGCCAAGTCCGCCAGCGCCGATAATGAGCACACTCGCTGCCCTCAACTTCTTTTGCCCAGTCATCCCGACTTCGGGCAAAATCAAGTGTCGCGAGTAGCGCAAGATTTGTTCGTTGGTCAGGCGAACTTGTGAGATGTCTATCACGGCTCATCCCTCCGATAAATCCCGACATTTCAGCAAAGAAATTTTGGCATTGCTGTCAGGAAAAGGCAACAAGGTTCTGAAACTGCCGCAGCGCTCCTTCAAAGCGTTCGCTGGCTTTGGTTAGATGGTGGTTGGCTGACCGGAAGTTTTTCCCAACGACGAGACATCTTGGTCTCAGAACGCCACAATTTCTTTTGGCTTGCACTTTTGGAAAGGAGGTCGGTTGGAATGGGGCAAACGAGGCGAGCCTTTTTGCAGCGGACGGTCGGGACTTTGTTGACGGCAGCGACAACCGTTTGGGGACAGGAGAAGGAGGCGAAACAGAAGATGGAGTGGAAGTTGGGACTGCAAAGTTACTCACTCAGGTCAATGCCTTTTGACAAGGCTGTGGCGATAGTGAAGGAACTCGGCTTGACCTACCTTGAAGCCTTCCCGGGACATTTGCCGATGGAACGAGCGGAGGAAGCCAAGAAAATTTTGCAGCAGCATGGAGTCAAACTCATCGCTTACGGCGTTGTCGGGATGAGCAACAATGAAGCGGCGATGCGAAGGCTGTTTGACTTTGCTAAAGCAATGGGCATAGAGGTTCTAACTGCTGACCCTGCACCCGACAGTTTTGACCTTCTGGACAAACTCGTTGAGGAGTATGGCATTTATGTCGCCATCCACAATCACGGACCTGGCAGTAGGTATCCAGGCGTTGACAGTGTAGTTAAGGCAATACAAGGTCACCACGAGCGAATTGGCTTGTGCTACGACACCGGGCACGGTGCCCGAGCCGGCGACAACATCGTTGAGGCTGTGTACAAAATCGGAAAGCGCATTTATGGCGTGCATTTGAAGGATGTCAACGAACAAAAGCACGATGTGGTCATCGGCACAGGAATTTTGGACATCCGCGGCTTCGTTAAAGCACTCAAGGAAGTTGGATTCAAAGGCGCGTTCATGCTGGAATACGAACTTGAGCCGCAAAACCCTGTGCCCGGAATTCAGAAATCGCTGGATTTCGTCCGGAAGGTCTTGGCTGAAGTCGGCTGACTTGATCGGGGCAAAGTGCTATGGTGAGAATTGGGACTTCGGGCTGGGTTTATCCGCACTGGCGTGAGCGTTTTTACCCGCCAAGTTTGCCGACGAAGCAATGGCTTTCCTTCTATGCCCAGCACTTTGACACCGTTGAAGTCAACAACTCGTTCTACAGGTTGCCCAAACGAGAGACCTTTGAGCAATGGCGAAAAGAAACGCCGGGTGATTTTGCGTTCGCTGTCAAGGGTTCTCGCTTCATCACCCACATGAAGAAGTTGAAAGGCGTCGGAGAAGCCCTTGATCGGTTCTTCAGCGCTGCGGATGGTTTGGGTGAAAAGTTAGCCATCGTCCTTTGGCAACTACCGCCGAGTTTGAAATCTGACGCTGAGCGATTAGATGCTTTCCTTCGCATGTTGCCCCGCCATTGCGCTCACGCAATTGAGTTTCGGCACCCGTCTTGGTGGCAGGAAGAGACGATTTGGAAAGTTATGGAGCGACACGAAATTGCCCATTGCGTTCCCATTGCGCCTCCGTTCCCAAAAGAACTCGCCCGCATAGTGACGGCGCCGTTGGTTTACCTTCGCTTTCACGGTTGGGACGGGCTTTATGCAGGCTTCTTCCCGGATGACGAGTTGGCTTGGTGGGCTGAACAAATCGCAAACTGGCAAAAGCAAGGGTTGACAGTTTTCGCCTACTTCAACAACGATGTGAACGCTTACGCTGTCATCAATGCCAAGACCTTGAAGGCGTTATTGGCTCAGCGTTTTTGATTTTGCAAGCGGTTTTTAACTCGTTGCCTCACGCCTTTCCTCCCTGAACAAGCCAGCGAAGATAGCGGCGCAGATCAGGGTGATGATGGCTGGGATGGTGAAAATCCAAGTGTAGTTGGTCTGACCATCCGATGTGAAGATGTCCTTCAGGAACCCAGCGAAGAAGCCTCCAATCAAAAGCCCAACACCCAGAACAGCGAAGTTGATGAGCGCCTGTGCCGATGAGCGAATGTCGCGAGGGGCAACCATATCGGTGTAGATGAAAGCAACGACGAAGAAGAAGACATAGCAGAAACCGTGTAACGCTAACGCCGCAATGGAGAGCCAAACAAGCCAAGGTGCTGCTTGATGACCAGCCCAAGTTATGGCGAAGACAATGTAGCGAATCGGCCAAGCAACGATGCCCACGAGAAGCGAATTACGAACTCCCCATCTTGGCAGGGCATAGGGCAACAGGAATGTGATGGTGAAAATTTCGGCTATCTGAGCAATTGTCATCCACGCAGGGAGCGTCCGTTCAGTTATACCCACAACCCGTCCTGCTTCCTGAAGGAACGGGAATGCCAGCATGTAG
>Ga0080007_1067137_pt1 | contig 17444 bp, 21 predicted proteins | sample OctOCTMetagenome_FD_69210 | JGI IMG/M metagenome (GOLD analysis project Ga0080007, IMG submission 69210) | Hot spring and microbial mat streamer communities from Octopus Spring Streamers, Yellowstone National Park, USA - OCT_B (SPADES... | ecosystem: Environmental > Aquatic > Thermal springs >...
GTCCCAGCTCCCGGAGGAGCTCCTCCAGCCGTATCCGCTCCTTAATCCTCCTTATCAGCTCGAAGAAGGTGGACTTAAGCGCCGCCGGGTTCTCTACGCCTTTGAATACAATAAAGCCGTGGCCGCCCTCTCCCGGCGTCATGAACATGATGTCGCCGTAGCCCAGCATCCGCCCGACGATGCTCTGCTGGACGTACACGGCCGACACGGCCTCAGGCCTGGCCTGCGTTATCATCCTGGCGATTATGCCGTACCGGGCGTAGATGCGGCTGGACGTGATGATGTACTCAGTGGCGAGGACGCGCAGGAAGGCATACAGCAAGACCAGCACGGCAAAGAAGAGCAACGCGGCGCCCACAACCAAATGACCGATAAACAAAGCCAGCAAGAGGAAGAACACAGACAGCGCGACGTGCCCCACATTACTCCTCCAACTCATGCGCCCCCTCCAGTAGACAACCTCCCCCACGCACAAAAATGCAGCAACAAGACATAAAGAACCAGCCAAAGCGATACCGCCTACAGGGATGTCTTGACAGGGATAATTATCCCTGTGAGGAAATCCCTGTTAGTTATCCCTGCACTTTAGAGCTGTCCGCCTGCCTGGCACAATTCTTGTTCCGAGCACCGCAGAGAAGCGGCCGCAGGCCCTCATAAAACGCCGTGTCACATACAATGCACATGAATTGCTAAACACTGCGGAAAAATCTGAAATTGCCACCTCTACCCGCTCCGGCATTCGCGCCGCTCATGATCCCCGCCTTCTGGCGCCCGCGCTCCTTCCGCCGTCGTGCTTCCAGCCAATTAGGATGTTTGAATGCTTTTCCACACATGCCTTTGGGAGCTGAGCAAGTTGCAGAGTGCGCGGCGGAGCTTTGTAGATGAGAACGTTACCGCAAACAACTCCAAAACAGCTTTCCCACATCCCCTGACAAATTAGGCGTCTGGTTTTCTTAAAAAATTTAACGGGGCGCGTTTTGCATATTATGAATTGGGCAGTGGTGTCAGCCGCAGTTATGTTCGCCGCAGTGGCGCTGGCCATGATTGCCCCCATCGTTCTGCATGACCCATTCGCCACAGCCGCGGCGCTCATGATCGGCATCTTAGCAGGCATATTGCTTGAAAGCGTCAGATCAGACGGATGCCGGGATCGGAGATAGGCGTGGAATAGAAAACCTCTTTTTTCCGACGTCGTGAGGCATTCTGCACCAAGCTGAATCAGCAAATTCAGCAAAACCCCTGACGCCGCTCATGAAAAGGCTTCATCACCGCCGACTGCCGCGTGTTGAGACAAACGGCGGATATCCGACGTACAAATACAGCCCGGAAGGCGGCATATCCGCATACAGCAGATGCGCTGAGAACTTTGATGCTTCGGAGCTCGCACCTGGGGCTAGGTGCGGCTTTAATAAGTCGGCATGGCGGAAAGCTTCGAAGAAGTCTACTTCAAGGCTTTCCGCTGATAGCAACAAACCTGGCCAGGCATGCTTTTGCCTCTACAAAGTGAATGCCTCATTCGGCGCAAAGTGAGACTGCGACTACAACGGAAGCGTTTTCATTAAGAGGATGGTGACTGCCGAAAATAATAAGAGCGTCAAGACGCCTTCCAAGAGATGCATATGAGCACAACAGCATTATGAAAAAAGGGGCTATTCACAGATCTTCACGTATTTGTCTGCACCAACGTCTTTTATCAACTTCATAGCTATTTGCTTCATCTTATCGGCGTTGCCGTCGACTACAAACCTCACACTGATAGCCCCCGCACAGTTGTCAGCATAATCGCAATCGTCAGTGTTCCAATCGTAATATATGTCGCGAATAGTAATCTTTATACCGTCCACCTTGAACGATGTGTAGTAAACGTCGCCTGTTTTCACTAACTTAGCAAGCTTTTTCACATATTTCTCGATATCGACCTCAATTCCTAACCTGCTGGCTATCAGCTCCATGACAGATCTTGCGATGCAGTGCGCTTCTCTGCATTCTGTGGTTGTTCTTCCTCCTAGCTCTATGCCCATGTTTTAATTACGTAGAGGATTTTTAGTTGAACCGGAGGCCCGGGATCGCTTTTCCGCTCCGCGGCTCGTTTTCTGCCGCTCTAAATTAAGCCAGCAAATACGCGCATACAGGGATTACTTACAGGGATGTCCTTACAGGGATAATTATCCCTGTAGGGAAATCCCTGAAGCCGAGCCGAACCAAAGGCCGCGGAAGCCGCCTCGGCTTGAGGCGGTGCAATTCAAAAAATGCATCGTCGTTTTGTGCCTCATGATTGTTAGGAGGTCGTCTTTATCGGCGGGCAAGTCCGGGAAAGACCTCTCAGACGGGTGGGCGGCCAATTTTGCCTTTGGATGCTCCCACGGCTGCCTCTTCTGCTACGTCGACCGCATATAGCGCCTCCACGCCGCAAACAAACACAGCCCGTACCGCGGGCTGGAGCTGGAAGAATGGGGACAGTACCTCTACGTCCCGCCAGACCTTGAGGAGCAGATTAAAAGAACACCTTGGCGGAGGTGGAGAGGGGTGCGTATCCTCATGTCCTCCACCCACGACCCGTACCTGCCGGAGCTGTACTGGCCGAATAAATGGCCCCGCCGCATCTTGGAGGCAGCCCTCCCCCACGGCGTCAAGTTCACCATACTCATCCGCTCCACGCTGCCGACGCAGGACTTCGACCTTTATGCGAAGTATAGGGGACAGGTCGCGCTGATGTCCTCCATCCCGACGCTGGACGATACCTTTGCCCGCGCCACCGAGCCCCGGACGCCTCCCCCCAGCACCAGCCTGGCCATGCTGAAGAAGGCCAAGGAGCTGGGCGTAGAGGTAGGCGTCGTGGTTGCGCCTATAATAACGCGGGGCGGGCGGAGGGATGATCTGGAGAAGCTCTTCGACGCCCTCGCAGAGCTGGGGCCGAGCGTTGTGTTCGGGGAGTTGCTACACGCCCGCGGGTCGAATCTGGCCAGACTGAGGGCAGTCGGCGTGGAGGCGCAGACGAGCCCCGCCGCGGACAGGGAAGTCGGCCGCGTCTTCGAGGAGCTGTCGAAAAGATACGGATTACGCGGCGTTTACTGGCACGAACACTAAGGCCAGGCCTGCCCTAGACGCCGCTGGAGCGAATCATCGTTGGCCTCGCAGTCCTTAAAGGCGTGGTCAGATCTCTGATCCTTGCGGCCGCAGTGGCCGCGGGGTGGCCGCAGGTGTTGCCTGCGCCTGGCCACGTCGGCGCCGCATCTGAGGTGATGCTCCGGCGGCTCGTGCAGCAAAGATAGGCGCAGTCAAGGCGCCAGTCCTAGTGAACGGTCAGGTTCGGCATGCGGCGAGGTGTACTACGCTGTCAGTCATCTTCTGTATGAAGTAAACTTCGCCGCAGACGTCGCTTAATCTGCACCTAGCCCTGATGTGGGCCGCGCGGTGCAGCGATTCGGCCATGCGCACCCCCGTGAGGAGGGCGTACTTCCGCCACGACAGCACTTCGGCCAGCCTTGCAGTGGGCCTCTCCTTAATCCGCGCCGTGCACCACATGAAGGCCGGGCCCGGCGGCGAGTACCTCCTCTCGAAGACCGCGGTGAGGTAGTCTTCCCGGGGAACTGTAACGAGCACCCGGATGCCCCTTGCGGCAACGTCCGACAGCACGCCGTAGACCCACGTAAAAACCGGCAGTGGCTTGAGGAGCTCCTCGTTGTGGAGCACGGCGAGCTCTGCGCGGCTGTTCCTGCCGAACCTGTATGCGAGATCCAGCACGGCAGTAGAATCCTCTCCTCCGCTGTAAGCTACAAACCAAGGCAACCCAGCCGCCACCCTGAGCCGGTCGTAGACCTTACTTATCATGTCGAAATCAAAACTCCCCCCTTTTTAAACAAACAGCGCCTACGTCGGCTTGGCCGGAGGGAACCTGAGCTTGATGCGCCCTATCTTCACGGCGCCTTTCTCAAGCGCCGCAGCGATTCTTTTGGCCATATTCCGCCCTATGGTCGGCGCAATCACGTCCAGCAGGTCGAACGCCTCATCTCCTATGCACTCATGCGCCGTAGCTATGGCGGGGGCTAGGAGGAGGAGCATGTCCTGCGTCCCCAGGAGGTTCCTCAGCTCCATGGCCACCAGGCCCAGCACCCTCATCGAGATGATCCTGGCGGCGCAGTCGCCGCTTGGCTCGTCCAGCAACATCCTGAAGCCCAAAGCCGCTGCCTCAGGCACAGTGAGGCCTGTTTCAGAGGCCGCCGCCGCGGCCTCTTGAACCAGCCTGCGGGCGATGCCCTCGGCGGCGGCCGCGTCCATGGCGTTGAGGCACAGCTCCCTGCAGTTCTCCCCCCTGCAGTTCTTCAGACATATGTCTAAACACTTCTGCGGCTTGTGCCTATCGAGGCACTCCTCAAGCCGAAGGGCTTCAGCAAGCTGAACCACCCTAAACCCAAACATGCACATTTCTGGGTCGCTGAACGCCTTGAGGCACGCCTCGTAGCCGTCCATACGACCAGCTGTGCTTAAAGCCTAATAAGTGATTAACATGCCGACATGTTTAAATTTATGCATGTTCAACAGCTCATGGAACTAAAAAAGTTCTGGGTTAAGAACTTCAAGTCGCTAAAAGACGTAGCAATCGAGTTTCCAACAAAATTAACTGCTGTCATAGGGCGGAGTGGCTCCGGGAAGACGGCACTGGTGGAGGCATTCGAAATGCTGCGGAATGCACGATACAGCCAAGCCGCTGTGGGCATAGAGGTTCGGCGCCAGAAGTGCCGCACAATCTATGAGCTGGACAGAGGCAAGAGGACTTTAATCTCCAACTGCGGCTCAGACGAAGCCGGAGCTGTGCAGGAGTTCCTAAACGGCACAGTCGTCATCAAGGACATCAACTGGAAGGCTGTTAGAAGCCTCCAGCAGGCCGTCAGAGAAGAGAGGCTTCTGCCAGACGCGTCGAACTTCTTGCCGTTCCTCTACACAGTGACGGGGGGCGCCATCCCGGAGAGCCTTATCGAGGCGCTGAGGTATGTATTTCCAGTCAGAGACATGCTGTTTGCAACCGACGGAGACGTGCTGGCTCTGAAGCTCACAACGGAAGACGGCACCACGCTGACGCAGGCCACCATGCCGTCCGGCGTGTTAAAAACGCTCATATTCGAAACCGTGTTAAAGATGAGGCCGACAATGGTAGTAGTTGACGAATTCGAAAACAGCCTAGACCCAGAGGCACAGCAGTTCTTAATAGACGAGCTACGTAGCCACGACGTTTATGCCGTTTTGACTACACACTCGTCTGTAGTGCTAGACTACGCAAAGACGCCTCAAGAAGTAGTCATGTTGCGCCTTGTTGGCAATGAGACTAAAGCGTGGAGACTGGGAGATGAGGTCAAAGAAGAGCTGAAAAAACACGAGCTGACCTTAAGCGAGCTCATCGAATCGGGGCTTCTGGAACCACTTGTTTTTTAAACATCTTACACGCCTCCTCCGGCCGCAGCCGGAGCGGCAGATGACTTAGGTTCGGCGGGAACGCGTCCTTCTAAGAACACGTCTTTTCAGCTTCAACGCCGCACCGGCCTGTTTCCATGTCGGTACGCAGGCCGGCCGCCTCCCGGCTCATAGATGCCTTTGGCCACAGCTTATATTTTGGCTAGGAAGGGTTAGCGCTTAAGCCTGAAGCTGTCTTCTCCAGGAGAGAAAAAAGTGGTGTTAAACGTACGACACGATCCAGCACTTATTGCTAGCCGTCCGCCGCACCCTGCGCCTACCCGCGGCGCGGAGCGCATGGTACAACGCGTTCGAAGTATGCCGCGAGCCGCGTCCGCAAACAACGGCATGCACCAGATGCCCATCAACAAATATCCACGAAATGGCTGAACGCGCCTTCGGATTGACGGCAACACATTCATATACCTTAAACAGCACGTCCAATTTATCCATATGTTGCACTGCATGCCTCGTTAAAGTGAACCACTGCCCATAAGGTGCACGGTTAAATCTCCCAAATTCCTCTGGAACCATGCACCACGCAGTGTTCCGCAACGACAGGCCAGGCTCCAACGTGTGGAGCAACGCCGAGCCCACGACGGTGTTTGCCGCCTTCAACGCCCCGCGGGCTTATTACGATAGGAGGGCTGACGTTTTGTCCGTCACCATGCGGGAGGGCGAGCCTAAATACGTCGTCGTTGGCCGTGGAACCTTCGTGATCTTTGCCGACGAGGAGGGGATCTGGCAAGTAGACCTAGAGGCCGTGAGCTGGGATTCCGACGTAGATGAGGCGTTTCCCCTTGCGAAGATCGAGGTGTTGCAAGGCATGCGGCCGCAGAGGAGAGAGGGAACTGAAATCGAAGGGAGTTCCGTGCTGAGCTGAATCGATGTATAAGTAGCTACCAAATTCTGCATGGGTTTCGAACTAGAACCGGAACTTAAAGAGGCCATAGACTGCTTGTTGAGGGACGGGCGATTCGACATCCGTTATGTGGGCAACCGCAAGATAGCGGTCAACGGTGTTGTCATCAACTTAAATTTCAGGTGCAAAGACGTCTACCGTTGCATGGAATGGATCCTTGACAGGTACAAATACGCGGCGCTGATGCCAGCTGAAGTTCTCCCCGCAGAGGATGACGTCGTTGCGGAACTGCTGGAGGAGCACCCGGAGCTGCAGGCATTCGGCGCAGAGTGGGTGAAGAAATGGGGTCGGCTGACAGACAGGCTTGCTGAAATTGTGGAAGCACTGCGCAGGTACCCGTGGATGGCCGACGTGATAAGGCAAGAGCCCGACCCCCACCCCTACTTGGTGGAGGTGTACGCGGCGCTGGACGGATCAGAAATATGTCTGTTGCTAAATCGTTCGAAGGCATTCTGCAACGGCCAAAAAACCGGCCTAGTGCCTAATTTTGTCGGATACGGCGTATTCGATGAAAGAATTAGGGAGATATACCGTTGCGGCCACAAAAAATATGCGAAGATCTTGTAACCCCCTCTTTTTCGTTCAGCTACACGGAGGGTTTGGCGCCGCATAGAGGGTAAGGCTGTAGACGGGAGTCGAACAGCCGACTGGCTCCCGGGACGCGGGCTTAAGCCATGCCGTCCTTAAACATGGCTGAGCTGTCCAATTTGCCTGGCTCTTCGCAAGGCTGTGCAGTGGCGGCCGCCTCTGCGGCGTCTACACGACGCCAAAAGGCAGACAGAAAGTTGTAAAAAACTTATCTGTTTGTCTTGATCTCCTTGAGGATGAGGCGGTGCGCGTCTGGGCGGCATGGCCCCATCTTTAAGGCCTCCATCTTCATCGCAATGTAAACCGCGTTACTGTGCGCCAAAGCCGTTGCCGTGAGGTTTGCGGAGAGCATTACTCCATTTACCTCGCAGATGTATGCCGTGTAGTTGCCCAACACATCTTCTGCGCGGCGCGTCTTTGGTCTGAGCATGCCCCTGCTCCTCATACAGCGTCACAGCGTTAAATGCCAGCACCGCCCCACGGCAGTTCTGGCGGCGTTGACGCCCTCAATTAGGGCAAACAACCACTTCCTCCTGTCAACTGTGCAGTGTCCGCAGAGGCACGTCATGACGCATGCGGTGCCGCCCTCTGCGGCGGACTTATACATAGTAGCGCCACGGAACGGCAAAGAATTGAACGCGCCGAAGCCGTAGTTGCCGGAGGGCCCCACCCCCACGACAAACCACCTCTCCGCGGTTATTGTGGCGCTACTGAGCGAAACTGCAAACACCAAGGTGTAGTTCACCTCGCAGAAGCGTCGAAGGAGGTCTCGACGGCGCCAGTTTTTTGGCTGGAAGGAGGCTGAGAAATCTGCGGCATTTGGCCAACATTTGGGGTGGGTAGCAACGTCCTGCCGTGATAGCCACCGAACATGAAGCGCAACGTTGCCGCAAACAGCACAGCGACGGCGGCGATCCCCATCCATACCAACTTTATTCGCTTCAGCGCCTTTTTTAAAGAACTTCAGCTAAACAACTAAATCACAACTGCTCACCACTGCGCAGGTTTTACAGGAGAGCTTGTCGACAGACCGTAGGGACGTGCTCCACCGTGAAGCCGTTGGCGGCTTGCTCCGGCAAGCTGGCCTCCAAAGATGAAGGTCAAAACGTCGAGGCACACAGCGTGCAAAACCTCCTACAGGGATAACCCTACAGGGATGTCTTGACAGGGATAATTATCCCTGTAGGGAAATCCCTGCAGGCGTATACGCTTTGTTGGGTTGCCGTCTAAGCTTAAAAATGTCGGCAACTTCTTTCAGCATGGGGTTGGCTCAAATTCAAAACCAAACCCAAATAGACAGGAGGATCATAACGGCAATTCTCCGCGCTGTTTCTGAACGCGACAGCTTCGCGGTGCGGTACCGCGACATATACGACCAGTTGCGCAGGTTGGTCGAAGACGGCAGTGAGTTCTGCGAGCTGGAGAACGAGATGCATGAGGCGATTTCCGAAGGTCTGCTACGCGGCGTCTACAAGCTCCCCGGGCCCTGCGGAGACAGCCACTGCGGCGTCGTTGTCGTCTCGCCAGAGCCGCTGGGCGAAGAGGCGCTCGAAGCGGTTGAGCACATAGCGCCGTTGTACCAATTCCGCCCGTACGACGGCACCAGCGAAAGGGCTGAGGTGGATGTCGTGATCCACAACTTCATGAAGATGCAGACCAGCGGCTGTCTGGAGGTGGCGTCGCCGGCCAAGGCGGTCTACGAGCTGGCGAAGGCCTACGGCCTGGCCGTCCGGGAGGAAGCGCAACTAGACACATGGAGCGCTGGCAGAGTGGTTTACAAAATAGAGGGCCTCGGCAAGTCCGTGGTGAAGGAGCTGTTCTACTGCCGAAGGTGTCTGAGCTTCCCCGACGACGAGGACTTCACGGAGAGGTGCCGCACCTGGCGTTTCGCATAGCAACCCCCCTTTTTTCTTCCGCCATGGCCGAACTCAGAACCAGTAAAAAGACATCTCAACCGGGAACTCCGCTGTCGCTTCTCTACGAAGTTGACGACAAGTACAAGGAGCGGCGGTACAGGGGAGACGTGCGCAGAGGCTGAACTGTAAAAAACATCGCAGAGCTCTTCTCCAACCCAAAAACAGCCATGTCCTTACAAACGACACCGACATTGACAGAATCAAACAGTTGCTGAAGGAGGAGGGGTTCGGCGTCTTGAGGCACTGTAAAGAAGCCAAAACGAGGATAGAGAAGGCGGAGGGCAGGCTCCTTATAGCATTGATCCTTTTCCCGGGCCCGCGCGCCGTCTTGGCGGGCTCTGGCTCTTCTCCCTGACAGGTGTGAGAGGCACGACCCAGCGCCTGGGGACTGGCCGTTCGTTTTCGGCGGCAAGGCTTTGCATGCCGCCGGGAGCGTCTGGCCTTCGATCCGCCGGAGAAGGTCGAAGAAAAAGAGGTGGGGTTAGCACCTGCGGAGCAGTTGCACCACTTCGCGCACCTCTTTTGGTAGCAACTCTTCGTACGGCGTCCTGTCTACTGCGTCCCTGGCGTTGGGATCGGCGCCGTATTGGATCAGCAACCTCGCCGTCTCGGGACACGTCGTGCAGTTAAGCCGACAGCCGTACGCCACAAGGTGCATCGGCGTCTCGTTAAGTTCGTTTTTAGCATTGGGGTCAGCACCGGCCCTAAGCAGAAGTTCCACTACGCTGACCCGGCAGTACCTTGCCGCATAGTGGAGCGGAGTCTCCCCCAAACCATCTTTTGCGTTCACATCGGCGCCACGGCTGAGCATCGCCTCAACTGCCCCGACGTAGCCCTTCTCGGCCGCAAGGTGGAGGGGGGTGCGCCAGCCGGAACCTCGGGCGTTTGGGTCGGCGCCGCGCTCAACAAGGAGAAGCGCCACATCTTCGCATTGACTGCAGTAGAACAGAGCATAATGCAGCGGCGTTCTATCATCTCTGTCTTTCGCATTTACATCGGCGCCATATTGGAGAAGCAACTCTACAGCGCACCTCAGCCCGCTGGCAGCCGCCAGATGCAACGGCGTCCGCCCAAGGTAGTCAACTGCGTTGGGGTCGGCGCCGGCCTTGAGCAGAGCTTCAACTACGTTGCAACCTCCGTATATTGCGGCATGCAGCGGGAACATCTCCCGGCTGTTTTTGGCATTAGGATCGGCGCCGTGCCGCAACAACAGCTCTACAGCTTCTTTGTTTCCCCTCTCAGCAAATATACTCAGCATCTCGTTCTTCGTCTTCTGATCGGCACGGAGGTACTCCAAGTAGCTCTCACATCCATCGAAGGCACAGCTCCTTACGTTTTTTATTTCAGGTGGAAATTCGGTTCCCATGTATACTACTGCTACACCTTTTTATTAGCTTACTGCCTGCCGGTGCCTGCTGGCCCGATTCCGCTTGCTGAGAAAAAGGGGGGCTATTCGCAGACCTCGCAGGGCCCTCTGCACGCCCTCTCGCACGTCTCGACCTCCTCCACCGCCTTCTCCGCGAACCCGTAGGCTGTTGCAGACGCTCCCGCGTCTCTGCTATGCGGCATACCTAGCTACGGGGGATGCACAGCGGCAGAGGCCGCCGTGCCGGAGAGGCCTGACTAATACTGCCGTTTTACGGCTCCGGGGGGGGGGGTGCCCCCGTCCTTGTTGACTTAGAGATGCCCGTCCCAGCGCCAACTCCGGCAAAACCACGTAGACGGCTAAAGTCGTGCAGAACGGCTTAGCGCAAATATCTATAATGTGTTGAAGGAGTGGATGTGAACTTGGCCCACTTGGAAAGATTATTGGAAATTCCGTCTGGAAAAACTGAAGATTTCATCGCCGAGACAGATAACTCCTTGGCCTTACGTCTTCAGAGAATGGAACTCCGGGTGATGCGTCGGCTAAACGCTTAGTTGCTCACCAACGTGAGGAGCCACCTGTCCCTCTGTCCGTCCTTCACCTTCTTCATGTGCCGCACGCGCTCCACCACCTCCACTTTATATCTGCCGTCCGGCAGGATGTCCTTCGCCAGCTCGTACGTTTTGTAGTCCAGTTTGAGCAGGAATCTGCCTCTTACCTGCGTCAGCACCGCAGCTAAGTCCCTCAGGTCGTCTGCGGTGAACTCGACGCCGTAGTACTCTTTAGAGCGATCCGGATACGGCGGGTCTAAATAGAACACCGTCCTCTCGGAGTCGTACTTCCTTATAGCCTCTCTGAAGTCCAAGCTCTCGATCACTACGTCTCTCCACGCTTCTGCGTATTTCAGGACGGCCCAAACCCTCGTCTTGAACTCTCTAGCCTCGTTTTTTGTCGGGTCGACGCTGTAGGCGAAACCCTTCCCGATCTTGCCGGCGTATGACGAGTTGTAGGCGTAGAAGATCAAGGCGGCTGCGACCAAAGAGCCGAAGTCCCGACAGATCTTCAGCAGGTCTGACACGATCCTGTAGTAGGCGCGGCTGTACGGCAGAAGGGAAAGGAGCAGGGCCAGCTGCTCTGGGCGCTCCTTCACGTATTTGTACAGCGTAGTCAGCATGTCGTTTACGTCGTTGTAGACGATGTTGCCGAACACCTCTCGGCTCACCGTCTGCGACATGTAGCCGCTGCCGCCGAAGACCTCGACAAATGTGCACTTACGCCTTACGCAGAGCCGCTCCAGCCGCGGCCGCAGCAGCTCTGCGATGTGGAAGTCGCCACCGGGCATCTGTACCATCTTCACATTCGCGAAGCCGGGGCCAAGCACCCGCTCCAAGGCCTCCCTGAGCTCGCCTAGATCCCTCCCCAGGTGGCACGTCCGCTTCCTGCCGCCTTCTACGTGCTGCACCCGCAGGTAGTAGAGGCCGCGGATTTTGACCCTGGTCAGGTAGCCGGGGGCTCCGCATCTTGGGCATGCGACCCTCATCGGGCCGACCGGCAGAAGCCCCTTGTACAGCTGAGGAGCGCACTGGCCGCCGCGTTCCGGCGTTTGCGGACGTCCGCAGCGCTCACGCCACCAACGGCTTTTTCTTCAAGCATGAGCGCAAACCTCCGCATGTTTATAAGCTTAGCCTGCTGGACGCCCCGGCAGAAGCCGGCTGCAGACATGCGCCCTTGGAGGCGCTATATTTTTAGAGGCGGCCGCTTCACGACGCATCTCGGTTTGGCCTCTGCCCCTCCCGGCTTCTCCAAGATGAAAAGCTTCTCGTGGTATATCAGCAGGAAGTCCCGCCTCACCCTCCTCCACACCTCTCTGGTGGCCTTCATGTTGTGCTGAATCTTGACGACCTCCTCCCTCAGCGCGAAGCCCGCGTCCAGCAGCGCCAGCAGGACGTAGTGCGTTGTGGGCACGTAGCACCTACTGACCCTCGTGTCGCCGACGAGGATCCCCAGCACCCCTCCAGGCCTCAGCACCCTGTAGGCCTCCCTGGCGGCTTGTCTGAACATCGCTAGGTGCTCCTCCAGGCTCCGCGCCCCGGAGAGGTCGCCCTCCTCTCCGCCGTACCTCACCGAGCCGAAGTGCGGCGGGTGCGCCGCGACTAGGTCGACGGAGCCGTCCGGGATTTCGTCCAGCCTCCTGGCGTCGCCGTGGAACACCCTGTACCGCGCTTCGACACTCCCCCCGCCGCGCTTCTCCAAGGCGCGCGCGAGGTGGTGGAGCCTGTGGTGCGTCAGCACGACCGCGCCGTAGCTTATATCGACGGCGATGCATTTCCGGCCGAGCAGCACAGCCTCGATGCACGTGGTTCCGGAGCCCGCCATCGGGTCTAAGACGGTGTCCCCCGGCTCCGTGTACCTGAGGATCAGCGCCCGGGGCACCTGGGGCGCCCAGTTGCCCCTGTGGTCGCCCCTGTGCGTGGCCCAGGAGCCCCTCTTCGGGAAGCTCCAAACGGTCGTAGACACGTCGCCGAGCTCCTCCGGCAGGGGCTCAAGCCTCACGGCCTCGATGGGCTCCAGCGGAATGGCTTGACCCCCAATGACGGCGCTCCTGCTCTTCGAGGCGAAGTCTAGGTACTCCTCCGCAGGAACCTCCCTCACGCGGCCTGCACGTTCATCCGCCTTACAAGCATTTAGCGCCGCTGAGGCAGCCGCCAAATTCCCGACGCCAACGCGGTGGCAGGCATATTTTGAACCAAAACGCCGCAGGGATGAATCAACAGGGAAAAGTTCCCTGAAGGAATTTCCCTGCAGGTTCATCCCTGTCAACCCGGGCCTCTATTTTCACCTCCGGCCTAGCAGCCTAGTCTGTTCGCCGGATGCGCAACGAGGCGCGCATCGCTGAAGAAGGCGGCCGGCACGCATCTACTTCAAGCGTCTGCGGGCACCGAACTAAAAAACTGTGCAAACTCCGGCACCGACACTCCCGTTGCTATGTCGCGGCGGCAAAAAACAGAACCAAAAAAATGTTTGCGCAGATCTACAATTAGGTCTTGTAGCATTTATTCTGCTGGCAACGCAGAGCAGCCACACGGCGTGTGCGCCATTTGGGCAAGGCGCCTTAGCCTCCCCCGACGTTGTGGCAAATAGAAATGCACGTGAACGCCGGTAAACAACATAACGCCTCATACACACTGAAACATCTGCGCCGAACTCTGCGCCACCAGAAGGGGGCTAACTGCTGGATGCATTTTCACCATAAGCGGCTACCTTTATAAAAAAAGAGGGATGTATAACGTGCTGCAGTGCATTGCTTCATCAATTAATTTGGCTATGTACAGGGCCGACGTCCTTCCTCATGCGAGGCGTGTCTTTTTATTTTCTCTTCCTGTGACCCCGCAAGAGCAAGGACCAGGCCAAAAACAAGGATTGCAGTGTAGCCAGTAAATACAAGCAGGAACTTCTCCGGCGCCGTCAACCAAACCCCGCACAACGCCAACACATTCACGACAGCCAATGCCGCCAAGACCAGCTTCTCGTTCATGGCTCCACATTCCCCTCAGACTTAAAAACATCTCTACCCAGATTTGTGTCCCCACCAAGACGCCGCGGAACGGGTCGCCGGGCAGCGGTTCCGACGACACGCCTATTATGCCCAAACGCTTAGAAACACGCAGTTGGCCAGAATCCCTTGACGCCTCTTTAAGGGCGCGTGGGCGGCAGGGGCTTGATCTATAAATGTATAAATCAGTTTTCATGTTTGTTAACAGTGTTAGGAAGTCCCAGCTAACACGCCGTTAACACGGGCGCTCCCCAGCCAGTTAACGGCAGAGCCGGTTCAGCAAAAACAAACGCAACTACGCATAACAGCTCTAGTTTTTCACATGGAGGCTTCAATATGTTTGGGAAATACGCTACGGCGTCTACGCCTTCTATTACGATGTGGGGCTCCTCGCCCACGTGCATCCACGCCCCGTCTGGGGCGTAGAGCATGCCCTCCTCTAGCCTGTAGCTGCCGCCGCCGATCGTCGTATATAGACGCCAGCTTTGCCTTGGCTTGTTCGTGAGCCCTCTGTAAGAGGTTATTCATAATATCGCCGAAGCTGAGGAGCGCCCTCTTTTTCTCTTCTGTGAGTGAAAACGTCCCGGCTATTTTCTGCGTCTTGTCCTCAATGTATATCATCCACGCCGGGAACACCCAATCTACCGGCCCCCCGGAGCCTGCCGTACTCCTCGACGCGGGCATCCACCTCGTCAATACTTGGACGGTTTCTCTCCATGTCCATATTCGGGGCGGCCGTTTTATAAATTCAACACGTCGCCGACTTGCGGCATCTGGTAAGTACTTCCTTGCAAATGCGGGCCTACAGGTACAGACCTACAGGGATAATTAGACCTGTAAGGAAAGACCTGTGAACAAACGCCTGCCGGCGCGGTTTTTCTCTTCCCTAGGCCTGTAGCTATGTGAGGAGGCAACCTGCGGCTACGGCGCCTCTAAGACAAACACGCGGTGAATGTCCGTTCTGCCGCCGCAAAGAACATGTTAAGAGATGCGGACATTAGTGCGGAACCGAATAACTCCGTTGGGAAAAAGAGGGGGTTGCAAACACTCCACTTCGATGTTAATACTCTAGACACTCCACCTCTATGTACTTAAGGTGGCGCCTAAACCGCATTTCGATGTCGTCTACGATTTTTCGGCACAGCTGTGGCTCAACTTCGAATGCAGTGCCTTCTAAGTCCATTCCAATCGGCCGAATCTGGTAGGTTGCTGAAACGTAGCTTGCCATCATCTTCATGATGCGGTGCGTCTTGGGGTCTAGCAGGCCATCTTTTACCACAACTCTCAACTCCATGTGTCTTGTGGCGTATACCGCTTTGCTGAACTGTTTCCACGCAGCAAAAGAGGCATAGTCCGAAGCACAGAAGCCCCGTGTTCACAACATCACAAAAACGATAATCAGACACCTCTTCTCACCTGCGAAGAAGGCAGACATTGAAAAAAGGGAGCTTATTTGTAGTCTTCAACCGAATCTAGATCTGCGTCGTTTTATGCTTCACGAATCCTGGGCATGTGGAGCCGCTCTCCACAGCATAATGAGGCGCCTCTGCATTTTCCTTACAGGAATGCTTATCCCTGTAAATCTGCACCTGCAGGCGCGGTTAGCCTCCAGGGCGTTGGTTTAATAATATGCGGCAGGCGGAAGTAGAAGATTATGAAGTTGGTGGAACGGCTGAAAGACAAATTCAAGCCGGCGGAAAGGCCGGAAGAGCTTGAATACGCCTCGGAGCCGGGCTGCGCCGACTGCGGCTGCACCAATCCGCGGATCGCAACCGTTGAAGGCTGCTGATGCGGTGAAAAACGGGGGTTTAGATCGCGAATCTGAAGTCCTCTTTTTTGTCTGCGAGGGTCAAGCCTATTCCTCCGCCTTCCGGGACGCGGTAGCGTTTGTTTGCACGTTCTTTGGGAGAAAGCCAGCAGAGGCAAAGCGAATGCAGACGCTATCAATGCTTAAAAAGCGTTGCACAAAGGTTTATGTGAATCGGAATGCGCCCGGCAGTCCGGCGTCAGAAGTTGTAATCATACTGCTGGCAAGCATCGTAGCCGGGACGGGGGAACGGTTGCGGCCGGACTCCTCCGGGCTACACACATTAATTTATGTGTTGGGAAGTGTCCCCAGTAAGGAAGTTGTGTAGACGCACAGCTTTATAAATGGCCATCTTTCTTCATTCATGGCGAAGGCCCAGGAAGACCTTGTCTACGCAGCGTTTATGTTGTTGGCGCTGTATCTGTACCTCCTCTCCACGTTGGACCCGCAGAAGTTTTCTAACTACGCGGAGCACAAAATTGAGATAGATGGAAAGATAATAATTATGCACTTCTCCCTCTTAGGCGCAACACTCATCTTCAACCGCATGTATAGACAGAAGCATGTGGTACATTGGGCCTACATAATTGCATACATAGGCGCCGGCATATACACGGCGTTGCGGCTCTTCTCAGACATGCAGGTGGCAGAGACGTACGGCGGCTATACGTTGTTACTCACCGCATATTCTCTGCCGATTTTGTTCTTCACTTCATCCGCCCACAGGCCCAAGCCATAGCATCCATTTCTTTCAACGAGCCTCTTTTTCCGCTTTTACCCGAAGCGGTATGTGTCCAATAAGCCGGCCACCACCTATTTTGAACCAACACGCCGCAGAAAGGCATCAAGCATGCGGCGAAGGCCTTTGCGGCTATGAAGCCAAGGGACATGACGGGTATGCCGTAAAAATTTACAATCAAATGGGGGCGTATGGACGTGGGCGTCCGCGTCTCGGTTGTCCGCATCGGGCGAGACCTACCGCTGGGCGTACGCGGCGGTGGGCATCACCGACTTCAGAACAAAACCCGCGACGGTGCAGTTAACCCGCGGGAGGACGGCTAGGGGATTCATCGGGTGGGCAGTCTACAGAGCCTTCGAAACTTCTATGTTAACTCCCATGTGGCGCGTCCTCGCCGCCGCGGCCGATTTCGGCATAGGCTCTACCCGGAGCCTAGGCTTCGGAGCCGTAAAAATAGTCTCCATGCCAAACACCTAAGCCACAATCCGCCGCTCAGCTGAAGACGCCACATTTCTACAACATTCTCAGCACCCCATAGGCTTTTGACGCCGTATTTGAGACGTAGTAACACACATAGTTTACAACTTTCAATACTCCATTGGAGATGCATGACTGACGTCGAGAGGCTTAGGGGTGAGCTCTACGCTTGGTGCTTTCAATACTCCATTGGAGATGCTACCTGGTGTGCGCATGGACGAATTCGTGAAAACTGCAAACGCTTTCAATACTCCATTAGAGATGCGCCTACCCGCTCGTCGATAAGGCGGCAAAAAAGGCGATGAAGTACTTTCAATACTCCATTAGAGATGCCTTCTCCAGGAGCTCCATAAAGTACTTCCTCGCCTTGGTAGTTAGGCTTTCAATACTCCATTAGAGATGCGCGATGTGTCGAACACCCGCGCCGTGCTTTCCCGGTACTTTCAACACTCCATTAGAGATGCGGAATTCCACAAGGCGGTGTCCGACCTGCGGGCGATAATTTCTTTCAATACTCCATTAGAGATGCCGGGGGTTCTTGTCTTTGGTTTTTGTGTGTTTTTAAGTTTTTGTGTCGGCGTGTGTGGGTTTCTGCGGCGGCTTGTTGACTGTGGTTATCTTGGTTTTG
>Ga0080007_1063923_pt1 | contig 17403 bp, 18 predicted proteins | sample OctOCTMetagenome_FD_69210 | JGI IMG/M metagenome (GOLD analysis project Ga0080007, IMG submission 69210) | Hot spring and microbial mat streamer communities from Octopus Spring Streamers, Yellowstone National Park, USA - OCT_B (SPADES... | ecosystem: Environmental > Aquatic > Thermal springs >...
CTGCAATAGCAACAGGAGTTAAAGTTGCAAATCCTAACCTTTCTGTTTGGGTTGTAACTGGTGATGGAGATGGTCTCGCAATAGGTGGAAATCATCTCATGCATCTTATGAGAAGAAATCTCGATATAAAAATTTTGCTTTTTGATAACAGAATATATGGTCTTACAAAAGGACAATATTCTCCAACAAGTGTTCTCGGACAGATAACAAAAAGTTCTCCTTATGGCGTTATAGAAAGACCAGTGGATCCAGTTTTACTTGCTTTGTCGCAGAGAGCAACATTTATAGCAAAAGCAATAGATAAAGATATAAAGCGACTTACTGAAATCCTCATAGAAGCTGCGAAACACAAAGGAACAGCATTCATACAAATATACCAAAATTGTGTTGTGTTCAACGATAAGGCATTTGAAGACTTCGCAGGAAAAGAAGTAAGAAGTGAAAGAGCAATTGAAGTAAAACACGGACAACCTCTAATTTTCGGGAAAAACCTTGATAAAGGAATAATAATAGAAAATGGGAAACCAAAAGTAGTGAAAATAGGAGAGAACGGTATAACAAAAGACAAAATAACAGTATATGATGAAACAGATTTTTATATGAATTTTGTGATAGCAAATATGCACTACCCAGAATTTCCTGAACCACTTGGAATAATAAGAAGAGTAAGAGAGCCAACATTTGAAGAGCTACTTTTTGACCAAATTGAAAAAGCTAAAAAACTAAAAGGAGAAGGTAACCTGAAAAAACTTTTAGAGAAAAATTCGTGGGAAGTTCTTCCCTCATAGAATTAAATAATCTCAACTCATAATATCAGATAATCCTAAACAAATCAATTCAAATTTTTGAATTTTTGTAAAATCCAATAGAACGGAACTAAAAGATGTATATATGAAGGGAAGAGTTTTGGTAGCTAAAATAGGACTCGATGGTCATGATAGAGGTGCAAAAGTCGTAGCGAGAGCACTAAAAGAAGCAGGTTTTGAAGTTATATACACAGGATTACATAAAACTCCAAAGGAGGTAGCAGATATAGCTCTTGAAGAAGACGTGGACCTTATAGGCATATCTATTCTATCAGGAGCGCACAATGCGCTCATTCCTAAACTTGTAGAGGAGCTGAAACAAAGGAAAATAGAAGACAAACCAATAGTAGTTGGAGGAATAATTCCAGATGAAGATTTTGATGCTCTAAAATCCTGGGGAGTTAAAGCAATTTTTATCCCTGGAACTCCCCTCAAAGAAATAATAGAAACAGTAGAAAAACTTGTAAAAGAGTATAGAGAAAATAAAGAACTATAAAAATTTATGATGTAAGAAAAAGGAGGTAAATCTATAAAATGAGTGAAATTGCAGGATTAGATATAAAAAACTGTACAGTAATAGGATGTGGAGTTATGGGATTTGGAATAGCGATTGTTCTTCTGAACAAAGGTTTCAATGTAACCGTTGTGGAAAAAGACCAAAACTCTCTTGAGAGAGGAATAAATTACATAAAAAAATTCTATGAAGTCGGAATAAAAAGAGGAAAAATAAAAGAGGAAGAAGTAAAAGAAAATATTGAAAGATTGAAAGGAACTACAAATTTAGATGAAATTCCAAAGGATTCTCTTGTGATTGAAGCAGTAAATGAGGAGCTCAAACTCAAACAAGAAGTTCTAAAAAAAGCAGAAGAAGTTATTGATGAAAATATGCCAATTTTTACGAACACATCATCAATACCTGTAATAGAAATAGCCGCTGCTCTAAAAAGACCTGAAAGATTTTTAGGTTTCCACTTTTTTAATCCGCCACCTGTTATGAAACTAATTGAGGTTATACCCTCCATCAAAACTGATGAGAGATACATAAACTTTGCAGTTGAGTTTGCAAAGTTTTTAGGGAAAGAACCAGTAATAACAAAAGATTCCCCTGCATTCATAGGAAACGCTTTGCTTATTCCATTTATTCTTGAAGCTATAAGGATGTCCGAAAGCGGACTTGCATCCTATGAAGATATAGATAAAGCCTGCAAACTCGGTCTCGGATACCCTATGGGACCTTTTGAACTCGCAGACTTTATGGGACTTGACATTATATTAGCTATTGCAGATAATGTCTTTGAGAGAACAAAAGATAAGAGATTTGCAGCTCCTGCAAAATTAAGAGAACTCGTTAGCTCTGGAAACCTCGGTAGGAAAACAGGGAAAGGTTTTTATGATTACAAAAAACCAAAAATATTCGGTGTAGAAATGTAGGTTCAAAAATATTGATCTCTTTTCCCTTTAAGTAATTTTGCTTTTTCTTTCGCTACAGCATTAACCAAAGTAGCCTCAGGGAGTATATCAACAGGAGTTGCAAGTATTTCTTCTATTGTTTCATCAAAAATTTGCTCACCAGTTTTATCTGAAAATAAACTTGCAACTTTTTCATTATCTATATCTTGCAACTCCTTCTTGAAGTTTTCAAGCTGTTGAGATAATTTCGCTTTTATTTCAGGGTCTTCCGTTTCCGCCACTATTTCTTCATAACTTTTTATCTTTTCCTTCAATCTCTCTATCTCCTCTTGATATACCTCCTTTTCAGTTCTATCTTTGAGTAAAGTTGCATAAAATTGTGCGTAAACAGCTTTCGCAAGCAAGAATTTCCCGTTCGTTTTTTTGAAAACTCTATCAAAGTATATCTTTGATTTCACTGGACTCCCACCGAGTATACTCGGAGCTGTCGCATAAAATGTAGCCCGAAGTAAAAGAGGTGAAGAATAAAAATAATCCTCATCAAGTTCTATGAGTCTATCTACCAGTGCAATCATTTTTGAAATCTCAACAACAGATTCCGGAGAACCCTTTGCCGTTGCTATCCAATAACCAAGACATGCCGTATACCAGAAAGCTTCCCTTATGTGCTTTTTTTCTATGGTTTTTGCGAGTTCCTCTGCCGCAACCTCTCCTTTTCTTACCTTCTCCAAAGTCACCCTAAACTTTTTGTTGATTATAGACAAAGCTTGCTCAGCATATTTATATCCTTTATAGTAAAGAATATTCGCCTTCTCCGGATCATAATCTTCAACAAAACCTGAACCATAAGAACAATAAGTCTCAGCAAGGCTAGCAAGAATAAGGGGATTATCCGGAGCAAGGAGTCTCCCAGTTTCAAGTATAAGAAGATTAGATGGAATACCAGCACCTACTATAAAAGGTAAATCATATTTTTGTATCTCTTTTGCTGCATTTCCCGTCGCTTCGGCAGTCATAACTATTGCAAGCTTCTGGATATTGCAACCGGAACTCAGAAAAATAAACGATAAAATAAGCGCACCAAAACTAAACCCAAAACCAGAACCAAACCTTAAATTAAAACTACTATCTCCATTTCCTTTCCCTAATTTCCTCGATTTCATTCTATCTCACCTCCTCTTTCAAAAATAAGTAATCAATTTTTTCTTTTTTTTCCATATTCTGTTAATTTACCAATTTTTTCTCTATTTTGCAATTTTATACAATTTTATTGATCTACGGGCTAATATATGAATTAACAGAAAAATGCGAATTCTTCATACATCAGACTGGCACGCAGGGAAAAAGAATAACGATATATCAAGAAAAGATGACCTAATCTATGCACTAGGAGAAATAAAAAAAATTGTGAATGAAGAAAAAGTAGATTGCATATTAGTTGCGGGAGATCTTTTTGATAAACAGAATCCACCAATAGAGGTCCAGGAAATAATATGGGATTTTTTCCTTGATATGAATTCAAAAGGTGTAAAATCTCTAATAATATCTGGTAACCATGACTCTCATGATTTTCTCAAAAGCGTCAAGAAACTTTTAGGTCTTGCAAATGTAAAAGTATTCCCATATTACGAAAGAGAACAGCTATTTACATACGAAAAAGATGGAGAGAATGTTTGTTTTGCCGCAATCCCTTACATACCCCCGAGTTTTGTCAACAAAATAATACCCGAAGAAGATTTAACAAAAGATAAGAGAGCAGCAGAGTATTCAGAGGTATTATCACAAATTATAAAAAAACTTGGAGCATTAGCAGCTCAAAAAGGAACAGCAATTTTGGTAGCTCATATGGCTCTAATGAGTGCAAAACCGTCAGGGACAGAAAAGGAAATAAGCTTGCTCTATGAGTATTCTGTGGATGAAAGAAAAATCCCAGCAGATTTTAAATATTGTGCTCTCGGACACATACACAGATTCCAAAAAATACAGTCTCCAAACTCAAAAATATATTACTCCGGAACAATATACCAAATAGATTTCGGCGAGAAAGATGAAAAGAAATTTGTGATTTTGCTGAATGTAAAAAACGGAAATATAGAAGAAAGGGAAATTCAGTTAGACCTCAAAAGAACTCTAAAAGAATTTGAGTTTGACTTAGAAAAAGAAAAACTTGATGGAATTATTATGAAACTGAAAAGCTATCCTATGGATATAAAGAAAATAAAGTTAAAAGTTCCACCATCAATACCTTTCCAGAAAGTTGTTGAAATAAAAAACAAAATCATGAAAGAAGTAGAATTCGTAGCATATTTAGAAGAAAAAATAAATGAAGGAAAAACAAATCAGAATATAGCAAATGTTGAAATAGGTGAAGAGAATATTTTCAAAATCTACAAAAGTTATTTTTTAGAAAAGAAAAGAAAAGAAGAAGATTTCAACAAAGTTATACAGAAAATAGAAGAAATAATGAGAACACAAGATGAGTAAGTCCCCGAAATCAATATTTTTTTCAGTATTTTCTGTAATAGTGCTCTTTTTTTTACTTACTTTTTTACTTATCTCAGAAAGCTTTGGAGATACAAGAAATGATAAAGGTAAAGAAAAATACATTTACATTTTCGGTGGTTTTCCCGATGTGAGATTTCAAGGTGCCGGATTAGTTCATCCTCATTCAGAAAGCAACCCGGCATCACTTGAACTTATCGAAAAATATGATATAAATCTATCGTTCGGCATATCAGATAGATTTAAGATGGTCTCGGCAAGGGCAACAGATAGCATAACTTCAAGATTGAGCGGAGCCATAGGTTTCAAATGCTTGACACCAAAATTTATCTGCTCACACGGTTCAGCAAAAATTGCAGGATTAGATTTATCTTACGGATTTTACGCAAAAGATATAAAGCTCGGAGTTGGACCCTTTATCAGATTCAAGTGGGATAACGAGTTCTCTGATGTTGTAGGTGAAGGAGATTTTATAGCCGGAATCGGAAGTATTGTTCTGCACAGCTTTGAAAAATTCAAAATAAGCGTAGGTAGCATTATGTTTTCAAGTAGAAACACCATAAAAGAAAATATACCGGTAGGCGGAGGTGTAGGAGGAAGTTTCTCCACAAACACAGACGATATATTCATATTTGGGCAAGTAGTTTATTTTTCAAAATTTTACCCATCCGCAGGATTGATTGCAACAGCGTTAAAATGGTTCAGATTGGCTTTCGGATTCTCATCTTATCCCATAGTATCCGGAGGTTTTGTTTCCCCCAGACTTTATGTCTGGGTTGGATATAGTTTCAGTAAAATTTTCCTTTCAAGCATAGGATTAGTATTTTGAATTATATTGAGATGGAAAAGATGAAGATAAAATTTGGATACATAGCTTGTGTTGGGAGACCGAATGTTGGAAAATCAACCCTAATAAATAAATTAGTTGGAGCAAAACTTTCTGCTGTTTCTCCAAAACCTCAAACTACAAGAAGATCAATAATAGGAATAAAGACAATAAAAGATGAAAAAGAAGGGAAGATAATTCAAATAGCATTCATAGATACCCCTGGAATTCACAAACCAAGAAACGAACTTGGAGCAGAAATGGTAAAAAGTGCAATTGAATCTCTGAAAACATCAAACATAATTTACCACCTTATAGACTCATCAGAGGGAATACAAGGTGAAGATATAGATGTAGCGGAAAATCTCAAATCTTTTCTAAAAGAGGAAAAGATAAAGATTCCGGTATTCTGTCTTCTTACAAAAATAGACCTTGTGAAAAAAGAAATTTTACTACCTATGATGGAAGAGGTAGGAAAGTGGAACTTATATGCAGAAATAATTCCGATTTCAGCGCTCAAAGGAGATGGGCTTGATGACCTTATAGAAACAACGGAAAGGTATCTCCCACAAACCGATGAGGTTCTATTCCCCTACGAGATGATATCAGGGCAACCAATCAGAATCATAATACAGGAAATAATAATGGAAAAAATATATAACTATCTGCATATGGAGATACCTTACTCAGCAGCAGTTGAAGTGGAGCAAATAGAGGAAAGAGAAAATGGTACGCTTTATATAAAAGCAACGATATATGTTGAGAGAAAGAACCAGAAAAAAATAGTGATAGGCAAAGACGGAAGAAAGATAAAACAAATAGGAACTCTCGCAAGAGAAGAAATTGAATACCTCACTGGAAGAAAAGTTTATCTTGACCTTTGGGTCAAAGTGAAAGAAGATTGGAGAAAGAATGTCTATTTTGTGAGAAAAATCTATTTCTCTGAATAAATTTTACATCTCAAAAAATGTTTGGAATATTGAAGAGAATATATGATTGGGTTTTAAGTTGGGCAAATTCAAAATGGTCTCATGTGGCATTAGCTTTAAACTCCTTCTCAGAATCTATTTTTTTTCCTGTTCCACCTGATGTCTTGCTTATGGCTCTTTGTCTTGGAAAACCAAAAAGAGCTCTATATTTTGCGACAATAACTTCAATTTTCTCGGTTTTAGGTGGAATAGGAGGATATATTCTGGGAAAATTTTTCTGGGAAGTCACAAAAGACTTTTTTCTCAAATATGTTTTTTCCGTTGAGACTTTCATGAAAGTATCAGAACTTTATAATCAGAATGCTTTCATAGCAGTTTTTACCGCAGGTTTCACTCCGATACCGTACAAAGTTTTCACAATATCAGCAGGGGTATTCTCAATAAATTTTCCAATCTTTATTATTGCTTCCCTTATATCAAGATCTGCGAGGTTTTTCATAGTATCAACTTTAATTTTCTTCTTTGGTGAAAGAGTAAAAGTTTTTATAGAAAAATATTTCAATATTCTTACTATAATTTTTTCGGCACTCCTTATTTTAGGATTCATCACAATAAAGTACCTTTCAACATCAAGATAAATATTTGTCGAAAAAGAAAATGCAAAAAGGAAGGGGAAAAATTTCAAAAGTAATAAGAAACAGAAAATAAACAGAAAAGAATCAGAAAAAAGCAAAAAAACAGAAGACAGAGAAATAAAAATAAAGAAAATGGAAACACAACAAGGAAAATAAATAAAAAAAATTTATATAAAAAAACAAGGAAGGAGGATGAAAGACTGAGTATGAACATACCAAAAAATCTGCTCTTTTCAGAAGATCATATTTGGGTTTATTTGAAATCAGATAATATTGCCAGAATAGGCATAACAGAATTCCTCACAAGCGAGGATGAGGAAATACGAGAAATAATTTTAGATGCAGAAGAAGGAACAGAAATAGAGGCAGGAGATATAATAGGAGAAATAGAAACATCAGATGGAACCGTAGAGATAATATCTCCCATATCGGGGAAAGTGCTGAAAATAAATCAAGATGTTATAGATGACCCGAAAATAATTATAGAAGATCCATATAGAGAAGGTTGGCTTATGGAAATTGAAATCTCCAAAAGTATAGAATCATTTTCTCTCCTCTCTTACAAAGAATATAAAGAAATGCTCCAAGATGAAAAATAAAATTGGAAAAATAAGAAAAGAAGTAAAAGATGGGAAAAGAAAACACTAAAATAGATCTATGAATCAGCAAGGTATAAGAAAACTCATACTTTTCAGGATAAACGAAAGAAGATTTGGAATAGATGTAAGGAGGGTAAAAAAAATAATAAAGGAAAAAGGAGATTTACAAATAACTCAAATAAGCGGAGCTCCACCGTATATATTAGGAATTGCAGAAGTAGAAATAACACAAGGAGAAAAAACAATCATAACATTCATAGACCTGAAAAAAATAATAGATATGAGAAAGCTTGAAACTAATGATGAAGAAAAAGAATCAGACAAAATCAAAGAAGGAGAACAAACAGATTTAAAGAAAAAAGAAGAAGAAAGAGAAGAAGAAAAAGAGAGAGAAGAAAAAAAAGAAAAAGAGAGAAGGATTTTCATGATTGTTTTAGGTCAAACAAAAAGGGAATTTTTCGGAGTTCTTACAGATGAAGTAGAAGGAATAGAAGAGTTTGACAATATAAATGCAAAATTATATCCCCCGCCAGATATAAAGAACATCAAAGAATTCTTTGAGGGGATAATCATAGTCTACGAGGGCAAACACAAGGGAGAAAGAATTTTCATCCTGAATCCAAACAAATTAACAGAGTTCATAAAATAAAAAAACGAAATAAATAAAAAAAATCATGATAAAGGTAGAAGAAGTAAAAGGGATTTTTGATCTTATAAAGTTTGTTAATTGTGAATATGAGATAAAAAAGGGTGAAAAAGCTTTTGTTCCACCAATCTTTCTTGAAAGGTTCATAACCTTAAAATATTCAAAATTTCTAAAACACGGAAAAGCCAAATTATTTATCGCAAAAGATGGGAAACAGGTTGTTGGAAGAATTTCAGCTCAAATAGATTATCTTTACACAAAAAAAGAAAAAGCGGGTTTCTTTGGATTTTTTGAATGTGTGAATTCATATGAGGTCGCAGAGAAATTGCTCTCATCAGCAGAAAACTTCTTAAAAAATGAAGGTATGGAAAAAATAATGGGACCTTTTTCATTCAATATAAATGGAGAATCCGGTCTTCTCATTCAGGGTTTTGACGAACCGCCATTTGTAATGATGCCCTTCAACCCACCATATTATGTAGATCTTATAGAAAAGAATGAGTACTCAAAAGCAAAAGACCTTTTTGCATGGAAGATAACGAGAGAAGATGTAGAAAAGAAAACTTCATCTCTCCTCAAATTGATATGGAAAGAATCAGAAGGTAAGTTAAAGATAAGAGAGATAACGAAAAAAACTTTAAGTGAAGATATATCAATTGCAGTTGATATTTTCAACGATGCATGGAGTGAAAACTGGGGATTTATACCTCTGACAGAAGAGGAAGGTAAGGAAATAGCACGCGCACTCAAAATAGTTCTTGATAGCAAAATAGCTTTCTTCTGCTATGCAGATAATGAACCAGCAGGAGTATGCATAGCTGTTCCCAACATAAATGAAGCATTAGCCGGAACAAGTGGAGGAAAAAATCCTCTTGATTTCATCAAAATATTCAATAGAATAAAAAAGATAAAATCTATAAGGCTTATTATTCTTGGAGTGAAAAAAAAGTTTAGAAAAAATTATCCATTCATGCCACTTTTTATGGTCGGAGAACTGATGAAGCGAGGTAAAGAAAGAGGATATGAAAAAGCCGAACTTTCATGGACATTAGAAGACAACGATAGAATAAACAAAATAATCTCAATTTCAGGAGCACAAAAGTATAAAATTTACAGAATATACCAGAAAAAAATATGAAAGATAAAGAAAAAAAGATAAAGAAAGAGCTATGAAAGACAAAGAGAAAATAAGATGGCTTATTTTTTCTGTAATTTTTGGGATAGCAATAGCTATAATTTTTCTGCCGGGACTTTTCAGGTCAAAAAAGCTCTTTGAAAAATCGCCACTTATAGGTCACGAACCACCTGACTTCAAAGCAGAAAAAATAAAAGAGAATGAAAATGAAGGAACAGGAACAGAACCCATAAAAGAAATGAAATCCATAAAAGAGATAGCTGCGGAAAGTAAAATCGTTTTTATAAACTTTTTTGCCTCCTGGTGTACAGAATGTAAAGAAGAAAGAGAAAAACTAATGGAACTTAAAAAAAATAACAAAGAAATAAAAATAGTCGGAGTTGTCTTTCAAGATTCAAAAGAAAAAATCTCAAATTATCTCAAAGAGAAAAATCCATATGATTACATATATTTTGACAGTGGAGAAACAGCAATAGATTATGGAGTTTCTGGCGTTCCAGAAACATTTCTTATTATTGACGGGAAAATAGTAAAAAAATTTATAGGACCAATCTCAATATACGAAGCAACAAAAATAATAGGAGAAAAAACAAATCCCCCTTAAATTTATTTATCTTCTCTGACCAGAAGGAATAAACGGGTTGCTTACTCCCTGTATAAGTGCAGATGAGAGCATCCTGAAAAACTGCAACATGTTATTCGCTTGAGCTATAAGTTGATTAGCCCTTGCCCACCTTTGATATAAAGACGCTCTGAATTGCTCTATCTCCTCTGAAATTCTCTCCAAATCTTTGTCTATACCTGTAAGTTCCCCTTGAAAACGAGATTCAGTTAAACCTATGGCTCCGTTGGATCCAGTAACAGCCGCTAAACTTTCTCTCAATCTTTCTGCAAAACCTTTATTAAAACTCTGATCATTCTCATCTTTTTTCAAGATACCCAAAAACTGCAAGAGCTTTCCCCCAGTAGTATCTGACCAATCAGCCGGGTCAGTACTTACACCACTTATCTGAATATAATACTTTACTTTTCCATCAACAACAGTAGTTTTCACCTCAGCTATACTTGAACCAGCAGCAGAGTTGATTTTTGTTGCAATATCAGAAAGAGAATCGGAGCTAATGTCTATCACAGAGGTTGTAACAGTAGTTCCATCTTGGAGCTTGAAAGTTATTGTTCCGGAAATATTATTAGCGGTATCAGAAGTTGAAGAATCCTGATCAACAACATTTCTCACAGGCTGAGTATCTGAAAAGAATGTATCTGTTTTGAGGATATAAAGACTTACTTTATTTTTTGTAATAAATGATGTAGACGCTAACCCTAAATCGGATAGCACATTTCCAGAGACTTCTTTTAAATCTGGCAAGCCGCTTTGAAGGTTTTCTATGATAAGTTTGTATTGCCCAGAAACAGATTTTATATAAGCTCTTGCAGTATTAGACACAGAATTTATTTTTTGAGCTATCTGACGAAGAGTATCAGATGGATCTATAACTACACTTTTTCCATTTACCAAAATTTCTCCTGAAATTCCCAAAGATGTATCAGCAGAAGCAAAACCACTGCTTACTATTTTCTTTTGTATTGAAGATGTAAGAGCTCTTACTACACCTTCAAAATCTGCTTCAAGAGCGCTTCTTAATTTTGACGCATCCACAGATAATTTTCCTTCTCTATCCAACGAAAGTCCTAATGAAGTTATGGAATATGTTTTAAAAGATGCGTCCATTTGAGGAATTTCAATTATTCCAGAAAGAGCTCTCCTCATAGCAGAATCAACGGCAAGCAAAACAGATTCACCGGAGAGTGGTCCTGCGCTCTTTTTTTTCTGATCAAATGTTATCTGAGATTTTATAAAATCAACAACTTTATTCCAAGATTGAGCAAGGTCTTGAAAATACTTTATTATTTTATCTATATCTCTGGTTATAGAAACCCGTATGACATCAGTTGATGCTCTCAAAGCAGTAAAGGTAACACCAGTTATTCCGGTTTCCTCAGGAGTAAATGTGTTATCTTGCGAAGTAAAAATATTTCCATCAATTGAAATTTGAGCGTTTTGTCCTGCTGAAACAACATTACTGTAATTTTGAGCCAGAACCCCTAATGTTTCAAGAACATGGTTATCATCTGAGATACTTGTAGCACCAGTTATTTTTAGTCTGAAAACTCCGCCTTCTTCCAAAATGGTAGCAGTTGCACCAGAACCTGATGCATTTATAGCATTCCTTATATCTTCAAGCGTCATAGTATTAAGGTCTATTGATATTGGAGTTCCATTTATTGTTATAGTTCCGGATGGAGCTTCACCAGATGCAGTATTAAGTCCCAAAAGAGTGCCCACCACAACATCTTTTTTCGTGAAAGCGTCTGATTGATATTCACCACCGGGTAATGTATCATATTTTCTTGAAAGAGTTCCACCTGTAAATCCGAGATCTTGCAGAGCATTACCTGAAACATCGGCTAATGTCATGAACTCCCGACTTTCGCCGGTTTTTGTTCCAGCAATTATAAGTCTGACTCCCCCTCCTTCACTTACAAGATAAGCTGTAACTCCTGCGTTGAGCTCATTTATTTTGTCCCTGAGCTGTGAAATTGTCCAGTTCGGATCAAGCCTTAAAACCTTTGCATTCCCCTTATCAGTCCCCTTTATAGCTATTATCTCTCCTGTGGTCACACCTAAACTTGAAAGTGTGACAGAAGATGATGAAAAAACTGCACTACCAACCTTCCAAGCTTGGGCGAGCTGATTTACCTGGACATCAAAGTTAGAAGCAACCGCATCCGGACCTGCACTAACTGAAATTATATTTGAAGGATTTTCTGAACCTGTAATGTTTGTAAGAGCTGGTTTGAATACTTTATAAGATATTTGAGAAGACAATATTTGCGCAGTAGCAAGAAGTTCAATAACATTATTTTTCAAAGTTGAAAGAGCTTGCCGTTTTTCCTGTATCAGATTTTTTCTATTATTCAACGGGTCTGTGAGAATTTTTTGTCTGAATTTTACAAGATTTTCAACTATTGCCGATACATCAAACGGAGAAAGAATGTTAGGCAAAAAAATATTTCCTATTTCCGCCATCCAAATTCACCCCCTCCTTGGCTTATTATTTTAATAATTATCGGAATTCCAAAAAAGATGTTTAGATCAAAGGAGTTCTGAAAATAGGGAAATAAAAACTTATCAAAAAATTTTTTTCTTTATGGAATTAAGTTTCAAAAATAAGGTCGTAGTAATAACTGGTGGAACAAGAGGTATAGGGAGGAGTATCTCTCTAAAATTTGCGGAGGAAGGAGCTAATTTAGTAATAAACTTTTTAAGAAATGTTCAAGAAGCAGAAAAAACAAAGAAAGATATAGAAAGTAAAGGAGTAATATGTGAATTAGTAAAAGGTAATATAGCAGAACCAGAAACTGCTGAAAAAATAAGAGAAATTGTCCAATCTAAATTTGGAAAAGCTGATATAATAGTCCTTAATGCAGCAAGTGGAGTTTTGAAAGAGTTCAATCAAACAGACTTGAAGCATTTCAGATGGACCCTTGAAATAAACGTCTTTGGGCAGATAAATTTGGTAAAAACACTTTTAGACCTTATACCAGAAGGCGGAAAAATAATAGGAATATCAAGTTTAGGAAGTGTGAGAGCTATCCCATATTATACTCTCGTTGGCGCTTCAAAGGGGGCTCTTGAATCTGCTTTGAGACACATAGCAGTTGAGCTATCACCCAAAAAAATAAATGTAAATATCGTTTCTGCCGGCGTTGTTGAAACAGGAGCTTTGAGATTTTTCCCGAACAGAGATGAACTTATTCAAGAATCAAAAAGAAGAACTCCCCTCGGCAGGCTTGTAACTCCGGATGATGTTGCTAATGTCGTTTTGTTTCTCGCAAGCCCATTAGCTGATATGATTCAAGGTCAAACGATCGTCGTTGATGGTGGATACTCAATTTTAGCCTAATTTTTATTTCTCTCATTCATTTCATTTCATTTCATTTTCTGATTTTTTTCTTCTTTGTTTCTATCTTTTTTGTGTTTTTCTATTTTTTTCATTCTATTTACAAATTCAATCAAATGAGTTATCAGTCTTTCAGGAGGGTTGCAAAAATATATGGTATTTCTCATTTTATCGCAGGAACTTTATATATTCCGTTTCATAAACTTATACCATACGCTTGTAATTTTGTCTCTGACTTTTTAGGTCTTCCGTTTGAGCATTTGCCTTTACCCTCTGAGATGTTCTGGTTCACGCTTTCTGTCTCTATGATGTATATGATTGCATTTTCAGCCTACCTCACATATAAGGGAGAGCAATTTGTTCATGCTTGGGAAGTTATAATTTTATCCAAAGGTACATCTACACTTCTTTTTTTTCTTTTCTTTTTGTTTGATGTAAGAGCTTTTGCATATATATGTGGTATTTTAGTTGATGGACCTCTATTTGCAATAGCTTTGTACACATACAGAAAATATAGGCAAAGTAAGTTAAGTGAATTAAAAGAAAATGCACATTCCGGTTCTTCTTAAAGAAGTAGTTGAAATCCTTGCTCCAAAGCCGGGAGAATTTGTCGTAGATCTCACAGCCGGCGGTGGAGGACATGCCTTTGAGTTCGCAAAGAAAATAGGGAAATCTGGAAAGATCTTACTTATTGATTGGGACGAAAAAGTAATATCAGAAGCAGAAAAAAAAATATTTAGCATACCTGAGAACGAAAGACCAGAAGTTATTTTATGCATCTCTAATTTCGCAAGATTAGATGAAATAATGAATGAGATTGAGAAAAAAGAAAAAATAAGAAAACCTGATATTTTTTTTGCTGACCTTGGTATATCTTCCTTCCATCTTGATGACCCTTCGCGTGGCTTTTCGTTCAGGTTTGACTCCCCATTAGATATGAGAATTTCCTCTGAAATAAAATTGAAGGCAAAAGATGTGGTTATGAATTTTAGCGAAAAAGAGCTCGCCGAAATTATTGAAAAATATGGTGAAGATAGACTCGCAAGAAAAATAGCAAAAGAAATCGTAAAGCAAAGAAAAATAAAAGAAATATCTACAACAAAACAGCTTGCAGAGATTGTTGAAAGAGTATATAAAAGGGCAGGAATTTTTTATACAAAAATTCATCCCGCTACCAGAACATTTCAGGCTCTGCGTATTTATATCAATAGGGAAATAGAAAATTTAGGTAAGCTACTTGAAAAAATACCAGATTTTTCAAAAAGTGGAACAAGGGTAGGAATAATATCATTCCACTCTCTTGAAGACAGGTTGGTAAAAAATAAATTCAAAGAATGGGAAAAATTAGGGATGGGAAAGATTTTAACAAGGAAACCAGTTGTTCCCTCAGAAGAGGAGATTATTTTAAATCCTCGCTCAAGAAGTGCCAAATTTCGGGCTTTTGTGTTCTTATAAAGTTCATTATGATTTCTATAACCTTATCTATGGTTTTTGATGTTGAGTCTATATAAAAAGCATCTTCTGGGACTTTGAGAGGAGAAATTTCCCTTGTCTTATCTTGCTCATCTCTTTTTTTTATCTCTTCTATGAGATTTTCCAGCTCTAATTTTGTCCCTTTTATTTTTCCTTTCTTTTTTAGGTCTTCAAATTTTCTTTTTGCTCTCTCTTCTGGTGATGCGTCAAGAAAAATTTTTATTTGGGCTTCCGGAAAAACTTGGGTTCCTTCGTCTCTCCCATCCACTACTATCCCTCTTTTGCTTTCTTTTGCCAACTTTCTCTGAATTTCATTTACTTTATCTCTCACTAACTTGATTTTTGAGATGTCTGATGCAATTTTACCTATTTCTTCTGATGATATTTTATCATCAATATTTTCTCCTTCAAAGAATATTTCTCCGTTTTTTATTTCTACTTTATCCACGAGCTTTATAGCTTCTGTTAATCCGAATTTTTCTTTAAGATATGCGATTGCTCTATATAATTTTCCGGAACTCAGGTGTTCAAGGTTAAGTTTTTCTGCGAGAATTTTCCCGACCGTACTTTTGCCCGAACCAGCCGGACCATCTATCGTTATTATGATCTTATCTATAACATTGTCTTTATATTCTGCCATCAACTTTTTTTTCTTAATTTGTTTTTTAATTTATTCCATATTTTTAAATTTAAATTTCAAAGTATGATGTATGTACCGTTTGTAATAGAGCAGACTGCAAGGGGTGAAAGAGCTTATGATATATGGTCTCGTCTTCTGAGCGAACGTATTGTTTTTTTGGGAACTCCAATTACTGATCAAGTTGCCAACCTTATAATAGCTCAACTCCTATATCTTGATGCCGAAAGTGATGAAAAAGATATTTATCTTTACATAAATTCTCCTGGCGGAAGTATAACGGCAGGGCTTGCAATATATGATACTATGCAATATGTATCTTGTGATATAGTCACGATATGTGTTGGACAATGCGCTTCTATGGCTACCGTTCTGCTCGCAGGAGGAACTCCGGGAAAAAGGTTTGCTCTACCCCATTCAAGAATTATGCTACATCAACCTTGGGGTGGAGTTGAGGGAACTGCACAAGATATAGAAATTCATGCAAAAGAAATTTTGAGGTTAAGGAAAATTGTGAACGAAATTTTATCTTACCACACGGGACAACCAGTAAGTAAAATAGAACAGGATACACAGCGAGATTTTTTTATGTCACCCCAAGAAGCACTTGAATATGGTATAATAGATAAAATAATAACCTCACAAAAGACTATGAAACAAAAAGTAAAATCAAAATAATAAGGTCAGGTTGAAAATGAAAAGATAATATAACCTATCAAATATTTTGATCAAAATCATATCTTGGGTTTCACAAACTAAATTAGGAATTTATGGGATTGACCCTGGTTGAAAAAATATGGAATGAGCATATAGTAGTTGAACCAGATGATGAAGGGAAACCTTATCTTATTTATATTGATTTGCATCTTGTCCATGAGGTAACAAGCCCACAAGCTTTTGAAGGTTTGAGGTTAGCCAAAAGAAAAGTAAGAAGACCTGATCTCACTTTTGCAGTCGTGGATCATAATGTACCAACAGATGACCCGAGAGATAAAATAGATGATCCTATATCTTTAAGACAAATAGAAGCTTTAAGAAAAAACACTGCTGAGTTTGGTATAAAATTTTTTGATATTTTCAGTCCATTTCAAGGGATAGTTCATGTAATAGCTCCCCAACTTGGTTTAACTCAACCCGGAATGACGATTGTGTGCGGAGACAGTCATACATCAACCCATGGAGCATTCGGAGCTCTGGCTTTTGGTATAGGGACCTCCGAGGTTGAGCATGTGCTTGCAACTCAGTGTCTTTGGCTTTACAAACCAAAAACGATGAGAATAAAGATAGAAGGTCAAAAAGGTAAAGCAATAACATCAAAGGATATAATTCTGTATATAATAGGTCAAATAGGAACGAGTGGTGGAACAGGATATGCAGTTGAGTATGCGGGGAAGGTTGTAGAAGAAATGAGTGTAGAGGAAAGAATGACAATATGCAATATGACTATTGAAGCCGGTGCGAGAAGTGGTATAATAAAACCAGATGAAAAAACTTTTGAGTATCTTGAAGGTAGAATGTTCGCTCCAAAGAATTTTTATGAAGCCGTTGAATATTGGAAAACTCTAAAATCTGATGAGAACGCAAAGTTTGACAAAGAGCTCTCGTTTGACATATCTTCAATTGAGCCTCAGGTAACTTGGGGAACAAAGCCATCGCAAGTTGTTTCAATCTCTTCTTATGTGCCAGACCCTGATGAGTTTTCTGACCCTTCCGAAAGAGCTCATGCAAAAAGAGCATTAGAATATATGGGATTAAAGCCTGGCATGAAAATCACAGAAATAAAAATAGATAGAGTTTTTATCGGATCATGTACTAATTCCAGACTTGAAGACCTCATAAT
>Ga0080007_1065224_pt1 | contig 17262 bp, 9 predicted proteins | sample OctOCTMetagenome_FD_69210 | JGI IMG/M metagenome (GOLD analysis project Ga0080007, IMG submission 69210) | Hot spring and microbial mat streamer communities from Octopus Spring Streamers, Yellowstone National Park, USA - OCT_B (SPADES... | ecosystem: Environmental > Aquatic > Thermal springs >...
TATTCCCAGAATATCAGCACCCCAATAGACTGGTGTTAAAACAATCTACCTAGGCATATACTGGGCTAACTCCAGTCTAGGGGGGTGGACTCGGAAAATGAAACCCGAGGCCTAGCCCCAAGTAGGACCTACGGATAGGGGTAAAGAGGGGTTAGAAGGGTGTAAGGGGTAGGGCTGCTACTGGGCTGCTATTGCCTTCCTAAGCTCCGCTAGGGCTTCCTCTAGCTTAGACCTAATGGACTTACGTAGGGCTATTGATACTTTCACCACGATATCCTCGTGGTTTAGAGCCGCCTCTACGGCCCTGGCCAGCCTATCGGCTTTAACTGCCACGTTTTTAGCCGCCTGGGTGGCCTTCCTAGCCCTAAGCTCCACCACCTTATCCCTAAGCCTGGCTAGCACCCCAAGAACATACTCCAGGGTCTCCATGAAAGCCTCTCTAAGCAGCTCAACCTCTCTACCCCTAAAGGTCCTAACCGTGTAGCACTCCAGCCTGTATGATTCAGCCACACGGCCCAGGTAGTCTTTTAGCAGCCCCGTGTAGTCGCTTGGACATACATAGGTGCTGGAGTCTATGCTAGCACAGAACCGTAGAAGCAGCATATCCTTGATATAGGAGTATTCATAGCCAGCCCTACGGCCACCCCTGGCCTTGGATATATCGAATGTGATAACATGCCACACCAGGTCCTCGGGGCTAGCGTTAGATGGGTCCACTATCTCGAAAACGTAGAGCTCCAGCACCCTGGACCTCGGTATGCCTGTGGTGGTAAACACATCCCTAACACCCCCATCCCCCTTATAACGGCCAATAATGTGGACGCTAGCCCTACCCCGGGTCCTACCCAAAACCAGATACCTGGGCTGGGCCACCACCCACCACCCCGACCCGTATAGAGTGGTGTTAACCAAAGCTTATAAGCTTAACGCCACTCTATGGGGGTGGACTGATGTTCTGGGAATATCGGCCGGCCCAGCCCCCATAGAGTGGAGTTAGAGTAGTATATGTTAACTCCAGTCTATGGGGGTAGAGGTTGGACTGCTAGCACCCAAGGCCCTGGAGCTCTAAAGCAGCCCCTACCAAGTGGGTAGAATGGTAGGGCTGGCGGTAGACTGGCGGTAGCATAATCTACTCTACCACCAGTCTACGGGGGTTGGGTATTGTGCTGGAGCCCCCCAGCCCCAGCCATTCTACCAAGTTAGTAGAATGGTAGGGAGCACCAGCCCAAGGCCACCATAGAGGCCTAGAGTAGTATAGGCTAACACCAGTCTATGGGGGTGGATTCAATAGCCCCAGCCCCAGCAGCCCGCCACCATCCTACTCTATTGGTAGAATGGTAGAACCGTAGGGCTAGCGGTCCCAGGCAGCCAGAACCCTAAAACCCATCCATCCCATCGAGGGAGTAGAATGGTGGCAGCCAGCCCCGGTAGACTGGAGATAGAGTAGATTATGTTATCGCCAGTCTACGGGGGCCGCTAACTCCTACACTACCTGGGAGAGCTGGGGCTCTAGGAGCTCCAGCATAGCACCAGGCGGGGCTAGAGCTACATCCACCCTACTAAGGGAGTAGAGTAGTAGGAGCTCCAGTTTAGAGGCTGGCCCCCATAGAGTGGAGTTAGAGTATATCTAGTGTTAGACTGTCTCGGGGGTCCGAGACAGTACATGGCATAATTTATGCTAACTCCAGTCTAGGCTGGCCGGGCTAAGCTCTAGTAGCCAGCCTCTCGGCCCTCTTAACGCTAACCCACTCCTCTATATCTATAGCTTCTATGAACGGCTCGCTGGAGTGGTAGGCCACCACCACGTATACCTTATACGTATGACCCCACCACATAACATAGTAGCCTAAACACTCTTCCACACCATCCTCGAAAAACAAACCCTCGAACTCCCTAGCAGCCTCAACCAGCAACCTAAGCCTCTCCAAAGACTCTAAAGGTAGCCTACGAAGCCTAGCCTCTTCAACCAGAAACTCAGCCACACTCCTGGCTGTAGGGAGCCAAACCCACACAGCCAGCCCACATATAATCAAGCTAACACCAGCTTAAAAACTGGCCTGGGCTAGAAGACCAAACCCCATAGACTGGAGTTAGACAAATATATGCTAACACCAGTCTACGGGGGTAGAACCACGCCAACACCACAATAACACCACAACACCAGCACAACACCATCAATAGAACACCACAAATCCGTAAACACGATATCAGCGGCCCAGCCCCAAACCCATCACCACACCCAGCCCCCCTAGACTGGCGTTAAACCCCAAGACCCGGCCCAGCCCCAGATCTCTACTACTAGTATTTCTCACACACCCCTAGAGACATCCTAGAGTAGCTCCAGGATAACAGCTAGAACCCATAGATTCTTAAACCGTAAAACATGAGCATCCAAGATAGACACGTTAAAACGTTTAAACTAAAGAGTTGGGGGTGTGGTTTAAGCCTGGGGGAGCCTACTACCTGAGGCCCAGGATATCAGCTAGGCCGGGCTTACGCTCTCCCTGGGGTTGGCTACCGGCATGTGCTTGAGCTAACTGTGTAGCCCTACAAACCTCGTAAACCTCTAGCAGCATTACAATAACATCATTAGCACTAGAGAGCCCCCTAGCTTTAGCAAGAGCCTCAAGCCTCTCGTAAACCTCTAGCTTAAGGCTAACACTCTTGTACCCCCTAGGTGGCACAGCACCACACCACCCCTAATATACGGTAACCACACCTATAAGATCCAGTATATACGGTAACCACACAGTAACCCCTACCAATAAACTCCAGTATATACAGTAGGGGTACAGTAGGCTCAAGGTAAACTCTCCCACGTTACCGTAAATCTACAGTAGGCTCAACAGTATGGTTACCGTAGTTACCTTAAGCACAAGGCAACCATACAGTATATACTGTAAAACCGTCTTAAAGCTACTGTAGCCCTACAGTATATCACCATCACGGTGTACACCTAGGGCTCCATAAGGCTCCATAGCTCTGGCAGGTCCCTAGGGGGAGAGGGGGTGGGGGGAGTAAATAGGAGTAATTAGGGCCCCCTATCCCCTATAGAAGATAGGGGGGGCTATGGAGCCCTATGGAGCCCTCTGTGCTCACCTAGGAGAGGGGTGTAGGAGAAAAAGTGAGTGTGGGGGGCTGGGTTTACTCCTGGTATGCTTCTAGGCCCTCTCTTTCCTCTGTGAGCTCCCTTAGCTTGGCTGCAGCTACGTCTGGCCTCTCCAGCAGCATTACCCCCTTGTAGTACGCTTCGGTCTTGATTTTAACCCTCACTATGCTATGTGCTTCCAGCCTCTTGGTGAACTCAGCTTTAGCTAGCACCTCTACGTCTTGGGCTCTAGCCCACTCCGTGTATAGCATGTATAGGGTCTGTGCTGCCACCCTGCCATCGGGGTCTCTTCTGGCTAGGTTTAGCCTCTCCAGGTCCTTTATGAATCTGTATATTGGGTCTGACTCTTCCAGCCACCTCTCCCTAACATCTGTCTCCCCTGTGAAGGCCCGCCTCTCTAGGACCTCTTTCACAGCCTCTAGTCCTATTGTTAAAGCCTGGTCCCTTAGCTCTGGTGTTATATTCCTCTCATACCATGTTGGGTCCCCTGGGAAGGTGTGGGGGAAGTCCACTATAACCCATCTCCTGAAGAAAGCATGGGTTAGGTCGTTGGTCTTGGGGAGCTCGTTGGCGGAGAACACCATCTTAGCGTAGTTGATATAGTTCTGGATGGGCTCCCTACCCTTCCTATCTATGGCCATGGTGTCTTCCCCCGTCAGCATCTTGAACGCCCCAGTATAGCTCAGGGGTGTCTTAGGCAGGTCGGCGAATATGTTGGCCAGCTTCCCCACCAGCCCAGCCCATAGAAACCTGTAGTCCAGGTCTGCGAATGCCTGGAGTGGTATGCTGGCTATGTTATGCCTTCCAAGTATATCCCTGAGCATCCTGAGGTATGTTGATTTACCGTTAGAGCCCCTGCCTAGCAGCATGAACGCCTTGTTTAGTGGGTAGTCGAATACTATCGTGGTGTAGCCCACCAGCTCTAATAGTGTTAGCCAGTAGGGCTCCCCGACCCAGCTCTTAAGTATTTCAACTAGCTGGGGGGCCTCTGCTAGGGCTAGCTCCCTAGCATTATAGCCCTTAGCTTTAGCTTGGTTTAGGAGCTCTGGCCTGACCCTAGCGTTTATATCGTGGACCACGAACTCCCCACGATACTCTCTCAGCTCGTAGCTCTCGCCATTCCAGACTATAAGGTAGTCCCCGCTCCTAACGCCTCTCGCAGGCTCAGCGTTCTCAGCCTTAGCTCTCAGGATGTTTAGGACCTCTTTCTCAAAACTACTATACTTCCAGTTAAACTCGTGGAAGCTGTGGGCCTCATATGTTCTCACCATGATAGCCTGTAGTATGTCTATGCTCTCAGGCTCACCCAGCCACCTGCCACTAAAGTATATGTAGAGCCTGCCCAGCCACTTCCTGGTGTTAAGCTCAGACTCCAGGGTCTTAGCACACTCAAAGGTGTAGGTGGGTAAAGGTGCTGGCCTGCCATCACTAGCAGTCCTAAGCCCCTCAACACACACCATACCCACGAGGCTCTTCACAGCCTCTCTTACAGCCTCTCCAGGCTTACCCTCAGCCTGTGTTATCAACTCTACAATCTTAGACTCAGCCTCGGAGAGCTCCCTATCAAGCTCCAGCAGCCTCTCGACCCAGGCCCTGACCTGGTCTGGGCTGACTGCGGGAGCTCCCCTGAGTATGCTCTCCAGCTCCAGGGCCTCGAAGCTTATGGTGCCAGGCTTGATTATCCCGGCTAGGTCCCTACACCATACCTTAAACCTCTCCCCCTCAGCCTCTAGGCATTCCCCTGAGACCCTGAAGGCGTAGATGTAATACTTGTAGCCATAAGCTCTCTCCAGCTCCTCTAGCCTAAGCCCATCCAGGACCTCTCCCACGGGGTCTCCCTGAGCCTTCAGGACCGCTAGCTTGGCCTTTAGTATCGGGGCTAGGGCTACGATTATAATCCCATCCCTAACAGTATGTTTTATAAGCCCCCCGCCACCACTACTGATACTGGGGCCTGGGGGGCTTGGCTCCCAGCTGGGGCTCCTATCCTTGGCTGGGGCCTGGCCCGCCACTTCCACCACCCCTTCTAGCCCTGGCCTTGGACCTGGCTAGCTTGAGCTCTAGGTCGAGAATATGCTCTAGCAGCTTCCTCTTATTCACCTTGTATAGGCTGTGCTCCAGCCTCTCCAGTATGCCATAGAGGTAGAAGTCCCATAGTAGCTGTCTGGCGTAGACAGCACTCAGGCCATGCTCCACCAGCAGCTTGTTTAGGCTATTCCAGGCGTACACCCTGCCGTCCTCTGTGTTCTCGTAGAGGGCCTTTAACGCCTTCAGCTTCAGCAACCCAGGCCTAGGCTTAGCCTCAGCCACGCCATCACACCAATACATTCTAATGCTAGCCAGAGTTTATAAGTGTAATCACTCCTGTAAATTTGCGGGGGTGGTCTACCTGGGGGATTCCGGGGGGTCTGCCCCTTCAGAACCCTCTTCAGAGCCCCCTTGGCTCCGGGGGGTCTCCAGCTGTACAGGACAGCCTGGTATGAACCTCTGGCTACCCTCGTAGACTGGTGTTAGAATAATATTGTGCTAACTCCAGTCTATTGGGGCTTAGCCCCTCTTACCCTTCCTCTCCTCTAGGGCTTTCACAAGCTCCTCGTAGAGCTGCCTCTCCTTGCCTAACACCCTACTCCACATGTCCCCCACTACTGTGTTTACCTTAAGGGATACCTGTAGGGTTAGGGGTGCTATGTGTCTGCCCAGGGGGTCTTTTTCAAGCTTCCCAGTTAGCTCTCCTATGGCTTCCCTCAGCCTCTCGCTATACCTGTAGCTCCTATAGCCTAGCATGTAGTGTGCTAGCTCTAGTACTGTGTATACGTAGGCCACCACCCCATCCCCGGCCACCCACCTCTTACTACCCCTCGGCCTGTAGGCTCTTAGCAGCTCTCTGAAATCCACCCTACCTGCCTCGGCGTAGGCCTCTAGTAGGGTGTAGACCTCTGGGAAGACTAGCCTGTGTATGCTAGCGGCCCTCAGGAACACACTCCAGAATATGGTGGCAGGTGCTGCATTTAGAGCCACATTATACATGAACATCTCGACTTCTAAAACCTGGCATTCCACACTATAAACATCCCTACACAGCTCCGGGTACTTCTTGAAAACCTCTAATGGCGGTGCTAGCTGGAGCTCCACGTGCTTATCCCTCTTCCTATAGTATGCCACACAGCTCCTAACGGTTGATACGTTAGCCTCTAGCAGCCTAGATATTCTAGCGTAGTCCATCCCATACACCGCCCTTAGAATGTATGAAGTCCTACACTTCCCATGCTCCTCGACCATCTTCTGGACCCAGGCCTCGGTTGAAACCCTTCTATACTCTACCTCTCCCTCTAGCTCCTCTTCCTCGGCCACCACGCTCACCTCTTCCTAGCCCTAGTCCTGGCCCTGGCCTCATAATACTTGGCCCTTAGCGTGGGTGTGCTATGTATTAGTCTGGCCAGGGTAGTGTAGCCCACTCCTAGGAGCTTAGAAACATCCTTTAGCGTGTAGCCTCGTTGAACATACTCTATGGCCTTTAATGCTGTGGCCTCGTTTACCTTCCTAGGCCTACCTAGCTTTACACCCCTGGCCTTAAGCCTTTGTAGGGCTAGCTTGGTCCTCTCCCTTATAAACATTTGCTCCATTTCGGCAGCCCAGCCCAGCACGGCCACTATAAGCTTTCTAACGCTCGGGTCTAGGTGCTGTAGCCAGGACTCTCTAACGCTTACGATAACCTTACCCTTGGACTCTAGTAGCTTAAACACCTCTACCAGCTCCCCCAAGCTCCTAGCCAGCCTGTCTAAGGCGTAAACCACTATGCCATCGGCCCCATCCAGGGCTTCTAGCAGCTTTTTGAAGCTTGGACGTTCTACTGGTGGTAGGGCCCCGCTTACCCCGATATCCTTGTAAACGTCCACAATCTGGTGGCCGCTTCTAGCGGCCCACTCGTATATGGCATACTCTTGGTTTTCGGGGTTCTCCGATTCTTCACTCACACGTATATAGGCTAGCAGTTTCACCCTCTACCACCCCCATCCCTGGAGCTCTAGGGCTAGGGCTTTTATCTTAAACGGGGTTTTCGGCTGGGTTATCCTGTGGGGGTTTAGGTAAAGTTTATTGTATACGCCCGTTTCCAACCATCCCCACGCCTGGAACACCCTAGACTCCGTCTTGGGGCTCCGAGACGGTCCAAGGCTAGATATATGCTAACGCCAGTCTATACCCCCTAGGTTGATTTAACCCAAGCTTAACTCAACCCCAGGAGCTCCTAAACCCAGGAGCTCCCAGGCTTGGGGGCTAGGCTGCTATGCTGGAGCTACTAGGCATAGGGTAACCCCCGATATCCTGGGAATATCGGCTTAGCCTATCGAGGCTACTAGCTACTAGGAGCTCCAGGGCTAGAGGGCTACCTATGCCTCGACCTCTAACGCCTAAGCCCAGGCCCTAGGGTAAACGCATATTCCCAGAATATGCCTTAGCCCCCATAGACTGGTGTTAGGGTAAACTGTGGGGTCCTGGGGGCTCCTAGGTAACTCCCATGAAACCCCGTTTAGGCTGCTACACCTACCCCCGGTCTATGCTAAGAGCTCCAGGCATAGAGCTAGGCCTAGGGCTCCTAGACCTAGCGTAGGGAATGGGGCCTATCGAGGTTACCTAGAACGGGGCTAACCTCGAATAGTCGAGGCGTAGCCCTTAGAAGCTAAGACTTAGGGTCGAGGCCCCGGCTAGACCTGGAGCTCCAGAGTGCTACTATTCTACTAACACGGTAGCATGGTAGCAGCCCTAAGGGTTTGATATTCTGGGAATATGGGGTTACCCTAGGGCCCCCCACCACTCTACCAACATAGTAGCATGGTAGCAGCCCTAAAGGCCCAGCCCAAGCTCTAGGGTGTAGCCTTAAGCCCTGGGAGCTCCAGGGCTCTACCACTCTACCAATTTGGTAGCATGGTAGGACCCCGATATTCCCAGAATATCGAGTTAGCCCCCGTAGAGTGGTGTTAGCATAGATTAGTCTAACTCCAGTCTATGGGGGTGGGCTCGGAATATGAAACCCGAGGTAGGACCAGCGGATAGAGCTGGAGTAAAGAGGGGTGTAAAGATGGGGTGTAGGGCTTAGGGCTTCTAGGCTGCTATTGCCTTCCTAAGCTCCGCTAGGGCTTCCTCTACCCTGGATCTAATTGATCTACGTAGGGCTATTGATACTTTCACCACGATATCCTCGTGGCTTAGAGCCGCCTCTACGGCCCTGGCCAGTTTATCGGCTTTAGCAGCCACGTTTCTAGCCGCCTGGGGGGCCCTCTTAGCCCTAAGCTCCAATATCTTGGCCTTAAGCCTCTCCAACAGTCCCAGGACGTAGCTTAGTGTTTCGCTAAAGGCTTCCCTTAGGAGCTCCCTCTCTTTATCCCTAAACACTCTAACCACATAGGACTCCAGCCTATACGATTCGGCCACCCTGCTAAGATACTCTCTTAGCAGCCCCGTGTAATCCTGTGGGCACACGTATGTGCTGGAGTCTACGCTAGCACAGAACCGTAGAAGCAACATATCCTTAATGTAAGAGTATTCATAGCCAGCCCTACGACCGCCTCTAGCCCTGCTAATATCAAATGTTATGATATGCCACACCAGGCTCTCGGGGCTAGCAGTAGCCGGGTCCACTATTTCAAACAAGTAGAGCTCCAGCCTCTTAGACTTCGGTATGCTCTCCGTTAAGAACACGTCCCTTACATCACCCTCTCCCTTGTAGCGGCCTATCAAATGGACCGAGGCCCTACCCCTGGTCCTACCAAGCACCAGGTATCTAGCAGCCTGGGCCACTACTGCCACCCCCCGCATATTGCTAGGAGCTCCTGGGGTAGCTCCCCCCGGCAGTAGACTTTAGCGGGTCTATGTCTCTCGTGGGCCTTCAGCATTATCTTCAGCCCCCTGTCTTTATCGAACTCAGCACACATGGACCTGGGGTACTCCCCTGGGGGGCATGACCAGAAGAAGTAGACAATAGCCCCGTCCACCATACCATACCACTCCACGGTGTCAAGCAAGCTCCACCTCTCAGAGCATTGCCCACGCCACGCAACATACCACCTTATATCAGCCCCGGTAATCAAGGCGTCCGGCCTACACCACTTGGACTTCACAACCACCCCACCTCTCCAGCCACCCTAGAGTGGTGTTAACCGGAGCTTATAAGCTTAACTCCAGTCTAGGGTGGCTAGAGTGGTGTTAGAGCAATAGCCTGGAGCTCCCAGCATTAGGGCTACACCCATCCTACCAGGCTAGTAGAATGGTAAGGCCTGGTATGGGCTGCTACGGACCTGTAGCCTCAACAATCCTACTATGCTGGTAGAGTGGTAGAGCTCTAGGACTAGCAGCCTGCTAGCTCCAGCCTGGGAGACTGGCGATAGCATAGTGTAGGCTATCTCCAGTCTACGAGGGCTGGATAACATAGGGCTGGAGCTCTAGGCTTTAGGCTGCCTGGCGTTTAGAGGCTAGCGGGCATAGACTGGAGTTAGCTTATAGTAGGTGGGCCCTCTAACACCAAGCTAGCCCCCCTAGAGTGGAGTTAGAACATACTACCTTAACCCCACCCCATAGCATAGATTAGTCTAACTCCAGTCTATGGGGGCTGTGCTCTCTACCAAACTAGTAGAATAGTAGGGAGCTCGCAGCATAGAGGCCACCATTCTAGCGGCTCGACCTAGGCCCTTCTACCAACTGAGTAGGATAGTAGGACTAGGGGGTATAGACTGGAGTTAGAATAATATAGGCTATCTCCAGTCTACGGGGGCTGCCAGCTCCTACACTACTAGGAGAGTAGGGCTAAAGAGCTCCAGCATAACACCAGGCGGGGCCAGAGCTACATCCACCCTACTAAGGGAGTAGAGTAGTAGGAGCTCCAGTTTAGAGGCTGGCCCCCATAGAGTGGAGTTAGAGTATATCTAGTGTTAGACTGTCTCGGGGGTCCGAGACAGTACATGGCATAATTTATGCTAACTCCAGTCTAGGCTGGCCGGGCTAAGCTCTAGTAGCCAGCCTCTCGGCCCTCTTAACGCTAACCCACTCCTCTATATCTATAGCTTCTATGAACGGCTCGCTGGAGTGGTAGGCCACCACCACGTATACCTTATACGTATGACCCCACCACATAACATAGTAGCCTAAACACTCTTCCACACCATCCTCGAAAAACAAACCCTCGAACTCCCTAGCAGCCTCAACCAGCAACCTAAGCCTCTCCAAAGACTCTAAAGGTAGCCTACGAAGCCTAGCCTCTTCAACCAGAAACTCAGCCACACTCCTGGCTGTAGGGAGCCAAACCCACACAGCCAGCCCACATATAATCAAGCTAACACCAGCTTAAAAACTGGCCTGGGCTAGAAGACCAAACCCCATAGACTGGAGTTAGACAAATATATGCTAACACCAGTCTACGGGGGTAGAACCACGCCAACACCACAATAACACCACAACACCAGCACAACACCATCAATAGAACACCACAAATCCGTAAACACGATATCAGCGGCCCAGCCCCAAACCCATCACCACACCCAGCCCCCCTAGACTGGCGTTAAACCCCAAGACCCGGCCCAGCCCCAGATCTCTACTACTAGTATTTCTCACACACCCCTAGAGACATCCTAGAGTAGCTCCAGGATAACAGCTAGAACCCATAGATTCTTAAACCGTAAAACATGAGCATCCAAGATAGACACGTTAAAACGTTTAAACTAAAGAGTTGGGGGTGTGGTTTAAGCCTGGGGGAGCCTACTACCTGAGGCCCAGGATATCAGCTAGGCCGGGCTTACGCTCTCCCTGGGGTTGGCTACCGGCATGTGCTTGAGCTAACTGTGTAGCCCTACAAACCTCGTAAACCTCTAGCAGCATTACAATAACATCATTAGCACTAGAGAGCCCCCTAGCTTTAGCAAGAGCCTCAAGCCTCTCGTAAACCTCTAGCTTAAGGCTAACACTCTTGTACCCCCTAGGTGGCACAGCACCACACCACCCCTAATATACGGTAACCACACCTATAAGATCCAGTATATACGGTAACCACACAGTAACCCCTACCAATAAACTCCAGTATATACAGTAGGGGTACAGTAGGCTCAAGGTAAACTCTCCCACGTTACCGTAAATCTACAGTAGGCTCAACAGTATGGTTACCGTAGTTACCTTAAGCACAAGGCAACCATACAGTATATACTGTAAAACCGTCTTAAAGCTACTGTAGCCCTACAGTATATCACCATCACGGTGTACACCTAGGGCTCCATAAGGCTCCATAGCTCTGGCAGGTCCCTAGGGGGAGAGGGGGTGGGGGGAGTAAATAGGAGTAATTAGGGCCCCCTATCCCCTATAGAAGATAGGGGGGGCTATGGAGCCCTATGGAGCCCTCTGTGCTCACCTAGGAGAGGGGTGTAGGAGAAAAAGTGAGTGTGGGGGGCTGGGTTTACTCCTGGTATGCTTCTAGGCCCTCTCTTTCCTCTGTGAGCTCCCTTAGCTTGGCTGCAGCTACGTCTGGCCTCTCCAGCAGCATTACCCCCTTGTAGTACGCTTCGGTCTTGATTTTAACCCTCACTATGCTATGTGCTTCCAGCCTCTTGGTGAACTCAGCTTTAGCTAGCACCTCTACGTCTTGGGCTCTAGCCCACTCCGTGTATAGCATGTATAGGGTCTGTGCTGCCACCCTGCCATCGGGGTCTCTTCTGGCTAGGTTTAGCCTCTCCAGGTCCTTTATGAATCTGTATATTGGGTCTGACTCTTCCAGCCACCTCTCCCTAACATCTGTCTCCCCTGTGAAGGCCCGCCTCTCTAGGACCTCTTTCACAGCCTCTAGTCCTATTGTTAAAGCCTGGTCCCTTAGCTCTGGTGTTATATTCCTCTCATACCATGTTGGGTCCCCTGGGAAGGTGTGGGGGAAGTCCACTATAACCCATCTCCTGAAGAAAGCATGGGTTAGGTCGTTGGTCTTGGGGAGCTCGTTGGCGGAGAACACCATCTTAGCGTAGTTGATATAGTTCTGGATGGGCTCCCTACCCTTCCTATCTATGGCCATGGTGTCTTCCCCCGTCAGCATCTTGAACGCCCCAGTATAGCTCAGGGGTGTCTTAGGCAGGTCGGCGAATATGTTGGCCAGCTTCCCCACCAGCCCAGCCCATAGAAACCTGTAGTCCAGGTCTGCGAATGCCTGGAGTGGTATGCTGGCTATGTTATGCCTTCCAAGTATATCCCTGAGCATCCTGAGGTATGTTGATTTACCGTTAGAGCCCCTGCCTAGCAGCATGAACGCCTTGTTTAGTGGGTAGTCGAATACTATCGTGGTGTAGCCCACCAGCTCTAATAGTGTTAGCCAGTAGGGCTCCCCGACCCAGCTCTTAAGTATTTCAACTAGCTGGGGGGCCTCTGCTAGGGCTAGCTCCCTAGCATTATAGCCCTTAGCTTTAGCTTGGTTTAGGAGCTCTGGCCTGACCCTAGCGTTTATATCGTGGACCACGAACTCCCCACGATACTCTCTCAGCTCGTAGCTCTCGCCATTCCAGACTATAAGGTAGTCCCCGCTCCTAACGCCTCTCGCAGGCTCAGCGTTCTCAGCCTTAGCTCTCAGGATGTTTAGGACCTCTTTCTCAAAACTACTATACTTCCAGTTAAACTCGTGGAAGCTGTGGGCCTCATATGTTCTCACCATGATAGCCTGTAGTATGTCTATGCTCTCAGGCTCACCCAGCCACCTGCCACTAAAGTATATGTAGAGCCTGCCCAGCCACTTCCTGGTGTTAAGCTCAGACTCCAGGGTCTTAGCACACTCAAAGGTGTAGGTGGGTAAAGGTGCTGGCCTGCCATCACTAGCAGTCCTAAGCCCCTCAACACACACCATACCCACGAGGCTCTTCACAGCCTCTCTTACAGCCTCTCCAGGCTTACCCTCAGCCTGTGTTATCAACTCTACAATCTTAGACTCAGCCTCGGAGAGCTCCCTATCAAGCTCCAGCAGCCTCTCGACCCAGGCCCTGACCTGGTCTGGGCTGACTGCGGGAGCTCCCCTGAGTATGCTCTCCAGCTCCAGGGCCTCGAAGCTTATGGTGCCAGGCTTGATTATCCCGGCTAGGTCCCTACACCATACCTTAAACCTCTCCCCCTCAGCCTCTAGGCATTCCCCTGAGACCCTGAAGGCGTAGATGTAATACTTGTAGCCATAAGCTCTCTCCAGCTCCTCTAGCCTAAGCCCATCCAGGACCTCTCCCACGGGGTCTCCCTGAGCCTTCAGGACCGCTAGCTTGGCCTTTAGTATCGGGGCTAGGGCTACGATTATAATCCCATCCCTAACAGTATGTTTTATAAGCCCCCCGCCACCACTACTGATACTGGGGCCTGGGGGGCTTGGCTCCCAGCTGGGGCTCCTATCCTTGGCTGGGGCCTGGCCCGCCACTTCCACCACCCCTTCTAGCCCTGGCCTTGGACCTGGCTAGCTTGAGCTCTAGGTCGAGAATATGCTCTAGCAGCTTCCTCTTATTCACCTTGTATAGGCTGTGCTCCAGCCTCTCCAGTATGCCATAGAGGTAGAAGTCCCATAGTAGCTGTCTGGCGTAGACAGCACTCAGGCCATGCTCCACCAGCAGCTTGTTTAGGCTATTCCAGGCGTACACCCTGCCGTCCTCTGTGTTCTCGTAGAGGGCCTTTAACGCCTTCAGCTTCAGCAACCCAGGCCTAGGCTTAGCCTCAGCCACGCCATCACACCAATACATTCTAATGCTAGCCAGAGTTTATAAGTGTAATCACTCCTGTAAATTTGCGGGGGTGGTCTACCTGGGGGATTCCGGGGGGTCTGCCCCTTCAGAACCCTCTTCAGAGCCCCCTTGGCTCCGGGGGGTCTCCAGCTGTACAGGACAGCCTGGTATGAACCTCTGGCTACCCTCGTAGACTGGTGTTAGAATAATATTGTGCTAACTCCAGTCTATTGGGGCTTAGCCCCTCTTACCCTTCCTCTCCTCTAGGGCTTTCACAAGCTCCTCGTAGAGCTGCCTCTCCTTGCCTAACACCCTACTCCACATGTCCCCCACTACTGTGTTTACCTTAAGGGATACCTGTAGGGTTAGGGGTGCTATGTGTCTGCCCAGGGGGTCTTTTTCAAGCTTCCCAGTTAGCTCTCCTATGGCTTCCCTCAGCCTCTCGCTATACCTGTAGCTCCTATAGCCTAGCATGTAGTGTGCTAGCTCTAGTACTGTGTATACGTAGGCCACCACCCCATCCCCGGCCACCCACCTCTTACTACCCCTCGGCCTGTAGGCTCTTAGCAGCTCTCTGAAATCCACCCTACCTGCCTCGGCGTAGGCCTCTAGTAGGGTGTAGACCTCTGGGAAGACTAGCCTGTGTATGCTAGCGGCCCTCAGGAACACACTCCAGAATATGGTGGCAGGTGCTGCATTTAGAGCCACATTATACATGAACATCTCGACTTCTAAAACCTGGCATTCCACACTATAAACATCCCTACACAGCTCCGGGTACTTCTTGAAAACCTCTAATGGCGGTGCTAGCTGGAGCTCCACGTGCTTATCCCTCTTCCTATAGTATGCCACACAGCTCCTAACGGTTGATACGTTAGCCTCTAGCAGCCTAGATATTCTAGCGTAGTCCATCCCATACACCGCCCTTAGAATGTATGAAGTCCTACACTTCCCATGCTCCTCGACCATCTTCTGGACCCAGGCCTCGGTTGAAACCCTTCTATACTCTACCTCTCCCTCTAGCTCCTCTTCCTCGGCCACCACGCTCACCTCTTCCTAGCCCTAGTCCTGGCCCTGGCCTCATAATACTTGGCCCTTAGCGTGGGTGTGCTATGTATTAGTCTGGCCAGGGTAGTGTAGCCCACTCCTAGGAGCTTAGAAACATCCTTTAGCGTGTAGCCTCGTTGAACATACTCTATGGCCTTTAATGCTGTGGCCTCGTTTACCTTCCTAGGCCTACCTAGCTTTACACCCCTGGCCTTAAGCCTTTGTAGGGCTAGCTTGGTCCTCTCCCTTATAAACATTTGCTCCATTTCGGCAGCCCAGCCCAGCACGGCCACTATAAGCTTTCTAACGCTCGGGTCTAGGTGCTGTAGCCAGGACTCTCTAACGCTTACGATAACCTTACCCTTGGACTCTAGTAGCTTAAACACCTCTACCAGCTCCCCCAAGCTCCTAGCCAGCCTGTCTAAGGCGTAAACCACTATGCCATCGGCCCCATCCAGGGCTTCTAGCAGCTTTTTGAAGCTTGGACGTTCTACTGGTGGTAGGGCCCCGCTTACCCCGATATCCTTGTAAACGTCCACAATCTGGTGGCCGCTTCTAGCGGCCCACTCGTATATGGCATACTCTTGGTTTTCGGGGTTCTCCGATTCTTCACTCACACGTATATAGGCTAGCAGTTTCACCCTCTACCACCCCCATCCCTGGAGCTCTAGGGCTAGGGCTTTTATCTTAAACGGGGTTTTCGGCTGGGTTATCCTGTGGGGGTTTAGGTAAAGTTTATTGTATACGCCCGTTTCCCAACATCCCCACGCCTGGAACACCCTAGACTCCGTCTCGGGGCTCCGAGACAGTCCAAGGCTTAATTATACGTCTACGGGGCTACTGTAGTAGAGTTAACCACCGGTTAACTCAACCTAGGGGCTGGAGCTCCCAACCACCACCCCCGCAAAACTGTGGGGGTGCTAGGCCTGGGCCCCATAGCGTCGAGGCCAGGGGCCCGGCTATGGGTCTTAGGAGCTCCGGGCCTTAGGGGCTAGGCTGCTGCTATTAGGTATAGGGTAACCCCGATACTCTGGGAATATCAAGCTAGCACTATGGACTGGATCCCGGGAGATCCAGCCCTTAGGCTGCTAGCCTAGATCCTGGATCCTGGAGCTCCCAAGCACTAACACCATATCCTGGGATCCAGGGGTATCGGGGGGCTAGCACTATGGTCCTAGCTCTCCAAACTCGATATTCTGGGAATATCGGGCTAGGGTATGGGCTGGATCCCAGCAGCACACCCCTAGGATATCGGGGTAACGCTATGGACTGGATCCCTGGAGCTCCTAACCTCTAGGCCAGGGCCAGCCTAACAGTAGCCGCTAGCACCTGGGGAGCCCCCAAGGCCTAAGCCTGGTTTCAAACTGTTACACCTGGTTAGAGGCTACCTCTTAGAGCTAGCCCTAGAGGTAACCCCGATATTCCTGGAATATGGGGCTTAGGCCTGGCAGCCTTAGCCCTGTATTCAGGGGGTATCAAGCCCAGGCTACCCCCATAGACTGGTGTTGAAACCCAAGACCCCCGCTACCACGCTTTAGCTCCAAGTTCTACCCCGGTTCTACCCGGGGAGTAGGGCCTGGGCTCTAGGGGTTAGAGCTAGCTCTCCCAGGCTAGGGGCCGTAGCCTCGACCTCTAGCCTTTAACCCAAGATAGCCTAAGGTGGACTAGTCGAGGCTAAGACCCATCGAGGTTATCCTAGGTGGTTCTAGCAGCTTAGGCTTGGGGGCTGGAGAGCTCCCAGGCATAGGGTAGCCCACATGGTAACCCCCCCGATATTCTGGGAATATCGAGGTAACCCCAAGGGTTGGATCCCTGGAGCTCCAAGGGCTCGGGGCTAGCCCTGGGATCCAGGGATATCGGGGATCCTGGGGGCTGGATCCCTAGGACTCCCAACCCTGTTAGGAGAGATCCAGGCCTTAGGGTAGCCCATCCCAAGGCCTGATATTCTGGGAATATCGGGGTTATTCTAAGAGCTACCACGCTAGCACAGGCCTGGGGCTAGGGTGATATTCTGGGAATATCACGGCCCCACCCCCCTAGAGTGGTGTTAGGGCCCAAGCGGGGGCTACCACGGGTCCAGGGCTAGCCCCGGCTAGCCCCCCGGGGTCCAGCCTGGGAGCTCCAGGGCTTAGGCTGCAGCTATGGGTGCTAGAGGCCCGGGTTCTAAGAGCTCCTAGGAGTTAGGGTAACCCGCTATGGTATAGCAGCCTAAACCCCACACCTACCCCAGGCCTATGCTGGGAGCTCCAGGCATAGAGCTAGGCCTAGGGCTCCTAGACCTAGCGTAGGGAATGGGGCCTATCGAGGTTACCTAGAACGGGGCTAACCTCGAATAGTCGAGGCGTAGCCCTTAGGAGCTAAGACTTAGTCTCGAGGCCCCGGCTAGACCTGGAGCCC
>Ga0080007_1079481_pt1 | contig 17135 bp, 11 predicted proteins | sample OctOCTMetagenome_FD_69210 | JGI IMG/M metagenome (GOLD analysis project Ga0080007, IMG submission 69210) | Hot spring and microbial mat streamer communities from Octopus Spring Streamers, Yellowstone National Park, USA - OCT_B (SPADES... | ecosystem: Environmental > Aquatic > Thermal springs >...
CCCTTACCTATAACTCCTTTAAATCTAAAAACACCCTCCCTTATACTCCATTTCCTTATACTCTTATCCTCACAATATAAATACAAATCATCTTCATCAATTAAATACTTTAAAACCTTAATTGGATTTAAATCGTTAAGATTGTAAGTAGTAATTTCCCATATCTTAATGGTTCCATCCAAACTACCACTTGCCAAATACTTTCCATCAGGACTAAATGAAACTGAAAAAACACTACCAATATGTCCTTCTAATGTTTTAATAAGCTTCCAACTCCCTACTTCCCATATATTAATGGTTTCATCAACACCACCGCTTGCCAAATACTTTCCATCAGGACTAAATGAAACTGAACGAACAATATCACTATGTCCTTCTAATATTTCAATAAGCTCCCAACTCCCAACTTCCAATATCTCAATGGTTTCATACCTCATGGTTTCATTATAACTACCACTTGCTAAGAACTTCCCATCAGGACTAAATGAAATTGAACGAACAACATCACGATTTCCTCCTAATGTTTTAGTAAGCTTCCAACTCCCAACTTCCCATATCTTAATGGTTTCGTCATCACTACCACTTGCTAAAAACTCTTCATCAGGACTAACTACTTCCCATTCCCATATATTATCCCATATCTCAATTGTGTTATCCCAACTACCACTTGCGCTTGCTAAGAACTTTCCATCAGGACTAAATGAAACTGAATTAACACTACTACTATGTCCTTCTAATGTTTTAATAAGCTCCCAACTCCCTACTTTCCATATCTTAATTGTGTTATCCCAACTGCCACTTGCTAAGAATTTCCCATCAGGACTAAATGAAACTGAATTAACACTATTACTATGTCCTTCTAATGTTTTAACAAGCTTAAAAACCACCGCTTTATTAGAACCCATACCAAGAAATTTCCCCTCTTCCTTACCCTTCACAAAATCTTTAAAATCAACCTCACCATTCTCTAAAATTTCTGCCCTTTGACAAATACCCTCATACTCTATTATTAAATCATCTTCATTAACATATAACCCCTTTATATTCTCATTCTTCCTCTCATATACCTCTCTTAATGTCCATAAATATATCACCCTTAAAAATTTATCCTCACTTAATATAACTAAAAAATCTTTATAAATATCATAATCCAAAACTCTATAATTAACACTATGCTCAGTTATGTATTTGTAGTCCTTCTCATCTTTTCTATATATTAAAAATGTCTTCTTATCCTCTAATAAGAATAATAACCACTTCTCATTTAATCTAAAACTCTCTCTTTTGCTTCTATTGGTTGGATATTTTAAATTCACCCTTAACTTCATAAACCAAGGAGAATTTTCTAAAATGTCTTTCTCATCCTTATTTAATTCATCTTTATAAAAGCTTCTTGAAAGCTCTTTGAAAAGAATGATAAAATTTATGTCCTTTTTGAAAAGTCTCCTTAAATATGAAAAGTCATCTGATTTTAATGCTCCTTTATTACTGAAAAATAGCTCCCTAAACTCTTTATATATTTGCTCATCTATCAGTTTCATAACTACTTCTCTTTTCTTTTTTACCTCCTTTATATTTAGCTTTAAAAACTCTTCAAAATTTAAATAATTATCTAAATTTGTTCCTAATAAAACATTTATGTAATTCGTAAAGTTTTCAGAGCCACAAACCTTATTGTCTTTTATTATAATAAAATCTTTATCCAAAACCCATATTTCAAATCCTTTAATTTCTTTATAATCTTCAAGAACTTCTCCTTTACTTATAACTCCCTTAAATCTAAAAACACCTTCCTTTATTCTCCATTTCCTTATACTATTATCCTCACAATATAAATACAAATCATCTTCATCAATTAAATACTTTAAAACCTTAATTGGACTTAAATCGTTAAAATTGTAAGTAGTAATTTCCCATATCTTAATTGTGTTATCAAAACTTCCACTTGCTAATAACTTTCCATCAGGACTAAATGAAACTGAATTAACACCTTCACTATGTCCTTTTAATGTTTCAATAAGCTTCCAACTCCCTACTTCCCATATCTTAATTGTGTTATCAAAACTTCCACTTGCTAATAACTTTCCATCAGGACTAAATGAAACTGAATTAACACCTTCACTATGTCCTTCTAATGTTATAACAAGCCTCCAACTCCCTACCTTCCATATCTTAATTGTGTTATCACTACTTCCACTTGCTAAAAACCTCCCATCAGGACTAAATGAAACTGAATTAACACCTTCACTATGTCCTTCTAATGTTATAGCAAGCCTCCAACTCTCTACCTCCCATATCTTAATTGTGCTATCACCACTGCCACTTGCTAAGAACTTTCCATTAGGACTAAATGAAATTGAATAAACACCTTCACTATGTCCTCCTAATGTTTTAACAAGCTTCCAAATCTTAATTGTTTTATCCCAACTACCACTTGCGAATAGCTTTCCATCACGACTAAATGAAACCGAACTAACACTATCACTATGTCCTTCTAATGTTTTAATAAGCTTCCAACTCCCTACTTCCCATATCTTAATTGTGTTATCAGAACTGCCACTTGCTAAGAACTTTCCATCAGGACTAAATGAAACTGAAATAACACTATCACTATGTCCTTCTAATGTTTTAATAAGCTTAAAAGCCACTGCTTTATTAGAGCCTATACCAAGAATTTCTCTCTCTTCTTTACCCTTCATAATGTCCTTAAAATCAATCTCACCACTCTCTAAAATTTCTGCCCTTTGACAAATACCCTCATATTCTATTATTAAATCATATCCATTAACATATAACCCCTTTATATTCTCTTTCTTCCTCTCATATACCTCCCCTAATGTCCATAAATATATCACCCTTAAAAATTTATCCTCACTTAATATAACTAAAAAATCCTTATAAACCTCATAATCCAAAACTCCATAATTAACACTATGCTCCGTTATGTATTTGTAGTCCTCCCCATCTTTCCTATATATTAAAAATGTCTTCTTATCCTCTAATAAGAATAATAACCACTCTTCATTTAATTTAAAACTCTCTCTTTTACTTCTATTGGTTGGATATTTTAAATTCACCCTTAACTTCATAAACCAAGGAGAATTTTTTAAAATGTTTTTCTCATTCTTATTTAATTCATCTTTATAAAAGCTTCTTGAAAGCTCTTTGAAAAGAATTATAAAATTTATGTCCTTTTTGAAAAGTTTCCTTAAATATGAAAAGTCATCTGATTTTAATGCTCCTTTATTACTGAAAAATAGCTCCCTAAACTCTTTATATATTTGCTCATCTATCAGTTTCATAACTGCTCCTCCTTTCTTTTTTTCCTTTTGAGCTTTCCTTCTTTTTCCTCCTTTTTAGTTCCTCTAAATCCATCTCAACTCCAACATCCTTTAATTTTAATAATATATCATCTAAACTCGTATAACATCTATCATCATAAGGTGTTATTACTTTTATGTCGTTATTACTATTTATTTCAAATGTCAAATTCCAATCACCTGATGGTGTCTCTGCTTTTACTATTATTTTTCCAAATTTATCACTTTCTAATTTCCTTTCTATATTAGTATAATTCATTTCTGCTAAAACTTCAATAATCCTTGAACTCGTTTCAACTTTTATTTCATAATTCTTTTTATTTTCTAAGGCATTATTCCTTAAAGTATTGTATAAATTCATTATTTCTTGCCTTTCTAATGAAATTTTTAAAGGTTCTATCGTTTCTAAATTTTTTAATTTGTTTAAAAGCTTTGAAATTTCAGAGCTGTTTGACCATTCAGTCAAAAATTTTAATTCTTCCTCATTTATTACCTTCTTTATTTCATCTATTATCTTTCTTTTATATTCCTCAGCTTCCTTTTTGCTTTGTGAAATTGTTTTTAAAATTTTTGATGAAAATTCTTGATTTCTTGAAATTATACCTTCCTTATATAATTTTATAGTTGATAAAACCTTTCTTAAATGCTCTAATGTTTTTTGGTCATAAGAGCTAACTTTTATATTTTCAAATTCCTTTACTTTCTGCTCCTGCTCAAATAAAAATTTCTTAAATTCCGTTATATTACTTTCTATATCTAAATTTGAAAATTTCCTTATTAGTTCTTTTGTGTTGTTATCTATATCACAAAGTTTATAACCCTCTTTTATAATGTCCTTCATTAAAAAAATTTCCTTTTCAATCAGCTTTAAAACTTGTCCGATTTCCGCTCTATAATTTATATAAACTCCATGCTTTGGACCACTCATTTTAAAACCTCCTTTATATTTAGCTTTAAAAACTCTTCAAAATTTAAATAATTATCTAAATATGTTCCTAATAAAACATTTATGTAATTCCGAAAGTTTTCCTTAGAGTTTTCAGAGACAAAAACCTTATTATCTTTTAATATAATAAAAACATTATCTATAATCCAAACTTCAAAATCTTTAATTTCATTGTAATCATCAGGAACTTTTTCAACATTCTCTCCAATCAAAGCGGAAAATTCAAATTCATTTTTATTTTCTGACCAAGACCTAATACTCTTATCCTCACAATAAAAAAACAAATTGGGTTTTTTATATAAATAATACAAAGCTTTTACTAACTTAATATCATTATAGGAAGAAACTAAACTAAATTCCCATATTCTAATTAGCCCATCACTACCTCCACTTGCTAAATGCTTTCCGTTAGGACTAAATGAAACAGAAAGGACACCACTGCTATGTCCTTTTAATGTTTTAATAAGCTTCCAACTCCCAACTTCCCATATCTTAATGGTTTTATCCCAACTGCCGCTTACTAAGAACTTTCCATCAGGACTAAATGAAACTGAATAAACACCACTGCTATGCCCTTCTAATGTTTTAATAAGCTCCCAACTCCCTACTTCCCATATCTTAATGGTTTTATCACCACTGCCGCTTGCTAAGAACTTTCCATCAGAACTAAATGAAACTGAATAAACACTATAACTATGTCCATATAATGTTTTAATAAGCTCCCAACTCCCAACTTCCCATATCTTAATGGTTTTATCTCTACTGCCACTTGCTAATAACTTCCCATCAGGACTAAATGAAACTGAATAAACACCATAAAAATGAGATAATACTTTAGCAAAAATTGTAAAGAAATCCAGTTGGCTTTCCAAAGCAAAATCCCTATCTCCTTTTAATGTTTTAATAAGCTTCCAACTCCCTACCTCCCATATCTTAATGGTTTTATCAGAACTGCCACTTGCTAAGAACTTCCCATCAGGACTAAATGAAACTGCCCAAACTTCATCACTATGTCCTTCTAATGTTTTGATAAGCTTCCAACTTCCTACTTCCCATATCTTAATTGTGTTATCACTACCACCACTTGCTAAGAACTTTCCATCAGGACTAAATGAAACTGAACGAACAATATTACTATGTCCTTCTAATGTTTTAATAAGCTTCCAACTCCCTACTTCCCATATCTTAATTGTTTTATCAGAACTGCCACTTGCTAAGAAATTTCCATTAGGACTAAATGAAACTGAATTAACACCATAACTATGTCCTTCTAATGTTTTAATAAGCTTCCAACTCCCAACTTCCCATATCTTAATGGTTTTGTCCCAACTACCACTTGCTAATAACTTTCCATCAAGACTAAATGAAACTGAAATAACACTATTACTATGTCCCCCTAATGTTTCAATAAGCTCAAAGGTTACTGGTTTATTACCAAGAAATTTCCCCTCTTCTTTACCCTTCACAAAATCCTTAAAATCAACCTCACCACTCTCTAAAATTTCTGCCCTCTGACAAATACCCTCATACTCTATTATTAAATCATTTCCACTAACATATAAACCCTTTATATTCTCATTCTTCCTCTCATATACCTCCCCTAATGTCCATAAATATATCACCCTTAAAAATTTATCCTCACTTAATATAACTAAAAAATCCTTATAAACATCATAATCCAAAACTCCATAATTAACACTATGCTCCGTTATGTATTTGTAGTCCCTTTCATCTTTCTCTTTCCTATATATTAAAAATGTCTTCTTATCCTCTAATAAGAATAATAACCACTCATTATTTAATCTCAAACTCTCTCTTTCACTTCTATTGGTTGGATATTTTAAATTCACCCTTAACTTCATAAACCAAGGAGAATTTTCTATAATTGCTCTCTTTTGATTATCTAAATAATCATTTTCCTTATAATAATCACTTGAAATTTCTTTGAATAATTGTAAAAAGTTTATTTCATCTTCATATCTTTGCCTAAAACAATAAAAATCCATATATGACAATTTCCCTAACTTCTTAAAAAACAACTCATAAAAATTTTTCCTAACTTCAGGGAAGGCTTTCATTTTCTATACCTCCACTTTTTTAAATAGTTTTCTATATATAAAAAGCTTTTGCCTTCAAGCTCTGAAATATCACCATCAAAATCAGGATAGTACTTATTTATATAACTTTTGATTGTCTCACGATCTGTCCAAATTCTTATTTCTTCAAATCCTAAATTTTTCAAAAATTCTATTATTTTATTACTTCTCAATTCCACTATAACTATTAAATTTTCATAATTTTCAAACTTTTCAATCTCCTCAATTAAATCTAAATTACTTTCATTTATAAGCAAAATGATGTTTTCTTTAATGTTTTTTATAATTTCAATACTTGAAGGTATTTCATAAATTATAATGCCTTTAATTTCACCTGAAAAAGCTTTTATAAATGTTGTTTTACCTGATTTTACATCACCAATTATAACAAATTTCCTAATTCCTAAATTTAATAAATCTAAAATTTCCTTCTTTTGCTTTTCAAAACCTACAATTTTTGAAAAATTTAATTCTGATATTTCTATATCACTTACAGATTTCCTTAACTTTTCTAATATCACCTCTCTTAAAAATTCCTCCTTATTTACTTTATTACCAAGTGCTTTTAGTTTATTTCCTATATTCCTAATATCCCTACCTGAAAAACCCTCAAAATAGTTATAATATTCCTCCCATTCTTCCCCCAAGTAATCTGATACAATTTGCCTTAATTCTTCACCTCTTGGTAATGGAATTTCTATTTCCTTAAATCTACTCCTTATAGCAGAATCCAATAAATGGAGATTATTAGTAGAAACAACTATAAAAATTTCTTTATCTTCTTTAAGCCCATCTACATTAGCAAGAAATTCATTAACAATTTCATTTGTATAGCTATCTGACCTATTAGCATCTCTTTTACATAAAATTGCATCTGCTTCATCTACAAGCAATAAAGCAGGTTTATTATTTCTCAATTTTTCAAAAATTCTTCGTGTATTTTGAACTGATTGACCTATGAACTCTCCTTTAAAATCCGATGCGGAAGCTTTCATAAAATAAAATTCAAACTCATTTGCTAATGCCCTTGCTATCGTTGTTTTACCTGTTCCAGGTGGTCCATATAAAATTATGCCATTTACTAATAACTTACCATCCCTAAAATTACTAAAAATTAGCCTAATTTCATCTTTTATTTTTTCATCAATTCTAATTTTATCTAATGTCCATTCCTCTTCCTCTTTTTCATCAGTTGAAAGTAGTAAAATTTCCCTTTCCTTTATATTCCTAATTCTTGATTCAAAATCATTTTTTATATTTCTCAAAAGCTTTTCCTTTTCAAAATATAACTTTTTTGCTGTTCCAATAGGAAAGTATAGTCTTTTATTATAATTTTTTGCTAAATTATTTAAAGTGATAGCAATTTCAATAATTGAAGGCTCGGAAACATTTATGGCATCATTAATGGTAATACCAAAATCCTCTAATTTTCCTAATTGATTTTCTCTAATAATGATAAAATAATAATTCCTTGTTTTTTTCCAATTTAAAATTGTTTCCTTGAAAATTAAAGCCAAATTTTCACTATTAAACCCTCTATGAATTTCACAAATACTTTCAAAATCATCAAAAATCACACATACATTTTCATTTTTAAACAAATAATCATTAAGCTGTTTTAAATAATTTATGAAAGATTGTAAATCATTAAAACTTTCTTCACTTAAATTTTTTGTAAATGTGCTATATTGACCTAAATCGTCTTTTATATTTATTTTCCTTGAAAAATCCAAATCCGTTTTTAACTTAATTTTATAGCCTTCCTTATAAATCTCAACAAAATGCCTCACTTTATCCCAAATCATTCCTTTAATACTTTCCCTTATTTCAAGCAATTCATCATTTGTAAGAAATAAATCTGACATAAATTGATTGTCTCCATATAAGAAAATAACATTCTTTCCATTCTTCAAAAACTCCTCAACTCTCTTAAAAAACCTATGAACCATAACTTCAACCTCCCATAATTTCCCTTAATTGCTTAGAGCTTAATTCATCTTCATTCCCATTCTGATCTATAAACACGACTTTAAATTCCCTATCATTTGTAATTTTAAATTTTAAATTCTCAACTTTCTTATTCTTCACCTTTTCATATTTTTGAATAACAATAGGTATTTCTTTCTTTTCATTTGGGGTTTCAATAGAAATATAGAAAACTTTATCTAATTCTACTTCCAAAGGCTTTTGATTTATTTTAAAATTCTTCAAATACTTTTCAACAGGTAATGTTTCATCTTTATTAAAAAGCAAAATTTCATATTTACCATGACCCTTACTTTCAAAATTACATTTTTTATCATCATAATAAACTTCTTTTATTCCGATTGAGCTTTCCAAAACCAAATAAACATTAACTTGAACATTTATAATCGTTTTAAATTTTCCTGAGCTTTCCATAGCACAACCAAAAGAAACACTCGCATCCTTTATAAAATCTTTATCTTTAAAATAACTATCCTTTTTATGAGGTAAAATTTCTTTTTCCTTAAAAATTTCTCTTACAAGCTTTTCAAATATGTAAAATCTACCAAATCCACCTGTAATCAATATGTAATCAAATTCAAATTTTTTATAATCTTCAAGACAATTTCTCAATTCTTTAATCCAGTCAGATAAAAATTCTTCAAATTCTTCTCTTTTTATTGTTATTTTATTTATTTTATTCTCTTCTATAAAATTAAAAGAATCATTCCCCTCACTGAACAAATAACTTGCCGTAAATTTTAACCTTTCTGCCTCATACAAACTACTAAGCTCATATCTTTCTTTTATTATTTTATCAACTTCTATTCCACCTCTATTATAAAATTTTTCACTCCCTTCTACATATTTAACTCCTTTTTCAAAAGCATTTACTATTAGCATATCAATTGTTCCTGCACCTGCATCTATTACAAGCACTTTTTTATTTAAACGTTTAATTTCATCTGAAACATGATAAAGTGCTGATGCATAAGGCTCACGAACAATTACTCCATCGCTTACTTCAAAACCAGCCTCTATTAAAATTTCTTTATAAGTCTCATTTTCTTGCCTTCCTACAAACCAACTATTTGGAGCAGAAAACATAATTCTTATATCATCTTTTATTTCCTCTTCTTTAATTTTTTCAATTTTTTCTCTAATTTTAGACAAAAATTTTATACATAATTGCTTTCCTTCTTCTTCCATCATTCTCAATTTAAAACCATATTTCACATTTCCTTTTCCATTTTTATATTTATCATAAGCGGGAAGACCTATTTCATCACTTTCTAAGTCAATAAATGAATATATAAAGCCCTTATTATCACTCAAACCTTTAAGATTAAGTAAGTTGGGTTTGGTTTGATTATCTTTTAAAAATGCAACTTTTGTAGTATAAGTTCCAAAGTCTAACCCTATATAAAACATACTTTTGAAATTTTAAAGGATGGGGGAAAGTCCCCCTAAATGTCATAATATAGATAAAAATCAAGTGGTGTAATTCTTAAACGATATTCTAAAATTTCATTTTCATATTTATAACTTACAAATTTTTCAATAAGTTTTTCAGAGAAAATGTTATTTTTTGTAAGTAAATTTTTATTTTTTATTAGATTTTCAATTGCTTCTTCTAAACTTCTTGAAAGTTGAGGTATATTAGCTTTCTCTTCATCTGATAATTTATATATATTTTTGTCAAGAGGTTTAGGAGGCTCTAAATTATTTATTACTCCATCTAAACCCGCTATTAAAATTGATGAAAATGCTAAATATGGATTTGATGAAGGGTCTGGAAATCTTACTTCTATTCTTTTTGATTTTGGGTTATTTGAATAAATTGGAACTCTTATTGCAGCACTTCTATTTCTTTGAGAATATGCTAAATAAATTGGTGCTTCATATCCAGGAACTAATCTTTTAAATGAGTTCATCGTTGGATTTGTAAATGGTAAAATGGTATTGGCATTTTTTAATATACCTGCTATGAAATTTAAAGCTAATTTTGAAAGCCCACCATATTCATTTCCATAAAATAAATTCTCATTTTCCTTCCATAAAGAAATATGAACATGCATTCCTGAGCCATTATCTCCGTAAATTGGCTTTGGCATAAATGTAACACTTTTATTATATTTTTTAGCAACATTTCTTAAAACATATTTGTACCACATAACCTTATCAGCCATATTTAATAAATTATCGTACTTTATATCAATTTCTCCTTGCCCACCCGTTGCCACTTCATGATGAAATGCTTCCACTTCAATTCCAAGATTTTGTAAAATTAAACTTGCTTCTGCTCTTATTTGATGGAGACTATCAAATGGGGGAACAGGTAAATAACCTTCCTTATGCCTTATCGTATATCCAAAACTTTCATAATTTTTTGTATTCCATCTTGCCTCAATAGAATCAATTTCATAAAAACTCTTATTAGTATTTACATCAAAGGCAACCTTATCAAATATAAAGAATTCAATTTCAGGTCCAATATAAACATTATCTGCTATTTTTGTGCTTTTAAGATATTCTAATGCCTTTTTTGCTACACATCTTGGATCAAGCTCATAAGGTTCTCTCTTTATAGGGTCATAAACATCGCATAAAAGAACAAGTGTTTTAGGCTCCATAAATGGGTCAATTTTAGCAGTTGAAGGGTCAGGAATTAGAAGCATATCAGATTCATATATTTCTTGCCACATTCTTATTGATGAGCCATCAAAACCTATACCTTCATAAAATGAGGCTTCATCAATAGCATTAGCAGGAACTGAAACATGATGCCAAGTTCCCAAAATATCAACAAATCTTAAATCAACAACATATATATTTTCTTTTTTTATAAAATCTAAAACCTCCTTAACTGACATTTTTAAACCTCCTTTTTATTTTAAAATTTTGAAGAAAAATTATTTAAACAAACAGCTTTGTTCTAATGTTTGCCACGACTTTGTGGCATGGGCGGTGGAGGGTTCGAACCTCCGACCTCTCGGTTATCAGCCGAGCGCTCTGCCTCTGAGCTAACCGCCCAAAGTTAAGTTTGAAATTTTAAAGGATAAACTTTAAACTTTTGAAACTATGGCAAATGTATGGGAAAAAGTTTCATCAAAAGAAAAGGAAGAAATTTTCAAATTGGCAGAAGAATATAAAAAATTCTTAAATTCTTGTAAAACGGAAAGGGAAGTTGTAAATTACATTATAAGTATTGCTCTTGAAAATGGCTATAAAGATGGATTTAATCATAGCTCTGATAAATTGTTTTTCTTTGATAAAGAGAGAATTGTAGCTTTATATAAAAGAGGCAATAAAAAAGCAAGCTATGGATTAAAAATTATTGTTTCACATATTGATAGCCCAAGAATAGATTTAAAACCAAAACCAATTTACGAAGATTCGGATTTATTATTGCTTGATACTCAATACTATGGAGGTATAAAGAAATATCAGTGGTTCTCAATACCATTAGCAATTCATGGTGTTATTGTAAATAAATATAATAGAAAGCAAACAATTATAATTGGAGAAGATGAGAATGACCCTGTTTTTACAATAGCAGACCTTCTTCCTCACCTTTCAAGAAAAGTTCAAGGTGATAAAAAAATAGATGAGGCACTTCCAGGGGAAAAGCTTGATTTGATATTTGGTAGTATTCCATTAGATGGAGAAAAGGAAGAAAAAGTTAAGAAGAATATATTGAAAATTTTAAAAGAAAAATATGAAATTGAAGAGGAAGATTTTATTTCAGCTGATATTACAATAGTTCCAGCATTTAAGGTAAGAGATATTGGAATAGATAAAAGTTTAATTGGTGGTTATGGTCAAGATGATAGAATTTGCGTTTGGTCATCATTAAAAGCATTAATTGATTTAGAAAAAAATGAATATTCCGCTTTGTTATTATTTGTAGATAAAGAAGAAATAGGCTCAGTAGGTAATACTTCTGCTAAAAGTAAATTCTTAGAGGTTGTCGTAAAGAGAATTTCTGAAATTGAGAATGAAAATGATTTTAATAAAGTTTTATATAATTCAAAAGCTATATCAGCTGATGTTACGAGTGCTACAAATCCAAATTTTAAGGAAGTAGATGACCCAAGAAATAGTGCGAAATTAAATCATGGTGTTGCTATTGTTAAATATACGGGAAGTGGAGGAAAGTTCTTTGCAAGTGAAGCAAGTGCGGAATATACAGGTTATATAAGAAATCTTTTAAATAATAATAATATCATTTGGCAAGTTGGATTACTTGGAAAAGTTGATGAAGGTGGTGGAGGAACAGTTGCTATGTTTTTAGCAGAATATGGAATGGATATTATAGATATGGGTCCTCCTATTTTAAATATGCATTCACCATTTGAAATAAGCTCAAAAGCAGATTTGTATATGACATATAAGGCTTATAAGGTATTTTTAGAAAGCGAATAGTTATAAAATTTTTTTAGGTAAAGTAAAAATTTACTCCTCCAATTCTTCAATAATTTCAATATCAAGACTTTTAGCAATCTCAATAGCTTTATTATTGGCAAATGGTGTTAAAATAATTTTCTTGTCAATTTTGATATTAGACTTCTTTTCATATAATCTAACTTTCCTTTCAAAAGTTATAACATCACCCTCACTGACAGATGATTTTATTTCAACTTCTTTAACCTAAATCTTCAATTATCGTTTTCATTCCCGCTCTAAATGTTCTTTCTGCCATTAGTCCCCATCTTGCTCCAATGGCAGTTAGTTTCCTATCTAATCTCTTATAGTGTTTTTGGTTGGCTTTTCTATCTTCTTCAATAGCTTGCCAAATCCTTTCTATATTTTGCCATATCTTTTCATTTTCTTGTGCTTGTCTTTCAAATCCTTCTTTTATTGCTTGCCATATTCTTTCATTATCCTTAACAATAGCATTTATAACTTCTTCAATAAGAATAGTAAATGCTTCTCTCATAGGGATTATTGAATTGAAAAGTTGCCCTGTCCAATAATTCTGGAACTATTTATTTTTCTTTATTTTCCTGTTCAACCTAAAAATAAGCCTTCGCTTTATAAATACCCATTTTTATGCCTTTAATCCTTCTCAAATCAATAGCTTCATATTTAATCCTATGACTTATAAACGCCCACTTTTAAGTTCTTGACAATCAATTACTTAATTACTTTTTATTTTCCTCATAATAAGCAATAAGTTCTGCTATAAATCCCATAAAGATTAAAAGCAATCCAGAAAGGACGAATAAAATTACTAAGTAAGCAAGTGGTCTATAACCAAATTCAAAAATAAATCTTAAAATAAATGCTAATAAACCAATTAAAAAACCAATAAATAAAAATAAAAAACCTAAGGTTCCAAATAGCAATAATGGCTTTTCTTTAAATGTTAATAGGAACTTTACCGCTAATAAGTCCATAAATCCTATCAAAATTCTTAATTTTCCTCTATACTTACTAATACCTGCCCTTCTTGGATATAATTTAACAGGAATTTCTGTAATTTTGAATCTATAATGATGTGCAATAGGAATAATATATCTATGCCATTCTTTCCTTAATGGAATGCTTTCAAGAACTATCCTTTTCATACCTTTTAAAGCATTCATATCTCTAACCTTTATATTAAAAAAAATTCTTGATAAAAAATTATATACAAATGAAACGAATCGTTTTTCATATTTACCCACTTTATAACCTGCTACTAAATCCCAATTTTCATCTTCAATTTTTTTGGCAATTCTATAAGCATCTTCAAATGAAAATTGTAAGTCAGCATCAAATATAATAATAATTTCTCCCCTTGAAAATCTAAACCCTTCCTTTATAGCATCTGTTTTACCTTTATTATATGGAAGTTTAACAACTAAGATGTCATCTCTATTTCTTGATAATTCAATTGCTTTTTCATAAGTTTTATCATAGCTTCCATCATCTACAATTATAAGTTCCCAATCATTTAAATTATTATTTTCTTTAAATTTGATAAATTCTTCAATCAAAAATGGAATGTTTTCTTCTTCATTATAAGCAGGTGAAATTATTGAAACTTTCATAAGTAATTTTCAGGATTAAGAATTGCATAAATCATATCTATTGTTTGTTTTGTTTCTTTAACATCATGTGTTCTTATGATATTTATACCTTTTAATGTTAAATAAGAGCTAACGACAATTGAGCCAATTAGCCTATCCTCTGGATTTTCCAAATTTAGAACCTTTCCAATAAATGATTTTCTTGAATGACCAATTAAAATCGGCAATTCAAAATCAAAAAATTCATCTATATATTTTAAAATAATTAAATTATCATAAACCCTTTTACCAAAACCAATACCAGGGTCTATTACAATTTGATTTTTTTTAATTCCATTATTTAGAGCATATTCTATTCTTAAATTCAACTCTTCTTTAATCTCCTTTATTGTATCTTCATAATATGGATTTTCTTGCATGTTTTTAGGTTTTCCACGAATATGCATTATTACTACTCCACATTCATAATCTTTTATTACTTTTACCATATTTTTATCAAACATCAAACCTGATATATCATTTACTATATTAGCTCCACTTTCAAGTGCTAATTTTGCTACATTTGAGCGATAAGTATCAATTGAAATGTAAATATCTTTTGGAATTTCATTTTTAATTGCCTTAATAACTGGAATAACTCTTTTAATTTCTTCATCCTCTGGAATTTCATCAGAAAATGGTCTTGTAGATTGACCTCCAATATCTATAATTTTAGCACCTTCTTGAATAAATTTAATTGCTCTATTTACAGCTTCTTTAATATCCATAACTCTTGAATTTTTATAAAACGAATCTGGTGTTATATTTAAAATACCCATAATTATTGGTTTATCTTCAAATTCAATTGTCCCTTCTTTTAATTTCCAAATCATATTATTTTAAGATTATAGCTTTTATAAGTTGTAGAAGAAATATCGCAATAATTGGGGAAATGTCAATAGGTAAGGACCATTTTAGTTTTTCAAAAAGAAAATTCCTTATTGGTCTTAAAACAATATCCGATAAACTATCAATAAATCTAACCACATCGTTATTTCTATCTAAATCAAACCAACTAAGAATAGCACTAAGAAATATAATGAAGCAATATATATCAATTGTTAAGGCTATGAAGTTCTCCATCCTCTTATTTTACCTTTCTTAATTAAGGCATCATATTGCTTCATAATAAGGTATGAGTTTATTTGATTTACTAAATCAAGTATAACACCTACAATAATTAAAATTCTTGTTCCTCCAAAGTAAAATGGTATATTTAATAACTTTGATAAATGATAAGGAGCAATTGCTATAAATATAAAGAAAATTGAAGCAGGTAGAAGAATTCTTGACATTACATGGTCTATATATTGTGCTGTTGCATCACCAGGTCTTATACCCGGAATAAATCCTCCATATCTTTGTAAATTATCTGCTATATCCTTTGGATTTAGGACAATTGATGTGTAAAAGTAAGCAAAGAATAGAATTAAAATTCCATATAAAATATCATATATTAAAGTTCCTGGTGAAAAATAAGTTTGAAATATAACTTGAATTTGAGTGTTTGGAAACATGGTAGATATTGTTTGTGGAAAGATAAGAACACTCTGTGCAAATATAATAGGTATAACGCCTGCAACATTTACTGTTAATGGCAGATATGTTGTTTGACCTCCAACAACTGCCTTACCTACCACCCTTTTAGCATAATGAATGGGTATTCTTCTTTGAACCTCTGTTATAACTACAACTGCTGATGTTATTAGAATAAAGAAAACTGAGAAAATTAAAACATTTATCCATGTTATTGTTCCAGAAAGTAATAAATTACTAACTGCTCTTATTTCTGCAGGAAATGTATCAAGAGAACCTATTAAAATAAGGACTGATGAGCCTCTTCCTATTCCTCTTTCATCAATTTGCTCTCCAAGCCACATTACGAAAATAGCACCACCAACAAGTGTTATTACAGTTGTTATTGTGAATAACAAACCAGGATTTGGAACAATAGGAATTCCTGTTTGGGTTTTTAATGTTTGAAGAAATGAAGTTATACCAAATGCCTGAACACTTGCTATTAGAACAGTTAATAATCTTGAATATTGATTTATAACTCTTCTTCCGTGTTCTCCTTCTCTTTGTAATCTTTGTAAGTTTGGAAGTGTATTTGACAGCAATTGCATTATAATTGATGCGGAAATATAAGGCATTATTCCAAGAGCAAATATAGAAGCTCTTGACAAAGCACCTCCTACGAAAATATCATAAATTCCAAAAACAGTCCCTCTTAAAGTCTCAAAAAACTGAGCAAGAGCGGAAGCATTTATACCTGGTATTGGAATGTGAGTTCCTATTCTAAAAACAAGAATTATCAAAAGTGTAAAAAGAATTTTTTGCCTTAATTCATCAATTCTAAAAATGTTCATTATTGAATTAATCATAATTTTTTACTCCTTTATTGTTGAATTTGATGATTTTATAATTTCAAGGGCTTTCTTTGAAAACTTATCTATACCTTCAAATATGAGCGATTTTGTAAGATTTCCTCTTGCGAGGATTTTGACTGGTTTTTTAGGACTTTCTATTAACCTTCTTTCAAAAAGTGTTTGTTTATTTACAATTTCACCTTCTTTAAATTTTTTATCTATTTTATCAAGATTAACTTCTTGATATTCAATTGAAAATGGATTATTAAATCCTCGTTTTGGTAGCCTTCTATATATTGGAGTTTGACCACCCTCAAACCAAGGCTCTTTTGGATCACCTTCCCTTGATTTCTGACCTTTTTGACCTCTTCCCGCAGTCTTTCCAA
>Ga0080007_1111667_pt1 | contig 17044 bp, 16 predicted proteins | sample OctOCTMetagenome_FD_69210 | JGI IMG/M metagenome (GOLD analysis project Ga0080007, IMG submission 69210) | Hot spring and microbial mat streamer communities from Octopus Spring Streamers, Yellowstone National Park, USA - OCT_B (SPADES... | ecosystem: Environmental > Aquatic > Thermal springs >...
TCAAAACAATTATGGATTGGATACTTATAAGCTTTAGCCCAGACAACAAATGAATATGAAAGTATCTCCACTACCATGAAAAAGGATACAGCCTTTCTACCTAAGCCTTGGAGAAGTTTTGAAGACTCTAAGAAGCTAGATTGATGCGTTTGTTATCGCGTCATCCACAGCTTCTCACTACGAGAACGTAAGGGTTGATGCGAAGCAAGTGTTGATATTTTCCTCTAGAAGTCCCTTTCAGTGAGCCTGGCTGAATGTGTCGTGATCATGGTTTTAGTGAGGAGATATGGGATATATCTTTAATATAAGTTATTAAGAGGGAGTTTGATAATGCCCTTCTAGCAATATATATAAATGGCTTGTTGGTGGGGTAGAGGCTACTATATGCTTTACCATACGGCCATGATCTAAGGCTAGAGATCGTGGGTACTGAAGGGATGGCGGAACTAGAAAACATGCTGGGACACCATGTATACTTCTGCCTCAAGAATAACCATACAGTGCTACTAGTCTTTCCCCTTTCCAAGGTTTGTTGGAAGATTTTCAGAAGCTTATAAAAGGGAGATAGAGGCCTTCATATTCTCGATCTAGAGAGACGAGAAACCCACACCTAATGGAGATGACGGTTTGAGAGCATGTATACTTTTATACTCTCTGAGGCTGCAAAATCCTCTGTAAGAAAGGGAAACCATAGATCCTTCTTCCATGTCCAACACATAACATGTATTTCCAAAGTATTTAAGCACTCTGTAGGTATCACAAAATCGCGGTTATGTAACTAAAAATAATTAATTAACATATGGATATTGAATGTTTGAAGCTATGATCGAGTATAGATGTGTGCATTAGGGGTGTTATAGAGGTTCGATCTCAGACCTAATCTTATATATTTCTAGGCATTTATAGTTGTTGAGGGACTTTAGCTGTCTACTAGAGCTTATGGGGTTAAGATAGAGGTTTTTGCAGGAAGACGATGTCTTAGGATTCTGGTTAACGATCCTCAGCCGGTGGTGGTGTTCAACCTTCCTGAAGGTGATCCAAAACCCTCAGCAATAGTGGATGGAGGGATCGTTAAAGTATCTCTCGGAGGTGTTGAGAGGTCGCTTGTGTTCTATGGCGATAGTGCTAGGCTAAGGATCTCTATGGATCTCAAGCCCTGGGATCATGTCCTAGGTCTTGGGGAGAAAGCGCTCCCTCTAGAGAGGAGAAGGAGAAGAGTTTTGATGTGGAATTATGATAACTTTGGTTATCAAAGGGATATGGATCCTCTCTACATCTCAATACCATTCATGATGATAATTTCAGAAGGGAGTGCTTTCGGGATTTTTGTAAATTATCCAGGATATATGGTTTTCGATATAGGGGCTTCGGAATATGATAAAGTCTTTATCGAAGTGTGGGAGCCCTCGGTAGAGGTGTTTACCATGCTTGGCACTCCTAAAGAGGTTCTTGAAACATATACATCAATAACAGGTAGACCCTTCATACCTCCCAAATGGTCGCTGGGACACCAGTTAAGTAGATACACATACTATCCCCAGGATCTTGTACTCAATATAGTGGATAGGATTCTTATGTATGTTCCTCTAAGCACTGTATACCTCGACATTGACTACATGGATGGCTATAAGATATTCACATGGGATAGGCAGAGGTTCCCAGATCCTAAGGGGCTAGCGGAGGAACTTCATAAGAGGGGTGTGAGGTTAATTACCATAATAGACCCCTATATCAAGATCGAGCCTGATTATGATGTTTTCATAGAATCCCTTAACCTCTTGGTTAGGAGGGCTTCGGGAGAGATCTATATATCTAGGGGGTGGCCGGGCTTTTCAGGTATTCCTGATTTCTTCAACGGAAAAACTAGGGAGTGGTGGTCCTCAAGGATAGAAAAATGGGCTCGAGAATACGGTATAGATGGGATCTGGCTAGATATGAATGAACCCACAGTATTTAATATCAACCCTCCGGGAAAGCTTACGACAAGGGATCCCTTCGAAGCTATTCAGGACCAGATATATCTAATTTCAAGATATGTAGAAAGGGTGTCTAAGGTCAATAACTATCAACTCCCCCCTAAGGGTCCAGAGAATCTTGTGGACAGATCTGTGGAGGATGACGCGGTACATAGGCTGGATGATGGGAGAGTTATGAGTCATTGGAGGGTTAGGAACGCATACCCCCTTTTCCAAGCAATGGCTACGTATGAGGGGCTGAAAAGAGTCTATGAGAGGCCCTTTATACTCTCCAGGGCAGGTTACTCTGGGATTCAAAGCTATGCAGCTGTCTGGACCGGGGATAACATGGCTTCTTGGGATCACTTAAAACTCTCGATCCAGATGATTCTAGGCCTATCAATATCAGGGATCGCTTGGGCTGGGGTTGATGTCGGCGGTTTCGAAGGTCACACAGATCCCGAATTACTCGCTAGATGGTACCAGGCATGTGCTCTCTTCCCCCTCTTCAGGATTCATAAGCGTAGGGGAGGATCTGACTCAGAGATATTTGCTCTTCCCCCAAGATATAGGGAGATGGCTGTAAAAGCTATAAAATTAAGATATAATATGATTCCGTATTTATGGCACTTAGCCTGGGAAGCTCACATAACAGGATTCCCAATTATAAGACCTCTTGCCCTCGAATACCCGGAGGATGAGGAAGCATATAGTGTGGATGATCAATACCTAGTAGGATCCAACCTCCTATATGCCCCCATACTCGAGAAAGGAGCTAGGGGGAGACACATATATATACCCCAAGGTATCTGGAGAAGCTTCTGGGGAGACCATGAGATAAGGGGGCCCCAGTGGATCTATGCCGAAGAGGATATGCCCCTCTATATTAAAGCAGGATCCGCTATCCCAACAGCTGAAGGGCTCATAATCTATGATAGAGGTAGCTGGAAGATCTACTATGGAGACAAAGGCGAAGCCCTGGAAATCTCAAGGAGAGGAGATCTTCTTGAGATTATAGGCGAGGCCGAACCTTCAGAAAAGATCCTTATATTTGGGGAAAAAATTCGTGAGGTAAAGGGTGAGGGCTTAAGTATAGAACTTGAAGCAGATCCCAGAGGATCTTGGATCAAGATATTAAGGAGAATAGATAAATATATAAAAATAAAGATCCTTGATTAGTTAATTGGAAGCTGTTTCGGTTTTTCATAATTACTAGTGTTATTCAAATGTTTTGATTTGTGAGACTTTCTTAGATCAACGAGGTATGCTGATGATGCTTACAATTAAGCCCTATATCTTAAACGTTTTAGCGACCCAAGGTTTACGAGTCTCGCAGAGGCAATGAACATCTTGCAACATGTTGAGAGCCGCTGCAGTAAGGCCTGGGGAGATCGTTGCGAGGTAGATAGTGAGGAGCCCAAAATCAACAAACATGAGGGTAATGAACCATTATCTACCGAGAGACGGTATGCAATGATCTTATTTATAAGCTTGTAAATAAATGCATTATAAGAACCGTATATTGTATATTGTAGATCTCAGAGATTTCTATTGGGCAAAAACCTGCTGAGCCATAATCCAGGGGTCTGGATCCCTGTAGGTATGCCTTAGGGATTTCTCTAAGGATATCTTACTAGCACCTTTAGAACATAATCTCATAGAATAGAGCATAGAGAGACTTAAAAATATAACTCGCTCTAAAAGGTAAGGCTTGTCCTTTTATTTAATGTCAGGTGTCCAGGTTTAGGAGATCAGGTGAATAACAAGGGATTTCTAGGATTAATCCTAAGATTCAGCCTAGGTAAAGGTATATTACCCAGTTTTACACATATAATGTTGGAAAGGGTGGTTTCTGTATGATGAATAGTATTAGATTTCAAAAAGGCTATGTAACCAGACTCTGGGCATCTTTGCTTCTAATCTCTATACTATCCCTTGCCTTGCTATATAATCCATCTCGTGTGGAGGCCCAGCTTCCAATACCCCCTGGAGTGGCTGCTAAGAGGGGAGATATACTGGTTATAGAGAACCACTACGGAACCCATGCGGATCCCGAGAATTTTAATTACCTAGTTCCTGGCAGGCCGGGCTTCGGGGCAAGTGGGTTTAGTCAGGTCTGTGCTGGGTTCCTTTGGTATATAAACACGACTAATTCGGAGCTGATCAGCTGGCTTGCCGCAGGTCCTCCGGAGTACTCACCTGACTATTCACATATGACAGTATATCTGAGGAGGGGAATAACTTGGAGCGATGGCTCTCCATTCACAGCGGACGATGTCGTCTTCCACGTGACTATGATAATGAGGACATCAGGGCTTCACGGCCACACTCTATTTAACCAATGGGTTGAGAGGATTGAGAAGATCGATGATCACACGGTGAAGTTCTACCTAAAGCAGCCTAATCCAAGATTCCACTACTTCCTCACAGTAATTATATATGGTGCCCCCTACCAGGCCATAGTGCCTAAAAAGGTGTGGGAGAATCAGGATCCGCTAAAGTTTAAGTTCTACCCACCTCTCTGCCTAGGCCCCTATGTCCTGAGGGCTGTAGATCCCGGTGGCAACTGGTTCCTGTGGGAAAGGAACGAGAATTGGTGGGGTACAAGGCTCTATGGAATGAAGCCAGCCCCTAAGTACGTGCTGTTCATACATCACGGGCCAGAGGATAAGAAGGCTCTTGCAATGTCGAGGCACGAGCTGGATGCTATAAGGACGTTCCTCCCGGAGAACTTTCAGATAGTGTGGCAGAACAACAGGTATATAGGGGGATGGAGGGCAAGCCCGCCCTTCGCCTGGCCCTTCGATGCATGTGTCAAGGGCATAGCCTTTAACGTCCTCAGATATCCCTATAACATAACCGAGGTGAGACTCGCCCTCAGATATGCTATAGACTTCAAGCCCATCTATGAGGCCTTCAAAGGCCCTGACGGATCGCTCCCAACACCCTCAGCGCTTCCAGTAGTAAGAACCCCCCTAGCTGATGAGCTATATTACAAACCTCTAGAGCCTCAGCTGATCAACATGGGCTACGATCCGAGTATCAAGTGGTGGAAATACGATCCCAAGAAGGCTGAGGAGCTGCTGATAAGAGTAGGCTTCAAGAGAGGGGCTGATGGCAAGTGGTACCTACCCACTGGGGAGAAATGGGTTGTGAGGATTATAGCTCCTAGTGGCTTCGAAATGGAGAGTCAGAGAATAGGCTTCCTAGTAGCTGATCAGTGGAAAGCCTTCGGCATAGAGACTGTAGTGTCACCTGTAGAAGCAGGGGTATTCTCACCATCATGGAGTAGGGGAGAATTTGAGGTGGGAACATTCTGGCCAGGCTGCACTTTACTAAGCGATCTAACACCTCATCTCCAGACACAAGGCGGAGGTTGGCACAGTAAGTACTTCAGCCCAACAACACCTAACGTAGGGTGGGCTAACTACTCCTTCCCCAAGAAGGCCCAACTTAACAGCATAATAAATGAGATGGAGAGAACACCCCCAGGAGACCCCAAGATCTACGAGCTGGGGAGGCAGGCTCTCTTAATATGGGTGGAGCAAATGCCTTGGATAGGGTTCTTCCCAACCCCATTCTATACAATAAACGACAACTATGTCTGGACAGGCTGGCCTAGCTATCCTGACCGCTATTACATGGACCCTGTATATTGGTGGGCCCAGATGATCTTCATAATACTTCAGCTCAGGCCGGCGGGCAATGTTGAGAGGCTTGACACAACGATGCCAGGGAAGCCGCCGATCTTACCTGATGAGAGGCCTAAGACCCCGCCTGTCGTAACCCCAACCCCACCAGTAACCACACCAGCCCCTGTTACAGTAGTAACTGTGACTCAGCAGGTAGTCCAGGTACGGACAGTTACTGAGGTGGGAACAGTTACTATAGCGACCCAAACTCCGGTGCCTACTCTTGATGTTCCTACAACCGCTGGGATAGCTGTGGGGCTATTCATAGTTGGTCTCGCAATAGGCTGGTTAGTGTTTAGGAGGAGAAGCTAGAGGTTTCCTTCGTGACCAGCAAGGGTTTTTTAAAATTTGCTTTGGAAAGGATGACTCTTTTTTTCGTAACAATAGTGTTTGCCATAAGCATAACCTATGGACTTCTCAGGCTTATGCCTGTTGATGCTGTTGAAAACATAGTAGCCCAAATTAGTGTGCAGGGGCTGGTATACGATCCAATAGCGCTTAATGCCCTCAAAAGCCAGCTCTACGAGATCTTCGGCCTCACAGGATCCCCCTGGGAGCAGTATTTCAGATATCTTAAGAGCGCCTTCACCCTCGATTTCGGCCCCTCGATCCTTGCTTTTCCAACTCCTGTGAGAGATCTTATAGCTAGATTCCTGCCCTGGACAATAGGGCTCCTACTCATGGCGGTTCTCATCTCTTGGACTGTTGGCAACATCTTAGGAATGATAGCCTCGCTTAGGGAGGGGTCTAAGCTATCTAAGATTCTCCAGGGAATAGCTGTAACCCTCTACCCAATACCTTACTATGTAATGGCTCTCGTTCTGATCTTCATCTTTGCCTACTTAATACCAGTGTTCCCTCTGGGCGGTTCCTCATTATATGTGGAAAAGATAGATCTGAGCACCATAGCCAGCTTGTTAAAGGCCATGGCCCTCCCAGCGCTCTCAATAGTTATAGTTAGCGCCCTGGGCTGGTGGTTCCTGAGCTCTAGGACATTAACGCTGAGGGTTATGACAGAGGACTATGTGGAGCATGCTATTATGAGAGGCCTGCCATGGAGCCTCATAGTGAGGAGATACGTGCTAAGGAACATATTGCTTCCTCAGGTAACGGCACTGGGACTAGCTTTGGGAGGGATATTTAGTGGGGCCATAATAACTGAAGCTATATTCGCCTATCCAGGCCTCGGCCTCCTACTATTTAGAGCTATATCTACTGGGGACTTTTCCACAGCTTTAGGAATAGTCACACTCTCGATCTATGGAGTCTCCCTAGGAACTCTTCTCCTCGACCTCTTATACCCCCTGCTAGACCCTAGGGTAAGGCATAGGTGAGAATATGAATGGATCCTCGTTGTATGCCAAGTTGAGAAGTTCCCTAAAGAGGTTCGAAAGATCAACAGCGATCATGTACTCATCAAGCCTCAAGTTTAGAATAGGTTTCACATTAATAACAGCTATAGTAGCCCTGGGTCTTGTATCCCTCGCGACTCCTCCTTATCACTGGCAATGGTATAAGCTGCCTAAGGATCAGCCTCCATCCCTCTCGAGCATTGATATGATCCTTGGAACAACCACAAACGGGAGGAGCGTTTTCTGGGCCTCATCTAACGCTATAATAAATTCACTAACTATAGGGCTGCTCACGGCACTGATAGCTTCTCACATAGGTCTTCTAATAGGTCTAGTAGCTGGCTATAAAGGAGGTCTTATTGACAGGATCCTGATGCTCTTCACAGACTCCTTCGTAGTTATACCCTCGTTACCCCTCCTCATAGTTCTTAGCATGCTTCTGAAGGAGGTTGTCAACATACCCCTCATGGCGCTAATGATATCTATAACCTCATGGCCTTGGCCGGCTAGGCAGGTCAGGGCTATAGTGATCAGCCTAAGAGAAAGGGAATTCATATCAACGGCTATCCTTACAGGGATCCCTGGGTGGCAAGTCATCTTCAAGGAGATCATGCCCCACGTGCTAGGGTGGCACCTAATCAATGCCACTAATACAGTGCTTTACGCGATAGGGGCGGAGATAGGTCTCTCGGTTCTGGGTCTCTCAATACTCTCTATGGACACCTTAGGCACCATGATATACTGGTCCACGATAGGATATCCCTCACTCTTCAGAGGGATCTGGTGGTGGGTTCTGCCTCCTATAGTACTTACTATAGCGATATTCGTGAGCCTTTACCTCATATCTACGGCTATAGCTGAGAGGATCGAGCCTAGGCTAAGGTGGAGAACATGACCCTCGGAAAAGAGCATGTGATGAGGTTGGAAAACGTGGTAGGAGGCTATGTGGCTGGGCCACGTGGGGAGGTTTTTGTTGAGGCTGTGAGCAGCGTTAACCTGGATATATATGAGGGCGAGATCTTGGGCATTGCTGGGGAGTCTGGCTGTGGAAAATCCACCCTCGTTAAGATAATGTACGGCTACATTGTGAGGCCCTTAGTCCTTAAATCCGGTAGAATTCTTGTGAGAGATGGGGGGAAGATCCGCGATCTGATATCGATGAGGCTTGAGGAAAGAAAGAAACTTTGGTGGAGAGTGATAAGTTACATGCCCCAGAACTCTATGAATATATTTAACCCTGTAAAGAGGGTTAAGGATCATTTCATAGAGGTTCTCAAGCATCATGCTAACATGAGTGATAGGGAAGCAGTCTCCATGGCCTCAAGCTATATGGATGAGACAGGTCTATCAAAGGATGTAGTAAATGCATATCCACACCAACTAAGTGGAGGCATGAGACAAAGAGTGGCCATAGCTCTATCTCTAGCGCTTAAACCTAGGATAGTGTTGGTCGATGAGCCTACGACAGGGCTTGACGTAGTGGTACAGAGGGGGGTTCTACAGACTCTCGTTGAGAGGGTAAGGAACTACAGGAGTACACTTGTCATAGTGAGTCACGATATGGGGGTTCATTCGATGATAACGGATAGAATAGCTATTATGTATGCAGGCAAGATTGTTGAGATAGGGAGGACTGATGAGATCATAGAGAAGCCTCTTCACCCCTACACCATGGCCCTCCTCAAATCTCTTCCAAGGATAGGTGATAAGAGCCCCAGGAAAGGGCTCCCAGGCATGCCGCCTGACCTGAGATCGCCTCCGCCAGGCTGCAGGTTCCATCCAAGGTGTCCCTTTACGATTGAGATCTGTAGGAAAGAAGAGCCTCCCTTAATACCTGTTGAGAATGGGAGGTCTGTTGCATGCTGGCTCTATCAAGCAGGGGTGGGAGGGGATGACAGAAGAAGGGAATGATCTTCTTAACCTTAGTGGTGTTAAAAAGAGCTTTAGATATGGCCTGATCTTCGGCTTTAGGTTCAATGCTCTAGATAATGTCGATCTCGAAATGGGCTCTAAACCCATGATCTACACAATAGCTGGAGAAAGCGGTTCAGGCAAGACAACCCTGGCTAAGACAGTGCTAGGCATCCTCAGGCCTGACTCGGGCAGGGTTCTCTACAGAGGCAGGGATGTTTACAGCTTAAGGGGTAAGGATCTCAAGTGGTTCAGGTCAGAGGTCCAGGCCATATTCCAGAACCCCTACTCAACATTTAACCCACTAAGAAAAGTGTATTCATACCTACTCGACACAGCTCTCAACCTAGAAAGGGCCGAAACCAAGGAGGAGGCTGAGGAACTAATATATAAAAATCTCACAGCGGTTGGCCTCCATCCTGAAGAAGTTATGGATAGATATCCATCACAGCTCTCAGGAGGCCAGCTCCAGAGAGTAGCCATAGCTAGGGCCCTCATATCCAGGCCCAGACTCATAGTTGCTGATGAACCAGTCTCAATGCTAGACGCCTCTCTCAGAGCAAACATTCTTGAGATCTTCAAGAGCCTCAAGGAAAAGTTGGGGATATCCTTTCTATACATAACCCATGATCTCTCCACAGCATATTATATAAGCGATGAGATAGCGATTATGTTTAGGGGGTGGGTTATTGAGAGAGGGCCTGTTGAAAAGATCTACGAAGAGCCTCTTCACCCATATACAATGGCTCTCTTAGAATCTGTTGCCGAGCCGGATCTCAGGAAGAGAGCCAAGTGGCTCAAAAAAATAAAGTTAAGCGGGATAGAGGAGAAGGAATTCATAGCTAGGGGCTGCAGATACAGACACAGGTGCCCCCTAGCTTTCGATATGTGCTTACAAGAGCCCCCTGAGTTTTTGATAAAGAATAGAGGCGTCAGAGTCAGATGCTGGTTATACAGGGAGAAATAATACTCTGACATCCTTCCCACTCTAAAGAGTAGGGTTCTCTCCAAGCAGTTCCTAGGTTTAGGGCCGCACCTTAATAGGTGTACCCTGGACCAGGTCTCTAGCTCTCACTATCAGCTCCCTAGGACTCAGTATTACGAGCATGTTATATACCCCCATTAAGTCTGTTTTGGATGCTTTGTTGGTTTTAGGAACTTATACAGCTCTCTCTCGATCCTCTTCCTTGGCTATGGCTTCAAGGTAGCAGAGTTGATATGCTTTATGGAGATTCTCTTAACTACATCTTTATGTAACGAGAAGAATATGAAATATGATACTAGATTTATAGGTAGGGGGTAACTATATGGGTTTTGATGGGGGCTGTGACACTTATCACAGCACAAGCACTATACTTCCTAGCCCTGTCCCTTCCCCTTAATGCTCTTCTCCCTCTTAGCCACTAGGTCTTTGAACCTGGTCAATTCCTCGGGTTTCATGTTCCAATATCTCTCCCTATCTGGGAAGAGCCCTTTCCTCACCTTTTCTGAGAATTTCTTCAGAGCCTCTAGGAAGAGTTCTCTGGAGTTCAGGTATTTCTTAGCAAACGGAGGCGGCGAAGGGTTGATCCATAGGAGGTCGTGGATCACCAGGATCTGGCCATCGCATGTAGGGCCCGAGCCTATGCATATAGTTTTAGGTATACTGAGCCTCCTCGTGATCACCTCTACAACCTCTGCGGAGGAAAAACTATATGACCATGGAGAAGGCCCCCGCCTCCTCCAGGGCCTCCTCGGTACTCCTCCCCCTCATCCTCAGCCCCGTAATCATGGATCTCTGGGGATTCAGCCCTACATGGCCCATAACAGGGATCCCGGCCTTTGTCAAAACCTCCACTCTATTCACAATTTCCAGGCCTCCCTCGAGCTTCACAGCATTTGCTCCAAGCCTTATCAGCTTCCCAGCGTTCCTCAGAGCCTGCTCTTTGCTAATCTCGTAGCTCATAAAAGGCATGTCAGCCACCACAAGGCTTCTGGGCCTGACATTGACCGCAGCTCTGAGATGGTGGGCTATCATCCCCATTGTCACTGGGTAGGTTGAGGAGAAACCCATGACCACCATGCCCAGGGAGTCGCCCACAAGGATACCGTCACCCCCCGCCTCGCTAGCTATGGAGGGCTGGTGGTAGTCATATGCCGTGACCATAACTATCCTCTCTCCTCTTCTTAGCATTCAAAGATGAGAAGAACGCCCTCCAAGCCTTATTATTCTTATTCAGAACCTGCTGGGCAGTTGCAGATCCTATGAGTCTTTTATACCTCTCATAGAATTCTCTATATGTTTTCCTAAGATCTACCTTCTTCTCCTTGAAGATCATCCTCCTCCAAACATAGTTGACCTCGTTCCAGAGCTTAGAGGAGAGGCTATACAGAGCCCTCAGCCTTGCCTCGGCCTCTTCGTCTGGCAGTAGTCTCAGCACCACTGCCCTCATCAAGGTATCACGCTCGGAGCCTCGGCGGGCGTAGAGTAGAGTGGTCATCGCTATATTGCAACCGCCAGAGGACGGTTTGTCAAGACCCCAGGATATAGAGAACAAAAGCCTGTAAACCTTGACGATGTGGTTGGGTTGCTGCGTAGGCTAGATCTATATGATGATGTAGTCAAAGGGAAGATCACATGTCCCTTCTGTAGAACAAGAGTAACGCTGAAAAACATAGGCGGAATATTAGTGGTTAGTGGGAAGACTGTCTTGGTCTGCGATAATCCCCGCTGTATAGCCAGAGCAGCAGTTCTATCTAAGGAGAGGTAGCATGTAGCTGGATCTGATTAGGATGGGTAGACCTCTCCACACTGAAGCTCGAGGCTTTCAGCTGTAAGTCTCTGACACGAGGATGCATGGGGAATGGGTGAAGTTATTGATTGGATAACGGAGCTTTGGAGATCTATATGGAGTTTTCTAGGGCCAATCGCTACAGTCTTATTGATAATCCTTATACTTTATATTCGAGAACCTGAAAAATTTGACAGAATAGCTATACATATATCGTGGGCATTATCGCGGGCTAGTAGACATTTTGAGAAGAGCGCCATTAGAAGGGAGGTCAAATATTTAATAACACGTGAATTCATCAGAAACTTTCCTAGAGAGGAGGTTCCAGAAATACCAGAAATAGTTGTTGAATGGGGAGATGAGGATAGAGCCTATAGAGATGCTAAAGCGGGTAAACTAGTCATAGTGCTGAAAAGTGGTAGGAGAAGCCACTATGAAAACATTGCTAGAGCCTTGATAACATCTATACCAGATCTCTTGTCATCTGAGATGAAGGTTGTGTATGATAATAAGCTCATAACATGTCTATCAGCCCATGTGGCTAGGAGCATTGCTAAGGAAAACCAGCCTGTTGTTACAGCTATAAACGAGGCTATAGATTCCTTGACAAGGGATGACGAAAATCTCCGCGAATTAGCATCGAAATTGGTTGAGATAGACGATAGATCACTGCTTTCTAGAGTATTAATTCCAGAAATGATTGAGATAGCTAAGCTAAGATACCCGCATCGAGATTCATCAATAGATGAGGAGGTTCTCAAGCTAATTGACGTGCTCTATCCACTTGCGAGAGGAGAAGTGATCGATGAACCCATGGTCTATGGTAAATATATTAGGATACTATTTGTCCTTGTGGCGCGTCCAGAGAAGATCGAGGCTATGCTGGAACCCCATGTGAGCTATGTAAAACACGTATTAAGAAATTACCCAGGAATTAATAGTATCTATATCCTTGCAGCTGGGAAGAAGAATGTAGTGGCTGCAAAGGCCCTGAAGATGCTCCTAGAAGCTGAGCTTAAATCAATGAATTTGAAGCCCACGCTAAGAGAGTATGAATATGAGGGCAGATATAGAGATGCCCCTAAAATGAAACTCTATCTATGCAGAATAATAATATTATGAGTTAAAACTAATAGACCGAGCCTGGACGAAGATCTGTTTTGCAGAGGCTCTCAACATCCTCCCTATGAGGGTTGGGTATGTTAGGTTTAGGGAGCCTATGTATGCCCTGCCATCAGCTATGTAGATCTTTGCATGTAAGAACCCTCATCAAAGGCCCTTACCTCTGCATCTGGGCATCTTAGGAGCCCCTCGAAGGTATCTGCAGAGACTTTGTCAGAAACCAGGGCCTTAATGAGACGTCCCTCTTACATGCCCTTGCAAGAAGTTCAGAACCTTAGCTGTCTAGGAACGCTGTTGCAACCCATATACTCTGGGAAGAGCCCTCAAGGATCCTCATAAGAATATCGGGAAGCCCTCTCAAAACAAGCTATAGAAGCATCACCAAACATTATTAAAACTATATATGTTTCCTCTTTTCCATCTTTCGGGAAAAGCCGTTGGCTTTATAGGGATCCATGTTCCCAAAATACTTGGATGGCTATGAAAAGGGGAAGCCTCAAACTCCTAGATGTCCCTCCATACCAAGCACTTCTAGATGCTGTTTCGAGGGCTTGGAAGGACACGCAGAGGGGTAGATACATGCTCAGAGACCTAGCGTTGGTTTCTATCCTTGTCTTCACGGGGTGCAGACTTGGAGAGGCTATGAGGACATCGAAATCCGATCTCGATTTCAAGGGGAGGGCTGTTAGGATAAACCAGCTCAAGAAGAGAGAATCATTCACAAGGGTTGTCCCTGTCCCTAGCAACCTGTTTTGGGATATTGTTAGAGGCTATACGGAGAGGATAGCTGGTGAGAGGCTATTCAAGATCACTATTAGGCATGGTAGGAACATAGTATATGGATTCTCGGAGAGATATCTTGGGAGGAGGATAAGGCCCCACGCTATAAGGCATAGCTATGCAATAGCGGTTCTAAAGACAACAAAGAACCTGGAGGCTGTTAGAAGGCTGTTGGGGCATAGAGACTACTCCACGATAAAGACATATCTAGATATGAGCCAGGAGGATCTCGAAGAAGAGCTCTCAAAACTATTCAGAGGCTTGTGACGCCCTCGAAGGTATATAGCCTATCGACAGCGTTGAAAGCTCGAAGGCGTTGAAAGGGCTGGGCTCTCCCCGTGTCCAACTCCAACCCAGGATTCCTATTAGGAATATTGCCCTCGAAAGCATCGAAACCCCCTCTCCAATGTCTGCAAAACGCTGTGGCTTTCGGGGCTATCCCGATGCCTACCCCCCCTCCCTTTCGCTTGAACCCCTATCAAACCAGCATACTGCATAGCATCCCCTATATACTAGGATAAAACTCTAGCCTAAATATTATAAAGGCAAGGAAAAAATGCTAGTTTTTAGTTCAGGTGAACTAAATAAACTAGCATTTTTAAGGCTCTTTCCATGGTTTGTTAATGGATAGGAGGGTTTTGAGCCCCGGGATTGTTGCTAGAGCTAAAGTTGATGAGGAGCATCTAGACACGAGCCAGGAGGATCTCGAGGAGGAGCTTTCAAAGCTGTTCAGGGGCTTGTGAGGAGGGCTTGACTAGTCGAGATTCCTTGTATCTATTTTTATTAAGGAATATTGCCTGCATCGACAGCCCCCAACCGCTGTGGCTTTCGTTTCGGACTAGTCCACCCCGGCTGAGGGGTCTCCGTTAGAAGGGCTCTCGGAGAAGGCTGTGGAGACATCCCAGCTTATCAATTTATTGAGGGAATATTGGGGGCACGGCTGTCGAAAGAGCCCCCTTTCAAAGCTCCTCGGGGATGGGCGAGGCATCCCCCAATCCCATATATCTATTAAAAGGAATACGGGCTCCGCTTGTGCCTCACCGTTAAAAGGGGTTGGCTGGGGAGAGCCCCTTTTCAACTATGGCAACGTTGTTTCAGAGCAGGTCAGCGGCTGGATATATGCTGGTTGAAAGGAGCAACGCTACCCTTTCAAAGCAGTGTTGAAAGGGGCAGTGATAACTACCCTTTCCAAGCGAGGCGCCCCAGCGTCGCTGTTGAAATGACAGAGCCACCCCTTTTCAAGCAATGGGCTCCCGTTAAAAGGGCAATGATGATCAGTGTTTCCAAGCAAAGGGCAGCCGTTAAATGGCAACCCTTTCCAAGCAATGTGCTAGCTATAGCAACGCTTTCAAGCAAAGGGCTATCCGCGTTAAAGGCTCTAGACAATGCTGCCGTTAAAAGGGCGATGGCGACTACCCTTTTCAAGAAACGCTCCCGTTAAAAGGGCAGAATGCCGGCGACTTCCAACCCTTATAAGGGGCTGGACATATATTTCGGGGATTCGATGGCTCTGAAACAGATCCAGCAGCCCGTGCAGCAGAAGCCAAGGAGGAAGCCCGATCTTGGTGAGGAGCTCGTTAGCAGATCTGTTGAGATAGCCGTTGTTATACCCAGTCAGGGCTTCCAGATAATCAGGGGAAGGGTTGTGAACTTCTCAACATACTTCCTAAAGATAGATGCTGGGAACGCAACATACTACGTGAACAAGCCCTTCATAGCATATATAAAGACATAGCCAAGATCTCTGAGTACCCAGAAACAGCCAAGCAGATGCTCTTAGGAGCAAAGCGCATCACTATCAAGAGGAACTATGGATCTTGAAAGGGCGGGGCTATGGCCAAGGTGTATCATAATAACAGGACTACCAGGCTTAGGAGGCTATGTAGAGGATGTTTAACAGCGCGGATTAATGGCTTTTCAAAGCCCCCAAAGCTATAGAGAGAAGAGGTTCAGAATAATCCTGCTCAAGGTAGAGGGGGCTTCAGCGCTAGAGGATATGTGAGATGTGGGCTTGAAATTCGAGATCTTTTTATTTATTATAGTCAAACTGCTTGAGAAGATAGGCTTCGACCTTGATTTTAATCTCGATTTAAAGCATCTAACCGCTTGCAACAGAAGTCTGATCATGATTCTGCTTCTTAAGGTTGGGGAGATTGTGGGCTCTTTCTCTCCCTCATATATAGGCTATATTTTCATCAATTCATCAATATATTTCCTTACCGTATCTTCTTGGAGCCATTCGAGGTATGTCTTCATTAACAATACCTTCATTTCTTTTTCAAGTTTCTTAAGTTTCTCAGCTCTTCTCTCAGCCTCAGTCATTTCAGCCTCTTTTTCTTTATCTATATCTATATCATCTAGATTTTTGATGTCTAAGACGAACTCTATAACTCTACCTAAAGCCCTGTTTATAACTTTACCTATAATATAATATGTGTTGGGTCGAGCAGATAGAAGCCCTACTACATCGTAACCGCTTCCTAGGTGATCGATAGGGTATAGCCTTGGTAGTTCCTCATTTTTATATGAATAATATGAATATCCTAATGCTACTGTAGCATTTACAGCTTCAGATGTGCCGAATTTGTAGCCTCTAAAATCGGGTGGAAGGATAATTAGGGGATAAGCTTTAACCTCACCCCGGTAGCGCACGATAAGCCACCCCATTATCTCATTCATATCTACTGTGAAGTCTCCTTCCTCTAGTTCGCATAACTTTTTAGAGTTTTCACTATATTTTCCATAATACTCTTTCATAATTTTCTCGAAGCATATATTTTTAAATTCTCTTATATTCATTTTATATCATCTCATATATCAATTGTCTGCAGGGGTATTAAAAGTTAAGCTACGTCTCCTCTGAGCTATATACGCTTTAGTGGGCTCTAAGCTAATCCAAATAACTGAATAACTGGTTAACTATGTATTGTTCGATAATATACCCTTATGATGTCCTTAAGAATATTGCTATACACATTTCTATCTTACTTGGAGTCGATCGATTTAGGTTTGCATCGGATCAATAACACATAATTTCTGGATATTTCCATAGATGTCTACCAGAACCTGTGTCATTACTAGCAGGGCTTCTTCATTGTAGTATATCGCACTTGTGCCAGATAGCTAGAGTTATTTTTAAACCCCGGCCCTTTTCTGTGGAGACCATGATATTCTTCAGGAGGAGGAGGGATAGGGAGAAGGTTGGGGATGGGCTCAGAGTCGAGCACCCGAGATACCTAGGCGATGAACCAACAGTGCTAGGGGTTTTCAGCGGAAAGGGAGGATGTGGAAAGTCATCAATAGCATCTAGCCTTTGTTTGCTATTCTCAGGGCTTGGATATGGATGCATGCTAGTCGACTTCGACGTTGTAAATGCAACAGCAACATCACAGCTATTCTCCCTAGACAGGGAATCCCTCGACGTGGATGTAAACGCATCTGTCCTCCACATACTAGGGGGA
>Ga0080007_1063135_pt1 | contig 16956 bp, 22 predicted proteins | sample OctOCTMetagenome_FD_69210 | JGI IMG/M metagenome (GOLD analysis project Ga0080007, IMG submission 69210) | Hot spring and microbial mat streamer communities from Octopus Spring Streamers, Yellowstone National Park, USA - OCT_B (SPADES... | ecosystem: Environmental > Aquatic > Thermal springs >...
ATTAAGAAATAGAGAAAATTTAGTTAAAAAGGCTGAAGAAGTTTATAAAGATTTAAAAGATGATTTTATTTGCGTTTATGATGATTCTGGTTCAATTGGTAAAAGATATCGAAGACAAGACGAAATCGGCACTCCATTTTGTTTGACAATAGATTTTCAAACTTTAGAAGACAATACTTTAACAATAAGAGACAGAGACACAACCAAACAAGAAAGAATCAGAATTGAAGAAGTAAAAGATTATTTGAAAGAAAAATTAAAGTTTTAATTTCTTAGATAATTAACCAAAAAAACCCTTTATTTTCCTAGTTTTTTTAGATCTTGACAAAATTTTTTATTTAAGATATAATGAAATTACAAGTGAAACCTATAAAAATTTATAAGAAAGGAGATGTGCCATGGTGAAGAAAGTGATCCTCGTTGTGTTTGCGGCGCTGGTTGCGGCGTGTGCGCCTGCCAATTCCAAGATGGTTCCAACCCCAACCCCAACCCGAAACCCAAAACTCCCGGTTTTTTTTGATTTCGAAAATACGACCGTTATGCTAAACCCCCCCAACCAGATGGAGGTTTGGGTGAGGAGTGATAGGGGGGGTTGGTCGCTCTTAAAAGTACAAATCAAGGAAGCCGGAGATGACGTTAATGTGTGCGTAGAAGGTTATATAGAGAGGTTTCAGATTATTGAAATGGCGGAAGGGTGGACAGAGATTTCAATATCCCCAGATTACGATCGGAGGATGAAAATGAAGAGGTGTTACATCGTACCACCCTCGACACGAATCTATTTGGCGGGCCGATGAGGCCCGCCTTCTTAGTTTTATGAAATTTTTTCTTCCCAAATTTTTAATTCTTCTTGTGAAGGCTCTCGCCCATTAATAGAAATCAATCTTGCACCTTTATAACCTCTTTCATTTAAAATGAACTCTTTTTCTGGTCTACGTATAAAAAATGCTGGATGGCTTAAATAACAAACAAAAATATTTTCTATAGGGATTTCAATCTCCAAAACTGTACCAATCTGAATTCCTGGTAAGGGACTTATAGCGCTTTTGGCAAATTCTTGATTAGCAGTAAGGCTATCCCAAGGATTAAGATTTATTTCTGATAAATTACCTTTGTGATAAAACCCTCTATACAAAATAATTTTTTCTCTAGGCCAATAAAAATGTCGTATAACACGTTGAGTAAACTCTTCAATCTCTTGTTTTACTCTAGGATTTTGAATTAAAGTTTCTATTAACTCTCTTTTATCACTTTCGCCTCCTCTACCAACCCATAACTGCAAAAGTAAATGAATTTTCTGCTCAGGAGGCAAATTCTCTAAAGAAACTCCCGAGGAGATTTGATTTTCTGCTGATTTTAGTATCTTTCTCCATTCTTCAATTTTTTTATCAAAGAATCTTTTATACCATTTTTCTTTAAAATGTTCAAAAATCTTTCCTGTAATCATTTGAAGTCCTTAAATTTTTATTTTTCCTTTAAAAATTTTTGATTTCATATTTTTAATTTTTCTAAAAGTTCATCAGGATCAACTTTTATTTTAGGTAATTTTGGCCAAGTGTCTATTTTAACATCTTTATCCTCATAAACAATCCTCGCTGGTTCTTTCCCTTTTATTATTTTGCAAAAAATACAATTTTTCATTTGTGGGCGGGAGAGGACTCGAACCTCTAACCTTCGGCACGTCAAGCCGACGCTCTAACCAGTTGAGCTACCCGCCCTTTTTTCTTCAAAAAATTTTTTTATTCTTGAAACTAAATCATCTAAAGAAACTTTAGCTTTAACAAAGTATTCAATAGCTCCCAAATTAATTCCTTTATCTATGTCTTCAGGTTGTCCTAACTGAGAAACAATTATTATTGGTATCGATTTTAAATTGGGATCTCTTTTAAGATCTTCCAAAAACCCAAATCCTGTTTTTTTAGGCAAAATTATATCTAACAAGACTAAATCTGGCAATTCTGTAATTATCTTTTGAAGACCTTCTTCTCCATCACTGGCAGTAACAACTTCAAAGCCTTCTTTTTTTAATTTTTTTTCTAAAGCTAACCTTAAAAAATTGTCGTCCTCTATAATCAGAATTTTAGGCATTTTATTAAATTTTTAGAATCTTAACGTTTCGGGTATTTTTAGAAAGAACCTGATTAAGGGATCAGCTTAGAAAAATTTGATCAAGGCTTTTAAACAGATTTGGTCCATCGCCAGCTTCCGCTAGCGATACCTTGTTACGACTTAGCCCTGGTCATCACCCCTACCCTAATCCTACAAAAGTAGGACTTCAGGTAGAGATGACTCCCCTGACCTGACGGGCGGTGAGTGCAAAGCCCGAGAACGTATTCACCGCGGCATCGCTGATCCGCGATTACTAGCGATTCCGCCTTCACGGAGGCGGGTTCCAGCCTCCGATCCGAACTGGGCCGGGCTTTTAGGGATTAGCTCAGCCTCGCGGCATCGCAACCCTTTGTACCCGGCATTGTACCATGTTTGCCGCCCTGGGCATAAGGGCCACGCGGACCTGACGTCATCCCCACCTTCCTCCTGGGTAGACCAGGCAGTCCCCTGTGACACGTGTAACACAGGGTAGGGGTTGCGCTCGTTGCGCCACTTAAGGTTACGGCTCACGCCACGAGCTGACGACGGCCGTGCAGCACCTGTGCTAGCCCTCCAGGCAGAGCCTGGATTCCTTCTCCTTTCGGAGAAGGCATTAAGACTAGCATGTCAAGCCCAGGTAAGATTTTTCGGTCACTCTCGAATTAAGCAACATGGTCCACCGCTTGGTCGGGCTTCCGCCTATTCCTTTGAGTTTCGGCCTTGCGGACATACTCCCCAGGCGGGGTGCTTAACGCGTTAGCTTCGCCTCAGAGAGGGTCGACTCTCCCCAAAGCTAGCACCCATCGTTTACGGCCAGGACTACCCGGGTATCTAATCCGGTTCGCGCCCCTGGCTTTCACGAGATCAGCGTCAGTACTGCCCTAGCCAGCTGCCTTCGCCTTCGGCGTTCCGGTCGATATCATCGGATTTCACCCCTACACCGACCGTTCCGCTGGCCCCTGGCAGACTCTAGGAACGCAGTATTTACCCCATTCACCGAGTTGAGCTCGGTGACTTTTAGGGTAAACTTACGTTCCCGCCTTCTCGTCCTTTACGCCCAGTAAATCCGGGTAACGCTGGGGACCTTCGTCTTACCGCGACTGCTGGCACGAAGTTAGTCGTCCCTTATTCCTGGGGTACTGTCACTCTGAGGTTTTGCCTCAGAGATTCCTCCCCCAGAAAAGCCGTTTACACCCCGAAGGGCTTCTTCCGGCACGCGGCGTCGCTGGGTCAGGCTTTCGCCCATTGCCCAATATTCTCGGCTGCTGCCTCCCGTAGGAGTAGGGCCCGTGTCTCAGTGCCCTTGGCGGGGAACACCCTCTCAGGCCCCCTACCGGTCATAGCCTTGGTGGGCCATTACCCCACCAACTAGCTGATCGGCCGCGCCCCTCTCATGCACCGCCTAAGATTTAATCTTAGGCTTTACCCGTCAGATCTTATGATCTAACGGGACCATCGGGTATTAGCTCCAGTTTCCCGGAGTTATCCCCGTGTGCATGGTGAGTTAGGCACGTGTTACTGCCCCGTTCGCCACTCAGCACCTCTTTGTAAGAAAACTTACAAAGAGGCCTGCGTACGACTTGCATGCCTTATCCACGCCGCCAGCGTTCACCCTGAGCCAGGATCAAACTCTCCTAAGAATCCCATTAATCAGGTTCTTTCTAAAAAACCCGAAACGTTAAGATTCTAAAAAATTTTTAGAGAACCGTAAAAACCTTCAAATCAACAGATTTACAATTCTATTATAACTAAAAAGAAAAAAGAAGTCAATATTTATCTTCCTAAATTCTGCGTTGAATTTGAAGAAGTTGTTATATTTTGCTGGCTTTGAGTAGTATTTTGAGGCGCTAAAACTCCTGTTTTATTTTTTATAAAATCTATTAATTGAGAATCGTCTTTTAAATAAGTCCAAAAAATAACTTTTCGAGGATTAAAATAAATAAAATCTTGCGGTCTCCAAACAGCATCTGAAAATCTTTGTAAAGATAGATTACCGTCTTGGCTCACATTAACAAAAACAGGATGATAAATTTTGTATGGATTAAATAAACTTCTTTCTCCGAAATAAATATTTCCTCCTTCAACTACTATCATTACATATTTTGGTTTAAAAATATTTGTAAGAGAAAAAACTAAAATAAGTCCAACTAAAAAACCAGAAATTATAGAAAAACCAATATAAAGATAATTTTTTCTCATTATTACTTTTCCTCTTTAGAAATTTCGACCTTTATCTTAAGTTCTTTAAGTTGCGCTTCATCAATTTCACTTGGTGCATTCATCATCAAATCTCTTCCTTCTCCAGTCTTAGGAAAGGCTATAACTTCTCTGATATTAGGTTCTCCTTCTAAAATCATCATAATTCTATCTATTCCTGGAGCTATCCCACCATGAGGAGGCACTCCAAAGCTAAAAGCTTCTATTAGATGTCCAAATTTTTCTAAAACCTTTTCTTTTGGATTTCCCATCGTTTCAAAAACTTTAATTAAGACATCAGAATCTGTAGTTCTTATACTTCCTCCGCCTATTTCATAACCATTGCAAACAAAATCATACTGCTCGCTAAGTAAAATTTCTGGAGAGGTTTCCAAAGCTTTAATAAGCTCATCCTTATCCTTACTCCCATCAGGAAGTTTAGGTTGAGTAAAAGGATGATGAACAGCATCCCATCTATTTTCAGTTTCTTTCCATTCAAACATAGGAAAATCAATAATAAAAGCAAAAGCTAATTCATTTGGATTATTGGGATCTTTTCTTAAATCAGGTTTATCGCTTCCGTAAATTCTCATTGCTTCTTCATAAGTTAAACGAGGAAAGGGCACTTGAGTTATTTTTTTATGAGGATAAAGAGTTTCTACCATTTCAATAAACATTTCTTCTATAAAATTCAAAACATCATCTCTGGTTACATAACTCATTTCCATATCAAGTTGAGTAAATTCTGGTTGTCTATCGCCTCTTGGATCTTCATCTCTAATACATCTAGCTATTTGAAAATATCTTTCAAAACCTGAAACCATAAGAAGCTGTTTGTATTGTTGTGGTGACTGGGGTAAAGCGTAAAATTTGCCTGGGAAGAGTCTACTGGGAACGACAAAATCTCTTGCTCCTTCAGGTGTAGATTTAGTAAGCATAGGTGTTTCTATCTCTACAAATCCTCTAGCATGAAGATAATTTCTAAAAAAGAGTAAAACTTTGTTTCTATTAATCAAATTCTTTTGAAGTCTTTTCCTTCTAAGATCAAGATAACGATATTTAAGTCTTAAAGCTTCATCAATTTCGTAACCATCTGTGCTCACATCAAATGGCAGTGGTTTTGCTTTAGAAAGAAGCTCTAATTTTTCTATTTCAACTTCAACTTTACCTGTTTCTAAATTTGGATTAATCAAATGTGGTTCTCTTTCTTTTACTTTACCTTCAACTTTAACAACGCTTTCAGGTCTGACTTCTTTAGCTAAAGAAAAATAAGGATTATTTGAATTTATAACAAGCTGAATAATACCCGATCTATCTCTCAAATCAAAAAAAATAATCTTTCCATGATCTCTCACAGATTCAATAAAACCATAAAGCTCTACCCTTTCGCCTACCAAATTTTTACATTCTGCGTTCCATATTTTCTTCATCTTTAATCCAATTATAGTATAAAAATAAATTTTTTGCAATAAAATTTTTAAAAAGAACTATGGCAAGAAAAATCAAGTTAAGTTTATTAGATAACCTTTCTTACTTAATTTTAACTGCTTTAACCTTTGCTCTTTCTCTTAACTTTTTTTATCATCTTCTTAATTTAAAAAATTTTACTTTTTTAGATTTTTTAATTATTTTTTTAAGTCTTCTTTTATACTTTACATCTAAATTAAAAGAAGATAAAACTTTTAATTTTCAAAATATCTATAAAAATTTAAAACAGAACGCGACAGAAGCCTTGTCTCCAGAAATGATACGCCTAGGAAGTGCTTATGGTTTTTCAATATCGCTTTTCTACTTTCTCTCAAATTTTTTCCCTAATTTTTTTTCTTCCTTTATTATCAAAGAAATAGGCTCTTTATTAGAAAATACTTATGTTGATTTATTCTTGGATATTTTAATAGTTATTCCCTTAATTTTTGCTTTTCTATTTTTGTTAATGCCTTTATATTTTATAATCACTTTAATTTTTTACTTTCTTTTCTCACCTTTTACCTCAAATTTATCTATCTCTCACTTTCAAAGGACAAAGGAGATATTCAATAGCTTCTTTTTTAAAAATAAATCCGAAAATTTAAAATTAAATTTTGTGGATATTTTTATACTTTTTATTTCTCTTTTTATCAGCTTTTTTATCCTCTTTTATTTTTTAAACTTTATTTTTCTTAAGCTTAATTTAAATCCGCATAAATCTCCTTTAGATAACTTAAAATATCTTTTGGAAATAATAAAAATAAAAAAATTAATTTCTTTTCTTTTGCCGATTCCGCTTTACGGCTTTTTTAAACTTCTTTTTGATGAAAAAACAAGAAGAGAAATAGGCTTAAAAAATAAAAGTTAATTTATTGGATAAAAACCAAGAAATTTGTATCTTTTAACTAATTTTTTAAATTCTTCCAAGGCATTTAAAACCCTATTCAACTCCTTTTTAGAAAACTCAAAATCAATATAAAAAACATACTCAAAAGGTCTACCTTTAATTGGCCTTGATTCAATCTTAGTAAGATTAATACCATTTTCTGCAAAAGGTTTTAAAGATTTATATAAACTCCCTGGTATATGAGGCAAATAAAAAATTAAACTTCCTTTATTTAATTTTTTTAAATTTTTATTTTCTTCCTTACTTATAATTAAAAATCTTGTGAAATTATTTTTATCATCCTCAATATTTTCTTTTATAATTTCTAAACCGTAAATCTTTGCTGCTTCTTTGCTAGCTATACTTCCCAAACTAATATCTTTAAGCTCAGCAACATATTTAGCAGAACCAGCAGTATCTTTATAACCAACTTTTTCTATCCATGGATATTTTTCAAAAAATTTTTGGCATTGCTCTAAAGCTTTAGGATGGGAAAAAACCTTTTTTATCAATTTAATTCTTCTTGAAAAAGGAAGATTGGTTTTGATTCCTAAAAGATGATGTTCTATTTTTAAACTAATTTCACCGTAAATTTTTACATTGTAAATATTCAAATTGTCATAGTTTTCATATATAGAGCCTGCTAAAGTATTTTCAATAGGAACTATACCATAATCAGCTTTTTTATTAACTACTAATTCGAAAATTTTTTTAAATTCATCAACAGAAATAAATTTGTTTCTCCTACCAAAAAACTTTATACCTGCAAGCCAGCTAAAAGCACCTGGTATTCCTTGATAGGCTATTTTTTTATTTAACATAGGTTAGCCAATTTTTATATCTTTTATCTTCACCTCTCACTATTTTTTTAAAAGTTTCTCTTAAAAATCTTGTTATTTCTCCTTCTCTGCCTTTATTAATTAATTTATTATTAACTTGACCGATAGGAACTATTTCAGCAGCCGTACCTGTAAAGAAAGCCTCATCAGCATTTAAAAGTTCATTTAAAGTTAAATCTTTTTCTATACATTTAAAATGATGGTCCTTAGCTATCTTGATCACGCTATCTCGAGTAATCCCTGGTAAGATATTGCCTAATTTTGGAGTATAAAGAATTTTATTTTTTACTATAAAAATATTTTCTCCGGATCCTTCAGCAATAAAACCTCTATAATCTAAAAGAAGAGCTTCATCGTAACCTTTGTCATGTGCCTCAATAGTCGCTAAAATTGAATTAATGTAATAACCACAAACTTTTGAAGAAGAGATAACAGATTTGGGATGAAGTCTTATATATTTAGAAACTAAAACTTTTACTGGTTTCTCTCCTAAATAAGCACCAAAAGGAAAAGCTATGATACTTACATTTACAGGATTTTTTCTAGGATCTAAGTTTATCTTACCTTCTCCCCAAAAAGCAATAGGCCTAATATAAGCATCTTTAAGTTTGTTTACTTTAATAACTTTTAAAACGCCGTCTGTTATTTCTTTCTTAGAAAAAGGAATTTTAAGATAAATAGATTCTGCTGAATTAAAAAGTCTTTCTATATGTTCTTTAAGCCTAAAAACAGCAGGCTTTTTATTTACCGTTTCATAACTTCTAATACCTTCAAAAACTCCTCCACCATAATGAAGAGTATGAGTTAAAACATGAACTTTTGCTTTATCCCAATCAACTAATTTTTTATTAAACCAAATTTTCATTTTAATAATTTTTAAAAACTTTATCTAATCTTTCTTTATCATAACCTATTATAAATTCATAATCTCCGTCATCATAAATTATTTCTGTTACTGGAACGCCCATTTGACCAGTTTTTTCAACCATTTCTTGAGCAGCCAAAGGATTTAGATCAACAAGTAAGTATTCATAATTAATACCTCTTAAATCTAAATAATTTTTTTCTGCTTTGCAGTAAGGACATGTAGTTGTTGCATAAAGTTTAATTTTAGATATTTTTCTTTCGCCCGCTACGCCAATTTCATACATCATCTTTTTATAGAAATTTTCAATCTCTTCTACCTTATTTTTATCTTCAATAAATAAATTTAGTATTTCTGGATTTAATATTCCAACACTTGTTTCTCCGTTTTTTTCAATTATCACTAAATGAAAAGGAATAAAAATAAAAGCTTCCTTACTCATTTTTAAATTATTAAGAAAATTAGGCAAACCAAAACTTAATAAAACAATGCCGCTTTCTTTATAATCTTTCTGCCCCAAAATCTCAACACCATTTTTTTCTGCAAATTCTTTAAATCTTTCTAAAATTTCTTCCTTACTAAGTTTTGATTTTCTAAAATAAGCAAGTTTCATTTCATTTAAATTATAGCACATTCTAAAAAAATTCATTTTAGCTTTTCGATTTTTAATTTCAAATCATAAGCAACAATTCCAAAGGCAACAGCCACATTTAAAGATTCTTTTTTACCAAACATCGGTATTTCTAATACATAATCACATTTTTCTAAAGTTTTTCTATTTAAACCTCTGACTTCATTCCCCAAAATTAAAACAAAATCAAATTGAGGTTCAAATTCATAATAAGGAATTGATTTTTCGCTTTGCTCTAAAGCAACGATTTTAAATTTTTCTTTTTTTAATTTTTTCAAAAGATAATTAATATTTTTATAACTTTGCCAAGAAACATATTTTTCTGCACCCAAAGCGGTTTTTTCAATTTTTTTATCTTTAGCTGGATTAGGAGTATAACCTGTTAAATAAATCTTTTCAACACCTACAGCATCAGCAGTCCTAAAAATCGCTCCAACATTATAAGCGCTCCTAATGTTATGTAAAATAACTAAAAATTTCATTTTTCGTTTTATAATTTTATTATAGGTCGTTATTAAAAAAGAAAATTAAAAAATTAAGAAACTAATTTTAATCCTCGCTTCTCTAAGGAAAAGAAGTCGATCTTACTTGTATGAAAAATGCTGTTGAGAAAAGAGAGAATGCTTTAAAAACAGCAAGAGAAACATACTTTAATAAGGTGATGCAAGCTTACGAAGCTAGAAAAATCTGCTCCTTTTAGATGTTTGGACAATTCAAAATCATAAAGAAAGACAAAAGAAAATTCATGAAGCTTGGAAAAACTTTAGAGAAAGCGTAAGATCAGCCTGGTTAGAATACAAAAAAGAACATAATCAAATCTGGAAAACGTTTGTTCAAGAAAGAAAAAACTGTAAAGCTAATCCAACAGGTGAAAATCCTGGCATTGATTTAAATTTCTAAAATAGAGGAATAAAATTAAATAAATTAATTAAAAGACCAAATAAAAAATTTGACTTTATTGGAAATTAACGGTAAAATTAAATCAACATGAGGCCAGGAGGGCCAGAGGGAGGAAAAAACCTGAAAATGAAGGGAGAGATGAAAGAGTAGAGAGAATGTTAAAGATATTGGAGAATATTGATTATATAATAGAAGGGAGATCGAGATTAATTGATAATGTAAGAACCGCTAGCGAGCTATTGAATGAATTATCAACACATGTAAAAGAACACATGCAAACAAGCATATCTATGGAAGAAATGATAGAAAAGTTGAGACCAGTTTTATCTCGTGTCGATGAATGGATGTCAAATATTTTATTCATCTTACCTCAAATAGAGGGTATTTTTCTAGGAATAGTTCAGGAAACAAGAGATTTATTAGATAGATTAGAAAAAGAAAAAGAATATGAGTTATTAGCAAATAGACTTAGATATTTGTTTGAGAAAGAAAAAAAAGATTTTGAAAATCTTATAGAAATATTAATAAATATGGTTTTGTCATATATAGAAAAAGCAAGGATGGTCGGAACACATTTTGCTATTTTAGAAATTATAAATATTGTAAAAAATGCCAATGAACTATTAGAACGATTAAATCAACTAAAAAAAATTCATTTCAGCCAAAATTGAAACTGAGAAAGAAATAGTCATAGCTGATTTATTAAAAATGATAAAACAATATTTTTTCTATCTTCGGTTTAATCTAAGCTAAAGGGCGGTTCTTTCCATCTTTGCTTAGTTTCACTTAAAAACCTATTACTATGCCTTCGGGCCACCAATCAGGTCTTTCATCTAATCCCAAAACATAAACTCTTATTTCTGGCTCTCCTTCTATATTTCCACCTCCTTCTATTCTTTTTCTCATTCTACGATTAAATTATAAAATTCTTTTTGTAAAATTCAAAATATAAGATAAGGGATAGTTAGTTTTATGAAAAAATTAATATTTTTCTTTGGATTTTTTATTTTCTTAACGTTTTTAGGTTTTGTTTATTTTATTTTTAGAGATATTCCAAGAGTTGATGATAGTGATCTTCTTTTATCAAAAGTAGAAATTCCTAAAGAAGAAAACGCTTATTATCTTTTAAAAGAAGCTATAGGTAAAATTTATATCCCGAATGATAAGATAAAAGTTATAGATGATGTAGTTTATAAAGATACTTGGGATAAAAAGTTTGTTGAAGAATTGTTAGAAAAAAATAAAGATTTTTTTGAAATATTTAAAAAGGCTACAGAATATAATTATTTTCAATTTCCAGATCTTGATCCAATTTCTTACATTTCTCTTTCAAGTGAGTCAAAAAATGTTGCAGTAAGATTGAGTGATTTAAGTAAACTTGTTATTATAAAAAGCAAATATCTTATAAAAGAAGGAAAAGAAAAAGAAGCTTTGGATTTAATTTTTGGATTAATAAAAATTGGACATATGATAGAGGAAGGTTTTATTCATGATTCTATTATTTATTCTTTTGGTACTCAAACTAAAAAATATGGTTTAAAAGCTTTAATAGAAACAGTACCTTATCTTTATCTTTCTAAAGAAGAATCAAAAAATTACATTAACAGACTTGAGAATTTTAAAGGAAATAAAGAAGGTTTAATAAGGGCTCTTAAGGGTGACTATATGAATTTTTTAAAAGAAAAAGAAATTGTTGAAGAGAACTTAAGAAATGAATTTAAGAAGAATAACTTCATAGCACGTTTTATAAATTTCCCAGACTATATAATTTTTGCTTATTTCTCTTATAAACCAAATGAAACAAAAAAACTTATCGCCGATCTTTATAGAGATGTTATAGATAAAGCAAATAAAGATTGCTATGAGATTAAAATTGAAAATTACAAGCCTAAAGCGCCAAAATCAGAAATTAAAAGAATTTTTACTAAAAATTTAGTTGGTAAAACTATTTATGACAAAAAAGCAGCTAATATTTATACACCACTTGAAATAAAGTGTCTTGAAACGTTATACATTGAATCAGCAAAAACCTTATTAGCATTAAAAGCATACAAAATTGAAAACGGAAATTTACCAAAATCTTTAGAAGAACTTGTACCAGAATATTTTTCTTCTCTTCCTAAAGATCCTTTTGATGACAAAGCACTTAAATATTCACCAGAAGAAAAAATTATTTACTCTATAAAAGGAGAAAAATTTTTTATTGATTTTTAAAACCATCTTCTTTATCTTTAAACTTCCCTATTTTAAGACTTTTAGCTCTCCAAGGAATTATAATCATTAAGAAAATAGTAATAATAACATAGCTTAATAAAACCTTACCTAATATTTTAATAAAAACTATATATACGAAAAGCGAAACTAAAGTTAAAATCAAAAAAAGTTCTATATAAAATCTCTTTTCATTTGGCGGAAAATTTTTCCATTCTTCAATGATGCTTTTCTTTTCAATCACATTATCCAGATCACCTTTTTTATATATAAAAACATCCACAAATGGATAGAAAAAGAAAACTATCATAAGCAAAAAACCAAGAATTGTCGTTAAAACTAATAAAACAAAATTTTTATTTATATATTCCTCTCCCCATATCATCTTCAGCCATGAAACAGGATCTATAATCAAATAAATCAAGTTATAGCTAATCACAAAAACACCAACTAATGCTAAAATTATCGCAAATCCTTTAATAAATGCATCAAAAAGCCAAATCAATTTTTTCTTATAATATTCTTTTTTGTTTTCCATTGATAAATATTTTAAAATAGGAAATAAGAAATTCATAAAAGTTATAAAAATATGCAACCTGATCATTTAATCAGAAATCGAGCTAAAGAATTTATTAAATATAGAAAACTTTTTGAAAAAGTAAAAAACGTAGTGATTGAAGTAAATCCTAAAATTTACCCAGGTTTTCCTTTTAGAATTGAAAAAGGTAAGGAAAGCGATTTAGGTTTATTTTTAAAATCACCGCAAGGAGAAATAATAAAAGATACAACTCCATCAGTTGAAAAACCTTTTCAGATAACACTTGAAACATTGCCATCTCACGGAAGAAGTGCTAGTGAGTTGGTAATTTTCCAAGACAGGGAAGGTTTTGTATATAGGGATCTTGATTTTAAAGGCGTAGGACTTACTTCACATTTTTTTTCATGTTATAGGAAATTCAGGATTTTTAGACAAAAAGGATGCGGAAGAAGATTATAAATTAAGTGAAAAGTTTATTGAAGTGGGAATAAGGACATACCGAGTAGCAGCTATAATTGAACTTAAGGAAGTTATACATAAAGGTAAAAAAATCACAGTAGATGAAGCAAAAGAAATCGGAATAATTAATCAAGACTTTCAACCTGTAATTGAAATAAGATGTTTTGGAACAAAAGCAAGAATTTTAGATACACTCCCACAACGTGGGTTACCGAAAGAATATATAGAAATGCTTATTTATGATGCTATAGATTTAGTTAGTAAAGAACTTAGAAGACCTATATCTTTAGAAGAATATCTATTTTGGTTTGCTGAAACTTTAGGAAGAAATATCGGCTTAATGCATAAAAATGGATGGGTACATAATAATTTGAGAGGGCTTCATAATATCACTTTAGATTGTAGAATTGTTGATTTAGATACTGTCGAAGAAGTTCATAATTCAGAACCTTTAAAAAATAAAGATAAATTAGATGGACTCTATTGTTTAAAAGTATTGACAGAGGCTGTAAAGCCAGAAAGTGATTCTAATTTAGAAGAAACTCTTGAAAAAAAATTTTCTGAAGCTTACGAAAGGGCTCGTTAAAGGAGAAAATTAAAAATCTAATATTTATTATTTGAGTAGCTGAAAAATAACTTGGGTTAATGCATTTCTTATACTTATTTTAAATGAATTAAATCAAAAAATATTTTTGCTTTTTATTATATTTTTAATTTTAATAAATTTGTTTAAGCTTTTTGCGAAAAGCATATCAGTAAAAACCAAAATTTCACCCTTAGCAATCTCAGTACCTTTATTCCTTGCATAAGCTACTCCTTGATTTTTTTTCTGAAACTAAAATAACATTAAATTTTTTTGCGATCTCAGCTGTTTTATCAGTTGAATTATTATCAACAACAATAATCTCAAAATCTTTAAATTTTTGGTTTTTTAAACTTTCTAAACAGCGAGGCAAAAATTTTTCTTCATTAAAAACAGGAATAATCACTGAAATCATCTTAAAACAAGATTGAATATTTCTTCAAAATAAAATTTTAAAACATAAAGAACAAATAACAAAGTTTATTACTTTGATAATTTTACTTATTGAGATATAATAAATTCATTCTTAAAAAAATCTTAAATATGGTGAAAGCATTGCATTTTTTAATAGTCATATTTGGTTTAGCACTTTTTGAAATTATTACAAGCATTGATAATGCTGTTGTTAATGCGCATGTTTTAAAAACACTTCTTGAAAAATATAGATATGTTAGGTGTTTTAATGATTTTAAAAAGTTTTGGTCAAGAATATCCTTTCTTATAGAGAAATCAAATATTATGAAAAGATTTAAAATAATACGTTTAAAAAACAAAAATCAATTTTCATTAGATAATACTTTAATAGGAACAACATGTTCTTTTTTTAATTTTTCGTTAAATTTTTTCAAATCTAATAATCCCTTTTGAATTTCAATCACCACTGCCACATCTGAAATTCCTGGTAAAATTTCTGAACTAGGTTTATCAGGATGTTCCTCATCACCATATAACTCTTTTATTTTGCACATCACACCATCAATATAAAAAACCATACCTTTAAAAAAAATATAATACAAAAAGAAAAATGTTAATTTTGATAAAATTCATTTTTTAAAGAAAATTCTGGCAAATTCTAACAACGACTACATAGAGTTTTATTGCTTCTTTTCTTTCAGAATATCTCTCAGGTTTTTCTAAAATTGACATTTACTTAAATACAAGTGTTAAATTTTTGTTATTCAAAATTTAGTCAATCATTCCTGATTCATATCAATATTTTTAATATTTCTTTTATTTCTAAGAATATTTAAAAGAAATTTAACAAATTCTTCTCCAGCTTGCTATTTATTTAATCCGGATATATCGAATTTGAATTTTGAAGATTTGTAAACATCCATTCTTTCTTTAAAATATTCTGAATTTTTAAATTCTTCGTAACTTCGCTTAGTTTTCAATCGATTTCTTATATAAGCCTCTTTGATAAATCCATAAATTGTTATTGTGTTTCTGCAATTTTTAAAATAATTTTGTCCTTCTTTGGAAACGAGAGCTCCTGCACCTATTGCAACTAAACATAATATTTTATCGTCATTTTTATATCTTTCATCAAGTTCTTCAAGTACAGCCTTGCATTCTCTCCAAAACCCATCTCATCCTATCTTTTTTGGTAAATCACTTATATGTTTAATGTTGTTCCTTTGGGCAACTAACTTATCAAGATCAAAAAATTCACAATTTTTTATTCTTTTACTAGCAAAAAGACCTAATGTAGTTTTACCAATATGAGAAGGGCCGAGCAAATAAAAAATCATAAAATTTTTATTTATATCTAAAATAATTATTTGACCTTTTGTTTCAAAATATTTTTTATTTTAGATTTATTAAAGGATATACACATATACACAATTTAAATCAGGTACCATTATTTATCAAATTTTTCTCTTTACTTTCTAAAGTTTATTTTATCAAAACTGCAAAAATTCTTCTATTTGTTTTTCTCTTTTAGTTTGTCTCAATGTATTTATACCAAATTCTTATTTACGCTGCTTACTTCATTCGAACCATTGAGAACGTTATAAAACAAACTCCTTGGGAGGTTAAATTAAAGATTAGTAATACTTGTGAGGTTTTAAGTAGCCTATAAGAGCATTTAAGGTATAGCTAAATAAATCAGATCAAACTAGTTGTATATCAAAATCCAAATTCCTCTGAATAAACTCACGCCAGCTTTTACCAAATGCTTCTTTTAGGATTTTCTTGTACTTACCAAAATCAACTATATTCCACTCACCATAGGAATTATTTTTAAGACGTTCTTTTTCTTGCTGAACCTCATCCCAACGTTGCCAAAAATCTGTCTCTGAGCATTTATTAACTTCACAAAAATGTTGAATTAGTTCTTTTTCTCTTTTAATTCTTTTTATAATTCTTTCAAGCCTTGTCTTAACTTCGTCTTGTTTAGATGGATCGTTCCAAATCTCAGAAATATACTTAATTTCAATTTTTAATCTCTCAGGAGATACAAAATGATTATCGAAATGCTGTATTGCATGACATTTAGCACATATGTGATGTACAGCCACCAATTTCTTCTTACCTTTTCCATTTTTTATCGGGTAATATCTCCAAAACTCTTGGGCATTTAGTTTTTTATCATCCCCACCACAAATCCAACACTTATTTCCTTCTTTCTTGATTAAATCCTCTTTAAATTTTTTCCATATGTTTTCTTTTTTGAAATGTTTTAGAAGCGAGTAAAGACTATCTACAATAAGTATGACGTTATTCTTTTCTATTTCTGAATAATAAATTTTATAGGAACCTGTAAAGCCTATAGTCAATTTAAATCGTTTTTTTCTTTTAGAACTTAATAGATCTTCTGTGATTTTTAAACCTTTTGACGGAACAAATTTATTTTCCATTATTAAATTTTTTGAATTCTATCTACGGCTCTGAAAATATTATAAATAATATCGCTTTTTGAATTGAAATTAAAGATTGAGTATAATCAAAAAATACAGGATAAAAACAGGAAACAGAGATGCCAAATTATAATCCATCACCAGCAACAAGGTTTAAGAAGCCCATTTTATTTTTTGATTAATTCTTCTACAATTATAATTTGAGCATAAACTTTTTCAATTTCTGGTTTTTCTTCTTGGGGAGCAGAAATTAATGTTGCATTAAATTCTTTTTCTAATTCTTCTAAAATTTTTTCATCTGTTAAGCCAAATTTCTTGCTTAAGTTTCTCATAAACTTCCTTACTCTTTTGCCATTTTCATAACTTATAAATTTATTTTTTAATAAATTAATCAGTTCATCGCATCTTTCTTTAAATTTTTTACTTTTCTTT
>Ga0080007_1100404_pt1 | contig 16956 bp, 13 predicted proteins | sample OctOCTMetagenome_FD_69210 | JGI IMG/M metagenome (GOLD analysis project Ga0080007, IMG submission 69210) | Hot spring and microbial mat streamer communities from Octopus Spring Streamers, Yellowstone National Park, USA - OCT_B (SPADES... | ecosystem: Environmental > Aquatic > Thermal springs >...
TCAATCGGCGCCCCTTGAAAACCTTGCGAATTCTGGATGCCATCATTCATCTTCCGACGATTGGCAGCAAGGGCAGTCGCAGTCGCACTTGTCGCAACCTTCACAGCAAGGGCAGTCGCAATCCTCGCAACAGCAAGTAGTTTCTGCGACCTTCACTTCTTCCTTCATCGCTCATCACCTCCATCCCTTTAAACCCCGAAGCAACCCGTTTTCTTACGCATCGTCGGGTGAAAGTCCCATCCATTGGCTCGGCAAGAGCCTCGCCCTCCCGTTTTCCCTTGCCCCGTTTGAAATTCGCTATCTGGCTCGTCCTTTAAACTTTGCCCAGTCTTTTCCGAAGTGATTTTCGTGCCCGATGGAGCAAGGCATCAACAGCGCCTCGCGAACAACCGAGCAAGCGGGCGATTTGGGAGATGGAATAGCCTTGCAGCCTCAATTCCACCGCCTGCCGTTGCCGTTCGGGCAAGTGGGAGAGGGCATCTCGAAGGACTTCCGCATTTTCTCTCACCGAATCCTCTTCGGTGCTCAAAAGTTCCGACGGCAATTCATCAAGGTTTTCCAACCACGCTTCCAGCGAAATTGCTTCCTGACGGCGAAAGTTCTTTTGCCATTTGAGGCAAAGGTTAACGACGATGCGGTGCATCCAACTCCTGAAGCGAGCAGTTGCTTGCCAGTGGTTTCGGGAAGCGATGACTCGCAGGAAAGCCTCTTGGGCAATATCTTGAGCGTCCTGTTGGTTTCGCAGGATTTGATACGCCAAACGCTGAACCCAATCGTAGTTGCGCCTGTAAAGGGCATCAAAGGCGAAGTTATCGCCGTCGGCGAAGGCTGCCATGAGAAGTGTGTCTGGGTCGCTGCAAAGGCATTCGCCGTGTTTGCACAAACGAAACCGCTTACACAAATCTGCCACCCTTTGAGGGCAGCATTGACAGCAAGTTTCTGCCCCGAATTGGTAGCATCTTTGGCAGCAACTTTTCGCTGCATCGCAAAAGGGAAAACACGCTGCATCCAACCCCTTCACAGCCAAACTTTCAACCTTCTGTGGCTGTTTCTTCTTGCTTGCCTTCCTCTTGCTTTGCTGTTACTTTCCCGTGCCTTTCGGCGGCTGGTCTTGCGGTTTGTTGTCTGGCAGCGGCGGCTCTTTGAGCCCTTGCGGCGGCAGCAGCCCGTTTCTTCTCCTCTTCCGCTTGCCACTCTTCATCGGTCATTTGCATTGACTTTTTGCCCGTCACTTGATCAACCGTTCCAAGCCCCACGCGAATCCACTTTTCCTGTTGCCATTCACCGATTTCCAACAGCCGTTGCTTGTCAAAGACCAAATCTCGGTGGGAGTAACCGCCAACTTGCCAGACTTCCGTGTGAATGAGGGCAGGGACAGGACAGGCTTCAACGCAGAGCCCGCAAAGGCTGCAAAGGTTGTTGTCAATGATGAAGACGACGGGATACTTGCCTTTATGTCCCGGCTTGTCGTCAACGGTTTCAATGTGGATGCAGTGGTCGGGGCAAATGCGCTCGCAAGCGAGGCAACCGATGCAATTTTCTTTGCCCGTCCTTCTGTCAATGGTTAGACCTATCGTGCCCCTGTATCGCAGAGCGATTGGTCTTGAGCCCCATTTCTTCGTGATGGTTGCCGCTTGCCTGAGAAAAACGACGCGCCCGAAGTTTTTGATGGTCACTGCCATCCCTTTCAGGATCGTGATAACGGCATCCCAAAAGTCGTGCCAATAAGAGGGCTTGACAGGAATTGGTGGCTTGGGTGGGGCAGTCATCATCGCTTCTCACCCCTCACTTCCGCCAGCATCTCCTCCATTGCCTCCCTCGTCAGTTCCTCAGGTTTAGGCAACTCGCCCCTCATGATTTTCTCCTGCAACAACTTGACGCCCCAAAGCAATTGCTCTGGCGTCGGCGGGCAACCGGGGACATAGACATCGACGGGGATGATTTTGTCAACGCCGTTGAGAACTGAATAAGCATCGTAGAATGGTCCGCCGTTGGTGGCGCAAACGCCCATGGCAATGACATATTTGGGCTCTGCCATTTGCTCGTAAAGCACCCTAACTCGCGGTGCCATTTTGTATGTGACGGTGCCAGCGACAATCATCAGGTCTGCTTGTCTCGGCGTCGCTCTCGGAATCATCCCGAATCGGTCAAAATCGTATCTCGGTCCTGCCGTTGCCATCATTTCAATGGCGCAGCAAGCCAACCCGAAGGTCATATACCAGAGGGAACTTTTGCGAGCCCAGCGAAAAGCGAGGTCTTTCAACTTCCCGATTCCGGGAGTCCCGTCCAAAACTCGGTTGGCGATTTCCTTCACCCACTCAAATCGGGTCAGCACGATTTCCAGTTTCTGCTGCCTCAGTTCGGGAGGCAAAGTTGGTTGCCCGGGAATTTCAGGCACCCAAATCGGTGTTCGTTCCCTTTCAGCCATGCCTTATCGCCTCCTTAGGCTTAAAGCCCAATCGGCACTCAAAAGCATAACACACCCCACCTCGTCACAGTTGACACACCTCAACAAATTTTGCGGTGCGTTTGTGAGCGTTCGGAAAGTTTTGTGGAGGGGCGTAAGCCCCGAAATAGTTTCGGTGCGATTTTGCGTCGTTCAACCTACAATTTAGTTGCAGTCTTCCGCGTTTTGAGGGGGCGAAAGGATGCCGACAGTTAGGTTGGCTTTGGCGTTGGCTTTGGGCGCTGTCTTTTGGGCATTCGAGCTATTGCCTTTCGCTTGGGCTTACAACGGGGTCATCTTGTTGGCAGCACTGTGGGAACTTTTTGCGGTCGCAAGGGCAAGGCAAAGTCTAAGGTGCGAGCGGAAGGTTAGCGAGGTCATGGAGATTTCTGCTCAGGGGGAAGTTAACATCGTCATCACCAACCCGACGAACATGCCTTTAGTGGTTGCGGTTAAGGACGAACCGCCTCTGGATTTTCGGTGGGACTCACCTTCAAAACGCCCAGACCAAATCCTCCCGCTGCTCGGCACTCTCCTGCCACCTCGCTCTCAAGTCTCTTTGCGTTACTTCGTCACTCCGGTGCGCAGGGGCGAATTCAGGTTTGGGGAAGTGAACTTGAAGTTGAGCACACCTTTGATGTTTGTTTGGCTGCCGGTTCGTTGCCCTTTGCCTCAAACGGTTCGTGTTTTGCCCAACTTGGCTCAAGCCAGAAAATACGCCCTTTTGATGCGGAAGGTCAGGATGAGGGAGATGGGCTTCAGACCGATCCCGCTCAAAGGCGCTGGCACTGAATTTTCGTCCCTGCGGGATTACTTGCCCGACGATGACCCAAGATGGATTGACTGGAACGCTACGGCTCGCAGGGGAAGGTTGGTCAGCAAGGAATTTGAACTTGAGCGGGGGCAAAACATTGTCGCCGTTTTGGACGCCGGCAGAGTGATGGCGACGAGACTTGACGGTCTAACCAAACTTGACCATGCCGTTAACGCTGCAGCCTTTGTCCTTTACATCGCCCACAACTTGGAAGACCGAGTTGGGCTCATGATTTTTTCTGACCGCATCCAACGCTGGCTTCCGCCAAGCAAAGGCGTTCGGCAGTGGGAATCAATTTTGGAAGCGCTCCGACAAGTTGAGCCTCAGTTAGTTGAAGCCAATTATGCTGGCGCTTTCGCTCACCTGCTTCAAAACCTGCCTCGCCGCTCGCTCTTGCTCATCTTCACCGACTTGATAGACCCCGACACATCGGAGGCACTGATAACCTACGCTAAAATGCTCGCCGAAAAACATTTGGTTCTCGTTGTTGCCTTGAGCGATTACGAGTTGAGGTCGCTTCTGGCTGAACCCATTGACGAACCCTCGGACCTTTACCGACAAGCAGCAGCCGTCGCAGTTTTGAACGACCGTTTGAGGGCAGTTGCGCAACTGCGCGAAAGCGGGGTCAATGTCCTTGACACTTCCCCCGAAGCCCTTTTCAACACCTTGCTTGAACACTACTTGCTGGCTAAGCGAAGGCTTTAAACTTGGTGTCTTGCATGGTGGGCGAGAAATCATGGCTTTTGTGCCTGCAAGCCGGAGGATGTGAGAGCCGATGGGAGGTGAAGAGCGTGTTTGGGTTGCCTTTCGTTGGTTGTCTCGCAAGTCAAGTGGAGGTGGCTGTTTGGGTTCAGAGGAATTTCGCACAAGGCATCGTCCCACCCTTTTCGTTCACTTACGACGGCAGTCACTCGTCGCAACTTTTGCCCAACTGGAAGTTTTCGCACGCGGAGAAGCGACTTGATGATGGTTGCACCCTGCACACATTCACATGGGTTGACCCGAAGACGAAACTTGAGGTGCGATGTGAGACCACATTGTTTCCCGACTTTCCTGCAGTTGAGTGGGTGCTCAAGTTTAAGTTCACCGGAAATGGCGAGGAGAAATCGCCCTTGCTTGAAGATGTCAGAGCGGTTGACCTGAAGTTCGTCAGCGACAGCAAAAAGTTTGTGCTTCACCGTTCCCTTGGCAGCAATGCTCAACGCAATGACTTTGAACCGCTTCACGAGGAATTGAATCCCAACGCTGAAATAACGCTCACGCCCGTAGGAGGTCGTTCGTCAAACACCACATCTTTGCCTTTCTTTAACCTTGAGGCAGCCGGCGACGGGGGCGTTATTGTTGCGATTGGTTGGTCAGGTCAATGGAAGGCTTCTTTCGCTCGCGAAAGCGATGGCATCAAAATCTCCGCAGGCATGGAGTTAATTCGCCTGAGGCTTTACAGGAGCGAACAAATTCGCTCGCCCAGAATCTTGTTGCTCTTTTGGAAAGGCGAAGACTTTCTGCTCGGTCAAAATCTTTTTCGCAGGTTCATCCTTGCCTGTCGCTCGCCGAAACGAAATGGCAAACCCGTGATGCTACCACTCTCTTGTTCGTCTTGCGGTCCACCGGACGAAGCAAATCAAGCGACAGTGCAAAACCAAATTGAGTTTGCTTCCGAGTTTGTCCGCTACGGTGTCAAGTATTTCTGGCTTGATGCCGGATGGTTTGAAGGTCGCTGGCCAAACGGGGTCGGGAATTGGTTCCCGCGCAAGGACGGGTTTCCCGATGGGCTAAGACCGCTCTTGGACACCCTCAAGCGCATGGGATTTGATGGGCTAATTTTGTGGTTTGAGCCCGAGAGAGTTTATCAGGGCACTTGGATTGACCGCGAACACCCAGATTGGGTTCTCCGACTTCCAAACAACCCAAACGGCTTGCTCAATTTGGGAAACGAAGAAGCGCGGAAATGGTTGACCGAGCACATATCGTCAATGATTGATCGGGAGGGCATCAGCGTCTACCGTCAAGATTTCAACATTGACCCGCTACCTTTCTGGCGAAGCGCTGACCCACCCGACAGGCAGGGAATAACCGAAATACGCCACATTGAGGGGCTGTATGAGTTTTGGGACGAACTGCTGAGAAGGCACCCAAATTTGCTCATTGACAATTGTGCATCTGGAGGGCGGCGAATAGACCTTGAAACCGTCTCAAGGAGCGTTGTCCTTTGGCGGAGCGATTATCACTACTTTGAACTGGTCGGACAGCAATGCCACACTTACGGAATCAGTTTCTGGCTCCCGACAACTGCGACAGGGTGCGGCTACCCGATGACTTATGCTCTCCGGAGCGCTATGGGTAACGGTGTAGTGCTTTGGGTCCCTTGGTCGCCGAAAGCACCCCATGAGGTCTACAGCCAATATGTCCCTTGGGCTAACTGGGAGGCTGGCAAACCGATTGATGTGGAGTTTGCAAAGGCTTTGGTTGACGAATTCAAGAAGGTTCGCCACTTCTTCTTTGGCGACTTCTATCCCTTGACACCATATAGCACCAGCGACGATGTTTGGATGGCTTACCAGTTTCACCGTGAGGATTTGAACGCTGGCATCGTTCTCGCTTTCAGAAGGAGCAAATGCCAGCAGCCGACATTGAAGGTTAGGTTAAGGGGACTGAGCGAAAGCGCTCGCTACGATGTTGAAATCAGCGATGAGCGTCTCAACCGAAAAACTCAGACAATGACTGGCAAGCAACTTGCCGAAGGAATTGAACTCGTTGCTGAAACTGCGCCCTCGTCGCTACTTCTGATTTACAAGGCACGCTGAAAATTGTGCTGTCAAATCATGTTCATCTCCAGCGAGGGCAACGGGATGGGAAGGCAGCGTTCGTAGAGTTCTCGCATCGAACCGCTGACCCGAACATTGGTGATAGTTTCGTTTGGCGGTGCCCCAAGGAGTGTCCAAACCATATTGGTCACGCCATCAATTTCCAAAATCCCATCTTCGCACCAAGCGACATAGCGTTCGTTGCCGAAAGCGAAATCGAGGCTTTTCGTTATAGTTGCTGGGAGCCGGGAGGCAAAGAAAGGAAGCAATTTGCGCATTGTCTTAGCGAAATCAATCACGGCGATTGTTCCCGGCTTCTTGGTCGGAACGCGTTCTATCCCAATCTCTTCCAGCATCCGCCCGAGAACATCGTCGCCTTCAACCATCACTTTCAATTCGGTCTCGCGAGCCAAACTCCAAATTGCACTCAACACAAGTTGCCGGTCACCAGCATACTCAAACACCACCCGAAAAGCCTTACCATCGCGGGTTTGAGGTGTCGTTGCAAGTAAGTAAGCGCTTGCGGTTCCGTCTTGCGCCAAAATGAACTCACACTCCTGCCCAACGCAGTGTCGATACTTGAGGACAATCTCGTAATCCGAAAGGGGGCGAATGAACCTGATGGGTTCGCGGTCGTAAATTTCCGCCAAAAGTTCCGCATCGCTCAAATTCGCTGTGAGGGTTGAAACCGAATCGACTTTCGGTCGCAACTTTCCGACATTTTCAGGGTTGACAATGAACTCACTTCTGCCACCGACAGGTCGTGCCCCTGCTCGGCGATACATCGCCCTATCACCAGAAATGCAAACGAAATCAACATCGTTCTCTCGAAACTTGTTCATAGTCGCTGCGAGGATTGTGCTCGCCAAGCCGTGACCGCGATAATTCGGATGTGTGCAAACGAAGCCAACGAAACCGATGCGGATTTTGCAACCGTGAACTATTGCGTCCCTTTCAAAGCGGTGTATTAGCGAGACCGGCTTATCGCCATCAAACATGGCGAAAGTATCTTGCAACGCTTGTTCCCTCAAAACCATTGGCCATGTGCTGGCTCCGGAAAGGAAGTCTGGGAAGCGGTCGGAGAAGAAGACTTGATAAGCGAGTTCGGCGCATGCTTGAGCCTCGCTCTCTTTCGGCGTCCTCGGACCGCTAAACGCTGAAATGTCTCGTCCCACCTCAACCTCACCTCACTTGAGTGCGAAGTCGCTGTTCTAAACTGTCACGAACAAATTGCCTTTCGTTTTCCCTTTGCCGCAGCCATTAAGCCTTCTTTGGTGTAGAATGGGTCGTCGGGTTGGATTGGAAGGGTGACGGGTTGACCAGTTATGGCTGACTTATAGATGGCAACAGCCAACTCAACTGACTTCCGCCCCTCGTGACCGTCAACTGCAGGTCTGCGTCCTGTTTGGACTGCTGACAGGAAGTCGCTGATAACCGCCATGTGACCGCCGTGTTCCGGGCGAGGGAGATGACGCAACCATTCTTCAAGTTCGCTTTGATAGCGCTGGTCAACCAAATTGATTTGCCAAGGAAGCGAGACCGAGCCTAATTCGCCGTAGATGGTAACCCTGTGCTCTTCAGGGTAGGTGGCGGTGCTGGCTAAGATGACACCCAAAGCGCCATTGGCAAACCTAACAACTGCAGCAGCAGCGTCTTCGGTTTCAATCTCGTGAGTGAACACATCCATCCCGGCGGAGACGCAAACGACATCGCCCATCAGCCCGAGCAAAAAGTCAATGTGATGGATGGCGTGGTTGAGGACTGAGCCGCCACACTCCTTTTCCCAAGTCCCGCGCCACCAGACTTTGAAATACTCGTTCGTTCGCCACCAAAGGGAAATCATCACCGCCAAGAAAGGTTTGCCCAACTTGCCTTGCTCAAGTAGTGCTTTGATGCGAATGAATTCAGGCGTGAAGCGCCATTGAAACACGACACCGAGAATCCGCTCGTTTCGCTCCGCCGTTTCAATCATTCGGTCCGCCTCTTCCAGACTACAGCACATTGGCTTTTCTACCAGAACATGCTTCCCTGCTTCCAAAGCGGCAATGGCGAGTTCAGCGTGATTGAAAGGTGGTGTGCAGATGCTGACGATGTGGATGTCATCTCGTTTGAGCAAATCGTATGGGTCTGAGAACCACATTTGTGCCCCAAATTGCTCGGTGCGTTCCTGTGCTCGCCGGACATCTTGGTCCGCAAAAGCAATCAATTGACAACTGTCGCCCAATGCCAACCACGAACTGGCGTGGGCGCTGGCAATTCCACCTGCTCCGATAATTCCGATACCAAATCGTTCCATCGTCTATCACCCCGTTTCCTTCGTCGCATCTCCACGCCACAGTTTAACACGACGGTGCTGGGAAGTTTCTTCCACCGCCACAAAGTTTGCTTGCCGAAAATAGGAGGTGCGAAGATGAGAGCAGTCGTTCAAAGGGTCTCGGAGGCTTGGGTTGAGGTTGAAGGTCAAAGAGTCGCTCAGATTGGGCGTGGGCTTTTGGTGCTTTTGGGAGTCGGTCAGGGCGATACCGAGGAAGACGCCAGATACCTCGCGAGCAAAATTGCCAACTTGAGGGTCTTTGAGGACGAAGAGGGCAAACTCAATAGGTCGGTTTTGGAAATTGGAGGCAGCGTTTTGGTGGTGTCCAATTTCACCCTTTACGGCGACTGCCGGAAAGGCAGACGACCTTCCTTCACCGATGCGGCACCGCCAGAAATTGCCGACCAACTTTACCGGCGCTTTTGCGAGTTTCTCGCTGCCGAAGGTGTCCCAGTTCAAACTGGAGTCTTCAAAGCCCACATGCATGTCGGCTTAATCAACGACGGTCCCGTCACCCTTCTCCTTGACAGCAAAAAACAATTTTGAACGCCAGAACAAACCTTTGGGTGGCGAACATCAACGCAGGTTCTAAAAGGGAGGCTTTTCTGGCTTTAATGGTGCTGTGACCTCAACAGTCCGACCATCCTTTGGCTCCCCCGGCTCTGGCGTCTCGTTCCCCTTCATATCCCTAGCTCTGACCCAAACACGGTAAATCACTGATTGCCCATCAACACTTAAATTGCTCTCAACTGGAAACTCGCCCTCGTAACGGGCATTACCGGCAGGTGAAAGTGTTACCTCCCTCTTCCATCCGTCAGGTCTTTGCACAACAGCCCAAACTCGGTCAATCCCAGATGCGTCGCTTACCACTGCCGAAATTTTCACACTTCCTCCTCGAAAACTTAACTTCGTCGGATTGACTTGAACATCGGTCACATTAGGTGGGGTGTTGTCTCCGCCTCCACCTCCACCGCAACCGATAATGAGTAGCACTAACCCCGCCATCGTCCACTTTATCCATCCCTTCATCGTTTTCACCTCCGAATAGCAATTGTTTTCTCACCAACGCCTTTCATCGTGTCCTTACGATCGTCATTCCTTGAGTTGACCTACCTTCATCGTCAATAGCACGGACACGGATGAGATAGACTCCACCCCCAACTTTCTGTCCCTCAATCCCAACTCCCCTCCATACTACCCTGCGTGTCAAACCTTCACTACTTCCTGCATCCAGAACAGCAACTTTCCTTCCCGTCAAAGTCAAAACCTCCGCTTCAACTTTCGCTGGCTTAGTCAAACTGAACTCTATCACAACTCCTTGACCCCTCATAGGCGTCGCCTTCAAACCAACCACCCTCAACGGTCTATCATTCCCTTTCTCAACCACTACCTTGAACTTCCTCTCAACTTCCCCTTCCTGCGCAACAAAACGGTAACTTGGCTGAGTTCTCAAATACAGCCTCTTCCCTGTCACAGTGTCAACAAGCCATGCACTCACATCCTTCGGAGTATATCCTATCCCATCAAAGGTCAAAACAACCTCCTTCCTTTCACTCGTCCCTCGTCCCCCGTCCCTTGTCCCGAACCTTACCAAGACTTCCCACTCTTGCCTCCTTGAACCATCGCTTCTGACATCAACAGCCAAAGGAGTATTGTTTTTGAGCAAGATGACTTGGACGCCATTGTTTCCTGTTGGTGGTTCAGGAGGAAGCCCAACTGCCAAACCTCTCGTCCCATTGGCAATTCCAATCACTGCCTCTCCAACGCTTCCATCAACCGACGCCTGCAACCTCATACTCCATCCGTTGCCTTTTGCAACTCGTCCCTCGCCCCTCGTCCCTCGTCCCTTGCTTTGACCTGGTGGTGGCAGAATGAGTTCACAATCAGTGTGGGCATAAACCCATGCACCCTCCCATGAAGGCAAAGCACTGTCAATCCCGATAATACCGACATTAGTGTCGTAGACCAATCGGTAACTGCTTCCATCCCATCGCCAAGCATATGGTTCTACTCCTTCGCTCTCACCCAAATCCTTCAACGCCTTCTCTTGTCCTCCCACCTTCACTTTGATTGAACTCAAATCCCAAACCAAGTCAACAAGCCATGGGTTTCCAATCAAGTTCCAACCTTTCTTGAGTGCAACAAAGAAGGGTTGATTTGTGTCGGGCAAGTTCCCTTCCACATTGGGCTTTGTATCCTGAACAAACTTAGCCCAATAGCCTTTACCTACTTGCAAGTTGGTTTGGCTGTTTGGATACAGTAGGTAGCCAGAAGTTGGGTCAAACCATGCCCACTTGTTTTCATCAAATGCGAAGACAGGTTTTGGATCGGCTGGACCGATAACAGGGCAAGCAACCAATCTCAATCCAGACCTGATTAAAGGCACTGAGATGACTTGTATTGTTCTTGAATCACTCCACTCTCCTGCTTCTCCTTTGGCATCTATTGCTCTCGCCCTCCATGTCCACTGACCGGGAGAAAGGGATTGGTCTTCAGGCACAATCAGGCTTACCTCTGTTCCACTATTCACAAAATTCGTTACGAGCACCTCCACCCTGCTTCCTTTAGCCACTTCAATCTCGAATTTCACTTGGTCTCCGTCTGCATCAGAGGATTTTAGTTTGAAAGTAGGTGTCGTGGAAACTATGGCGTTGTTGCTTGGGGCAATTAGTTCGGGTTTGGTTGGGAGTTGGTTGACGATGAAAGTTTGTTCACTGCTGAAGGAACTTTCTTGTCCCCTCTCATCTATCGCTTTAGCCCTCCATGTCCACTCCCCTGAACTTAGCCCTTCAGGGACTGTCAAACTTGCCTCTTGCCCACTTGCAACAAACTCCGTCTCATATGTCTTGACCTCATTCCCTTTCCTTGCCTCAATCACAAACTTAACCCTGTCACCATCAGGGTCTGTTGACTTGAGCACAAATGTGACTTGCGGTCTGACAATTGTTCCATCGGCAGGGCTTATGAGATCAGGGACATTTGGAATTTGCATGACGGTTAAGGTGATTGGGACTGTAAGTTGTTGCTTCTCCAGATCGTTGGAGTTGAAAACAAGATTTGCCCTGTGGATGCCTAATCCAAGCGATGTGCTATCCAAAGTCAACTCCACATTCACGCTCTCGTTAGCCAGCAAACTTCCAGCAACAGGTGAACGATCCAGCCAAGGAACTTCTCGTGTAATAGGAGCATACCAGATGTCAGGAATCCTGTCCCATCTCCCTGTATTGTTGTCGTAAAACTCACAAGCAACATGAAGGTCCATTGGGTTGCCAATATCGGACAACTTTACTCCTACTTCAACTGCACCGTTAACTGGCTTGAACCATATAAAGTCCGCTACTTGCTCAAAGTTACCTGTAACGGGATTGAATTTGAAAACTCCTACCCATCCCAATCCACCATAGAGGATGTAATCAATGCCCATGCCATCAACAATCCATCTATTTCCAGTGCCCGCATTGCGGTCAGTGTCAAGGAAGATGTTAAAGTAAGCGTTTTGAGGGTCAAAATTGCCGCCATCTAGTTCAGCGCGGAAGTAGAGGTAAGTGCCATTGGATTGATAGAAGACTTTCGTGACATTAATAGCGTTGCCCTGCTGCTCACCATACTCGTCAGGGTCAACGATGATCCAACGCCAAGTGCCTGATGGCGGTTGTTCATTTTGAAGTGTGGAAATAGGCTTGCCACCTTTAAGGGGGATAAGTTCAGGTGAAACTACAGAATCTTGAAGAGCCTGAGTCAAACGCTGGCTATTTGGATCTCGTTTAGCGAGAAGTTTTAGGATAACTTGTTGTAATTCCCGTTGCTTTCGCTGTCTCACTCGCAGATAGTCCTGATACAGTTTGGATGTTTCGGGCACGAACATTATGCGACGCCGTGCAGGTTGTTGAACGCTTAGGGTAGAGATTGCGCTTGTAGCACTGCGGGTGAAGAAAGTAAGTGACTCACCACCGACATTTGCTACATTTACGGAAACCACGCTTTTACTCCCTTGCAGCAATGTCTCTTCAATTGATGCAGGTGTTACGGAAATTTGAGGTCCTGGTTGCAATATCAGGCTAATTCTATAGGTGCAATCTGGTCCACCGAGACTGCCCATTTCACTTGGCATGACACGCAAGTAATATCTTCCCGTGGCTGGCAATTGGATGTCTATGTAGGGATCCCAACCCCACCATCCTTCAGACCATGCGATTTGCTCTCCCCTCTCATTGTAGAGGGCTAAAATAGCCACTAAAGGCGAACCTTCTCTTTGAGCGAAAACCTCTGCAGTGGCGAAATAGCCAGCCTGTGCCTCAAACACAAAGTAATCTGAATCAAACTGTGGATCAATGACTCCGTTGATGGGTTGACCACTTATAATGGGCGTCGCTCTCACTGGCCAATCGCTGTGATCATCTGGGGTGTCCTTGACAAGAGTTAGGGTGTAAGTGTATTCGATTCCGCCATCACCCCAGACATTCTCAACCTTCAAGTAGAAAGTTCCGCTGTGAGGCAATGGGAAGCGAACTATGCGCGGGTTATTGCTCCACCATGGCCTCCAGTCAGGGAAGTTGTCGTTAAATGCCAAAATGGTTTGACCATCGCTATCGTAAAGTGTTAGGGCAGCATTTAGCCGCCATTGATCATAGGCATCTACAGAGATGGTCACATAATCTCCTCCCTGTCCATCAAACTTGTAAAAGTCCACATCACCGGATGGGTTAATTGCACCGGAGATAGCGTCACCGTATGCAATTTGTGTCGCCGTTGCCGGGTCATTGTTAGGTTCTCTTTCTGCAAGTGCTATACGCAAGGAAAGTGTGTAGGTGTAATCTGGACCACTTCTATATGGACCGCCGTAAGGCATGACCCGCAAGAAGTAGCGACCTGTTTGAGGGATTTGATAGAAAATTGCAGAGTCAAGACCGTAGTAGTCATCGTTGAACGCCAACAAATTCCCTTGTTCGTCATAAAGGGCAAGCATAGAGTTCAAGGATGAAGGTGAACCTTGCCTTCGGGCAAGTATCTCAGCAATTATGAGGTCACCAGCGTCGGCGTTGAAGACGAAATAGTCGGTGTCAGGTGGAGGATTTATCACTCCGGGGAGATTTTCTCCAGCATTGATAGTAGTCGCATTTTGAGGCCAATCACCGCAGTCATCGGGAGTATCCCTGACAAGGGTGAGGGTGTAAAAGTGATTTTCGCTGCCACTACCCGAGTAGTCTTCAACTTTGAGATAGAAAGTGCCATCATGCGGGAGAGGGAAGCGAACAAGTTTGGAATCAAGGGTCACCGGCCACCAATCGGCAAAATCGTCATTAAATGCCGAGATAGTTTGACCGTCACTATCGTAGAGAGTGAGGACAGAATCCAGAGATGAACCGTCAACTTCTGCCCTTACTTCTACAGTGACAAGATCACCTGCTTGCCCATCAAACTTGTAAAAGTCCACATCTCCTGAGACAGCGATGGTTCCCTGCAGTGATTGTCCATAAGCGATTTGCGTTGCTGTTGTTGGGTCGTCATTTGGTTCTGTCGGGTCTGCGAGAACCCTTACCGTTGCTGGGTCACTTTTACCCTCATCATAAAGGGCAGTAACCCTATAGTAAAGGACGAGTTGACTAGGCAAGTTAGTATCGGTGTAAGTTGTCTGGTCAGGTGGAAGACTGGAAATCAGATCGTAAGGTCCTTGCGCTTGTGTTGCTCTATAAACCCGATACCCTTGCAAGTCAAGCGGGCGAATCATAGGTCGCTTAGATGCTAACCTACGGCTGTTGAACACGCTACCCCATCGGAGCGTTACTGAGTTGTCTTGAGGGTTATAGGTGGCAATCAAGTTGGGCACGGAGCGCAACTTTAGAGTCAGAGCATAGTGCCTCAGTTCATTGGCAAAATCTTTGCTGGTTATTCGGATATAGAAATCACCTGCATGGGGCAGAACAAATTTAGCGATGTAAGGGTCTTTGCTTCCATTTGAATCGTCACTTTCAGCCAGAACCGTTGTTCCGTCACTGTCAAGAATTTGAAGCACAGCGTCAATCTCTGAACCGAGGAATTGAGCATCAATTTTGACTGTGATGACCGTGTTCTGGGTGCCAGTGAATTTGAAGAAATCTTCGTCGGTGTCTGGTTCTATCTTCCCAAATTTCGTTTCTCCAAAGGCAATAAAGGTTGCTTGTGAAGGATTATAGTTCGGTTCATTCGCGTCAGATGCTAATAGCATCAAAGCAGTAAAAGCATCAATCCGCCCCAACCGTAATCGTTGTCAGGTCCACTTTGTCCTAAATCAACTACGGTTGTTTTCAAAAGTTGTTTAATTGTGTCAACCGAGAGAGCCTCACTGGCTTCTGGCATAGAAGTCCCACTCCAGTATTCATATCCCCAAGGCACAGAGGAGTAAACATAGACGCCCGGCGCAGAGACATCTGGCTTAATTATTTCACCTATTCCTTCCCAAAAGACTGGACCGCGACTACTGAAATCTGCGATGTTATCGTTGCTATCAGTCGCTCCAACACCTAACGCCATAGGATAATCGCCTGGGGAACTTGTTGTGCGCGGAAAAGGACCCGCATTGCCTATAGCAAAGACAGGGACGATGTTAGCAGCAATCCAAGCATTTAACGCATCCTTTATAGGGTCATACATGTTGGGTGTATAGATCACCCCATGAATTGTTAACGACATCGGCGCCGTCGTTTGTGTTTGGGTCACCATCTGGGTCCATCATCCATTGCATGCAAGCAAGGGCTGCATCCTCATTAGCCTGACCATCTTCGTTAAATAACTGCGCAACAATTAATGTTGCTTGCGGGGCAACTCCAATATATGTGCCACTGGCATTCCCACCAGCGATTGTCCCTGAAACATGAGTGCCATGCCCATCCCAGTCTGAAGGGGAAGGTGTATCTCCGTAAGGGTCAAACCATCCGTTGACTGGACGCAGTTTCCCTACCAAGTCAGGATGGTCGGCAGCAATCCCTGTATCAATAACTCCAACGGTCACATTAGCCCCTTGGATGCCGAAGGTGTTCCAAACTTCTGGAACACGAATTTTCTCCAAACCCCATGTGAAAGCCTGTCTGGGACGAATCCCACTCTGAAGGCGAATAGGTCGAACGAGGCGAACAGGACGGGCTTGGATAACTTTCTCCACCAATGGGTCTCGCTTTAAGGCTTCTATCACTTCTGGTGTCGCTCTAACGGAAACGGCGTTAACAATCCACAGGGAATGGAAATGCTGCACTTTTCCTTCTTGTTGCCATTGCTGTAAGCGGGCAAGCAATGGTGGTTGTGTTCGCTTTGCAGTTTCCATTAATGCACGCTTCACAGCCACACGATTCCCTTTCATTGCGATTAACGCTGAAGGACTAACTTTCTCGCGCAGGAGCACAATATAAGTGGTCTCGCGAGACTGAGCCATCAAGCCCACCCATACGACAGCAACCGCTGCTAAGCCGACTAACAAGACAACCAACCTCTTTGCTCGCATCTCACTCGCCTCCTACGCTTATTTGTTGTCCAGCACCCACGCAAGCAATTTTTCTCTACCCAAAATCGTTGTCATATTGCCTCAAGTTTCCCTCAAACTGACCGTTCATTGGTCGTCAAGGCTCAACCCTATCTCAGTCCCTTTCAATCGTCAGACACCTATCCGATAAGCCCGCAACTCATCAATCTGGACCTGCCAACTGACTTCCGGTCAACACGGGTCAATTCAAAAATAACACAAATCAATCCCTGCCGCAACACCAATTACTCACCTTTCAAGGTTATTTTTCTGTCCCACATCGCTGACGGGAAATTGCACCTTTGATGCACTGAACGGCTTCTCGGCTCGGCGGAAGGTTCGTCTTCCCATCGGATAAAGCCTTTTTGAAGGGCGATGGCAATGAGTTGAAGGGTTGAGCGAACATTGAAGCCTGCAAGCATGTGTCGCAGATGTTTGTGGACGGTGTTGATGGAGAGACCCAATTTGGCAGCAGCACTTTTGACGCTTCCAGTGCTAAGGATGGCTTGCAAAATTTCCCTTTCCCGGTCGGTCAATGGGCAGTGAACATGGATGACGATGGCATCTTCAGGTGGCGTTTCTAAGGCGTAAATGACCACAAAGCCTGCTTGCTGCAAGACTGCCTTAATTTCCTGCAGTAGTTCTGAACAAGGGCAGGAAAGGTAGACGATTTTTTCGTCTTCCGTTCGTTGCTTTTGGCGCATCGCTTTCACTGCCCATAGCGAAATTAAGAAGGGATGAGAGAACTCCTGTTAATTGAAATTGCAAAAACCTGCGCCATATTGCCTTCCTTCTGGTGACTGTGCTGTTACCTTAGCCCAACCTTCTAAAAGCACCCAAAAATTTTCGGCGGTGCGGGAACGCTGTCCTCCAGAAAAACCATTCGCTATTCGCTGGCGTTCGGTAGGAGATTGCCCCCAAAGTGGTGGGATTTAATTTGCTTTGTGGCATCAATCACCTAACGCTCAAATTTTGCTCAATTGTCGCAGCAACCAATCGGTGGCGATTTTTTCGCTTTCTGGTCCGTGCATTAGTAGTCGCCCGTAAAATTTGAATGCTTGCTCAACTTCGTAGCCACCTTCTTCA
>Ga0080007_1086569_pt1 | contig 16953 bp, 13 predicted proteins | sample OctOCTMetagenome_FD_69210 | JGI IMG/M metagenome (GOLD analysis project Ga0080007, IMG submission 69210) | Hot spring and microbial mat streamer communities from Octopus Spring Streamers, Yellowstone National Park, USA - OCT_B (SPADES... | ecosystem: Environmental > Aquatic > Thermal springs >...
TTGCAGCGGCTTCATCGTTTCGGCGTCCAAGACGAGCAACTGCCGTTCCGAACGGCTGACGGCAACGAGTTTGTTGTCGGGCGTCAATGCCAGTGACCAAACTTGCGGGACTTTTGTTTCGGCAGTAACTTTCAAAGTTTTGGCGTCAATGACAACAATGCGTCCGTTCCAAGCGTCAGCGACTAACAAACGCTGTCGTTTCTCGTCGGCAACCAAATCGGTCAGGTAGCCACCGAGTTTGACGCTGCCGACAATTTGCCCGCTTGCTGCGTCCACAACGCCGATTTGACCGCTGGCGGGCGCGGTGAAGTAGAAGCGATTGCCCAACGCCACGACGGCATCTGGACCGAACAGCGTCGGCAGCGGGTAAGGGAAGAAGCGCGGTTGTTCCCGAAGGCTGTTTCGCCAGAAGATTGGGATGACACGAACTTGCATCGGGTTGGGGGCGTTGACGGCAAATTCCATCGTCGTGTCTTTCTGAGCCTCAATGAAAGTCCCACCGCTGGCGTTGGGGTGTCGGTGAACCGAAATTTGACCGCTTACGATTTGCCCCCGTTCCGCTTCCACAGGTGGCATTGCGGAAGCGAACGGGATCGTTGCTAAAAGCCAAAGAAGCACCCCAATCGCTTTGCCGCGCACCGTTCGCTCAGCCATGACGCTATCCCCTCGTCAACCCGCTAATTTGCCGCCGACACCCTTCCGACAAACCACAAAAACCTTAGGAGGCGAAGTTGACGCCGAGGCGGGGGGCATTGGGGGCGATGCGACGGGCGGTCTCATAGCGATCCGCCACATCGTCCCAGTCCAAGTTGCGGAAGAAGGCGTCAATGTAATCGGCTTTGCGCGTCCCGAAGTCAATGAAGTAGGCGTGCTCAAAGACATCCAGCGCCAAGATGGGTGTGGCGTTCCAGACGGGGAAAGTGTTTTGCTCGTCGCCGATGTAAATCATCAGCCGCTCAAAGTCGTAGTCCCACGCCAGCCACGCCCAGCCGCGAGCGGCGATGCCCGTCGCCTTGAACTCTTGCAGGAAGCGCTCCAACGAACCGAAGTCACGGACGATTTGCTCCCGCAACTCTTTGGGCGGCTCGCCCCCTTTGCCGCCGAGGTTGCTGAAGTAAAGTTCGTGGTTTTTGACGCCCCCGATGGCGCGGGTCAGTTCCACCTTCAAGACACGGATGAGGCTGTAAGTCGGGTTAGGGCGAGGCGGCGTCAATTCAGTGGCGGGCAAGTTTTCAATGGCGTCCATGATTTCGTTGAACTTGGCGACATAACCCCGATAGAGGGCGTAGTGCTCCACCATCGTCTTTTCGGAGATGCCGTCCATCTTGTGCAAGGACGGCTTGATTTTCGCCCAATCCTTCGCCTGCAACCGTCGGAACGGCATGAGGCATCCCCTCCGTGTTCGTGGGTTTGGAAAAAGTGCGACGGGAGCGTCTTGGGACGCTCCCGTCGTCGGCGTCACTTCTTCGCTTCGGCGTAGCGGCGGGCGACTTCCTGCCAATTGACGACATTCCACCATGCCGCCACATAATCGGCGCGGCGGTTCTGATACTTCAGGTAGTAGGCGTGCTCCCAGACATCCAAGCCCATGATGGGCTTCAAGCCCGCAGGATAGTAGGGCATGATGGGGTTGTCTTGGTTGGGCGTTTGGAGGATGGTCAAGTCACCGTTGGCGTCCACGCACAGCCACGCCCAGCCCGAACCGAAGAGGGTGATGGCAGCCTGCGAGAAGGCTTCTTTGAAGGCTTGGAAACTTCCCCACTTTTTGTTGATGGCGTCCGCCAGTTCGCCCGTCGGTTCGCCGCCCCCGCCTTTGCCTGCGGGCGCCATGATCGTCCAGAAGATGTTGTGGTTGAAGTAGCCGCCACCGTTGTTGCGGACGGTCGTGCGGATGTCTTCAGGGACGAGGGTTTGCAAGCCGCTGAGCAACTCCTCAATCGTCTTGCCTTCCAGTTCGGGATGCTTTTGGATGGCGGCGTTGAGGTTGTTGGTGTAGGTGCCGTGATGGCGCTGATGGTGGATTTCCATCGTCATGGCGTCAATGTGCGGTTCTAAGGCGTCGTAAGGGTAAGGCAAAGGTGGCAGTTCAAACGGCATCGCGTCCACCTCCTTTTGAAGTTTGTGACCGCCGATGATTATAACGCTCTCGCAAGGGCGGTTATCTCCGTCGGTAAAAGCCGAGGCAGAGTGACCGTTTGTCGGACTGGGAGTGGCAAAGGCATCTGTCCGTTGACATGCATCGGGAGCGTGTTAGGCTTTGAAGCGGCTTCTCGTGAGAGGCTTCAAGCGCTCAAACCCAAGTGACCTAAACCCAAAACGGAGGTGGACTTTCGTGGCACGCCGACAAAAACGCATCTACCTGTTTGAGGAAGGCAAGGCGGAGATGCGGATGCTTTTGGGCAACAAGGGCGCCAACTTGGCGGAGATGACTAACTTGGGACTGCCCGTCCCGCCCGGCTTCACCATCACGACGGAAGTGTGCCGTGAATATCACCGCAACGGCGGCAAGTTGCCTGAGGGCTTGATGGACGAGGTGCGCCGCTACATGGCGCGGGTGGAGAAGAAAGTCGGGCGCAAATTTGGCGACCCCGAAAACCCCCTGCTCGTCTCCGTCCGTTCGGGCGCGCCCGCATCCATGCCCGGCATGATGGACACCATCTTGAACTTGGGTCTCAATGACCAGACGGTGCAAGGGCTCATCAAGCAGACAAACGACGAGCGGTTCGCTTACGATGCCTATCGGCGTTTCGTGCAAATGTTCGGCGACATCGTGATGGGCGTGGAGCGGGACGAGTTTGAGCACATCTTGGACGAACTGAAAGCCCGCCGCGCCCAAGAGTTGGGCAAAGAACTGAAGGAAGTGCGGGACACCGATTTGACGGTTGACGATTTGAAGGAAGCCGTCCAGCGCTTCAAGGCGCTCATCCGTGAAAAGACAGGGCGCGAATTTCCCGACGACCCTTGGCAGCAATTGGCGATGGCGATTGAGGCGGTCTTCCGCAGTTGGAACAATCCCCGCGCCATCAGTTACCGCCGCCTGAACAACATCCCCCACGACTTGGGCACGGGCGTCAATGTGCAAACGATGGTCTTCGGCAACATGGGTTGGGATTCAGGCACGGGCGTCGGCTTCACCCGCGACCCCGCAACGGGCAAGCCGGGTCTTTACGCCGAGTATTTGCCCAACGCGCAGGGCGAGGATGTCGTCGCTGGCATCCGAACGCCGATGGACATCCAATGGCTCGCCCAAAACATGCCCCACATCTACGAGGAATTGCTCAGTTACGCCAAGCGCTTGGAAGAGCACTACAAGGACATGCAGGACATTGAGTTCACCGTGGAGAAGGGCAAACTTTACATCCTGCAAACCCGCACGGGCAAACGGACGGGCATCGCCGCCATCCGCATCGCCGTGGACATGGTGCACGAAGGACTCATCACCCCTGATGAAGCGGTCTTGAAGGTGGACGCCCGTTTGTTGGAGCAACTGTTGCATCCGCAATTTGAGCCGTCGGCGTTACAGCAAGCGCAGAAATTGGCGAAAGGCATCGCTGCATCCCCTGGGGCTGCCGCTGGGCGCGTCGTGTTCACTTCCGACGACGCCGTAGAGTGGGCGAAACGGGGCGAGCGGGTCATCTTGGTGCGCCGCATGACTTCCCCCGACGACATTGAAGGCATGAACGCTGCCAAAGGCATCCTGACCAGCGAGGGCGGACGCACCAGCCACGCCGCTGTCGTCGCCCGTTCCATGGGCAAAACTTGCGTCGTCGGCTGCCGTGACATCACCATTGACTACGAACGCAAGCAATTCACCGTTAACGGGACAGTAGTCCGCGAGGGCGATTACATCAGCATTGACGGCACCAACGGCGTCGTCTATCTCGGTGACATCCCTGTCGTGCCCAGCGAGATTATCCGCGTCATCACGGGCGAGATGAAACCCGAAGAGAGCGAACTTTACCGCTACTACGCCGAGTTCATGAGTTGGGTGGACGAACGGCGGAAGTTGGGCGTGCAAGCGAACGCCGACAAACCCGAAGAGGCAAAGTTGGCGCGTTTGTTGGGCGCCGAAGGGATTGGCTTGGCGCGCACCGAGCACATGTTCTTCGCCCCCGAACGGTTGCCCCACTTCCAACGGCTCATCCTCGCCGACGACCCGAAAGAGCGCGAGGAAGCCATCGCCAAAATCCTGCCCTTCCAACGGGAGGACTTTTACGGCTTGCTCAAGGAGATGGACGGGCTTCCTGTCATCATCCGCTTGCTTGACCCGCCTTTGCATGAGTTTTTGCCCCACACCCAAGAGGAAGCGCGGGAGTTGGCGGAGAAACTGGGCAAGCCCTTTGAGGAAGTCTGGGCGAAAACCCTGCGGTTGCACGAGCACAATCCCATGCTCGGTCACCGAGGTTGTCGTTTGGGCATCACCTTCCCTGAAATCTATCGGATGCAAGTGCGCGCCATCATGGAAGCCGCCTGCCAACTCAAAAAGGAAGGCTACAACCCCAAGCCCAAGATTGAAATCCCGCTGGTCGGTCACGCCAACGAGTTGCTCTTGACGCGCAAAGATGCCGAGGAAGTTGCTGAGCAAGTCATCGCCGAACAGGGTGTTCGGGTGGATTACCTGATCGGCACGATGATTGAAATCCCCCGCGCCTGCGTGACCGCCGACCAAATCGCCAAGTTCGCCGACTTCTTCAGTTTCGGCACCAACGACCTGACGCAGACGACCTTCGGGTTCAGCCGCGACGATGTGGAAGGCAAGTTCATGGCGCACTACCTTGAGGAAATCCCAGGCAAGGAAGGGACGCCGATTTTGAAGGCGAGCCCCTTTGAAGTGCTGGACCGCGAGGGTGTCGGCGAACTGATGCGGATTTGTGTGCAAAAGGCGCGCTCCGTCAAACCCGACCTTGAAATCGGCATCTGCGGCGAGCATGGTGGCGAACCCAGCAGCGTTTGGTTCTGCCACGAAATCGGTCTCAACTATGTCAGTTGCTCCGCCTTCCGCGTCCCAGTGGCTCGGTTGGCGGCAGCGCAGGCGGCGGTGCGGGAGCAAAAGGAAGCGGAAAGGAAAGCCGCCCGTCGCCGCAAAGTGCTCGTGGAAGTGCGCGACTGAGGCTGAAAAGTTGGCGGGCAGGCGTTGCGGTTCGCCGTCCCCTGCCCGCCTTTTTCCCGCAGGGCAAGGCGGTGAGGGGCATTGGCAGGGAAAACTTTTCGGCACACTGTCAACGGCTACCTGCAGCGATTGGGCGCGGAGTTGCGCAACCCTCAAGCGACGGACGAGTTAGCGCTTCATGATGTGCTGCGCCAGTTTTTGGAAGCCACAACGCAGGAACTGGGCATTCCAGTCGCCCTCACCCACGAACCCCGCCGAACAGCCCATGGACGCCCCGATTTTATCGTTCACCGTGATGGACTCCCAGTCGGATATGTGGAAGCCGAACCGATAAGCGCTAATTTGGACAACTTGACAGGTCGCGCTAAAGAGCAAAATGAGCGCTTCATCGCCAACTTGGACAACTTTTTGCTGACCAACTTTTGGCACTTCCGCCTCTACCGAGAGGGCAAACCCGTCGCCGAAGCGCAATTGCCCAAACCGTTGGCAAGCCAGAGGCTGACCGATGACAGCGTGAAGCAATTGTGGAATTTGCTCCACGCCTTTTTCACTTGGCGTGGCTTGTCCATCGGAACGGCAGAAGAGTTAGCGGTCCATCTTGCCCGCCGGGCTTGTCAGTTGCGAAATGAAACGCTCAATGCCCTGCGAGATGATAGTAGCGAGTTAGTGGAATTTTTGCGAGCCTTTCAGGAAGTTCTTTTGCCCAATCTGACGCCTGAAGAATTTGCCGATATGTTTGCCCAAACAGTCACCTACGGCTTGTTTGCTGCCCGTTGTGAGCAACCCGATAGCGCTCAACCCTTCATTCGCAGCCTTGCTGCCGATTTGATCCCACCCACCAATCCTTTCCTGCGTCGCCTCTTTCAACGCATCGCTGCCCATGACTTGGACGAACGCATCGCTTGGGTGGCTGACGACATCGCCCAACTCCTTCGGCAAGCAGACATGGCAGCCATCCTACAAGATTTCGGTCGCAAGTTCAGCCGTGAAGACCCTGTCGTTCACTTTTACGAAACTTTCCTTGCCAAATATGACCCGCAGTTGCGCGAGGTTCGGGGCGTTTACTACACACCTGATCCTGTTGTCAACTACATCGTCCGCTCCGTTGATTGCCTTTTGCGGCGTCACTTTGAGATGCCCGATGGGTTAGCCGATGAGCGAGCCCTTGTCCTTGATCCCGCCTGCGGCACGGGCACTTTTCTTGCGTGGGTTATTCGGCTTGTCTATGAGTTCGTCACACAAAAACTGGGTAAGGGCTCATGGCAGGCTTATGTTCGGGAACGGTTGTTAACGAGAATTTTCGGTTTTGAATTGCTCGTCGCACCTTACGCTATCGCCCACCTGAAACTTGGCTTATTGCTGCGTGAAACGGGTTACAAGTTCGCCAAAGATGAAAGGCTTGGCATCTACTTGACCAACACATTAGAAGAAGCCGTCAAACGCGCCGAGCTGTTGTTGGCATCGTTCATCACAGAAGAGGCAGAGGCTGCCGCTATCATCAAGCGCGAAAAGCCTATCTTGGTCGTCTTGGGTAATCCGCCCTATTCAGGGCACTCCGCTAACCGCAGTTGGAAAATAGAAAACGGGCGGCGAGTGCTCACTTGGATTGGGCAACTGCTGAAAGACTACCGCCGAGTGGATGGGAAACGCTTGCAGGAGAGGAACCCTAAGTGGCTGCAAGACGATTATGTGAAATTCATTCGCTTCGCTCAGTGGCGCATTGAGAAGACGGGCAAAGGCATCATCGGCTTCATCACCAACCACGCATGGCTGGACAACCCCACTTTTCGCGGCATGCGTTGGTACTTGCTTCAACGATTCAGCGAAATCTACATCCTGAACTTGCATGGCAACACCCGCCGACGCGAGCGCGCTCCTGACGGGAGCGACGACGAAAATGTCTTTGACATCCAACAAGGCGTCGCCATCTTGTTGGCGGTGAAACGACCCAATCAAAACCAACCTTGCCGCGTCTTCTACGCTGACCTTTGGGGCAAACGAGAGGACAAATATGCCTTCCTTGCCGAGCGTGATGTAGACACGACGGAATGGAAACAAATCACGCCCACACCACCACTTTACCTGTTCGTCCCGCAGGATACGGCATTGCAAGTAGAATATGAGCAAGGTGTCTCCGTCGCTGACATCTTTGAAGTTCAAAGTGCTGGTATTGTCACTGCCCGTGACTGCTTGACCATCCACTCCACATGCAAAGAGGTTTGGGAGGCGGTAACTCGCTTCGTTGCCCTTCGCCCCGAAGAAGCGCGTGAAGCGTTCAACTTAGGGCGTGACGCCCAAGACTGGCGGGTTGATTGGGCACAAGAGGATTTGAGACAAGCAGGCGTCCCTGACAAACGAGCCCGACGCTTTATCGTCCCTATCCTTTACCGTCCTTTTGACATCCGTTACACCTTTTATACAGGACGAAGCCGAGGCTTCCATTGCCGACCCCGTCACGAAGTGATGCGACACATGTTGGCAGGCGAAAATTGGGCGCTAATTACTTCCCGCCAACAATCACAACACGAGATGGAATGGGCATTGGTGTTTGTCAGCAAGTTCATCACGGAGAGTTGCGCTGTTTCCAATAAAACTCGTGAGATCGGCTATGTGTTTCCACTCTACTGCTACCCACAGGAAGGGCGGTTAAGCATGGTGGAGCGTCGCCCCAACTTGAAGCGGGAATTTTTAAGGGCATTGGCGGAGCGGTTGAATTTGTGCCAGATTGAACCGTTAGGGTTGCCCGAAGGCATCTTTCCTGAAGACATCTTTGGCTACCTTTATGCCTTGCTGCACAGCCGCCAGTATCGTGAGCGTTACGCCGAGTTTCTGCGCCGTGACTTTCCACGCATTCCCTTGACGCGAGACTTGGAACTCTTTCGTGACTTGGCGAAATTGGGGCGCCAACTTGTCGCCGTTCATTTGCTGGAGTGCGTTCCCGATGCAGGTTATGGCAAGTTTGAGGTAGAAGGCGACAATAGAGTGGAACGGGTTCGCTACGACGAAGTGACAAGACGAGTGTTTATCAACGCAACGCAATTCTTTGCACCCGTGCCCCTTGAGGTTTGGGAGTTCCAAATTGGCGCTTACCAACCTGCCCGAAAGTGGCTGGAAGACCGTCGGGGTCGTTGCTTATCATTAAGCGATTTGGAACACTACCGCAAAATCCTGTCGGCGATCGCTGAAACTTTGCGTCTTATGGACGCCATTGACGAACGGCTCACTTTCCCGCTGCCATGAGCGCTCACTGCTACGCCACAGGTTCGGGGCGGTCGGGGTCTAAGCCCCGTCGCAGCGTCCCGAAAACTTCTTCCGTCACGGGGTCAATGAGGTGGTCATGGTCAAGGTAGAGGCGGGGCGTTTTCCAGAGCAGCCAAAGCGCCTTCCAGTGCGGTAACTCGTTGTAACGGTCAGGGTAAAGTTCCCGCAGCAGTTTCTTGACCATCGGCGCATACTTGTGGCTCATAGCGGGGAACAGGTGGTGCTCGGTGTGGTGGCTGAAGTGCAGGTGCAGGATGTCCATCCACCAAGGCACATTGACGCTCAGCGAACCCAAAACGGGGTCAACTTCGTCCATCTGCGGGTTGAGCAGATGGTTGGTGGCGATGTAACTCATGGCGATGAAGTTGCCGACCAAAAGCGGGAGGATGTATGCCCAAACGAAATTGCCGACGCCGATGACAAAGACGAGGCTGAACCAAAATGCCATCGGGATAAGTCGCTCAACCCACAGGATGCGGCGAGTTTTCGGGTCGGCAACTTTTTGAAGCCGCCAGAACATCTGCGACGAGTGCATCGTGAACCAAAAGCAAAGCATCGCAAAAAAGAGCGTCCCGTTGCGCCGCACCAGCCGATAGAGCCATTGCAAAGCGGGACGGCGCTGATATTCGTCGTAAGTGGCTGAAGTGTCCGGGTCTTTGTCTGGATGCTGTGTGTGGACATGGTGTTGGACATTGTGCCAGAGCCGCCACATCAGCGGACCAACCCAGAAGGGCGAAAAGCAAATGCCCGCTGTCAGATATTGAAGCCATTTTTTGCGAGTGACTGCGCCGTGCATGATTTCGTGACCGAGGAAACCCAAAGCCGTGAAGGAGTTGCCAATGAGTATGGCGGCAATCAGTTTGCCCACGATGCCTCCTAATCCGTTGACGATGGCGAGGATGCCACCAGCAATGACCAAGCCATGCGGCAGTATCCAAAGCAACCGATGGGGGACGGGTTTGAAGACAAAATCAGGCAGCAACGGGCGCAACACGGCGACATATTCCTTGTGCGAGACAGGCGAAAGGATTGTCATGCACATCCTCCTTTGTGGCTGGTTAACGGCGAACGGCGGGATGCGACTGCGGGGGAGCGCAGGGGCAAAGCCACTGACGCTGCCACCACGCAAAAAGCGGTAACATTGTAGCACTGAATTCGTTGGAGTGTTGATGGGGAGTGTTTGGCGATGGCGCCTCCGTTGACAGAAAACCCGTTACCCGTCGCCGCCATCGTCTTGGCGGCGGGGCAAGGCAGTCGCATGGGTGGGGGCAAATTGTTGCTGCCCGTCGGCGACGCTTCACTCATTGCGTTGACGGTGCGACAACTGCTGGCGGTTCCTGTCGCCGACATCGTGGTCGTCATCGGCGTTTACGGGTTGGCTGTTCAACAAGCCCTTCAAGGGTTGCCCGTCCGTTTCGCCGTCAACCCCGATCCCAATTCGGAGATGGCAGAGAGCATCCGCAAAGGGTTGGCACTCATTGACCCGAAAAACATCCGTGCCTTTCTCATCCTGCCTGGCGACATGCCGTTGGTGCGCCCGTCAACGGTGCGTGCCGTCGTTCAGGCTCTTTTGGAAAGCGATCGGACTGTCGCTGTCCCTCTTTTCGGCAATCGCAAGGGGCATCCTGTCGTCTTTCGTGCCGACCTTTACGAGACCGTTTTGACTTTCCGCAGCCCGCAAGGCATTCGCCCGTTGGTGCATGGGGAAAACGCCCGACCGTTGTCAGTCCCTGTGGACGACGAGGGCGTCGTCACGGATGTGGACAGTTGGGACGATTACCGCAAAGTTTTGTGGCTGTGGCACGCCCGTCGGTCAGGGACAAAAGGCTAAACTTTTTTGTGCTGCGTCGGCAACTTGAAGGGGGCAAAGAGGCGATGCTTTGGGCGTGTAGCACGCAATGCTTTGCATCTTCATTCCAATCGGGGCAAATGTCCCTCGCCACTTTCCTCGCCAGCCTTCGCGTCTTGGGTTTGGACGGCGTGGAGTTGGCGAGCGAGCATTTGCCGTCACTGCGACAGGAATTTTTGAGCGACTTGACAAAGCAACTAACAGAGCATGACCTTGCCGTTGCCGCCCTGTCTTGGACAGCGCCTTCCGTAACCGAACTGACCGAACAGGTGCGAACGATGTTGGAAAGGCTAATGCGCATCGCCCGTCAATTGAACGCCCACACTTTTTGCCTTCTGGGCGCTTCGGATTGGCGCCCCTTCCGTCCCCTCATCGCCTTTGCCAACGAATTCGGCGAACGGTGGGATTTGCCGGTGGCGTTAGCCTGGTCACCAGAGCAAAACGACCCTGAGCCGTTGTTGCAACTGCTGGATGACTTCAACTCGCCTTACCTCGGTGCGTGCCTGATGCTAACGCCTGATGTGCAGCCCGACCATCCCGCTTGGCAAGCCATCGCCCTCGTCGCACCCTTTGCTGTCCATGTCCACCTTGCCATCCCTCAAATGCCCCGCAGCCTCGCTTGGTTTCCCGCCTTTGCGCTGTTGCAAGAGTGCGAGTATGCCCGTTACATCAGCCTCACTCGCTTACCCGACCCGCCTGACCAATCGTTAGTCACTCTCGTGTCCTCTTTGCGCCAACTCCTTTGAAAGCCCCATCGGTGGCGTCATCACCCTTGGCGACCTCCCCTCCCCTACCCTACCCTTGACGCCCCCCTTGCGTTTGCGATGGCTATGCGGCAAATTTAGTGCCGACTAAATTCAGATGGTAGGTGAGACTTCATGCGGCGTTTAACGGCAGCGATGGAAGATTACCTGAAGGCGATTTACAAGTTGCAGCAGCAGGCAGGTTCGGCGACGACCCAAGCGCTGGCGCGTCTGTTGAAAGTCAAGCCTGCCTCGGCGACCAACATGTTGAAAAAATTGGCGAGGTTGAAGTTGGTGCGTTACAGCGCCTACCGAGGCGTTCAGTTGACGCCAGCGGGCGAAAAGATGGCGCTGGAAATCATCCGTCATCACCGCTTGTTGGAACTTTATTTGCGTCAAGCCCTCAAGATGCCCTTGCACAAAGTCCACGAGGAAGCGGACCGATTGGAGCACGCCCTTTCCGAAGAGTTAGAGGACTTGATTGCTGCTGCTTTAGGCGACCCGACCCACGACCCTCATGGTCACCCCATCCCAACTAAAGACGGTCAACTCAGCGAAACTCATTTCCCTTCCCTCGCTGAAGCGCCAAAGGGTCAAAAGTTTCTCATCGTCCGCGTCAGCGATAGCAACCCCGATTTGCTGCGCTACTTGGAGGAACTGGGTTTGGTGCCGCAAGCCGTCGTCACTGTCCTCAGCCGAGAACCTTTTGGCGGACCCATTTGGGTGAAAGTTAACGACCGAACCCACGCCTTAGGGCAGGAAGCGGCTCACCATGTCTTCGTCCGACCAGTGGTGGAGGTGACGAAGCGTGGCACTCGCCGAAAGACACGAAGCGGCAGGCGATGACCTGCGGGATGAAACGATGCCCTTGAGCGAATTGCGACCCGGACAGAAAGCCATCTTGACAGCGATAGAAGCGCCGACCATCCTCGCCCATCGGTTGATGGCGTTGGGTTTGGTGCCCGGCACGGAAATGGAAGTCGTGCGCACCGCTGTTTTCGGCGACCCGATAGAAGTGCGGGTGCGTGGTTTCCGCCTCGCCTTGCGCAAGCGAGACGCCCAGTTTTTGAAAGTCGCCGTCGGAAAGGAGAAGACGCCATGATCGCCCAGAAAACTTTGACGATTGCTTTGTTGGGCAATCCCAACACGGGCAAGAGCACCCTTTTCAATGCCCTGACAGGGTTGCGTCAGCATGTCGGCAACTGGCCTGGCAAGACGGTGGAGAAAGCCGAAGGATTTGCCTCCCTTCCCGACGGACGGCGCGTCCGCATCGTGGATTTGCCAGGCACTTACGCCCTGCACGCTGAATCGCCTGAAGAACGCATCGCTTGCGAGTTTTTGCTGAGCGGCGAAGCGGATGCCGTCATCGTCGTCGCCGACGCCACCAACCTCGCCCGCAACCTCTACCTCGTCTTGCAAGCGTTAGAGTTGACCGACAAAGTGGTCGTCGCCCTGAACATGATGGACGAAGCGGAAGCGAAAGGCTTGCAGGTGGATAGCCGACGCCTCAGCGCGTTGCTGGGCGTGCCCGTCGTCCCGATGGTGGCGGTGAAGGGCGAAGGGGTGACGGAAGCGTTGCAAACAGCCGTTGCCGTCGCCGAAGGTGTCACTGCAACCCGTCCTGTCAAGCCCCGCTATGGTTTGCTTGTGGAAACTTGCGTGCAGAAACTGCTCCCGCACATCCAACGGGTCGCCAACGGTCAAAATCAAAAAGCGGGGCGATGGTTGGCGTTGCGGATGCTGGAAGGGGACGAATTGGCGCTTTCGTGGTTGACGAGTGTGGATGGCGATGTGCAACGGATGTTGGACGAATGCCGTCGGGAAGCGGAAGGATTTGGCACTTCGCTGGATTTGGAAATTGCCCGCAACTTGCACGAACACGCCGAAACAATCGCCTGCGCCGTCATCGCCCAAACTCACCGCCCCACTCGCCATTGGCGCATTGGACATTGGTCATTGGTCATCCCCGATTGGACGGAGATTTTGGACAACTTGCTCACCCACCGTTGGCTCGGCATCCCGCTGACCCTCGCCATCTTCGGCGGCATCTTTTGGCTCACCGCTATCGGCGCCAACAAACCGTCGGCGCTTTTGGAAGAAGGCGTCTCGTGGCTGATGGCGCATTTGCGCGCTTTCGCCAACTCCGTCGGGATGCCCTGGTGGCTGAAAGGCGTGCTCATTGATGGTGTGTTGTTGGGCGTCGGGACAGTGTTCGCTGTCATGTTCCCGCCGATGCTGCTGTTCTATGTGCTTTACGCCGTGCTGGAAGATTTCGGCTTGGTGCCCCGCATCGCTTTCAACTTGGACAGCCTGATGCAAAAGGTCGGTTCGCAGGGCAAGCATTGCCTTTCCTGCATGGTCTCGTATGGCTGCAACATTCCCGGCGTTTTGGCGACGAGGGTCATTGAAGACCCACGCGTTCGGCTCATCGCCATCTTGACAGCAGCGCTCAACCCGTGCAACGGGCGATGGGGCAATTTGCTGCCGTTGAGTTTGCTTTTGTTCGGCAAAGGGGCGCCGCTGGCGTTGGTGGCGCTCATCGCTATCAGTTTCGTCGCTGTCCTGTTCGGTTCGTGGCTGCTCAGCCGCACAGTCCTAAAGGGCGAGACGACGCTGTTCGTCTTGGAATTGCCGCCCTATCGCAAACCCAGTTGGCGCAAGTTGCTCGTCAACACCATTTGGGAGCGAGCGGTGCAGACGCAATATCGGGCGTTGTTGGTGGCGGCGCCCTTCTGCGCCCTCATCTGGCTGTTGAGTAACTTGCCCGTCAACGCTCCTTTTGAGCGGACGATTACAGGGCATCTCGTCGCAGCCCTTCACTTTGTCGGCAAACCGTTGGGCTTGGACGGGAGCATGTTGACGGCGTGCTTGTTCGCCTTGCCCGCCAAGGAGATTGCCCTCGCTTCCCTCGCCATCACCTACGGGTTGCAACGGACGCTGGATGAACCGATAGCGGTCTTGGACTTTTTGCGCTCGCATTGGACGCCTCTTTCCGCTTTCACCTTCCTCGTCTTCTACGCCCTCTATTTGCCTTGTGCTTACACCTTCGTCGTGCAGGCGAAAGAGTCGGGACATTGGAAATGGGCAGCGTTTGCGGGCATCTTCCAGTTGACCATTGCCGTCCTGTTCACCCTCGCTGTCCATTGGGGCGGGACGGCATTGTTGGCTTTGTGGCGATAAAGCACTGGTGTGGGAAGGAGTGTCGGCATGGCGATGCGGTTGACGCCTGAACAATGCAAGCGGGAAGTGTTGCGCTATTTGCCTCAGCGCTTCGGCATCCCAGTGGAAGTGCTGGATGCCTTCCATTACCTTTGGAGCGGCGGGGCGATTTGGCTGACGAGCGTGCCGTTAGAACTCGTCCCGCAACACCGCGCCGTCCAACGGGTTGGCATCCGTGCCTTGCGGAAAGTGCCCAACGGTTGGAAGCCGACGACGCCTTTGCTGCAACTCCTTGACCGCCACATCACCCGCCATCGCATCGCCCTCACGGAAGAGCAATGGCGGCAACTCCTGAGCGGTCAAGCGATAGATTGCCTGCGGGAGAATTTGCCCGTCGGCGATTGGACGCCGGGTTATGTGGCGTTGGCGCTGGGAGAAGTGGTCGTCGGTTGCGGTTACTTCAACGGTCGCTTCCTCGCCCACCAACTTTCCAAAGTCCGCACCGCCGAATTGGCGGAAGCCTTCGGGTTGACGGTGACGGTCAGCGGCGAAGGCGACGACGAATAGCGCGGTCGGGGCACTACTCACCATTTGCCATCCGCCACTCGCCGCCTTTTCCGTCGTGGCTAATAGCCACTCCGACATCGCCGCTGTTTTTCCTGTCACCAGTCGCTATTTGCCAGTCGCTGCCGTTTTATTGCCGCTGTTTCTGTTGCGGCTGATAGCCACTCGCTATTGGCTATTCGCCACTGGCTGCCGTTGCTGTCCGATCGCTTCGGCGACGGCGTGCCGAACCTTCTCAAAGTCGTCCACGCCATCGGCGATGAGTTGGCGGGAAACTTGGCGGACGACTTGCTTGCCTTCGTCGGTCAGGTATTCAACGGGCGATTTGCCGTCCACGCGGGCGAGCATCAGCATCGCCAGTGTCCGAACGGCGTCCCGTTCCCGTTCGGCGCCATCGGGTAGCGCCACCTGCGTCCAGTAACTCCGCCACAGCCGTTCCGCTTCCCGAAGGTGAGCGGGCGATTTCAGGTGGATGCTTTTGAGCAGCAAGTGATTGGTGCAGAAGGCGATGTCAAAGGCGGGGTTGCCGAAATGCGCCACCTCGCAATCCAAAACCCAAATGCGCCCATCGGGCAAAAGGAGCAAGTTTTTGGGGCTGTAATCGCCGTGCACCAAGCAACGCCGAACGGAAAGGAGCGGCTCAATGGCGGTTTCAATGTGGGGGCGCAAATCGGGATGGCGCTGGGCGATGGTGACGAAGTAAGGGTCAATGCGCAACTCCACGAAGTTGCTCAGGTCGCCGAAAGTTTTTTGCACTTCGGGATGGGCAAGCGTGGCGCGATGGAGCGTCGCCAAGATGGTGGCGACTTTCTCCGTCACCATCGGGTTGATGATGCCCGCCAGCAAGTCTTGCTTCCAAGTTTTGCTGCCGTCGGGGGCGCATTCCATGACGCAAGCGAAATGTCCTCGGTCTTCCAGCAGCACTTTAGGCGCCACTTCGTCGCCGACGAATTGCCGCAATGCCCGCAGGCAAGCGACTTCACGGAAGATGCGGGAGCGGTCGGCAAGCCACTCGTCTTGCACCCGCAGTTGACCCAACGCTTGCTTGACGACGACAGCGCCCTTTTTCGTCTGGACTTTGATGACCAAGTTGGAGACGCCACCGCCCAGCACGCTGCATTGGGGCGCTTCGTCGTCCGCCACCAATCCCCATCGCCGAACCAATTGCGCAACGGCTTGCAAGTCGGCATTCATGTCGCCATCCCTCTCGGCAGGAAGCGTCGCCGAAGGCAAGTGTAACGCGCCCGACTTGCTGTTCACGCCCGTCGGCAGCATGGCAACCTTTAGGCGGTCATCGCAAAACCTACCGTCAAAGGGGCGATGGAGATGGGGCTTTCAAGGGTGATGCTGATTGCTGGGACGCTTGCCGCACTCATCGGGGCGATCAAAGCGGCGCCGTCGGAACCGCCTGAGTGGTCGGCAGCGCTGAAGCGGGCGAAAGCGGAGGGCAAATTTGTCCTCGCTTACTTTTCCGACCCAGAGTGCCTGACTTGTCAACGCTACAGCGCCGAGACATTGGACAACCCGAAATGGGCGTCGCTGCTGAAACGCTTTGTCGTCGTGCGGTTGGCGATGCCGCAGTCAACGCCGTTGCTGCGTCGGTTTCTCCCGAAATGGCGGGATGTGCTGCCTGTTTTGGTCATCACGGATGCGCAAGGGAAGGTGCAAGAGTTCGCCATCGGTCACCTGCCCGCTGAAACTTTCGCCGCTTACCTGCAAGCCTTTTTGCGGGGCGAACGGACGGACACGATAGAGCGGCAATTGCGGCAGCGTCCCAACGATTTGGCGACGCTGTATCGGGCGGCGGTTTGGTTTTTGGAGCGAGGTGATGGCGAGCGGGGATTGCCGTTGGCGCAAAAGGTGTTGGAGCGCGACCCTGAGAACCGCAAGGGCTATCGTGCTGCCATCCTGCTTCATCGGGGGCTGTTTTACGCCACCCATCGCGTCCGTCAAGCCCATCTTGCGTTGGACGATTTTCGCACCATCGTGACGCAATTTCCCAATTCACCTGTCGCCGAAGAAGCCCGCTTTTACCTCGCCGTCACCCATTTGGCGTTGGGGCAAGATAGCGAAGCGCGTCGGTGGCTGACGGAAGTGGCGAAGGTCAGCAAGTCGGCGGCTTTGAGAACGAACGCCGAAAAACTTTTGCGCTTTCTGGACAGAGAGCCGCCCGCCAATTTGCGGCGGGGCGACGAGCCATGACGGAAAAAGGGCAGCGAGCGGCGGGGAGGCCGTGGGGGAGGAAAAACCCCCTTTACCGGTTGGTG
>Ga0080007_1072301_pt1 | contig 16933 bp, 14 predicted proteins | sample OctOCTMetagenome_FD_69210 | JGI IMG/M metagenome (GOLD analysis project Ga0080007, IMG submission 69210) | Hot spring and microbial mat streamer communities from Octopus Spring Streamers, Yellowstone National Park, USA - OCT_B (SPADES... | ecosystem: Environmental > Aquatic > Thermal springs >...
GTGAGATTGGAACTCAACCCGAACTTGACAAAGTTGCCTGAATGGCTCAAGCGCTGGAACACGCAGGGCAAACTTGTTGATTTCAGTTTCGCCGTCACCGACGGCGCCTTCCGCTTTGACCTAAAGGCACTCACTCTCATGCCTTTGCCCCACCATCAACCTTTCACCGTGACTTTGCGGCTGGACAAGTTGTTGGGCAAAACTGTTCGGATCGCTGCAATTGAAGCGATTAACGAAGACGGAAAAGTCGTCGGCAAAGTCCAATTCAATCAAACCCGCAATGAGGTGACTTTCAAAACCCAAACAGGCGTGTTCGGATACAGGTTGGTTGCGGAGATTAAGTAAGGAACCGAATGTTGATCTGTCCACCGACTGAAGTCGGTGGCTACGAAAGCGAAGCCTGCTATTTGGGTTGCGCGTTGCGGGTTGAGAGTTGAGGGTTAGGGCTTTTTCTCTGAACGCGCAACCCGCAACTCGCAACTCTCATTTAGCCTGCTTTGAATTTGTAGCCACCTACCTCGGGTAGATGGTCAAACTGTTTTCCGTTCGCCACTCGCCATTCGCTACTGTTTCACCATTCGCCAGTCGCTAATCGCTGCCGTTTCTGGCTTGGCAGGAGCCTCGCCCTCCCATTTTCGCTCTCGTCCCCTGTCCCGCGTCCCTCATCCCTTTCCGTTCCTGTCCCGTGTCCCTTGTCACCTGTCCCTTTTAAGGTCAGCGTCTCTTCTTCGCTCCCGTTCGCTTGCTCTTGACTAACGATTCAAGCAGCGCTTTCGCTTTAATCATGTCGTCGGTTTGAGGTGGGTCTGGGACTTCGCGCTCAATTGTCAGCGGACCTTTGAAGCCGATGCGCTTCAGCGTGGCGATGAACCTGTCAATGCCGACATCGCCTTCGCCCAGCGGCACTTCCGTTCCCAGTTTGCCCGGTTCGGTCGGCCATTTCCCATCCTTGCAATGAACGCTCACGACATACTTGCCGACCTTTTTCAACGCCTCAATCGGGTCGCCAGTGCCGTAAAGAATCATGTTGGCTGGGTCAAAGTTGACATTGATGTTTTTGCGCCCGACATCTCGGATGAAACGAAGCAAGGTGTCAGCGGTCTCTTGTCCAGTCTCTAAGCCGAAGGTCATGCCCTTAGGGAGCAAGTAATCGCAAATTCGCCGCATCGTCTCAACGCAAACTGGATAGCGAATGTCCGTTGGGTCTTCGGGGATGAAGCCAAAGTGGGCGGCAATTCTTTTGACTCCCATCGCGTAAGCCCATTCGGCAATTTGCAAAGTTTTTCGGACCCGCTCTTCCCTCGTCTCCTCAGGGACATAACCGACCGTTCGCCTCACTGTTTCAATGTCGTCGTATCGCTCTCCCTCAAACCCGCAGAAGACCGTTGTGATGGTCACTCCAGCCTCATCAAACATCCGCTTCACTTCCATTGCGCCTTCCAGCGTCAGCCACTCATCGGGCGGAACACCCAACTGTGCGTTGTTGACCCCTACCTTTTTGCATTTCTCAACGCTCACCCTCGGGTCTTGATGGACGCCCAACATAATTCCAACCGCGAAAGGTCGCACCGCCATCAAAAACCACCTCCGTGCTCAGTTTTTGCGCCGTCGCAAATTTTGTCACCGTTAACAGCGTGGCGGATGAGTAGAGCAGTTGTCAATCCGTGTTTTCCCCGACAGCCAATTTCGGAATTCTTTGGCAACTTTTGTGGTGCTCGTGGCGCTAATGAAAACGGAGGTGAAGGGCATGGATTTCAACCAGCGACCGTTCACGGTGATATGGGAGACGACACGCGCGTGCGATTTGGTTTGTCTCCACTGCCGCGCGGATGCGATACCTGACCGAAACCCTTACGAGTTGACGACACAGGAAGCCTTTCGGCTCGTTGACATGATTTGCGAGTTTGGGCAGCCGTATCCGATTTTCATCCTCACTGGCGGCGACCCGATGAAGCGACCTGACATTTTTGACATCGTTGCCTATGCAACCCAAAAAGGCGTTCGCGTCGCTATGACACCTTCGGCGACCCCTTTGGTCACGAGGGAGGCGATAAAGCGACTTGCTGAAGCGGGTTTGGTCAGGTTGGCAATCAGCCTTGATGGGAGCACGCCTGAAATTCACGACAGTTTCAGGGGCGTTCAAGGTTCTTTTGCCCACACCCTTCGCATCCTTGATTGGTGTCGCGAATTCGGCATTGAAACCCAAATCCACACGACCGTCACAAAGCACAGCCTTGAAGACCTGCCAAAAGTTGCCGACATGGTTGCCGAGTTGGGCATCAAGTTGTGGGCGTTGTTTTTCCTGATCGCTGTCGGGCGCGCTGCTCGTCCCGAAGTCAGAAGGCTCAACATCTCGCCCCACGACTTTGAACGGGTCTTCAATTGGATGTATGACTTGAGCAAATCTGCACCCTATGACATCACGCCCCGAGAAGGTTACCATTACAGGCGAGTTATGTTGCAGCGGCGGGCTCAAGAGTTGGGTGTTCCCGTTGAGGAGTTGCTGAAAGAAGTTTTGGAGAAATCCCTTCGCCCCACCGATGTCGTTCCTTCTAAGGACAGACCAAAAATCGTTCGGGCTCCGATGGGCGTTAACGACGGCAGGGGCGTCGTCTTCATTTCTCATGTCGGCTTAGTTCAACCCAGTGGCTTCCTGCCTCTTGCTGGTGGGAGCGTTCGAGAGAAACCTCTCGCGGAAATTTACCGCCACTCGCCTCTTTTCGTTCGCATCCGAGACTATTCGCAACTCAAAGGCAAGTGCGGGGTTTGCGAGTTCAAGCAAATTTGCGGCGGAAGCCGTTCACGCGCTTACGCTGTCACTGGCGACTACATGCGAAGCGACCCATACTGCATCTACCGACCGAAGGCGTGGGGAAAGAGCAAAAAGGAAATCGCCACGGTAGCGCAAACTTGACCTGCTTGTAAAATCAATTTCGCTGCGCCATAATCAATGCCAAGCGAGGTCAAACTTTTGCCTCGCTTCAAGGTGGGATGGGCTATGCAGGAGACGGTGAGCGCGAAGTTGCAGCAAATTCGGCTTCGGAAGTTAGAGTGCCAACGCCACATTAGGGTTCTGTCCCAGAAGTTGGCGAGCAACCCCCGCGACTTGTGGACAAGGAGAGAGTTGGAGCGGATGGAAGAGTTGCTCGCTGAATTGGAGGAACAAGAGAAACGACTTTTGGGCGAAGGGGCAGAACCGTCGGGAGGCGAAGATAATGGCAACGCAAAAGGCGAAAATTCTGGTAGCGGATGATGACCCAGCAATCCAAGAACTTATTCGGCTAAACTTGGAGGTGCAAGGCTACCAAGTAATCGTTGCCAGCAATGGGGTGGAGACTGTCCGCAAAGCACTCTCTGAGCGTCCAGACCTCATCGTTTTGGACATCCTGATGCCTGAGATGGACGGCTACGAAGTAATGCGACTTCTCAAGACAACCGAGGAAACAAGCAACATCCCAATCATCGTCTTGACGGCATACGCTTCGGACTCGGGTGCGCTCATCTCGTGGATGGAGGGGGCGGAAGGTTACTTGGCGAAACCTTTCAACCCTGACGAGTTGCTCATGCTCGTTGAACGGGTGTTGGGTTCACCGGAAAAGGCTGGTGGAGGGAAGTAAGGATGGAACTTTGGGAACACCCAGCGGAGCGATATATCGCTTTGGGAAGTCTGGTGGTCATTGCTGTAAGCCTCGCGATTTTGGCGGGGAAGAGGTTGACAGAACCTGCAACCTTGATCTTGGAAACACCGCCGCAAAAACCTGCAACTTCCCGCCCGGTTCTGAAAGTCCATGTCAAGGGAGCAGTTCAGCGTCCCTCCGTTTACACTTTACCCTTCGGCAGCCGCGTCATTGATGCCGTTCAAAAGGCACAACCGCTCCCCGATGCCGACCTGAATGCCCTCAACCTCGCTGAATTTTTGGAGGACGGACAGGAGGTCATCGTCCCAAGTAAAAACCGCTTGGCAAGCATTCCATCACTTGCCCTCCCCTCACCCACAACTTCTTTGTCGCCCTCGCAAGTCAAGCGAAGCACCAAGCCACAGCCAAAAATCGTTCACTTGAACACAGCCACTGAAGCAGATTTGATTCAATTGCCCGGCATAGGACCGGTTTTGGCGAAGCGCATAATTGAATACCGCCGCCAAATTGGTGGGTTCAAAAGTGTGGAGCAACTGTTGGAAGTAAAGGGCATCGGCGAAAAGAAGTTGGAGCAAATCCGCCCCTATGTGCGACCATAACCTCGCTTTGCGCTCCGTGTCAAACTTTATGCCAAAAAACCTTGCCGGAGGTGATTGCTTTGAGAGTCGCTGTCGTCGGCATCGGCGCTGTTGGTCGCGAGATGGTTCGCTGTCTGTGGCAATCGTCGCTGCCTTTAAGTGACGAACCGCTGGTTTTGGCTCGCACAGCCAGAGAAGTCACCATTGATGGCAAGACGATTCAAGTTCATGAAGCCCGTCCCGATGCTTTCAAAGGCATGGACATAGTTTTCTTCGCTGGAACCGAAGGCGAAAAAGGTGCTGCAAGGCAGTTCGCTCGTCCCGCCATTGAGGAAGGCGCAATTGTCATTGACAACGGTTCTGATTTTCGAATGGTTGACGGCGTCCCTTTGGTTGTCCCTGAAGTTAACCCAGATGACTTGGAAGTCCTCAAGGGCGACGGGACTGTTGAGTTGCCCGGCGTTGGTGAGGTTCCTCAGCGCTATGTTGCCAACCCCAACTGTTCAACCATTCAAATGGTAGTCGCTCTAAAGCCACTTCACGATGCTGCAAGGGTGAAACGGGTAATTGCCAGCACATATCAAGCCGTTTCCGGCGCTGGCAGCGCAGCCGTTGAAGAACTTGAGATGCAGGCTCACAGAATTTTGCACGGTCAAGACCCGGGCGAGTTCAAAGTTCACCCACTCCAAATCGCCTTCAATGTTTTGGCTGGTGCAAACTGGCGGTTTGAGGAAGCCGGATACACGAATGAGGAATGGAAGATGGTCCGCGAGACCCGAAAAATCATGCACGAACCCGATTTGCCTATAACCGTTACCTGCGTTCGCGTCCCAGTGTTCACCGGTCACGCGGAGGCAATTTATGTTGAGTTGGAGCGACCTTTGAGCGCCGATGAAGCGCGGGAGATTTTGCGGAACTCAAAAGGGATTGTCGTGATGGACGAACCAACTCAACTTCCCGACGGCACTTCTTACCGAACTTATCCGACTCCCCTTGATGCTGCGGGCAAAGACCCAGTTTATGTCGGGCGAATACGGAATGACCCGTTCAACCCACATGGCTTGTGGCTTTGGGTCGTCGCCGACAATTTGCGCAAAGGTGCAGCCTTAAACGCCATCCAAATTGCCGAAGAAATCGTCAGGCGAGAGATAGTCAAGGCTTGAGCGAGTGTTTTGAGTCGCTATTCCTTCAACGCCCTTTCAATTGCCTCCCACAATGGGCTCGTGTCCGTATATCCGCTCATAATAAATCGGATTCTGCCGTCTTTGCCAATAACGATGTCTGTAGGGATGTTGTAAATCTTGTAAGCCGCACTAACTTTCCTGTCATCCACGAGAATTGGGAAAGTGACTTTGAGAGCCTGAGGCAATTCTTTTGCCTTCTCAGGCGGGTAGATGTGCCAAATTCCGAGAACGACGACGCCCTTCTCCTTGTAGGTGCGATGTAAAAGTTCAGCATGACCATACATCCATTCCCACTGCCACGGAGGTTCAATCTTTCCTTCCGTAAGCCTTACACCGGCAAAATTCAGCACCACGACCTTGCCCCGCAACTTTGACAACTGGAACTTTTCGCCATCCACTGATGTCAGTTCAAAGTCTGGTGCTGGCTCGCCTACCCTTTCAGCAAATTCTTCAATTTGCTCCAACTTTTCGTCCTCATAAGCAAGCAATCTATCCCACACTGCACAATAGGCGATGTAAGGGCTATTGGGGAAAAGACTGTTGAAGTGGCGAATGTTTCTGAGCAGCGCCTTGACGATGGCTTGGGCTTCGTCAATTTTGTCTTTGTCAAGGGTTCTCCAGAGTTCGTAGAGTTGAACATCTACGATGAGCCTGCTGAGCATTCTTTGCATGAGTTCAATCTGTCGCAACTCTTTAAGCCGCCGTTCCAAAGCGCTGCCGGTCAAGATTTGTTTCCTTCTCAACTCCAACTTCAAAGCGTTGTGGCGGAACTTGCCTTTTTGACCCTGCAAGATTGTTTCGGCTTCCAACTTATGGATCAGACCTGTTCTGGCGTCCACCCACAGAGTTTCGTTTCTCTCGCTCAATTGATTTGCCCAATTGCCTCCGTGAATGGGAACTGGTTTTGTCAAGGAGCGACGAACAACCCAGCACCTAACGCCTCCAACTTGCTCTTGCCTCAAAATCTGGTTCTTCATCTCAACTTCAACCCAGGGAATGGAATTGCCACCAATTGCGACATACAAATAGACTGGCAAGCGTTCTTTTGTCAGCCAAGATGAACCTGACTTCAAGCGTTGGGTCGGGATAAAGTAGGAGGGCAAGGCGCTGATGAAGTGGAGGGAAAACAAACTGGAAGTAACTTCCGCTGCAAGTTGCTTCTCATCTGGCAAACTCTCCTTGCCATCAGGTTGAACGGAAACGAAGCGAAGGGAAGCATCGGGACCGTATTCGGGATGGCGGAAAACTTTTAGGCTAACGACTGTCGCTTTGCCTTCTGGGGCGACTTCCTTAACGAATTCGTGGACTTTCACTGTTCCCTTTGTTTCCTCGCCACTTACCATCACCAATGCTTCGCCCTCGTAAGTCAACTCCATGCCCTTCCTCAGAGGGATTTGAGTTGTCGGTCGTGATGCTTGAGATGATTTGACCATAGTTTGTTTTGGTGGTTGAGCCACCAAACGCCAAGGGACAATCCCAAAGAGCGCAAGCGCGCTCAAGGAAACGACCCAAACGAACAATTTTTTGCGAGGGATTGGCTTGATGAACTGCATCGCTATCACCCTCCTTTTTAGCGCTTTGAATGACTCAGCCATACTTGCAACCACCAGACCCTCTTGCATGGCTTGCCGACACTTCTCTGCTACCTTGACCAAAACATCGCCGTAACTTGCCGGCAGCGCATTTGTTTTCAAAATGACGAGTTCATCGCAAGCCATTTCATGTGCCAACTGCCATTCCTTCTGAGCCAACCAAATCAAGGGATGGAAAAAGAAGAGGGTCCGACCAATCACAAAAAGCCAGTTCCAAAGCAAATCTTTTCGCACCAAATGAGCCAATTCGTGAGCCAGCATAAGTTTCAGTTGCTGGGTAGAAAATTCACGAAGCAAATTTGACGGCAGCACTATTGCCGGCTTAAAGACGCCAATCACTGAAGGGCTTGAAACATTATCGCTTGAAACCAAATCGGGCACATAACGCAGACCAAATTGCTGGCACAGTTCCGCGCAACAGGACAATAGGTCTTGATTGGAAATGCGCTGACAGGACGCACGAATCCTTTTGACCATTTGCCAAGAGCGGAACAGCGAAAAGAAACCCCACCATAAACCCAAAACCCAAAGCAAAAACAAAACGCTCGTTAAACTGGGTCGGGACACAAACGCCTGTCCCGAAAAACTTTCACCCGACTGAAGGGACTTGATGGCACTTAACTGTGGGGCTTCCCAGTTAAACGCTTTGCTTACCACTTCCCTTCTTGACTTCTGTGCAGGCAAGGGGGCATGGGCAGAGAAATTGTTGGCGGCAGGCAATAATGGCAACTCAATCGGTTTCGTCCAAGTGAAACTGACCAGCAATTTGAGAAGGGCTAACCTCCACAACCAACAGCGAATTGACGGTGGCGTGCTGGGGAAAATTCGGACAATTAGCCCAACGAAAATTAAAGCAAGCCCTCCCTGCCAACAAGCAACCCACATGGAACTTGCCCACGCATCAGCGACATCGTTAAGAGTGTTGACCAATTTCTCCATCCTTGTCCCCTCCCATTGACAATTCATCCTTTCGTCCTGCCCGCTTGTTCTTCCCTTCGGGCATCCAATTCCTGCACAAGTTTTTGAAGTTCTCGCAACTCTTCATCGCTGAGTTCAACTTCTTGGGTCAAGTAAGCGATGAATGGCAAGATTGAGCCACCCAACACATTTTGCACGAAATCTCTCACCAAACTTTGCATGATAGCCATCTTGGACTGACGAGGGAAATACTGATAAGTGCCTCCAACTTTCTTGCGGGTCAAATAGCCCTTTTGCCTTAATCTCTCCATCACCGTCAAAACCGTGGTGCGAGCGTAACCTTTGCTTTTGGCAAAGTGTTCAGCGACATCCCGAACAGTAACAGGACTATGGTCTGCAATGAACCTCAAAACCTCCAACTCCATGCGACCGACTTTTGCCAAACGCCTCATAAGCCTTCCCTCCTGACTACATTTGTCGTCAGCAATTATAGCGGCAATCTTTGCCCTTGTAAAGAAGCAGTTGGTTCTCCCTTTCCCTTGCCACCAAACTGCGGCATAGTCAATCATGGCAACCGCTCATTGGACTCGGAGGTGGTCTGTCAATGAGGCGACGAGTGTTTGCGGGAGCAGTCGCAATTTTGGCGTTGTCGTTGGTCTCATTCGCTGCTGCGCAAAAGGACATCCTAAGGGACATCGCGAGAGCCTTGAGGGAGCCGAGACCGGCTGCTGAACTTTTGAGCCGAACGCCGATGTTTGTGGTGACCAACGATGAAATCGTTTTCAACTTGTTCCGCTCATACCTCCCTCCCGTGCACTCTGCAGAGTTTGTGCCATTGAAGGATTTGCCAACCCGGATTGACGAACTGGTAACCACCGAACGCAGCGTGGTTGTCATCGTTGACCGTTCGCGGGGTGACTTGACAATTGAGCAGCGATACATCGTGCCCTACGACCTAACCCTCATCCGCCGCCAAGATGTCGTGATTGCTTGCGATGTCGTTCAGGACTCCAAAGGAACTCGCTACCGCGTTTTCATCTCAGCGCCGTCCCACGCTGCTTTGAGGCAAGCCATTGAACGGTTTTGCCAAAGGTTGGTGAAAGAACCTCGGGACATGAGATTTCAGGAAGCGACGCCTGTTCCCATTTGCGTCGTTATCACTAACGCGGGTCAAGAAACTGTCAATGCTTTTGCTGAGCGGACGAATGTCAACTTTGTTTGGGCGACACCCGAAACGATTGCCCGGGTTCAAGACCTGTTGGTGACCGAGACCGAGATTTACCTGTTGCTGCCACCAGTTCCGCCTTCAATTCGGGAACGGCTACCTTTCAACCTGAACCTGTTAGCCCCTAACCAGAGCGTCGTCGTTCGCAAAAACAAAGGTGGCGATTACTGGCAGGTTTTGCTTTACGGGGCATTCCCTCAAGCGCTGAAAGGGCTAATCCGCCGATACGCCGACATTTCAACTGTGCCGCAAGAGCCCGTCGTCCTCACCCACCCTGTCATCGGTGCGGTTAAAAGGTTGCTTGTCGTCCCATTTGGGGACATCGTTTACTATCGCGACCGAGTGGGGGATTTTGCCGCCCAAGTTTTCCGTGCCGTTCAAAATGCAAGATTCGCTGCCGATACTGTTGCGCCGACGAAGCCACCCGAACCACTTTACGATTGGAGCCCGTTCCAAGACGGCACCGTTGAGCGCCGATTCATCGTTGAGTTAGCGAAAACTAACGACGCCGATTTGGTCCTGACAGGAAGGTTGACGGGCTTTGACACTCAAACGGTTCGCAGCCAGAGATTGTCAAGTCAACCGAGCCCAGCGGCTGATAAGCGCATTTGGGAAGTCTCTACGGTTCGGACCGAATCCGCAACGGCTCGCTTGCAAGTTTGGCTCTACGAGGGTCAAACGGGCGAAGTCATTTGGAGCAAAACGGTAACGGGCACCGCCACCAAAGAGACCGTTGAAAGTGTCCGTAGAGTTGAAGCGGTAACGCCACCGCCACTTCAACCAGACCGTGTTTCCATGTTCATCCAAGACGAGCGACTTTACGCTTCCGCCGCGACGGCTGCAGTGTCGGAACTCTTGACGGTGATGCGGGAGGAAATCCAGTGGCTCACTCAGCCTGGTCCTGTCGTTGTTAAGGTCGCGCCAACCGTCGTTGAGGGTCTCGTTGGCGGGGTTGAGATTGACAGAGACACCGTTTTCGTCTACATTGACATCGGGCTCAACCAAGGCATTAAGGTCGGAGATACCTTCCGCATCTACCGAGAGGTCTCTGTCAAAACCGAGCGCAAAACTGTCAGGCTTGAAGAAGATTTGGGAGAAGCCATCGTTGTGGCTGTTTACCCTGAGGCGTGCAAAGCAAGGGTCATCTTCGGCGCCGATGCTGTAGCCCGGTGGAAAGATGCCGCTTTGAGGGCGAGGCTCATCCCTGCCCCCAAACAGCAACTTGAGCGACAGAAAGAAACCGAAAGCGAAAAACCAGCAACTCAACAACTGCCCGTCCTGCCAGCACCCGGTGAAACGAAGCGATAAAGTTTCCTGCCCGTAAATTGTCTTTCCGGAAGGCAACACCCCGCGTTGTGTTTTCTGCGCGCACTCCCGCTGGCTTGACATCTTGAGTTGCGTGCGTTATCCTAAAAACGCTCCTTCGGTTTTCCCCTTGCCGTTAGGCGTATGGTTGGGACGGCAAGGTGGTTTTCGTTTGGGGCAAAAGGAGGGGACGAGGGATGCACCAACTAAGGTGGACAGTGTTGTTTGCGACAGTGATGGGCTGTGCTGTCTCAGTGGTTTGGCTTGCCATGGCTCAATCCACGCCAACCTCAAGTCAAATCCAACCCACCTCTTCCAAGCCGGAAACCGTGCAAGGGTTTGAAGATGTCATCCGCGCCCGATTTACAAACGCACCAGAAGGGGATTGGCAGGAAAAGATTTCGGATTCGCTTTTCGTCCCTGAAAACACGAAGGAAGCGTGGCTGAAAGTCTTGAGAGCCTTTAACCTGAACCCGCCTTCACGACCTGAAGGTTGGAAGTTCGCCAACTATAGTTGGCTGCGATGGCGTGGAGCGCTGGCATCCCGTGCAGGCAGCATCCGCCGCTTCAGACTATTGACGATGAGAGCGACGGCTTACTGCCCAAACGGATGTTGCGGCTCTTCTCACGGAAGAACAGCGACAGGGCGGAGGGCGGAATACGGTATAGTAGCCGTTGACCCGAGGGTCATCCCTTTGGGCACAGCCCTTTATGTCGACCGATACGGCTTCGCCATCGCTGCCGATACGGGAAGGAAAATCAAGGGCGCTCGCATTGACCTCTGCTTCCCGACCCATCGTGAAGCCATGGGGTTCGGAACGCGCTCCGTCAAAGTTTTGATTTTGCGCTGAACGCTACACCTGAAGTTGAGCGCAGCATAATCAATGACGGGCGAAAAGAAATGGAGCGCGTTCGGACCGTCATCGGTATTGATCCCGGAACACAAAAAGTTGGCTACGCTGTGGTTGAGGAGACAGATGAGGGTTGGCAAGTCGTCGACAGTGGTGTGTTTCAACTTCCTTCAAAATTGCCAGTGCCTCAGCGGTTGGCGATGCTTTACGACGATTTGCTTGAATTGCTCCAAGACCATCTCCCTGATTGTCTCATCGTTGAGGAGCCCCATGTCCGCCCATTTGGGATGAAGTCCGCACTCGTTGTGGCTCAAAGCGTCGGTGTCGTGAAATTAGCAGCGGTAAAGGTTGGTGTCCCTGTCGTCAGTTTCCCATACACCCAAGCCAAAAGAATTCTCACAGGAAGCGGAAGTGCCTCAAGGGAAGTCCTCGCAGCAGCAGTTCAGCAAATTTTGAAATTGCCTGAATTGCCGCCTTGGCAGGACGCCATTGACGCTATGGCGTTCGCGCTGTGCTACTGTTTGCTTACCCCTCAACCCAAGGAGGTGCGAATGAGCAAATGATTGGGCGATTGAAAGGGCGACTCGTTGAGCGGCACAATCAAAGGCTTGTCATTGATGTCAACGGGGTTGGCTATGAGGTTTTTGTCCCCGGTGTTGTCGCTCGGTGGGCAGAAAGTTTGAGAATTGGCGACGAAGTTGAACTGGTCACACTTTATTTGCTGCAAATGGAGCCCGGGCGCGCTACGCCGATGCTTTTGGGGTTTCGAAACGAGTTGGAGCGGGAGTTTTTTGAAAAGTTGCTTTCAGTGCCTAAGTTAGGGGTGCGTGGGGCGCTTCAACTTTTCGCTGTCCCAATGGCGACTTTGGCGCGGGCGATTGAGGACAATGACCAGAAGGCGTTGATGAAGTTACCGGGGGTTGGGCGTCAAAGGGCTCGCGAACTGGTGGCAGCCTTGCAGGGCAAAGTCGCAAAGTTCGCTTTGCTCGCAGAGGAGGAAGCGCCCGTTCCAACTGTCACGGATGTCGTTAGCGAAGCGTTGGAGATTTTGCAATCGTTGGGCTACACTCGCACCGAAGCCCAAAGGATGATTGACGCTGCTCTGGAACGCTTGCCGAAACCGTCAAGCGTCGAAGAGTTGATTCGTGCTGTGTATCAAGTCCAACGGGAAAGGGGAGGATAAGATGGCAAGCGGTCAGAAAGGGATAACAGCGCAGGAGCGCTTTCGAGTGGTCCTGACAAGCAGCCGCATTAAGAAAGGGTTGTTGGCAATTAGTCGCAGATTTCAACCTCTGTTCCCTTCCGTCGCTCAGAGGATCACTGTGTTTTTTGACGATGACATGACACCGCACCAAAAGCCTTACACCCCTTATGAAAGCACCACCCGCGAATGCCGCATTTATAGCCTGCGGCGATGGTTTCGCAAACATCGGGCATCCGAGGGCGACTGGGTGGAGATTGTCAAGGAAGGAACCGGCTATCGGCTAATTTTCCACAGCCAAGAAGAAATTCGCTTTCAGCGGGAGTTGCAAGCTGCTAAGACGGAGAATCAAGCGGAAGAAGCCTTGCGCCGATTAGCCCACCGTCGGCGACTTTCTCAACGGGCAACGGCTTTGAAAGAACTGGCACGGCTCGCTCAACAAATCCAACGACGCAAACGCGTTCCTGTCGCACCACGGGAACGCCATGAAGGGGTGCCAGTGGGTTTGCGCATGCTTCTAAAAACGATCTACGGGGGGCGGTGCCAGATTTGTGGTTTCACTTTCCGCAAGAGGAACGGAGAACCATATTTTGAGGTGCACCATGTTGATCCTGACGCAGGGCACCATCCCCAAAATTTGTTGGTTCTTTGTGCCAATTGTCATGCCCAAATGGAGCATGCCAATGTTGAGGTCAAGCGGAATGAGCAAGGCTGGGTTATCGCCGTTATCATCAACGGCAAAGAACGACCTGTTTATCAAGCGCTTTTGACAAAATCGCGCCGAACAGCAATTTTAGCCATCCCTGCTTTCCCCTTCCTCTGGTGGGCTTATAGCGCTCTTGTCGGGGTGAAGCAACTTCTCACTTGAATGGCGGTGATGGATTATGCGCAAGCGGTGGGTGGCAGCGACGCCGATAGAAAGTGATGACGAGCAGATGTTGGTAGCGCTGAGACCGAAAACGCTGGACGAGTATATTGGGCAACGGGATGTCGTTGAACGGTTGCGAATCGCCATTGAGGCTGCAAAGCAAAGGGGCGAACCTTTGGAGCACCTGCTCCTTTACGGTCCGCCCGGCTTAGGCAAAACGACGCTCGCTCACATCATCGCTAACGAGATGGGAGTCAACATCATAGCCACAACTGCCCCATCTTTGGAACGGGCTGGCGATGTCATGGGCTACCTCCTTAGCCTCAAGCGAGGCGAAGTCTTTTTCGTTGATGAAGTCCACCGCTTGCCCCGCCATGTTGAAGAGTTCCTCTATCCCGTGTTGGAAGTTTTTCGCGTCGATTTCAATCTGAGCAAGCGCCCCGGTGCGAAACCGCATAGGTTTGAGTTGCCGCCTTTCACCTTCATCGGCGCAACGACAAAAGCAGGTAACCTCTCCAAACCACTCCGCGACCGCTTCGGGTTGAAGTTCCGACTGGACTTTTACAGCGTTGAAGAATTGACCCAAATTGTCAAGAGAGCGGCGGAACTTCTGGGCATAGCCATTGACGATGCGGGGGCAATTGAAATTGCCCGCAGGTCACGAGGGACACCGAGAATTGCTAACCGTTTGCTGAGGCGAGTCAGAGATTACGCACAGGTCAAAGGCGACGGTCGCATCACCGCAGAAATCGCCCGCCAAGCGCTGGCGATGGAAGGGATTGATGAACTCGGGCTTGACCAACTTGACCGCGATTACCTGACCGTGCTTATCCGCGAATTTGGTGGAGGTCCGGCAGGGCTTGAGGCAATTGCCGCGATGCTTCAAGAGGATGCACGAACCCTTGAGGAAATGGTTGAGCCGTTTTTGCTCCAAATCGGCTTCATCCGCCGAACACATCAAGGTCGCATCGCAACAGCAAAGGCTCACTTGTATCTCGGCTTTGATGTTGCAACACCGTCACAACCTTCGCTGCCACTGACGGAAAGCAAATTGCAACGCCAAAGCGAGATTGTCGGAGACGACTCCCTGTAAATGTTCCCAAGCGAAAATTCGCAGGCAATTGCTTAGCAGGAAGTTTCAACCTTCATCGAGGCTCAGCAGCGATGTCAAAGGCGAAGGCGGTTCTGGGGCGGAAAAGGATTGTTTTGCGGAAACTGAGCGGAAGCAGTTCCTCTGCACCTCGCCCCTTTTCGCTCACTTCTGTCAGCCTCAACCTCTTTCCCTGAAAGCCGTAACTTTTGCCATCAAACTCCAGCGTTGCCGTGACAAGTTGGTCGCTGACATTGACGAACAACAGGGCAAGTTTCCCTTCCTGCGGCAATCGCCATGCGCCCGTCAAAACTGCGTCGGTTTCAACCCACCATTCACCTGCCCATTGCCAATCTGCCCGCACTTTCGGGATGTCGCCCGAAAGTTTCGGCGGTCGCGCCATTTCGCCCATCCAAAAGTAGTGCCTAAGTTGCCAACGCAACCGAACGACTTGCCTCAAAAACTCGGCGTTCTCTTTCTCGCGGACGATGTTCGGGTCAATCCAGCCAATCTGTTCGCCGAAGACGAGTTGCTGTCCTGCCTTCATCCGCAGCGCCAAATCTTTCGTCGGTCCGCCACGATAGGCGCGCCCGAACATTTGAATTGCACCGCCGTAAACGGCAGGGAATGCAGGCACTTGCCCATCGTGTTGCCAGTGCCAAGTCAAGTATCCATCAAACCACTTCACGAACGGTTCAGCATTGCATTCGGTCGTGAGCATTCGGTCTTTCGGCATCGTTTTTCTGATGGCGTCCAACATTTGCCAATAGCCTTCATTCCACCACGAACCGCCGCCAAGCGGATGCCCGTGCGTTTTGTCAAAGCACAAAACTGGTGGCGCTGCAGCAACTTGGTCAATGTAAACGGCATTGACACCAAACTCGTTGAACAGCCTGAGCACAATTTCGCGCACTTTGTCTTGCCAAAGTTTCGTCGTCGGGCACATGGGCGCTAACTTGACATCGCTGCCATCCACTTCCTTGCTGCCGTAACTTTCCATGTATGGAGTTCCGTCTTCCCGTTTCGTCGCTGCGGGCAGTGCCACTTTGCTAAATTGCCAATCCTCAGTGCCCTTGTCCCGCGTGTCCCAAAGTCGCCCGTTGATGTAAGGCATCACGAAGACGCCACTTTTCTGCAACTCCCGAACCCCTTCGGCAAAGCCCTCTTTCGTCGGGAAATAGTGCGGGTAGTCGTTGTCAAAGGGGATTTGATGCCAGTTATACCAGTGGAAGCCGACGGGCACGCCCATGAACTTAGCGAACTCTTTGACGATTGGCACGCACTCTTTCGGCGCACCGCCACCGACAGCCCAAACGCAAAGTTCCCGCATCCACAAAGGCGTGTCAACCCGTGTCCCTTGTCCCGTGCCTCTCGTTCCCTTTGGAAACCACCTCGCTTCCTTCCGAACCCAATCTCGGTAAATCATCGCCGCATCAAACCAATCGCCATGCAGAAGTTGCCAGACGACTTTGCCCGCCAACGCAAACTTGTTGCCACCGATGCCCATGTTCGGGACGGGATGTTCAAACGCCAAAATCACCCGCTTCATTTGCGGCTCACTTCTCACCACGATGTCCTTCGCACTCCCATTCGGGTCGTGGACACCGACATAAATGCCTGTCCCTTGCCCCTTCTCCCGCGTCCCACTGTATGCAGCGACAAACTGCATCGTTGCCCAACCGTTGGGATAAAAACTGCGATAGTTGAACGAACGACGCCACAAATTCCGCTGAACTTCGCCAGGACCGCGTGGGAAGAAGACTTCAGCACCTTCGCCCAAGTCGGCGATGGCGAGTTGCGGGAAAGTGACCCGAAGGATGCTCCAATCAGAAGGCAAGTTAGCGATGCTTATTTGCCAACCGATTGAGTTAGCGCCCAAACTCGCTCGCAAATTCACAACGACATCTTTGCCGATTTCTTTCGGCTGTCGCCATTGGAGCGTGATGGTGTTGCCTTTGAGTTGCCAATCAACTTGCTTCCAACCTGCATCAGCGGTCAATTGAACTTCCCGCTTCATCGGCAAATGGCGGAGCGAAACTTGGAACAAAGGTAGCGATGGAGTTGCTAAGAGTTCTCGGTTCGCTTTGCGGTCAAACAAACTTTGCAGTCGGATGCCATCATCAGTTCGTTCCAACGCCAACCCCAAATCACCTGCCGTTGCAAGCAGCCAATTCTTTGGCACTTTGCCTGCAGAGATTTGAACCGCTTCGTCAAATCGCCCAACCGCTTCAAGCCTTTCGGCAAGGAAGCGATGCCATCCCTTCGCTTTTGCAATGGCGTCCCGAACTTCAGGGAGCGTCACAATGACTTGTGCATCGGTTGGCAGTTGGCTGAGAAAGGAACGGACCACAGCAACTGGTTCGTTGAAAGCGCCGACGAGTAGCCAAGCCGAAAATTGCGTCTCGGTTGTTTGCCATCCCTGCCACGCAGTGTCGCCATGAGCGTGCAAATAAGTGCCGTAACCGCCGCGCCCGTCGTGGAAT